>Ga0181557_1000853_pt1 | contig 36252 bp, 29 predicted proteins | sample 011ome_23_FD_148632 | JGI IMG/M metagenome (GOLD analysis project Ga0181557, IMG submission 148632) | Coastal salt marsh microbial communities from the Groves Creek Marsh, Skidaway Island, Georgia - 011506CT metaG (spades assembly) | ecosystem: Environmental > Aquatic > Marine > Intertidal zone...
ATATAAATGCCGCCCTTGATCATGTTGCGATGCACGTCGGACACCAAAGAACCGATATAACGCGAGGTGTAGGGTCGATCTTCTTCCTCCTTTTGGCAGTATTTGATATAATCCTTAATCCCCTGAGGGAAATGCACATAATTCCCTTCGTTAACGGAGTAGATTTGACCTTTCTCGGGAAAGCTGAGGTTTGGATGGGACAAGTAATAGGTCCCCAAAGCTGGATTCAAGGTGAATCCGTTTACTCCGTGTCCCGTAGAATACACAATCATAGTGGAAGTACCATAAATGATATAGCCCGCCGCCACTTGTCGATTTCCCGCTTGAAGAAAATCCTCTAAAGAAACAGGCGTCCCCGCTTGAGTCACCCGTCTGTAGATAGAAAAAATCGTTCCGACTGAGACATTGACATCTATATTGCTCGACCCGTCCAAAGGATCAATTAAGACCACATATTTATTTTCGTTCTGACCATTACGCCCTTTTATGGTGATAAAATCTTCTTCCTCTTCGCTGGCAATCCCACATACAATTTCTCGATTGGTCAGTGTGTTTATAAAGGTTTCATTAGCAAAAACATCGAGTTTTTGCTGATCTTCACCTTGCACATTGACCTCGCCGGCCTGCCCGATAATATCGACCAGTCCTGCTTTGTTAACTTCGTGATTGACGACCTTGGCGGCCAGTCGTATGGAGTTGATTAGGCGCGATAATTCTCCTGAGGAATATTGGAATTCACTTTGGTTTTCAATGATGAACTCGCCGAGGGTTTTGTTCTTTTGAACGGCCATAAGATTTGGTTAGGAAATCAACACAAATATCGGGAATTTTAATAAATACATCCGATATTTGCCTTACATCTGCCGTTATGAAACCCTTAATTCGCCTTGCTGTAAAAGATGACGCCCCTGCGATCCTGGGATTAATTCAGGGCCTTGCAGACTTTGAAAAGGCCCCGGAACAAGTGGTGATCACAGAAGAAGATTTAGTGCGTGATGGCTTTGGTCCAAACCCAAGATTTTGGTGCTTTGTGGCAGAGGTGGCCCATGAGATTGTTGGGATGGCTTTGTTTTACAGTCGCTATTCTACATGGAAGGGCCCGACCATACACCTTGAAGATTTGATGGTACAAGAAGAATTCCGCGGACAAGGTGTGGGGACCGCATTGTATCGAGCAGTAATGACCTTTGCCCGCGAGCGCAATGTGCGTCGTGTCAATTGGGAGGTCCTGGATTGGAATACTCCGGCTATTGATTTCTACGAAAAGTCCGGAGCAGATGTTTTAAGAAATTGGCATGTAGTGTCTATGGATGACCAAGCCATTGAATCGTATCTCAAGTCATGAAGGTATATAAATTTGGCGGGGCATCGGTCAAAGATGCCAATGGGGTAAAGCAAGTGGTCCATATTTTAAAATTGATCCAGAAGGAACCGCTTGTTATCGTGGTTTCAGCCATGGGGAAAACCACTAATGCATTGGAAGAGGTCGTACAATGCTACCTGAGTGACGATCCAGATTGTGAGGCGCATATTTCTGAGATTTTTTCCAAACATTTGTCCATTACCCGAGAATTATTTGATCAACCGAGTCATCCAGTATTTACCGCAATAACAGGACTACGTCAGGGGCTTAGTGATTTTATTCGTCAGAATAAGGCTAAGGATCATGCTTTTGTATATGACCAGATCGTCAGTTACGGAGAATTGCTCTCCACAACGATTGTCAGTCATTATTGCTCTGAATCAGGGATTGATTTAAGCTGGCTTGATGTGCGCACCTGTATTAAAACAGATGCCACCTACCGAGAAGGTGTGGTGGATTGGACCGCCACGCAAAAAGCGATAAAATCGGCCATAAACCCTAAGGGAATGACTTTGACTCAGGGATTTTTGGGCAGTGAAAACAAGCATAATTTTACCACAACTTTAGGTCGTGAAGGCAGCGACTATACCGCGGCGATTTTTGCCTATTGTCTCAATGCCTTGAGTGTTACGATATGGAAGGATGTGCCCGGGGTGCTGAGTGCCGACCCGCGCTTTTTTAGTGAAACAGTGTTACTTGAGCATATTTCTTATAACGAGGCTATAGAGTTAGCTTTTTATGGGGCATCGGTCATTCATCCCAAAACCTTGCAGCCGCTGCAGCGCAAGGAAATTCCTTTATTTGTGCGGCCATTTAACGATCCAAGGGCCAAGGGAACACGTGTCGGCATAGGGCCTGACTTAAAGCCATTAGTAGGCTGTATCATAAAAAAGGAGCAGCAGGTTCTAATTCAATTATCCGCTTTGGATTTTAATTTTATGATGGAGGACCACATCGGTAATGTGTTCAAATGGCTCCATACATACCAAATGAAAGTGGAGTTAATTCAAAACTCAGCCATTAGTTTTTCGGTCTGTGTTGATAATAAATACAACCGATTACCGGAATTAGTGGCCCAGCTTCAAAAACGTTTTAAAGTTCTAATTCATCCAAGAGTAACACTTTTAACCTTGCGCCATGCTCCATCTAAAATGATTCAATCGGCTACTAAAGGGCGAGAAGTGCTGTTGCGCCAAGAAAGTGGAGACACCCTACAACTTGTTCTTCGGAGTATGGACTAAAAAGCAATCATTGTGTATCTTTACAACAAACCTATTTAGCGCAATTGGGTCAGTGGGATTAGTCAATGCAAAGGAAGTAGCCAAGGCCATCAAAGTGGACCATCTTGGGTTTATGGGTTCAGCCATAGGCTGGGGCCTTATGCGCCTGTTAAAAATTGCCACGCTTAATAAAATTTACAATCGCAACAAGCATCTTAGTGATTTGGCGTTCATCAACCGCTTGTTCGAGGAGTTTGAAATTAAATTTGAAATTCCGGAAGATGATTTAAAACGACTGCCAAATTCCGGTCCGTTTATTACCATTTCGAACCATCCTTTAGGGGGAATTGACGGTATTCTGCTTTTGAAATTATTGTTAGAGCATCGCCCAAATTTCAAAATTATCGCCAATTTTTTATTGCATCGTATAGAGCCGCTTAAGCCTTATGTCATGCCTGTTAATCCCTTTGAGCAGCATAAAAATGCCGCGGGAAGTGTAGCGGGTTTTAAAAGTGCTTTGAAGCATTTACAACAGGGCCATGGACTTGGAATATTTCCAGCGGGGGAAGTTTCAACCTATCGCGATGGCAAACTCTTGGTCGATCGACCTTGGGAGGTCGCTGCGATGAAGCTTATAAAAAAGGCTGAAGTCCCTGTAGTTCCTATTTATTTTCATGCCGAAAATAGTCCATTATTTTATCGTCTGGCCAGTATTAGCGATACGCTTCGTACGGCGAAATTACCCTCAGAGCTATTAACGCAGAAGCAGCGGGTGATTCGCGTTCGTGTTGGCCGGCCCATTTCGGTTGCAGACCAACAGGAACATCAGAGTTTAGAGTCATTTACGAAGTTTTTGCGCAAAAAGACCTATGTTCTGGCCAGTCCCTATCAAAAGAAGCCTTTGTTGGATCAAATCCCAAAGTCGATTAAATTACCCAAGGCGCCAAAGTCTATTGAAGGGCCTGTAGCCCCAGAGCGAATGGCTCAAGAAGTAGCCCAGTTGCGCGGTGGCTCCAGTAGGCTGCTCGAGAGTAAGAACTATGAAGTCTTTCTGTCCACGGCTGACAAAATTCCTTATGTCCTTAAAGAAATTGGGCGACTGAGAGAAATAACCTTTAGAGAAGTTGGTGAAGGGACTAACAATGCGACCGATATAGATCAATTTGATGCCTATTACCATCACTTATTTCTTTGGGATAACGAATCCTGCCAAATCGCTGGGGCGTATCGGATGGGCCTGGGTCAAGATATATTCAAGCGCTTTGGAATCAATGGTTTTTATCTGCAAAAACTCTTTAGGTTTGAACCAGAGCTTCACGATTTTATGGCACAATCCATTGAAATGGGTCGGGCATTTGTGGTCAAGAGCTACCAACAACGTCCCATGCCTTTGTTTTTACTTTGGAAGGGAATTGTCCACACAACACTGCGCTTTCCTGATCATAAATACCTTATGGGTGGGGTCAGTATTTCAAATAAATTTTCTGAATTCAGCAAGAGTCTCATGATTGAATTCATGAGATCAAATTATTATGACCCCTATTTAGCCCAATATGTCAAGCCCAAAAAAGAGTACAAAGTAAAACTCAAAGATGGGGATAAGGACTTTATTTTTGATGCCACCGAAGCGGACTTAAACAAGTTTGATAAAATTATTGATGAGGTGGAGCCGGGCAGTCTCCGCTTACCTGTTTTACTTAAAAAGTACATCAAACAAAACGCCAAAGTGGTGGCGTTTAATGTAGATCCTCTGTTTAATAATGCCATTGACGGACTGATGTATATTCGTATTGCCGATTTGCCTGAGAGTACGGTAAAACCCGTTATGGAGGAGTTTCAAGCGGAACTTGAGCGCAAGTATCAAGAAGGCTTATAAGCCCTATTTTTGAATTGGGCTTCATAGCGCTGAATCCAGTCTGCCGGAGTCATTTTTTGACATAAGTCGGCAATGAGGCTCAAAGGAATTTGTTCGGGTTTTTTAAATCGAATACAGCTTTTTCCCATATCGAGTTTTGTCTTACAGTGTTTGGGATACTCTTGTTCAAACCAGGCCAATAACTCTGGGTCTGAATAGATCCCCATATGGTAAAGCGCAATAAAGTTTTTTTGATTGGCTATATTCACAAATGGCAGGGGTAGTTCTGGGCTACAGTGATAACCCTGGGGATAAATTTCATGAGGGACTACAAAACCGATCATTCCGTAGCTGATGACTTCTTTAAACCCAGGAGGCAAGTTTTTCAGGACCGTCTGGCGTAATGCATCAAAGGCCTCTCGGCGCTCATCAGGGATTTGAGCGATATATTCTTCCTGTGAATTAATGCTTTGGGCCATTTTAGAATTATTTTATCGGAAAATGGTTTTGAATTTTAGCCACGATAACTTGAGCGAGTTTTTCTTTGCTTTGATGGGTCCATCCGGCAATATGCGGTGATAAGATGACATTGTCTAAAGAAAGTAAGACCTTGAGTGCCTCGGGCAGCTCTTGAGTGTGGAGTTTTTCAAAAGAGCTATGCTCATATTCCAAAACATCCAGTCCTGCCCCAAGTACTTTACCGCGCTCTAAAGCCGCGACTAGATCATGAGTCACCACTGAGCGCCCTCGAGCTGTGTTGATCAGGTAAATATTATGAGCAAATTTCTCGATGAATTCTGCATTAATCATAAATTCTGTTTCGGGGGTCAAAGGGGTATGTAGACTCACCACTTTTGCTTGAGCAAAAAACTGCTCCAGAGTTACTTGATGGGCGTTTTGGTCACCGACATTGGGTTTGATATCGTAACAAATCACGGGGCAATCAAAACCGCGAAGGGTTTTTGCAAATGCTTTACCCATATGGCCATAACCAATAATGCCCACGGTTTGTCCTGAGAGTTCATGGCCGCGGTTGGGTTCGCGTTGCCAAAGGCCCTGACGCAGTTGGCGATCTGCACGATTTATGTTGTTGAGTAAATTTAGTAAAAGCCCTAAGGCGTGTTCGCCTACGGCGTTGCTGTTGCCTTCAGGGGCGCTAAGGAGGGTCACCCCTTTTTCTGCGGCATAGTCTGTGTCGATGGCATCGAGGCCTGCGCCGATGCGTGCGATAAATTTGAGCTGTTTTCCGGCGTCCAAGAACGCACGGTCAATTAAAATTCTGCTGCGAATCACGACCCCATCATAGGAATCAATAATCGATAAAACTTCCTCCCGGGTTAGCGCATAGCCCTGAGTATTCTCATAACCAAGAACACTGAGCTCTGACCATAATACGGGATGATTTTGATCAATATGAAGGATTTTCATGTAATGTATCTAAAAGCCTAGGATGAATTTTGCAATCAAGAAGTAGATAAGGATGCCAAAAACATCATTACTCGTAGTGATAAAGGGCCCTGTAGCTACTGCAGGATCAATGCCTTTTTTATCCAGGAGCATGGGGACAAATGTGCCGACCAGCGCAGCGATTAGGATAACCACGACTACCGCAAGGCCAATGCTTATTGACTCGAGATAAGTGGTGTGGAAAAATAAGTGACTAAAAATCAGTACAATTATCGCGATACTCAGGCCATTAATTAGGGCCAAAGCCGTTTCTTTTATCAGGCGACCTGCAATGTTGCCTTTAAGAGAGTCATTGGCTAAACCCTGAACCACAATAGCACTGGACTGTACTCCGACATTTCCGGCAGTGGCCTGGATTAAGGGCACAAACAGAAATAAATTAGGAAAATCATTTAAAATGGTTCCGAAACCATCGATAATACTGGCAGCGCCAATACCCCCAAACATACCGATAAGTAGCCATGGTAAACGGGCTTTGGTCAGTTTCCCCAAACCGTCATCAGCCTCGACGTCCCCACTAATACCCGCGGCCATTTGATAATCCTTTTCAGCTTCTTCCCTTATGAAATCCACGATATCATCAATAGTTACCCGACCCAATAATACTCCAGCATCATTGACCACTGGAATGGCCTCTAGGTCATATTTCTGCATGATCCGGGCGACTTCTTCACCTTCGGTAGTATCGGTAACAAAATCAACTTTTGGTATATAAATATCTGCGATCCGAGCACGTTCAGGCGCAGTCAACAGATCTTTTAAAGACAAACGACCTTTCAGTACCCCATCTTTGTCAACAACATAAATAGAATGAACCCGAGTTACATTTTTGGCTTGTCGACGCATTTCTCGGATGCAGCCTGCTGTGGTCCATGTGTCTTTGACCCGAACTAATTCTTTGGCCATAAGCCCCCCCGCGGTATCCTCGTCATACTTTAAGAGTTCGACAATATCTGCAGCGTGTTCTTCGTCTTCAATACGGTCGATTACTTTTCGCTGGATCGCAATATCGAGTTCTGACACTACATCGGCAGCATCGTCGGTATCCATTTCTTCGAGCTCTCGAGCGATTTCATTAGGGGAAAGTCGACCCAGAATTTTTTCACGAACGTCATCGTCAAGCTCCATGAGCGCCTCTGAGGTCACATCACTTTCAAGGGACTTAACGAGATATGTGGCTTGCTCGGTTTCAAGGGCATCGAGTACTTCGGCAAGGTCGGCGAAGTGAAACTCTCCCATAAGGTCACGTATGGCTTTGCGCTTTTTTTGCGCTACCAACTGCTCGACGTTCTCTAAGAATTCAGGAGTGAGTTGAAATGCCATCGCTTTCCATTTTTTGGGTGAGCGTAATGAATTCCGCAACAGACAATTGCTCCGGACGCCTCGCAAAGATACTATCTTCTTTGAGTTTTTGAGAGATATTGAAGATTTTTAAGCTGTTACGCAGAGTTTTACGACGCTGCTGAAAACTGGTTTTCACGACTTTAAAAAACAAAGCTTCATCACAAGGAAGTTCCAGATCATCATACCGCGTAAGGCGTAAAACCCCAGAATCGACTTTTGGGGGCGGATGAAAAACCCCGGGGGGAACGGTAAATTGGTACTCGGCCTTGTAATAGGCTTGGGTCAATACCGAGAGGATGCCATAGGTTTTGCTCCCAGGCGCGGCACAAATCCGCTGGGCCACCTCCTTTTGAAACATACCGCAGAATTCCGGGATTTGATGCCGCCATTCAATGGTTTTGAATACAATTTGAGAGGAGATGTTATAAGGGAAATTACCTACTATGGCGAAAGGATTCACGCCACAGAGCTCCGTAAAATCTTCCTTTAAGACATCCCCGTAGCGAACGGTAAGTTCACTTTGCGTGTAATATTCATTGAGGTAATCAATAGACTCTTGATCTAAATCAAGGGCGATAAGTTGCCAGGGTTTATTGATTAAATATTGTGTTAACACCCCAGTGCCGGGACCGATCTCTAATAAATGCTTATAACCAACCCCGGTGAGCAATTCTGCGATGCTTTGGGCGATACTGCGATCCTTGAGGAAATGTTGGCCGAGATGTTTTTTAGGACTGACACTCATGAGAATTCTTGTATCACATCGAGTTCGGTCCGAAAGGCGATAAATTTGCCAGCAAAACGGGCGCTTTGCGCTCTTAATTTTTCGGCATCTTCCCGATAATAGTCTTGCAGTATTTCTTTGCTTTTACAGCGGTATTGAACCGAATAAGTTGGCCCGCCTAAATCTTGATCAGTAATAACCCTTGTCATTAGTGCCTTTGTAAATTTACCGGTTTGGATCATCTGAGGAATATGCTCTTGCTGCATCCACTCAAGCCAATGGGTTTCTATTTCGGGTTCTAGGGTTATGGTAACGTTATAAATGTACACAGGCTTTATGTTTTTGCGTCAAAATCAATTGATTTGGTCTCCGCGTAGTTTTCTGTATTGTTTTTGTGCATCGATAAAATAAATGCTGTCGGCATGGTTAAAGATGATCTCTTCGAGATAGGTTTTGGCCTCTTCGGGGGCCATAAATTCTGAAAGCATGAGCTGTGATAAGGCAAAAAGTGCGTCATCAATATAGACACTATCGGGGTATTCATTAATTAAAGTCTCCCACTGGACTTTGGCCCGTTCAGGGGCTTTCGTGAGCTGATAGAGTGTTCCTAAATTATGAAGAATATCATCGGCCAATCGGTCAATTTGCTCCTCTGCTTGTAAAGTCATAAAGGCCTCGATCGCGCTGGAATATTTTTTTTGATGCATGAGTAACTGAGCACCGGCAAACTTTTTTAAAGCGATTTGTGTAGAGTCTTCTAGCGTATTCTCATTGATCAAAACATGAAGGGCTATGGCGTCATTGGACATTTTTTGTGCCGTCGAAGATTTCAAAACTTTTAATTGAGTTTGGGCCCATTCAAAATCCCCACGAAAATAACTTGTTTGTGCTTCCTTGAATTTAGCTTCTTGAGCCAAGTCATCATCTTTGAGCACGCTTTGAACCAAGGCATAATTCACGAGGGCTTCATTGTATTGCTCGTTAAAAACCAAGATATCGCCAAGTAGTAAACGCAGGCGTCCTTCGGCATATGATTTTTGGGCGCGATCTGCCGCTTTGTTCAAAAGGGCAATGGCTTCTTGCGATCGATCAAGGTCAAAAGCAAGGAAGTCTGCGTAATCTAGGTTGAGTTGGGTCAGGTCAAAGGCTTGGTATTGCTGAATTAATTCAGTGTAGCTCATTTCAATTTCTTGAGGCGGGCGCTGTTTCATGCTTCTATCCAAGCGTAAAATCTCCAAATGGGCCGCAAGACGCTCTCTAGGGTCGACGGCCGTTTCTAAAACAAAGCTAAAAATGGTTTTAGCCATACTGGGCTGCTCATCATTTAAGGCGGCATAACCCAATTGTTTAATACCGGTCAAGTCCCCTGGGTTCCGCATAAAAATGGCTTTTTCTTGAATAAAGGCCTTGCCGTATTCTTTTTGTTGACCGAACAACCAACTCAATAGACTGTTGTACAGAGGTTCTTGCTGCTGGGCTAAGCGTTTAATTAATGCGGTTTTTAATTGAATATTTCCCGGATTTGAGGGGTCTTCAGTGATATAGGTCTCGAGATAACGTTGGATGCTGGGAATAAACCTTGGTGTTGATTCCATCAAGGTTAAATAGGTTTCAAACATGGGTTCTAATTCACCAAGTTCTCCATAGACGCGCGCCAGCTGTAAATTGAAATCCTTTTCAGGATAGCGCTGCATGACGCCTTGATAAAGGCTTTTGGCGGCATTTAACAGACTTAGATCCGTTAGTGCTTTACCCATTGAAACGGTGTAATTGGGCTGTTCATAGGTGTAATTAAGAGCCTTGTCGATATAGATTTGTGCGGAATCTACTTGACGTTGCATATTGAAATTATTTGCCAGAGCGATATAATAAAGGGGAAAAATTCGAGGCTCGAGAAGTCTCGATTTGAGTAGATTTTCTGCCTGATCAAATTTACTGAGTTGCTGATAAGTGCGCACAAGTCCGAGCACATATTTTGGTTGACGCGGTTGTTCTTCAACCAAACGTTGATAAAGGCTCAATGCTTTATCATAAGCCCCTTGTTCAAAGTAATTTTCGGCCAAATGTTCTTTTTGTGCCCAAGCGGGGGAACATAACAACATGATTGGCAAAAAGTAAACCCAAAATCTCATGCCTTAAAGATACCACATGTCTTGAGATGACGGTGGATTCGAGCCAAAAAACCTTACTTCCCTGGAGCCGGAATAAAATCAAATCCACAATAAGGAACTAGGACTTCAGGGATTTTAATTCCATCAGGGGTTTGATAATTTTCTAAGATTCCAGCCATCACACGAGGCAGGGCAAGGGCGCTGCCATTGAGTGTGTGCGCGAGCTTATTGTTCCCGTCATTGTCTTTAAATCGCAATTTAAGACGATTCGCTTGGAAGGTTTCAAAATTAGATACAGAGGAGGTTTCTAGCCATCGGTCCTGGGCTGTAGAAAATACCTCAAAGTCATAGGTTAAGGCTGAAGTAAATCCGAGGTCCCCTCCACACAATCTCAAAATGCGATACGGTAAATTTAATTCTCGAAGGATCTCTTGGACATGGCCAACCATTTGGTCTAAAGCCTGATAACTGTTATCCGGATGTTCGATGCGTACAATTTCTACCTTATCAAATTGATGAAGGCGATTGAGTCCTCGAACATGAGCCCCGTAACTACCGGCCTCTCTTCTAAAACAAGGCGTATAGCCCGTACAACAAACAGGAAGATCGCTTTGGTTGAGCAGAACATCCCTAAATAAATTAGTTACTGGGACTTCAGCAGTTGGGATGAGATAGAGGTTATCCCCAGTGACGTGATACATTTGCCCTTCTTTGTCTGGCAATTGTCCTGTGCCAAAGCCTGAGGCTTCGTTCACCAAATGAGGCACCTGGTATTCAGTATACCCCGCATTGGTATTTTTGTCCAAGAAATAAGCGATCAGCGCACGCTGCAACCGCGCCCCATAACCTTTATAAACAGGAAACCCTGCTCCAGTTATTTTTACACCGAGCTCAAAATCGATTAGGTCGTAGATTTTCGCCAATTCCCAGTGGGGTAAAGCGCCTTCATGTAAGGTAGGAATATCGCCCTCCTGAAGCACCACCTCATTGTCTTGATCACTACTGCCAGCAGGGACGATTGCATTAGGCAGATTCGGAATCGTCCAAAGTACTTCTTGAAGGGTTTGGGCAAATTCACTGAGCTGCTCTTGTAATACCTTAGATTGCGCCTTTAACTGGGTGGTTTTTTCTTTGAGAATATTGGCCTTTTGTGGTTGGCCATTTTGGAACAACTGACCTATTTCTCTAGAAAATGTATTGGACTGGGCTAAGGTTTCGTCTAGTTGCGCTTGTGTGGCACGTCTTTGCTCATCCAATTTAAGGACGCGATCAAAAACTTCTCGGGCATCAACCCCCCTTTTTGCTAGGGCCTCTATGGATTGATCGTATTGCTCTCGAATCTGGGATACTTGTAACATTATAGCTTTATTTAGCGGGTCAAATTTAGCGAAAAATAGATGCTTTTAAGGCCCGGGCCGGATTCTTTGTCCGTTTTTGCTCAAAACGGGCTGGGCAAAATCCAGTCATGGTGTCTCCAGGCATCCCAGGGCTCCTCTGCTAGATTAACATCAGGATCGATCAGCGGGCTGTATTCGCGTCCATTAATGCTGACGCGGCTGCGGACATAAACCCCTACTTCACGTCTTTTTTCGGCCTCTATTGCTTTAATCTTTTGCGCCATTTGCCAGATGAAATCTGGGTGCGAAGAAAGCATTTTAAGTTGTTTTTGGGTGACTAAATCGCGCAATGGATAAACCGATTTTACTCCAGTCCCTGGTTCCATTACATAAAAGCTCGTAATGCCTTTGCGCGCCCGAAGCATCATGCGCCAGCTCATTCGATGGCCTTCTTCTGTCCAAAGGACAGAGTCTTTAATTAAATGGTGGCGCAGGGGAAGCAGTACTTGGATCACGAGATAAACAACAATGAGTGCCGGAATCCAAGGTTGTTTTGTAGGGCTGAGGTTTTGAATCTGCGGTTTGACCCAATGGGGTTGTTCTAACTTGTTTTGAATTGGGGTTTCAAAGCGGATGATCCAGCGCCCAAATTTTTGACGTAGGCTCTGCGGGGAGAAAAATAATAAGGCAAAAGCGATACTCATATAAGGGAATATCCCGATTTGAAACACAATTGAATTAAACAAATGAAAGCCCAGTGATAGGATAAAGGCGGCGACTCGGGTACGACGCCAGAAAAGCGCCGGAATGATCAAAGCGTCAAAAAATATTCCGCCCCAGATAATTATTTGTTGTGCCGTGTTATTTTGAAGCCACGGGCCGATAATCGGATAATTTTTTTTACCGTCCATAAATAAGGCAATGACTGTGCCGTCGAGCCAATCGGGATAATGTTTAGCCAAGGCGGCATAAGTGAAGACAATCCATACTTGTCCAATCAATAAAATAAGGACCCATGAGGGCATGCGATTTTGAGACTTCCCAAGTGCGCGCGCATCCCAAGAAAGGTCTTTGGCCGCGGGAAGAAAAATCATAAGCCATGAAAGCAGGCACAAGAGATAATAGTGATTGTTGTAGGCTGATTTTTGCATAAAGTAAGACCCCGTCCACAGTACCGCAAAAAGAAGCATGCTCCAGCGATATCGATAACCTAGCATTATCGCTAATCCACAAAGCCCCATTAATGTGTAATAGCCGTACATGCCATATCCGGGCAGGGGCTGCAACCACTCAAAACCTATAAAGCTAAACGTAAAAACAGGGTCAATCAATACTTCCTTGACCCATCCTGTTATTAAAGCACCAAATGACTCTAAGGCGATGAGTAAACCAAAAACGATACGCCAGAGGACAAGCCCAATATTATCAATAGGCTTAAACCACACGGTTTCTGAATTTTGGTATGAGATCAGTAGCGTATTGAATATCGGCAGCAATAGCTGATTTCAACGCATTCAAATCTGGGAAGATTTTTTGATCGCGAATTCTACTAAGGAGCTTAATCTGTATTGGTCGATCGTAAAGATTGGCATTGAGCTCTAAAAAATGAGTTTCTATGCGGGGGTCAACGCCGCCTACGGTTGGGTTAGTACCGATATTAGTTACGCCAAAATAGGGGTGCCCATCGATTATTGTTGAACTGAGATAAACCCCTTGTTTTGGGGATAATTTATAGGACTCTGCGACAACAAAATTTGCTGTGGGATAACCGAGAGTATGACCCAGAGATTGCCCCTTAATCACAATACCGCTTAAAGGATACGCCCTCCCGAGATAAGTATTTGCCGTATCGACATCACCTAAGGCAAGCGCTTTTCGAATTTTTGTTGAGCTAATGGCAACAGCATTCTTTTGTTGGGCAGAGATTTCTTCAACCTCAAAGTCGTAAACCAAGCCAAATTCTTTTAAATCGTCAATATTAGCCGTGCGATTGCGCCCAAAGCGGTGGTCATATCCTATAATTATTTTTTTCGCCTTTAGTTGATTTACCAATAGATCGCGCACATATTCCACGGCGGTAAGTCTCGAAAATTCTTTGGTAAACGGTTGAATCACCAGGTGGTCGACCCCCAAGGCTTCTAAGAGTTGTATTTTCTCATCCAGGGTGTTGAGCAGTTTTAAATCGGTTTGCTTTTGAACCACCATTCTGGGATGAGGAAAAAACGTTAGGAGCACAGCATTTAGATCTCTAACCCGAGCCTCATCTACAACTTTTTTTAGGATGGTCCGATGGCCCAAATGGACCCCATCGAAGGTACCAATAGTAATGACACTCCCGCGTTCTGGGTTAAATTCTTGGGCCTGTTTATGAACTTGCATTTTATGTTCCATTAAAGCTATTCATCGTTTGAGCAAGCCCACTTAGTCCAAATGCGGGGATTATTTCTAAGGATTTTTGAAGCCTTTCGGTCATTAATTTGGTTTCCTCGGGAGACCATTCACCTAAGACGTAATCCACTTGCTGACCTTGGCCAAAGGTATTGCTAATTCCAAAACGAAACCTTGGGTAAACTGTGGTTTGTAGGGTGTTCTGAATATCTTTTAGGCCATTATGACCGCCATCACTTCCTTTGGCCTTCAGTCTAATGGCGCCAAATGGCAAATTAAGATCATCAGTAATCACCAGCATTTGGCTCGGATCTAATTTTTCTTGTCGTAAGTGATGGAGTACAGCCTTTCCGCTAAGATTCATGTATGTACTGGGCTTGATCAAAATAAAGCTTCGCCCTTTTATTTTGTATTCGGCACGATCCCCTAATTTGACGGTTTGCCAATTAAGTTGATGATGTCTTGTAAAATGATCTAAAATTTGAAAGCCAATATTGTGTCGTGTATGGGAATATTCCGCACCGATGTTACCTAAACCCACAATAAGAAACTTTTTCATGGACACAATCTTAGTTCTTGGAAAAGAGTAGAAACTAGGTGTAAAAATAAAAAAAGCATCCCGTTAAAGGATGCTTTTAAATACAATTCTCAATATTGAAGTTAAGACTCAGCTGGCGCTTCAGCAGCAGTTTCAGCTGGAGCTTCGGCTTCGTCTGCACCGGCCTCATTTTCGTCTTCATCATCATCAGCGTCATTCACGGCCGCACGTGAAGTACGAACCTGACAGATAACCGTGTTATCTGGATGCATGATTTTGAAGTTTTCTTGTTCGATAGCACCGATGTACATTTTATGTCCGATACGCATCTCAGTGATGTCCGCCTCAATAAAATCTGGAAGATTTGCAGGCAAAGCTCTAACGCGAAGTTTACGATTTACAATACGTAACGTTCCTCCGTTACGCACTCCTCGAGAATTCCCTAACAAACGCACAGGGATTTCAAGGGTAACTTCTTTGTCATCAAAAATTTGATAGAAGTCAATGTGTAAGATTTTGTCGGTTACTGGATGGAATTGAATGTCTTGAAGGATACATTCCACTTTAGTCCCGTTATTAAGTGCAATTACGACTGTGTGTACCTCAGGAGTGTAAACTAAGTCTTTAAATGCGATTTCATCCGCTGAAAAGTGAATAGGCGCATCCCCTCCGTATACCACGCAAGGAACCTTTCCAGCATTACGTAGGGCCTTGGTTGCTACCTTACCCACGCTTTCTCTTTCGAGTCCGTTGATTGTAATTGATTTCATTTTGTTTTAATAAATAAATTACCCTTATGACGAGATTTTCTCGCTTCGGGGCGGCAAAGGTAAATTTTTATTTTGGTTTTTACTAAAGGTGAGTCCGTTTTTTAGGCGGTTCAAAAAGGATAATGGATTAAGGCCGCGATGATTAGAATCGTAGCTGAAAAGGTCCACGGATTCATTAAATCTTACATAATGAACTTAGAACTGATCGACTCATTTTCATGGACGCGTACCATGACATCAGCAAAAAGATCGGCACAACTCAAAACTCTGATTTTGCTGCTGGATTGACGCAACGGAATTGAATCGGTCACGATCAATTCTTCAAGTTTTGACTCTTCTATGCGCTGATAGGCTTTGCCCGAAAGTATTGGGTGGGTACATATGGCACGCACACTCAGTGCCCCGCGCTCCATCATGATATCGGCAGCTTTTGTTAAGGTCCCTGCGGTATCGACCATATCGTCTACTAAAACGACATTTTTACCAGTGACTTCTCCGATGAGCTCCATATGCTCAATGACATTGGCTTTGGCCCGTTGTTTATAACAGATCACCACATCACTACTCAATGCCTTTGAATAGGCATAAGCTCTTTTTGAACCACCCATGTCAGGAGAAGCAATAGTCAAGTTCTCTAGATTTAGCGATTTCAGATAGGGTAAGAAGATGGTCGAGGCAAATAAATGATCCACCGGTTTTTCAAAAAAGCCTTGAATCTGATCGGCGTGCAAATCCATAGTAATGATGCGTGTTGCCCCAGCCGTTTCTAGCATTTTGGCCACAAGTTTTGCGGCGATCGGAACACGGGGTTTGTCTTTTCTATCCTGTCGCGCCCATCCGAAATAAGGAAGGACGGCGGTAATATGTCTGGCAGAGGCCCGTTTCGCAGCGTCTAGCATTAAAAGCATTTCCATTAGGTGGTCGCTATTTGGAAAAGTTGAACCAATAATAAAGACGCGACTCCCGCGCACGGACTCCTCAAATGAAGGCTGAAATTCACCATCACTATAGGTGGATGTTATGACATTCCCAAGGGGGATTCCAAAAGATTTGGCGATATCTTTAGCGAGTTCTTGGCTTTGCTTGCAGGCAAAAATTTTTGGTTGAGGTGTTAATGCAGTCATGACGAAATTCTTAATGTCTTACAAAAGTAAACCTCTGTATGTCATAACACAAAAATGAACCACAGAATTACTAACAATTTGAAAATATTTTTTATTTTCGCCTCCCGTTTGCCTTGGTGGCGGAATTGGTAGACGCGCACGACTCAAACTCGTGTTCTTCGGAGTGTGGGTTCGATTCCCACCCAAGGTACTAACCCCTCAGATATTCTTCGAGGGGTTTTTATTTTCCTCTCTCAGGGATTTGCTTTTGCTCTCGTCGCGTGAATCATTTTGCGATACTCGTCTGGCGTACAGTTAAGCGGTCTTTTAAAAATTTTAAAAAAATTGGAGAGGCTTTCGAAGCCAGATTTGTGGGCCACATATTCTATTTTATAGTGACGTCTTGACGCTAAAAGTTCATTTGCGATTTGAATGCGATTCTTGTTTTTAAGATCCATAAATGTGACATCGTTAAGTTTAGGTAACTTCTAATGTGGTATTTCGATTGTCCAAGGGCGCGTGCAAAACTGTCAAAATTACTATGAGGGTTGGCAAAGAATTTTTTCTCTTTTACTATGGTGGTAATTTTTGAATCTATGGCTTGAAAAATAATCTATCATTATTACAGTTTTTGATTTTTAAATAATCACGGTGCTAACAAGCATAATAGATTAATTAAAGTTGTGTAATAGTCTACGTAGGGCGTTTTCAATAATCTTGACTAAGTTCTCAACATGCTGCTCTTTATTAATTGAGCACTGAACTAAGTCATGGGTGATTATCTTCAGTAAATCTTGGGGAGTTGGCTCATGTAGTTTTGAACTTACCGTAGAGAGTGTACTTGGTGCGGCTAGCAAACAGCTTAATGCCGGGGTTGAGATTTATCCTAACCCAGCACGTAAGGTGATGAATATTGGCAATAGCAGTAATATTCAAATCGAGCACGCACTCATCTATGACCTCAATGGTCGACTGATCCAAAGTGTTGACTTAGGCAACATGGATCGTGAGGCCAGTGTCAATGTAACAAATCTTGCTTCTGGAGTTTACTTAGTACAACTTGAGGCAGAAGGCGCTACTGCGATCAAGCGATTAATTAAAGAATAAAATAAGATTAGTTGTTATTCTTTAAACTAAAGGCCAGCTCATCGAGCTGGCCTTTTTGTTTTTTGACATAATCCTCAATGTAGTATGTTAAGAATTCTAAAGAAAAAAGTCAAACAGAGACAGCGCAATAGAGCAAAAACTACTTTACGGGACAATTAGACTCTCTGAAGTGTTATCTGGTTTGGGGTAGTCAAACTCTTTTTATTTTATATAGGGTAAATAACTACAACAGTTTGGCTACCTCTATATACTAGGCATGTCTTCCTCAGTCAGCCCAGCAACTTCTAACCCTCTTAAGTAAGTCAGACTGACATTGATAGAGTCTAACTACCCATCAAGTTCATCTGATGGTATATCAAAGCCCCGCTTTTGGGCGAGGCTTGACAAAAGTTGCTATGAAGAAATAAATACTCTCTAACTAAGGTTTTATTCACCCTTCCTTGATTGGTTTCAATAGTCATGGAATAAACACCTGACGGGAGAAATGGGGCATAATTGGAGTTAGATCCTTTCTCACTCATCATTTTTTGCCCAAGTGCAGTGTAAAAGCAAATCAAAGAGTGCACTTCTGCACCCTTTAACATAGAGAAATTGATTAAATCTAACGCCAGGTTAGTATTTAGAGAGGTGTCATTCTGAAGCCAATTATTCTCGATATCGAGATTCGGGTTTTTAAATTTAATATTGGATCATAGCGCCATGCTTTGGAACAGATTTGTGTTGAAAAACGCTACATAAATTGATAATTATATAGTAAACATAAAAGTTGTCACGATTTTCAATGGTAAGGAATTTTTATTTAAATTGGTTTTTTAGACTTTAGAAAGAGAAAATTCTTTTAAAAAATATTTTTTTTACCAAATGATACAAATTATGGATAGGATTAATACAATTCGATTAAATTTTAAGAAATTTTTGATTGCGGGATTGTTTTTTTTGGGAGGGCTACCGGTTGTTGCTCAAAACATTTTAACTCTTCCTTTTCAAGATGGTTTTATAGGTGTACAAGGTGCAAATCCTCAACAAGCGACTAATGTTCAGAATTTTTCAACACTTGGTGTTGAAGTCGCTTATTTTCAACAGAACAGTTCCGGGGCTCTTTTCGAAATTCAAGGTAACGATATCGTCGGGACAGTAATACTTGTTTCTTCAGTGACAGGAGAAACTCTTGAAGTGCCTGGGGCCGTCGTATGGCGTGTAACCACCGGTGGTACTTTTGAAATTATTGGTTTTATTCCTGATCCGGCTAACCCAATAACTAATTTGTCTGATATTGGTCTATCGGCTTATTCAGTTGATGCCAATTCGAATTTTGGTTTACGTTTAAATTCAAGTAATTATGCAATTGTTGATGGCACGAGTATTTCAGGAAATGCTGCAACTAGTGGTGCGTTAGATGCACTGAATAATTATTTGGCGGAAGTACAAGCAAATGATCCTGTAGGACCAGTTTTAGCCAATGATTTGACCACTCAGGATACTACCCCGACAATAAATGGAACAGTTACACTTGGAGGAGGAGAAACTTTTTCTGTCCTTGTTAATGGTCAAACCTATGATACATCCAATGGTGTGACCATAGACGGCTCAGGAAATTGGCAATTGACTTTGCCTGTTACCCCGTCAGGAACTTACAGTATTACAGCTATAATTACTAATGCATCTTTTTATACGTTAACAGATGTCGGAACTTTAGTAATCAATAACTGTAATTCTCCGGATGTCCCTACAATTACTGGAGATGTCATTGGGATTTGTGAAGGATCAACTACTACACTTGTTATTAATGGTAATTTAAATGACGCCACACAGTGGGTTATTTATACAGGAAGCTGTGGGGGCACGTTAATCGGAACGTCCACAACCGGTAGTTTTGATGTTGGTCCTATTGTCGATACAACTTATTATATCCGTGGTGAAGGTGGATGTGTAACCCCGGGTTCTTGTGGAATTGTAACGGTAACGGTTGTGGACAACATAGATCCAACGATTACGGCTCCTTCTGCTGTTACGGTTAATGTTGATACTGGTTCCTGTACAGCAGCTTTAGCCAATGTGAGCTTAGGAAGTGCCACCACTGCAGATAATTGTAGTGTTGCCAGTACTTCAAACAATGCTCCTGCGACCTTCCCAATAGGAGACACCACAGTGACCTGGACGGTAACTGACGGTTCAGGAAATACCGCCACAGCGACACAGACGGTAACGGTTGTGGATAATATTAATCCTGTAGCAATATGTCAAGATATTACGATTCAATTAGACGCTACAGGTAACGCTAGTATCGTTGCTGCGGATATTGACAATGGATCTTCTGATAACTGTTCTGTGAGCAGTTTAGTGGCAAGCACTACATCCTTTACTTCGGCTGATATTGGCACGAATTCCGTTACGCTAACGGTAACAGATTCAAGCGGAAATACTGCTGTATGTACTGCTACGGTAACTGTACAAGACAATCCAGTGATATCCACAATTGATGATATTGTGGTGTGCGAGGGTGACATAATTACTCCGGTTACTTTCACGGTAAGTGATATTTATCCAGGCACTGCATTGCAAATTGATGTAACATCATCAAATCAAAATATCATTTTGGATAGCTCTTTCAATGTTACCAACGTTTCTGGAGACGTTGAGCTTACTTATCAAATTGAAAACGGAGCTTATGGACAAACAACTGTTTCTGTAACAGTTACAGATGGTGAGGGGTTAAGCTCTGTTGAGCAATTTACAGTCCAATCATCTGAATCAGTATCGGTCATTACTTCCAGTGGCGTTACAACCGTATTTAGTAATGGGCAAGACAATATAGTCGACGACGCTATAACTGTTCAATCAAGTCAGTCAATCAGTGGGCTTAGAGTTACAATTGATTCTTACCAGTCAGGTGATCAGTTGGATGTTTCAGTGGCATTACCCGCTGGTGTTTCTAAATCATTCAGTAGCGCAACGGGTGTCTTGAGTATAACAGGCTCAATGACAGCTGCCCAAGCTCAAGATATATTTAGATCGGTTGTATTTAGTACAACAAGCCCTAGCTTAGTTGATAGACAAATTTTGTTTTCATTAGGAAGTTCAATTCCATTTGCAGGCAATGACCATTTTTATGAATTTGTGTCAGCGCCATCTATATCCTTCACTGCAGCCAAGACCGCAGCTGAGAGCAGAACTCTTTACGGTATGTCAGGTTATTTAGTAACTGTAATGAGTCAAGCAGAAAATGATTATGTAGCCGCAAGATTATCTGGCCAAGGATGGATGGGAGCAAGTGATGAAGCGGTTGAAGGACAATGGCGCTGGGTCACTGGTCCGGAAGCGGGGACTCAGTTTTGGCAAGGTGCTGGAAATGGCTCGGCAGTCGGAGGTAATTATGAAAATTGGGCTACTGGTGAGCCAAACAATGCCGGTGGTGAAGATTATGCACACTTTTTAACAAATGGTCAGTGGAATGATTACCCCCTTCAATTAGGCAGTATTCAAGGCTACGTTGTCGAATATGGTGGGCTAGAAAGTAATCCATGTTCTAGCTTAGCTGGGTCAAAAACAATTGAGATAGAACCGAACTCACCTCCAACAGCGGTTTGTCAGGATATTACAGTAGAACTTGATGCAACAGGAAATATAACTATTGTTGCTGGAGATATTGATGGAGGGTCGAGTGACGCAGAGAGTACATTTACTCTAAGTATTTCAGAAACAGCTTTTAGTTGTTTGGATATTGGAGAGAATATTGTTACTCTAACCGTTACAGATACGGAAGGCCTAACTGATACTTGTACCGCAATTGTGACGGTTCAAGACAACATTGCACCGTCAGTTGTAACTCAAGATATCACAGTTAACCTTGATGGAATGGGTATGGCAACAATTGTGCCTGCAGACATTGATAATGGTTCTACAGACAATTGTACGATTGATACTTATTCGCTAGACATTGACAGCTTTGATTGCGAAGATGTTGGCACTAACACGGTAACTTTAACCGTGGTTGATGTTAATGGTAATTCTTCTCAGGCTACCGCCGTTGTGACTGTAGTGGATGTCACCCCTCCAGTGATTGTCTGCGCTCCTGATGTGGTGACGATTATGGACCCAGGGGTATGCTATGCTGAAGTATTCTTTGCCGATGCAATTGCTCTTGATGAGTGTGGTATTGCCTCAGTGGTTCAGACCGCAGGTCCTGCTAGTGGAAGTTTGTTTACTCAAGGGGTAACCACCATTGAGTACACCGCTACTGATGTAAATGGCAACACGACAGTATGTTCATTTACCATTACAATTCAAGACACTCAGATTCCAACTATTGCTAGTGCGGACGATATTGCTGTGTCTAACGACCTAGGGGTGTGTGGTGCTTTTGTTAATGTCCCCGCACCGACCATTACCGATAACTGTTCACAAGATCCAGCTCCTGTTGTGGATGGTCCTGTGACGCCACTCCTTGGAGGGACCCAGTTATTGGATACGCCAAGTACGGTTACTGGTCTTAGTAACTCCATCGGTGGTGATGTAACAGCTGTAGTGACTTATAATGGTGACTGGAGCTCAACTGTTGAGGACTTTGATCTTCGTGGCCCAGATGGTTCACAGGTGTTCTTTAGAGACAACCAAGGTGTGGACTGCCCATCGACTGATTTTGCAGATACCTTTACCATCAGCGAGTCGACCTGGAACGGATGGATTACCACCTATGGTTCTGATTTAACCTTTACCCTGCTTGCAGATACGGCAGTAAACCCAGGTTTATGTGCCAATAACTTCTACCAGCTTTCCTTTACTTTAGGTAATGGGGCTTCTTTGGTTAATGATTACAATGGTACTGCAGATGCCTCTGATGAGTATCCTGTAGGGACTACGGTAGTGACATGGACCTTTACCGATATCGGAGGAAATGTAGTCACCGATACACAGACCATCACGGTAACCGATGACGAGGCTCCAGAGATGATTTGTATTGGAGAGCCAGGCACCTTCAGTATTACAGAAGACTTTGAAGCAGGAACACTGCCTAACGGATGGACCAATACGGCCCTTCGTGGTACTGATCTGTGGTCGTTCGGCAGCCCGTTTTATGTTGGTGCTCTCGGCCAGGCCTTCCCAACAAATGCGGCTGTGTTTGATGACGACGCTGCTGGTTCAGGAACGGATAATGCCGTAGAGCTTGCCTCACCAGTATACAACATGAGTGGAGCGGCTTCAGCGACGCTATCCTTTGACTACGCTTATAATTATCTAAGCCCTAACGAGTTCTTCTCAGTAGAGGTATATGACGGTACACAGTGGGTAGAGATCTTGAGGCTGCTTGAGGATCACACCCCAACAAATACCGGAGCTTTAGATATGTTGCCTTACGCCAACGATTCATTCCAAGTGCGTTTCACCTACGACGATGGTGGATCTGGCTGGAAATGGGGGGTTGGTATCGATAACTTCCAATTGGATTACGATATTCCATCAACACCGCTTACTATTGCCTTAGACGCTAACGGTGCGGCGACACTTGATGTGAGTCAATTACTCTTATCAGCTACAGATAACTGTGGTCCTGTAAGCACCAGTATTGGTGGAGGCGCAGTACCAGGATCGTTGAGCACAACTTTTGCCGGAGGCAATGGGGGTGCTGATGGTGGTGTGGTTTATTTTGACCTAACGGCTATTAATGACCTGACCTTAGAGAGTCTGCAGATGCATGTTCAAGACCCAGGGACCTTTACAGTTGATATCTACGCCATAGAAGGAGGCACTTATGTAGGTAATGAAAACAATGCCACTCCATGGGCCTTAATTGGTAGTGGAAGTGGAGAGTCAAATACCACAGGAACCCCATCAGACGTGACTCTTGATGCCGCCTTGAGCCTAACTGCGGGAACGACTTATGCGATGGCTTTAGTTCTAGATGCAACACACAGCCACCGTTACACCAATGGTGATGGTACGAACGAGAGCTTCTCGGATGCTAATATGTCTGTTAGCTTAGGGTCTGCTACGAGTGTGCCCTTTACAGGAACTATATTCAATCCAAGAGTATTCAACGGAACATTCAATTACTTTGTAGGGACTCCGCCGAGTACCACAGTTGACTTTGACTGTTCTAACCTTGGAGACAACTTGATTGAAGTAACGGCTGTGGATTCTTCAGGTAATGTATCGACTTGTATCTCTACGGTAGAGGTCATCGATGTAACTGATCCAATTTTGGTGTGTCAAGACGCTACTGTGAGTCTTGATGAAAATGGTATGGCTGAAGTCTTACCAGAATACTTTATCAATACCGATGCTTCATTTGATGCTTGTGGTATTACTATCACTGCAGTCGATGTGACTGATGTAACCTGTGCGGATATCGGAGCCCCGATTACGGTAACGGTATTTGTGAGTGATGCCAGTGGTAATATTGCCTCTTGTCAAGCGACAATGACTGTAGTGGATGATATGGGACCACTGCTTATCGATTGTCCAGAAGACATGACTGTAGATCCAGGAGCCTTAGATTTATTCTATGAGCTTCCAGATTACACCGTTGATGTAACGACTACAGATAACTGTACCGATCCTGTAGGGGTAATCAGTCAAGACCCGCCAGCGGGCACCTTGCTTCCTGATGGCGTTTATACCATTACCTTGTCTGCAACAGACAATGAAGGAAATGTTGGCTCATGTAGTTTTGAACTTACTGTAGAGAGTGTATTGGGTGTTGCTAGTAATCAATTGAATGCTGGTGTAGCAATATATCCTAACCCAGCACGTAAGGTGATGAATATTGGCAACAGCAGCAACGTTCAACTAGAGCGTGCGCTTATCTATGATATCAATGGTCGACTCATCAAAAGTGTTGACTTAGGCAACATGGATCGTGAGGCCAGTGTAAATGTAGCAAATCTTGCTTCTGGAGTGTACTTAGTACAACTTGAGGCAGAAGGCGCTACAGCCATTAAACGATTGATAAAGGAATAATACGATTAGTTATTTATTCTTTTGATAAAGGCCAGCTTTGAAGCTGGCCTTTTTAATTGAAATTGCGATATTTGATCTAATTGATCTTTAAACCAATCTATAACGATCAAGTCTATGAACGAGTTCGAACTCTTTTTTGCGCTGGGCCATAAACATGTGTTGGACATTGATGCTTATGATCACATATTGTTTTTAGCGGCTTTGACCTTGTCTTATGATCTCGGCCAATGGAAAAGACTGTTGGGTTTGGTGACGCTATTTACACTGGGCCATACCGCATCGATAGTAGCGACTTTTTATGGCCACGTGCAGGCTCCAGCTGCCCTGATCGAGTTGCTGATCCCAATTACGATCATCACGGCAGCTTTACATAATATATGGCGCAGTTTGCACAACAAAGCGCAAGGGTCTATAGGGTTACTTTTTGTAGTAACCTTGATTTTCGGTGTCATTCATGGTTTTGGTTTCGGACGTTATTTTATGCAAATCGCACAAGATACGGGTGTGGAGAGTTTTTTGGCTTTTGCCTTAGGAATCGAATGGGCTCAGCTCGTGGTGGTGATGATTGTGCTTTTGTTAAGTTTTGTCGCCCAACGGGTTATGAGGCTAAATCGAAGAGACTGGATAATAATGCTTTCGGGGGGAGTTATTGGGCTTACGCTTCCTATGCTTATTGAGCGCATTTAGGATTATAAGAAATTAATTTAATGATTGTATCTTCACGGGCATGCAAAGGGAGACTTTAAAACAGCTTAAATACGACAAGGCTTACCTCAAGATGGCGTTGGAATGGTCCAAGCTTTCTTATTGTAAAAGAAGACAAGTGGGCGCTTTGATTGTGAAAGATAAAATGATCATCAGCGACGGTTATAACGGTACCCCAACTGATTTTGAAAACCTTTGTGAGGATGAAGATAACACCACGAAGTGGTACGTATTACATGCCGAGGCGAATGCCATTATGAAAGTTGCTTCTTCCACCCAAAGCTGTAAAGGAAGCACCCTATATATTACGATGTCTCCCTGCCAACAGTGTAGTAAGCTAATCCACCAAGCCGGTATAGTGCGTGTTGTTTATCAAACGGAGTATAAAGATGATTCAGGGCTTTTGTTTCTGAAGAAGGCGGGGATTGCCGTTGACCACTTGGTCAGTTTAGATTAGCGCCCCTTGTAACGCTTTTTCACGCGTTCTGCTTGTATCAAAATAAGCAACAGCACAATTACAGAGGCAGAGGCCAAAATCCCGATCAGCGCGATTTGACTGTCTCCTTGCAATGGGGCGTTAAAATCGAGAATCGTCAAGTTATAAACCATTAAGATAACGGCAATTGAGATAAGTACGTGTCTAAAATATTTCATGGGTTTGGGGTCAAATAAATAACTCTTGAATATTCGATGTAAAAAGCTTTACCGCGATGGCTAAAAGAATCACGCCAAACACTTTCTGAATGATTCCAATTCCGTTTTTTCCTAGAATGGCTTGGAGCTTTGATGATGTTTTTAAAACGGCGTAAATCACGATGACATTAAGGATGATAGAGATAATCACATTCTCTAGGGCAAATTCTGCGCGCAATGAGAGCAAGGTCGTCAAGGTTCCGGGTCCAGCCAGCATGGGAAAGGCCAAAGGGAATACCGAAGCCATATCGGGGGAACTTCCGTCGTCTTTAAACAGCGTTATGCCTAGAATCATCTCAAGGGCAATAAAAAATAAAATAAAGGAACCAGCAACCGCGAATTCATTGACATTAATGCCAATTAGATTCAAAATTTCTTCTCCTAAAAAAAGAAAAAAGATCATTACAATGGCGGCAATTACAGAGGCTTTTTCACTGTGAATGTGGCCCGCTTTTTTACGTAGAGTAATGACAATAGGAATGTTACCGATGATATCGATTACAGCAAAAAGGACCATGCTCGCCGTAAATATTTCTTTAAAATTGAAGGCCATGCCAGAGATTTGGGACAAAATTACACAAACAAATAATCCTTTACAGGCTTCCGTGAATTTAAATTGATATTATCTTTGATTCATGTTTCAAATAGGAAAGACATTGGTCTCGGAGGCCTTGATTGATCAAGATTTTGTTTGCAATCTCAATGCGTGTAAAGGAGCGTGTTGTGTTGAAGGTGAGGCTGGTGCTCCGCTCTCAGAGCAAGAAGCGCAATGGCTTGCAGAAAACCAAAGCAAGATTGAACCTTTTTTACCCCAGGCAGGAATCGAGGCGTTAAACGCACAAGGGGCTTTTATTCATTTGGAAACGGGGGAATACGAAACACCCCTGGTGCAAGGCAAGGAGTGTGCCTATACTCATTTTGAACCCGATGGGTCGGCGCATTGCGGCATTGAACGCGCTTACAAAGCAGGGTCCGTAGAGGTTCAAAAACCGATATCATGTCATTTATATCCGGTACGCGTCCAAGATTACTCTGAGTTTAGCGCCGTGAATTACCATCGCTGGCCAATTTGTAGTGATGCTTGTGTTCTTGGGACTTCTTTAAAAGTTCCCGTTTATCAATTCGTCAAAGAGGCTTTAATCCGAAAATTTGGCACAGATTGGTACGATGAGCTCACACTTGTGGCCAAAACCTACAAGAATCAAAGGGAACATCCTGATCAAGAATAGGGTTAATCGATCGCTTTTTATAACCGTTAATAACTTTTGATTTTAGGGTGATTTTTGACGGCTAAACCCAGGGATAAAATTTTTAAAAAAAGGCCCATTTATTAGGGGGTAAGCACGAGATCGTTAAAGAATTCAGGCGCTTTTTAATTTTTTATTTTTTCAAAACAAGTCTCTGTAAATCAATATTTTACAAAACTTTTAAACAATTCAGTGCATCCGAAAAAATTCTGAAGCATGTTGAAAACTTTGTTAAAAAGAGATGATTAATTTATCCGGGTTTCGCTCATATTTTTTTCATATTTGTTAGTCCCTAGTAATCACAAAAAATTTTAATTTTTAAAGAAGAGGACACATGAGCTCCGTTGAACCTATTTTAGCTGAAAACAAAAACAGATTCGTAATATTCCCAATTCAACACCACGATATTTGGGATTGGTACAAAAAGAGTGAAGCCAGTTTTTGGACAGCTGAAGAAATTGATTTACATCAAGATCTGACCGATTGGGCAGACAAATTAAATGACGACGAGCGTTACTTTATCAAACACATTCTCGCATTTTTTGCTGCAAGTGACGGAATTGTAAACGAAAATCTTGCCGAGAACTTTGTCAACGAAGTTCAGTACAGTGAGGCGAAATTTTTTTACGGCTTCCAAATCATGATGGAAAATATCCACAGTGAAACTTATTCGCTTTTGATCGATACTTACGTCAAAGACGATAAGGAAAAAGATGTGTTGTTTCAGGCCATCGAGAATTTCCCTGCGATCAAGAAAAAGGCGGATTGGGCTTTGAAATGGATTGAAAGCCCAAGTTTTGCAGAGCGACTCATTGCTTTCGCAGCGGTAGAAGGCATCTTCTTTTCAGGAGCATTTTGTTCCATTTTTTGGTTGAAAAAGCGCGGTTTAATGCCGGGCTTGACCTTCTCAAACGAGTTAATCTCACGCGACGAAGGCGTACACTGTGATTTTGCAGTGCACTTACACAACCATCACTTAGTTAACAAAGTTTCTAAAAAGCGTATCAGAGAAATTATCATTGATGCCCTAAATATTGAGCGTGAATTTATTACCGAATCACTGCCGATTAGTTTGATCGGGATGAATTCAAAACTCATGACTCAATATCTTGAGTTTGTCACCGATCGTCTCTTAGTTGAGCTTGGCTGTGACAAGGAATACAACTCCAGCAACCCTTTCGATTTTATGGATATGATTTCGCTGCAGGGTAAAACAAACTTCTTTGAGAAGCGCGTTTCTGAGTATCAAAAGGCAGGAGTTACAAACAAAGACAAGGAATCGAATAAAATCAGCTTCGACGCAGATTTTTAAACAGGAGGAAGGCGCGTTTTAAACGGGCCATCAAAGTTACTCTAGGTGCCGAACCATTTATTTGGGAGGGTTCGTCGTCTCTGGGCTTTAAAACAACTAACTAAACATAAAAACACATCTAGCAACATGAATGTAATTAAAAGAGACGGCCACAAGGAGCCGGTGATGTTTGACAAAATCACAGCGAGAATTAAGAAACTTTGTTATGGACTCAATGAGTTAGTCGACCCGGTAAAGGTGGCTATGCGTGTTATTGAAGGTCTATATGACGGGGTAACAACCAGTGAGCTTGACAATTTGGCCGCTGAAGTTGCGGCAACCATGACCGTGTCTCACCCAGACTATGCTATTTTAGCGGCCCGCGTCTCTGTGTCTAACTTGCACAAGAACACCAAAAAGTCTTTTTCTGAGGTGATGACAGATCTTTATGAGTACGTCAATCCACGCACCGGAAAAAAAGCGCCTTTGTTGAGTGATGAAGTCTATCAAGTCATTAAGGATAATGCTGAGATGCTAGACTCAGCGATTATCTATAACCGCGATTTTAATTACGATTATTTTGGTTTTAAAACCCTTGAGCGTTCATATCTACTGAAGCTTAACGGACAAATTGTAGAGCGTCCACAGCATATGTTAATGCGTGTTTCTGTAGGGATTCACCTCAATGATTTGGCAGCAGCCAAAGAAACTTATGAGTTGATGTCCAAAAAGTTCTTTACACACGCGACACCGACTTTATTTAACAGTGGTACCCCTAAGCCGCAGATGTCATCTTGCTTTTTGTTGACCATGAAAGATGATAGTATTGACGGCATTTACGATACCTTAAAGCAAACGGCGAAAATTTCTCAGTCTGCTGGAGGAATCGGTTTAAGTATTCACAATATTCGCGCTACGGGATCTTATATTTCTGGGACAAATGGGACCTCAAACGGTATTGTGCCGATGCTGCGTGTATTTAACGATACCGCACGCTATGTGGATCAAGGCGGCGGAAAGCGAAAAGGAAGTTTTGCGATTTATGTAGAACCATGGCATGCCGATATTTTCGATTTCTTAGACCTTAAAAAGAACCACGGAAAAGAAGAAATGCGTGCGCGTGATTTGTTCTACGCCATGTGGATTCCAGATTTGTTTATGAAACGTGTTCAAGAGGACAGTACCTGGACCTTAATGTGTCCCAATGAGTGCCCTGGCCTATACGACACTTACGGTGACGATTTTGAGCGCATGTATGAAAAGTATGAGGCCGAAAATAAAGGCCGTAAGACGATCAGAGCGCGTGAGCTTTGGGAGAAAATTCTTGAATCTCAAATTGAGACCGGAACGCCATACATGCTTTATAAGGATGCGGCTAATCGCAAGAGCAATCAAAAGAATTTGGGGACAATACGTTCTTCAAACTTGTGTACAGAGATCCTTGAGTATACGTCTGAGGATGAAGTGGCCGTATGTAACTTGGCGTCAATTGCGCTGCCTATGTTCGTTAAAAACGGAAGTTTTGACCACAAAGAGTTGTTCCGTGTGACCAAACGCGTGACTAAAAACCTGAATCGCGTCATTGATCGCAACTATTATCCTGTGATCGAGGCTCAGAATTCAAACTTTAGACATCGCCCAGTAGGACTCGGAGTTCAAGGGTTAGCCGATGCCTTTATTTTATTGCGCATGCCTTTTACCAGTGATGAGGCGAAAAAGCTTAACCAAGAGATTTTTGAAACCCTTTATTTCGCGGCAGTAACTGCTTCTATGGAAGAAGCCAAGGAAGATGGCGCTTACGAGACATACAAAGGTTCTCCGATATCAGAAGGTCTGTTCCAGCACAATTTGTGGAACATTAAAGACGAAGAACTCAGCGGCCGATGGGATTGGGCAAAGCTGAGAAAGGATGTGAAAAAGTATGGGGTACGTAATTCATTGCTAGTCGCGCCGATGCCAACCGCCTCAACCTCTCAGATTTTAGGGAATAATGAAGCCTTTGAGCCTTATACTTCAAATATTTACACACGCCGTGTGTTATCCGGTGAGTTTATCGTGGTGAACAAGCACTTGCTTGAGGATCTCGTGAGTCTTGGACTCTGGAATGACGCCTTAAAGGAGGAAATCATGCGTGCTAATGGATCTATTCAGCACATTGAGGGTATTCCACAAGACTTGAAAGAACTGTATAAGACGGTTTGGGAGCTCTCTATGAAGGACATTATTGATATGTCTCGTCACAGAGGTTACTTTATCGATCAGTCACAGTCGCTGAACTTATTTATGGAAAATGCCAATATGGCTAAACTTACCTCGATGCACTTCTATGCATGGCAAAGTGGTTTGAAAACTGGGATGTACTACCTGCGTACTAAGAGCGCTGTAGACGCCATCAAATTTACGTTGAGCAATGAGGCCAAGAAAGAGCCTGTGGCTGCCGCAACTTCAAAGGTTGAAGCGGTGTCTGCAGTCAACGAAAAGCCATTAACGGCAGCAGAGCTGCGTGATATGTTGGCTCAAGGTAAAAACGCTGCCGAAAATGACGAGGACTGTTTGATGTGTGGTTCATAATTTATCAGATTTGTTCGGACAAGGGAACGCCAAACATCGGCAGTAATCTCTAAAATGCGTTGACAAAAAATAGCCCCGCTTTTGCGGGGCTATTTTTTTATATAACAATCATGACTTTTTGATGACGAGAATTAGCCGTCAAAATATTAATAGGCACCCCACTTATTTGACGTTTTTGTTGTAGACCTGCATCAATTCCCAGACCGCATCGATAAGGTCTTTAGATTCAAGTAACACGTTAAAATAAAGTGCTGTGTTTTTTGGACTTGATTCTTCTTTGCGGGTTAACGTTACTTGATCATCAATTCGTTGAGAAACGTTCTGGCTTAAAGCCTCAAGTTCTGCCGTAACAGCGCTGATGGCATTTAGGTCATTTTCATCAAACATTTTTACAAGTTTGTTTAAGATACTGCCAAACTCGTGATCAACCTCCTGAAGGACTTTAATTTGATTAAAGCGCAATGATTTGTGGTTGTTGTGAATATGTTTAAAACTCTTTTTTGTAATAAACTCAAGAGATTGAGAGATATCAGTAAGGTGGGTCAATATTTGTATGTAAAACTTACTGCCACGTAAACTGGTCTCCTCAAGATTTTTAATGAAATAAAACAAATTATTGCGTAAATCTTCAATTTCGTCACCGAGCTTATCGACCCCTTTCTTGCATTTTTTAAGGCCCTTTTCATCTTGCTTGGCTAAGCCATGGATGACGTTGCTATACGTTTTTTGAGTGCGGGCGAATACATTAGCGATATTTTGAGTGCTTTCACTGATTATTCCATGCACCGTCTTACTCGCCGTCTTTTTTAAGCCTTTTGGCATGGCCTTATCGGCACTGCGTTTTTTATGGAATAAGTAATTACGAACAAGTAACACTATAGCTAGGATCAACAATACTGCGATGGCCACGCCACCACCTAGGAAGATTAAATACGCCATAGTTCCTGCCACTACAAAGGCGATAAAGGCCGTAAAAAACCATCCTCCAATAACATTAATAACTCCAGCTACACGATAAACCGCACTTTCTCTTCCCCAAGCGCGATCTGCCAAGGACGTACCCATGGCAACCATAAAGGTGACATAAGTCGTAGACAACGGCAACTTCATTGAGGTCGCAATAGAAATCAGAACCCCGGCAACCATAAGGTTAATTGAAGCGCGAATCATGTCAAATGCAGGGGCCTCCGGATCATCTTTAAGAGCAACCACTTCTGGCTTTTCAAAGCTCTTATTCATTTTTGAAATTGTGCCCGAAGGTAAAACTGTACTCATTAGGTTGCCCAGGTACGTTCCTCCTTTGACTAAAAAGCGAGAGAGCATATTGGGTTGAAATTTTTCTGCTCCTTCACTCTGACGTGACAAACCTATTTCGGTTTCGGTAACTGTTTTAGCTTTTTTTGAAAACCACAAGGTAAGAACCATTACCCCGCCGGCAATGAATAGTAATATCGGTTCGGCAGGAACTTTTTTACTCAACACGTCCATTGAAAATTCTGTAGCAGCAATCCCTGAAACGGCCCATGCCTCGTATGAGTGGTATGCAGCCATCGGGACTCCTATAAAATTGACCAAATCATTTCCGGAAAAAGCAAGAGCCAATCCAAAAGTTCCGATAGTAATTACCACAATTAGGATGCTCTTCTTGAATATTTTCATGAATAGAAACGAAAATATAGACCAAAATACAAATCCAATCCCCAAAATCATCCAAGTTTGACTTGATAAAACTTCTTTAAAAGAATCGTAATATGGAGTGCCTTTTAATCCTTTGAAAAAGATAAAATAAGTAATGGCTGTTAGTGCAACCCCACCGAAGATTGAGCCAAAGTTTTTAATTTTTTGCTCGTAATGAAAACTGAATATCATTCGAGAGATCCATTGAACAATTGCCCCAACAGAGAATGCAATTACCACAGAGAGGAGTATTCCACTTATGATTTCCGAGGCTTTTTTGGTATTGATATAAGTGCCCAGGTCCCCAAAGCTTTGATTTGGATCCATCCCAATTTTGATCAATGCCATAACCACCGCGGCGCCCAATAACTCAAATACTATGGACACAGTTGTTGAGGTGGGCATTCCTAACGTATTGAAAAAGTCAAGTAGGAGTATGTCGGTTATCATAACCGCCATAAAAATGATCATGATTTCGTTGAAGTAAAATTCACCAGGCACAAAAATGCCTTTTCGAGCAACTTCCATCATTCCGCTAGAAAATACTGCTCCTATGAAGATTCCTAAACTCGCCACAATCATTATAGTCCGAAAGGAAATTGCCTTAGAACCTATGGCTGAATTCAAAAAGTTAACAGCGTCATTACTCACGCCAACTACTAAATCAACCACAGCCAGAACGGCTAGGGCGATCAACATCATAAAATAAATCTGATCCATATAGAGTTAAATTGTTATTGCAAAACTCGGGTTAAATTAACGTTTTATTGTTATTAAATTGTTATGAGTGTGCTTTAAAAATGTAAGTCAAATCCTAGTCTGAATTCCATAAAATCAGCATTGCCATCTACTTGGCCATAACTCAAATCTCCTTGAATTTTTAATTTATGTCCGACAATGTATTTTGAGGCGCCAGCCGTGTAAACGACTTCATTGCCTTTGCCGGTCACTGCCCCATAACTAATGTTCGAATGACGGCCAGTTAGCTCAAAGTTATTTTTAAATAAGTAACTCGCTTGGATATTAGTAGCGTTACCCACTTGAACTATGCTCGCGGTAGATCCATCACTGTTCATGGCTAGAGGTTCTGCGGCGCTTCTATCGGCGTATTCAGCCATTAGGGCAAATCCTCGGTATTTAACCATGGCATCTAAAAAGATGGTTGTGATATCGGTTTCAAATAGACTGCCATCATCCAGGGTCATATAACTCCCCATATTGCTGCGATTTCTTACCGCATTTTGATTTAAATCGTAGGTGGCTGCCAACATGAGTTTAAAGGAAGATTCACGAACTAAATCCGCTTGAACATAATCCCCTTTTTTAGCGAAGGTGCCAAAAGGGAGGAGTTCTAAACGAGACGTATATTGCAGTCCCCCGAGGTTCCCTTCAGTAACATTTCTGCCCTCTCCCTGTGAAAGCGCGAATTTCTCTCGCAAGACCATATTGCCGATTTTGTGTTTGTAGCGCAACTGAATCCCCATATCTCGGTCGATATTGAACTTACTGTTTAGAATGGATCGATCAATAAGCTGAAGGTCTCCCGATGATATAACACGTTCGATATTTCCTGGTAATTTAGTTTGCCCGGCCCAAAGCTCAAACCCAGGAGCAAAGTGCCACATGACTACGGCGTCAAGTATGTAGCGTGGCGTATTGCGATTGTATTGATTTGCTCCTGAGATATCTCTGTTTGACAATCCTAACTCGAGTTTGTACCTCAGCTTAGGACTATAGGCCCATCCATCAAATTTAAATCGAGCACGACGCACTAAAAAATTGTATTCGGCATCGCCATAATTATTGCCGTCGTGATTCCAAGCCGATTGAAATCTCGTTTGTATCCTTGGGGCAAATTTGACCGTAAAGCTGCTGTCAGCCGCAGTAAAATTAATAAGCCCTTTCCCAAAAGATTGATCGTTTAAGGTCTGTGCATGAAGTGGAAAATAACACAGAAGCAGGAGCCCAATAAGGCATTGTGTTTGCAAGCGCATAGAAATCATTTTAAGTTTTTGTCGCTGCAAAGAACCTTTTCTAATGTTACTTAAATGTTACCTCAATGTTATTTTCTCAGGGTCGTTTTGAAAATGAACCAAAAAACCTATCTTGCTTCAGTAATAATCTGGAGTAAAAAATTTATGATGACTTGGGAACAACTGATGTCCTTGAAAAGACAGGGCGATCAGCATAAGCGACTGCGCATTGAACAAGATGAAACCCGCTTGGGGTTTGAGGTCGATTACGACCGAATAATTTTTTCGTCACACTTCAGGAGCTTGCAGGATAAGACACAAGTGATTCCATTATCAAAAAATTCATTTGTGCACACGCGATTGACCCATAGTTTAGAAGTCTCTGTGGTTGGACGATCTTTAGGTCGTGCTGTAGGCCGTGCCCTTTTAGAACGGCATCCCCATTTAGTGTCCATTCATGGGTATCAACCCAATGATTTTGGGGCGGTAGTCGCAGCGGCTGCCTTAGCCCATGATATTGGCAATCCTCCTTTTGGGCATAGTGGAGAAAAGGCGATTGGTGATTTTTTTAAAACTGGGGCAGGGCAGCAATATGCTTCTGATATGACCCTTGAGGAGTACCAAGATTTATGTGACTTTGAGGGAAACGCAAATGGGTTTAAAATGCTCACTCAAACCCGTGACGGCGTCGATGGGGGCTTACGTTTGTCTTTTGCCACTTTGGGGGCTTTTATGAAGTATCCCAAGGGTTCACTGCCTAAAAAGCCCAGTGCTCTTTGTGCCGATAAAAAATATGGATATTTTGCTCAAGATCGTGCCTTTTTTGAGGAAGTGGCCGAAGAATTAGGGCTGAACAAATTAGATTCCGGTCGGTTTACCCGCCATCCTTTAGCTTATTTGGTGGAGGCTGCAGACGACATTTGTTATACCATCATTGATTTTGAAGATGGCATCAATCTGGGTTGGATTTCAGAAGAAGTAGCACTAGAGTTTTTATTGCGTTTGGTCAAAGACAGTATTCAAACGGATAAGTACAGTAAACTGACTAAATCCTCGGATCGCTTGGCTTATTTGCGCTCATTGGCCATCAGTCGACTTATTCAAGAGGCGAGCGAACTCTTTTTATCCCATGAAGAAAAATTGCTCGAAGGCAGGATGGAGCAGTCTATAATGACCCAAAGTCAGTTTAAGGCTCAAATCGATGACATATTAAAAGTAAGTAAAGAGCGGATTTACGAGCATCCTGAGGTATTGCGCAAAGAGTTGGCCGGCCACAGAATGCTTACCGATATTTTAAGCGCTTACATTCCAGCAGCGATAAATACTAAAAATCAGTCGCCCACTTTTTTTGATCAACTTCTCATCCAAGAATCTGGACTTGAGATTCATTCGCAAAGCACTGTCTATGAGGTGCTTTTGGAGATCAGTCACTTTGTTTCTTGTCTTACAGATAGCAATGCCTTGGCCTTGAGTAGCCGTTTAGGAGGTAAAGTTGTTTGAATTTAACTTTGACAATTCATTTTTTAATACACAAAAGTGTATCTTAGGCAATCGATAAAAAATCCATCAATGAAAAAATTATTACTCGTATTCTTAGGGGGGCTTCTAAGCATCAATACTGCTCTAGCCCAGGATGATTTAAATGTCATCAAAGACTATTTGTCTTCTCAGCGCAGCGCGCTGAATTTGACTCAAGAAGATGTCAATTCACCAGTGCTAAAATCGACCAGCTATTCAAAGAGCATGCGTGTTCAAATGGCTTATGTCAACCAATCATTAGCCGGTATCGAAGTACACAATTCTACTTCTCG
>Ga0181557_1000858_pt1 | contig 36154 bp, 34 predicted proteins | sample 011ome_23_FD_148632 | JGI IMG/M metagenome (GOLD analysis project Ga0181557, IMG submission 148632) | Coastal salt marsh microbial communities from the Groves Creek Marsh, Skidaway Island, Georgia - 011506CT metaG (spades assembly) | ecosystem: Environmental > Aquatic > Marine > Intertidal zone...
AGGGTCACTGACCACTGGCGCCGACACTTCGCCGTCACCGCCTGCCCTTTTTGGATAATCAACCGGGAACTTGCCGACGAAGACCAGCGCCGAACACACAACCACCAGTATCGCCACTAGGATCCACCACCGTTTCATGGCGGCAACGGGCTGCTGCTCGCTATGGCTCTCACCAAACACCTCTCGGGCAGCAGAGCGCACCAGAGCCCGAGTAACACTTCCCTGCTTCTGCCCGTAGGCACCGAGCAACGCCCGGTCACACAACACATTAATTAAGCGAGGAATACCCCGCGTCAGAGCATGTACCTGCTTGACTGCCGATTGGTCAAATAACCGACGATCACCTTTCAAACCAGCGACCTCGAGTCGGTGCCGAATGTAGGCACTTGTCTCATCGAGGTTCAGCGGCTGAAGATTGTATCGAGCAGTAATTCGCTGATTAAGTTGCCGCAACTCGGGTCGCGACAGCTTGTCGGACAGTTCTGGCTGACCAATAAGAATAATCTGGAGCAACTTCTCATCATTGGTTTCGAGATTCGTCAGAAGACGAATCTGCTCCAACACATCAAAATCGAGGTGCTGCGCCTCGTCAATCATCAGGACCGTTTTCCGACCGCGGTCATGGTTATCGAGTAAATAGCGGTGGAGAGCATCCGTCAGGGCTTTGAGGCTTTGGGTATCCTTTGGGTACTCGATATGAAGCTCATCACAGGCACTGGCCAGCAGCTCGGTGGCACTCAGTGCCGGATTGAGAATAATTGCGAGGTCAGTGGTATCAGGTAGCTGTTCCAACAAACAACGATTCACGGTCGTTTTACCTGTGCCCACCTCTCCGGTCAGCAAAATAAAACCACCTCCCCCACTCACTCCGTAAAGAAGATGTGCAAGGGCATCTCGGTGCCGCTGACTCATAAACAAGTAGCGAGGATTCACCGCAATAGAGAATGGTGCTTCGTTGAGTCCAAAATGCTGGTGATACATACGAGGCTGTCGCAGATGTCTTGCCGACATTATGCACGGGCAAAGTCAGTATGAATACGCGGAATCATGTCATGATGCCTTGCTGGTCAAAAAAACATACTGTAAGTTCAAATCCGAATTTTATACGACACTCATTCCTGCGTTCTTAGGAGACTCACATGGCAGTTCCCGCAATTCTTAAAGACAACCTCTCGATACCGGTAATTGGATCTCCCCTGTTCATCATTTCCAACCCCGATCTCGTGATTGCCCAGTGCAAGGCCGGTGTCATCGGGTCATTTCCCGCACTCAACGCCCGACCTGAACCTGTACTTGAGGAGTGGCTCGATCGCATTACCTCGGAACTCAAAGATCACGATAAGAACAATCCTGATAAGAAGTCAGCGCCCTTCGCGGTGAACCAAATTGTGCACGGCTCCAATGCGCGGCTGAAGCACGACATGGATATGTGTGAAAAGTATGAAGTGCCCATCATCATTACGTCGCTTGGCGCCAAGCAGTGGGTCAACGATCAAGTTCACGGCTGGGGCGGCATTGTCCTACATGACATCATTAACAACCGCTTTGCGAAGAGTGCGATCGGTAAAGGGGCGGACGGTCTCATCGCCGTTGCAGCGGGGGCCGGCGGTCACGCGGGTCAGCTATCGCCTTTTGCATTAATTCAGGAAATCCGTGAGTGGTTCGACGGGCCGCTTCTCTTGTCAGGCTCTATGGCGACAGGCGACTCGGTCCTTGCGGCTCAGGCGATGGGTGCAGACATGGGTTACATCGGTTCTGCCTTTATTGCCACCGAGGAAGCCAACGCTGACGACGGCTACAAGCAAGCCATCGTAGACTGCGGTGCCGACGATATCGTTTACAGCAGCTTATTCACCGGCGTTCACGGTAACTACTTGAAGCCTTCGATCGAAAATGCAGGCTTGGATCCGAACAATCTCCCAGAGAGCGACCCTACCAAAATGGACTTTGGCTCAGGTGGTAATACGGACGCAAAGGCCTGGAAAGACATCTGGGGCTCTGGCCAGGGAATTGGCGCCGTTAAAGCGCGCGAGACAGCAGGCGAATACATTGCAACGCTGGTCGAACAGTACAACGCGGCTAAAGCACGGATTCTTTAAGTATGAGCGACCATCGCCCGAAGATTCCTCGCTCGCGCGAGGACGACTACAGCCCAGAAATCATTGCTGAACGTCAAGCGTTCATCGAAGCACAGACCGGTGCCAAACTGAATCACACGAAGCAGTTCTCATACGATCCGCACGTTATGTCCGGAAACATCGAGAATATCTGGGGTGTTTCTCAGATCCCTATTGGTATCGCAGGGCCGCTGTTGGTCGACGGCGAATACGCGCAGGGCGAGTTTTTCGTTCCCATGGCGACCGTTGAGGGAACCATGCTGGCGAGCTACAACCGGGGCATGAAGGTAATTCGTGAGTCTGGCGGCGTGAAGACCACCGTATCTGCCGAATCCATGCAGCGAGCGCCCTTGTTCATCTTTAGCGATGCACGCGAGGCGCGCGACTTCCAGTTGTGGCTGAGAGCCAACTTTGACGCCATCAAAGAGCAAGCTGAAAGCACAACATCAGTCGGAAAACTACTTGAGCTCGAGAACTACCACACGCACAATTTTGTCGCGTGCCGTTTCGACTACTCCACAGGTGACGCGGCGGGTCAGAACATGACGAGCCGAGCCACGTTTTTTGCCTGTGAGTGGATTCGAAAGAACTACCCGGGTGCTATGCGCAACTACATGCTGTCCGGCAACTGGGACACCGAGAAAAAGACATCCGCTGTTAATATGCTAAAGGGGCGGGGCCGACGCGTCACCGCTGAAGTTACGATCCCACGCAAAGTACTGATGGATAACCTACGCATCACACCAGAACAGATGCAGTACGGCTATCAGATCACGACATTGTCTGCGCTGACGACCTCGAGCTCCAATAACGCAAGTCACCCTGCTAATGGCTTGGCAGCGCTGTATGCGGCCACCGGGCAGGATCTCGCCAACATCGGTGAGTCAAACCAGTGCACGGTGTATCAACGCATGACCCGTGAAGGAGATCACTACTTCTCGATCACTCTCCCCTCGATCATCATGGCAAGCTACGGCGGTGGCACGAATCTGCCAACGCAGCGCGAATGCCTCGAGATGATGGACTGCTTCGGGAAGGACCGTGCGCTTAAGCTTTGCGAAATCGCAGCGGGGCTTGTGGTTGCAGGTGAGCTGTCACTGGCAGCAGCAACTCGAGTCGACAAAGCGACACGAACCAATGAGTGGGTTGATGCGCACGAGAGGCTCGGCCGAAACCGTTAATCGTGACGTTATCATTGGTACCGAAACACCCTGTTGTGATTAGATTCACTCAGGGTGTTTTTTTATGAAGCGAGACATCATGAACAATAAAAAGAACAGAGGAATGACGCTCGTAGAACTGCTGATTGTGGTGACCATCGTCGCGATTCTTGCGAGTGTTGCCCTACCTTCATGGAACTCCCAGGTCCAAAAAGCGCGACGCGCCGACGCGAGGAACACCCTGATGTTTGTTCAAGTCGAGCAGGAAAAATATCGAGCGGATAACGGAGGCTACGCCTCTAGCATGAGTGCATTAGGCTTGAGCATCTATAACTCCACTTCACGTGATTACTACAACGTGTCGATTGTCTCGAGCAGTGCGAATGCTTTCGTCGCAAGTGCTGCTGCAAACACCAATGGTGGGCAAAATGGTGATAGCTGTGGGACATTTGCCATAAATCAATCTGGGCCAGACGACTCGGGGAGCTATGCATCAATCGTAGACTGTTGGTGATGCCGCCATCTCACATCTGTTTTTTCATCGTGCGGCTAGCACTTATTAGAGTTTTGAGCCACCACCAACGTCACGGTTAAGGTGGGCGCACCTGAACTCAGTGTTTGCGCGTAAGAACTCCCAGGGCTTATAGACCAGAGATATTGAGAGGCGTCCGCCGTTCCCGATACATCCATCGTCGCCAGCGATACCTGAGCATGCCTATACCATTCCTACTATGTTGCGAACCACCTCAATACTGATATCACTGAGCGTGATGACCAACGTACCCGCACCAGCGCTATCAATGCGCTTCAGTTGGTTGAAGGTTACATCCCGATTGCCGTCTGAATCTGCGTCAGAAAAATCGGAGCCCGTCACTGAGAGTGAGATAGCGCCGCTGAAATCGCTAGCCTGACGCGTAAGCACACTACCAGAACTGCCGTGGGTTACCGTGTAAGTCCAACTGGCACCGGGATTTGCAATTTCGAGTAAAACACTCTGCCCTGCACCGGCCGCCTGAGCCAAAATCTCAGACTGTCTAAAATCACCGACAACGGTGTCGACTACGAGACGCATAGGGTTTTGTTTAATGACAGAATTGAAGGATGGCAGCGCGATCACCGCCAAAATGCCAATGATCGCAACCGCAATCATTACCTCAATCAGTGTAAGACCTGACTGACGCTGCCCGTTCAGCTTGTTTTTCTGTTTACTGAAGCCCATGCGATTGGCGTAACTCCATTCACTGTCTTGATTATGCGCTATTCGATGCCAAGGACAACACGTTCGTTGTGATCACCCCATCAATAAAACGCGTAAACTAGACGTTTTCGACATGGAAAATGACATGAAACAGGTCATCGCCGCACTATGTGCCGTCAGTTCGCTGTTAAGTCTGGGCTCTCATGCCGCGGGTAAAAATAATGTTGTAAGTATCGATCCCCCGATTCCGGCGCCTGAATGGACCTTGCCAGCCATCCAAAACGCACAGGGCGACCTGTCGATGTCCGACTTCCGAGGGAAAATCACGTATGTGGATTTCTGGGCGTCGTGGTGTGGGCCCTGCCGATTGTCTCTCCCTGCGCTCAACAGTTTGAATGACGAGTTCGCTGACAACCCTGTGCAATTTCTGGCTATCAGCGTTGATGTCGTCGAGGAGGATGCGTGGGATTTCCTCGCACGTTACTCGGTTGACTACCCCGTGGTCATTGATACCGAGGGTGACATAGCGCGCCTATTTGCGGTTGATGGCATGCCTTCAGGCTATCTACTGGATGCAGAAGGCCGTGTCAGGGAGATCCACATTGGGTTCAAGCGCGGAGATGAGCTAAAACTGGCTGAGAGCATCAAAAAGATGCTCGCTGAAATGGACGCTAGTTGAGCAATCGCGGTTTTCGATCCTCCAAGCCTCTACGATTAGCGCGATTCATATACCGGATACCCGAATGATTAAAGAAACGCTCTACTACGACGGTGCGTGCCCCTTGTGCTCGCGAGAAATGAAACATCTTGCGAAGCTTAAGCGGGACAGCTTGGATCTTGTCGACATACATCAGACTGATATCACCCAAGATATGCCCTCCAAAGAAGACTTGTTACTGAACTTGCACTTAAAGCGAGGTGATGAGTGGGTGGTGGGCGCAGACGCGAACGTGGCCGCTTGGCAGCACACGCGCTTGGGGCTGCTGTGGGCGTGGCTGCGCTGGCCTGTAGTCAGACAGATCGTAGACCCGGTCTACGCGTTCTGGGCCAAGCGTCGCTATGAGGGGCTCTATGGCGCGTCGCATGAAAGAACAAACTCTCACCCGTGATCGATAAGCAAGCACTTCACTCGCTGGATAAGCGTCAGCGGGCCGCACTCGTTAACAGCCTTCCGGGCTTTAAACCTGTTGTGCTCGTAGGTAGCGTCAACGACGACTGCCGCACCAACCTTTGCGTTATCAACTCATGTTTCCACGTGGGCGCGGACCCTGCGCTCATGGGAATGATCATTAGACCCGCGCCTGAAGGCACAGAGCGCCATACGCTCGAAAATATTCTCGCGACTAAGACATATTCAGTTAATGCGATCACTCGCGACATGGCGCAACGCGCTCATCACACATCGGCCAGATTTGGTCGCGACCAATCTGAATTCGACGCCTGTGGTTTCACCGAGCATTGGCAGGAGGGTTTCACCGCGCCTTTTGTCTCGGAATCTCCCTTGCAATTAGGCCTTAGGCTGGCAGAGCATCTTCCCCTGAGCATCAACGGCACGCACCTCATCATAGGTTCCATCGAACAGATACATCTATCCAAAAATGCACAGCGAGCCGACGGGTCTCTTAATCTTCAAGCCATGGACATCGTAGCCGGGGTAGGCTTGGATGCCTATCACTCCGTGAGTACGGCCCAACGCTTTAGCTACGCAAAACCGGACAAGCCGCCCGAACTTATCTAACAGTCGCAGGTCTAATGTTTCTTCGGTAGGCTTGCACAGATTACGATCGGGGGAAGATCAATGAGCGAAAAAGCGGCAGACGACAACGCCAATCCAATCATTCTCGCCATCCTATTTGCAGGGATCTTGGCGACCTTAGTATTCATTCTGATGACTGGCGACTATGGCGAGTCGGAAGTCCCCGAACAAACCACCGAAATAACACCTGTTGAGATTGAGAAGGTCACCGCTCCCGAACCTGAGCCTATCGTGGAGGAAGTCGTTGTCGTTGAAGAAGCGGTGTTACCTGAGCTACCACCTGAGCCAACGGTTACCGAAGAAACTGCCGATGCCTATGCGCGTGAAACCATTGAACGCGTCAATGGCGGTAAAGCCCTCGCTCAATTCGTTGCTGGCGACTACATTGTGGAGCGCGCGGTCGCTATTGTTGATGCGCTCCGGAGGGGTGAAGTCCCTTACAAGCTTCTGCCTGTTGGTCGTCCCTCAAAGCCCTTCCCCATCGGCGACGACGGACTCCGAGTGACAATGGATCCGTCTGGCTTCAGTCGCTACGACGTGTTTGCGCAATGGGTTAATGGCATCGATGTGTTGGCTATCGTCGACTTGCTCAAGGAATACGAGCAAATCGCAACCGAAGCCCTGTCCCGCATGGGCGTGGGCGATTTTGATATTCGAAGTGCTGTACTCGCAGCAACCACGGAAATTTTAGCGACGCCGATAGCGCCTGAAAGCGCGGAATTAATGAAGCGCGAAGCCAACTGGGTCTACATGGATCCTGAGCTTGAATCACTGAGCTCGCTGCAGAAGCAAATCTTACGGATGGGTCCCAAAAACTCGGAAATCATTCAGGCAAAGGCCCGCGAATTGCGCGGGGCCGTGCTTGAAAGTGGCATAGGCAGCTAATTGTTGTTGAATGGCTTTGACTGATCGTTACAAGTCCTGCGCATCCATCTCATCCGGCGTTGCCTCGAGCAAGTGCATGAAGTGAGATGGTGAAAAGCCTCGAGAGGCCATGAACCTTCCCCGCTTCGCCCGATCTTTTTGTTTACTGTCCCAATCTGATGGAAACGGCTTCTCGCCAAACTTACGCTCGTAAACCTCTTCTGCGAGGGCGAACCAATCGATACCGTCGGGAAACGCCGCGCCGACCGCGCTGACGGGATCACAGCCCTTTTGTCGCAGTTCAAACGCTAGCTTTTTGGGTCCGCATCCTCGGTTAACCAGCTGCCGGGCCATGGAAGCTGCGTAACGGTCGTCGCTTAGAAGTCCATCGGCTATCAATTCATCAACAACGGTGTGGCAAAGGTCATCGCCCTCAAGCCGCTGCCGAAAGCGGCGCTTGAGTTTGGTGATCATTTCCTGTGAGGAATGTTCACGCCGAGCCAACAAATCCATTGCAGCTCGGCGCAAATCAGAAGCACGCACCTCCACGGGCGGTTTATCCTTCAACAGACTCCTCGACGGGCGCTGCAGTCTCTTGAGGCGCAGTCTGTTCAGACTCAGGGGTCGGTAGATTCATTGTTTGACGTCGAATTTCATCCTCAATCTCGGTCGCGAGCGCAGGATTATCATCCAGGAACTTGGCAGCATTTGCCTTACCTTGGCCGATCTTATCGCCCTTATACGCATACCAAGCGCCAGATTTATCGACTAAATTCAGCTTCACGCCCCAGTCGAGTACCTCGCCCATATGGTAAATACCCGCGCCATACATAATCTGGAACTCGGCTTGTTTAAACGGCGGTGCGACCTTGTTCTTTACCACTTTTACCCGGGTTTCATTGCCGACGATTTCGTCACCCTCTTTAATGGCACCGATACGACGGATGTCGAGGCGAACGGACGAATAAAACTTGAGGGCATTACCACCGGTTGTGGTCTCGGGGCTTCCAAACATCACACCGATCTTCATACGAATCTGGTTGATGAAAATAACAAGACAGTTGGTTTGCTTGATCGCACCGGTGAGCTTGCGCATTGCCTGGCTTAGGAGCCTTGCCTGAAGACCAACGTGCGAATCACCCATGTCGCCCTCAATTTCAGCCTTTGGCGTCAACGCGGCAACCGAGTCGACGACCAGAACGTCAACCGCACCTGATCTCACCAGCATTTCTGCCACTTCGAGAGCCTGTTCGCCGGTATCTGGCTGCGACACGATCAAGTCATCCATCTGCACGCCGAGCTTTTCGGCATATTGTGGGTCCAGTGCGTGCTCTGCATCGACAAACGCAGCCGTACCGCCCATCTTTTGCGCTTCAGCGATGACCTGTAGCGTCAATGTTGTCTTACCCGATGACTCAGGGCCATAGATCTCAACGATCCGTCCACGCGGCAATCCACCGATGCCCAAGGCAATATCAAGACCGAGTGAGCCAGTAGAAATTGCAGGAATGGCTACGCGCTCTTGATCACCCATGCGCATGACCGTACCCTTTCCGAACTGACGTTCAATTTGCGCGAGTGCGGCGTCGAGTGCCTTTTGCTTGTTCGGGTCCATGAGTCTCTCCGTAAGAATTAAGTACTGTATATATAATCAGTATTTTTTAATCAAATTGCAATGCAGTTTACGTGGGTTTTTTGGGTTTGGAATCAGCATGCCTGATCACCTGTCGCCTAAAGCGACAGTGGATCTCCCTGCAGCGTCAGTTAAGGCTCATCACCAAAGATACCGATGGACTTCACCCCAGAACCGCTGACACTCGCGCGATACATGCCCGGGGTATTAAAAACCATAGCCACCTCACCACCAGCGTCCACGGCCACAATACCGCCGTCGCCACCCGCGACCACCAACTCATCCATGATCACGGCTTCAGCGGCCTCGTTAAGGCCTTGACCGGCGAATTGCATGCGAGCACAAATGTCTCTCGCCACCGTATGACGAATGAAGTATTCGCCATGGCCCGTCGCAGAGACTGCACACGAGCGATTGTCCGCGTAGGTCCCAGCACCGATCACTGGCGCATCACCAATACGGCCCCACCGTTTTCCAGTCATTCCGCCGGTTGAGGTACCCGCGACGAGATTGCCTTTTGAATCGAGAACCACCACCCCCACGGTACCGAACTTATAGTCGACGTGAGGCTCGATACCCGCCTGTGTGCGCGCTTTATAGGACTCAAGGGCACGTTTACGCCGATCGGTTTCGAAATACGCTGGCGACACCTCGGGAATACCCAACTCCTTCGCAAACTGTTCAGCGCCTCGAGAGGCGAGCATGACATGCGGTGACTGCTCCATTACGGCTCTTGCAAGGGCAATGGGTGATTGAACAGTAGCCACACCCGCAACCGCACCCGCATCCAGCTGCGCACCATGCATAATAGACGCATCGAGTTCATGCTGCCCGTCCCAGGTGTAGACGGAGCCCTTACCGGCATTGAATAAAGGCGAGTCCTCCATGCGCTGGATAATGGCCACGACCACGTCCAGCCCCTGTTCACCTGCCTGCAGCTGCTGATAGCCGTCAGATATCGCCTTATCGAGAAAGCTCCGATATTCAGCCTCGACCTCGGCGCTCATGCGATCGCGTTCGATCGTACCCGCACCACCGTGCAGGGCGATCGCCACGGGCTGCTCAGTTGCGACAGCCCACAGGGGAAAGAGACAAATAAACAGTCCGCTAAGCAACCGCATGTTCACTCTCCGTCGTGCCGGAAGACAGCACCCGCTTTCATAATGAAATTAGGTCGCTCAAGCACCCTTACGTCGTCCAGTGGGTTTTCATTGAAAGCGACGATATCGGCGTGGAACCCGGGCGCTATCTGACCGAGCTCACTCTCGACATTCAGAAGATCGGCCGCATTAACAGTTGCCGACTGTATCGCGGCCATGATGGGCATACCCGCCTCCACCATAAACCGAAATTCCTTGCCATTAGCGCCGTGAGGCGAAACGCCTGCATCTGTGCCGAACGCAATCTTCACGCCCGACTCATAAGCCGCACCAAAAGTATCCTGGATCAATGGCCCAATCGCAGCGGCCTTCGGACGAACCACCGCCGGCAACTTGTTGTCGAGCTCGGCTAAGTCACCTACCCATTTACCGGCTGAAATCGTGGGGACATACCACGTACCGTTTTTTCGCATGAGTCGCATGGCTTCCTCATCCATGTAGGTTCCATGCTCCACCGAGTCGACACCGGCTCTGATAGCTCGTTTCATACCCTGCGCGCCGTGCGCGTGAACCGCAACGACAAAGTCATAGTCCTTGGCCGCAGTAACCACCGCTTCGAGTTCGTCATCGGTAAACTGCGGGTTGTCACCACTCTTGGCGAGCGACAGTACCCCACCGGTCACCGTGAGCTTGACGACATCGCTGCCGTCCTTATATCGCTGTCTTACAGCTTTGTAGGCATCGTCAGGGCCATTGATCACACCTTCTTTTGGACCCGGATCGCCGCGCAAGTCAGCCCTCACGCCGTTTGTGGGATCTGCGTGACCACCGGTAGTCGCCATTGCTTTGCCTGCCGCAAAGATTCGAGGTCCAGGTACTATGTTTTTTGCAATGGCATCGCGCAGCGCAAAGATGGCTTGGATGTCACCTGCCCCTAAGTCACGCACAGTCGTAAATCCTGCATCCAAAGTTCGCCGAGCAAACACGGTTGATCGCAGTGCGATGTCAGCTGAATTCATGAAAAAGTCTTCGGAGTAACTTGCAGGAGGGTCCAGCTCACCGTCCAGGTGGACGTGCATGTCCATGAATCCAGGGGAGACATAGGCGCGACTCAAGTCGATGACGTCACTACCCTCTAGCGTGATAAAGCCGTCGTCAACCGACACAACTCGGCCATCTTCGACGGTGATTGATTGTTTTTCTAGGACCTCACCATCCCGGGTTTCAAATAGGAATCCCGCGTGAATTACAGTAGCCGCTAAAGCCGACTGAGTGCCAAGAATTGCCAAAAGAGCGAGCGCTGTTCTAATCATAAAAAATCCTTTGGTTTTTTTGTTTTGTGTCGAGACGATAACGACAAAAAAGGATATCGACCAGTACCCTTCAACAAACATCTGTGATTAATCTAGGCATAACCCGACGCAACGCTTTTTATGCCCAGGTTGGGATTTAAACGAGGTCACTTTTCACCTATCCTCGTCGTTTCGCTTGAGCCTATGCCGCAGTAAATGCCGACGACCCCGGACACAAGTCAGCACACACCGATGATGCGCCAGTTTCTGGCCATCAAAGAGGCGCACCCAGACGAACTGCTGTTCTATCGCATGGGCGATTTCTACGAGCTCTTCTATCGCGATGCAGAGATTGCAGCCCCCGTGCTCGATATCACGTTGACGTCGCGTGGGAAGTCAGCGGGCGAGCCCATTCCCATGGCAGGCGTGCCCTTCCATGCAGCCGAAAGCTACCTAGCAAAGCTTGTCCGGGCCGGATTTTCGGTCGCAATCGCAGAGCAAATCGGTGAGCCAAACGAATCTAAAGGACCTGTCGAAAGAAAGGTGGTTCGCGTTGTAACACCGGGAACGCTCACCGACGAATCCCTGCTCGATGCGAGCGGTGATGCATTGATTGTCTCCGTATTTCGGAACCAGCTCAGTTCGGGTATTGCCTGGATGGATCTGAGCAGCGGGCGATTCCTGGTCACGGAAGTTGAGGGAGATGAAGCACTCAGCGCTGAATTACAGCGGCTTTCACCGGCGGAATTGCTCCTCCCTGAGGAAGCGAGCGTACCGTTGCTAGCCGACCGCGTGGCGATCAGACGCCTTGCGTCCTGGCAGTTCGACGAAGACAGCGCGCGTGCCCAGCTGAATCAGCACTTTCAGACACGAGATTTGAGTGGATTTGGCTGCGATGATCTGTCGCTGGCCATTGCGGCAGCAGGCTGTCTGCTGGACTACGTTAAAGACACGCAGCGCAATGAGTTACCTCATCTCACCTCGATACGTCACGAGCGTCAAAGCGACTCGGTCATTCTGGATGCCGCGACTCGCCGGAACCTTGAGATCGACCTCAACCTCCATGGCGGCGAGGACAACACGTTGTTCTCGGTATACAACTCGACGGTAACGGCGATGGGGACGCGCCACCTCAAACGCTGGTTACATAGGCCTGTGACCCTCCGCTCAGTCCTCGAGGCCCGTCTTGATGCCGTCTCGCGATTGACACAAGACTATGCGTTCGAGACAACGCGACAGGCACTTAAGCCCATCGCAGATCTTGAGCGCATCTTGGCAAGAGTCGCATTGCGCTCGTCACGGCCGCGAGATCTTACACGGTTGCGTGATAGCCTCTGGGCATTGCCGGCATTGACAACAGCCACCCCTCACGAGACGAGCCTACTTCAAACGCTGCACAGTGATATCGGTCAGTACCCCGAGCTCTGTGAGCTCCTGAGTAGCGCGCTTGTTGAATCACCACCTGTGGTCATTAGAGATGGCGGAGTTCTTGCTGAAGGCTATGACGAAGAGCTCGATGAGTTGCGTGGCATCAGTGAGAACGCAGGCGAATACCTTGTCGATATCGAGCGTCGTGAGCGAGAGGCAACGGGGCTGTCCACGCTCAAAGTGGGTTACAACAGAGTTCATGGGTATTACATAGAAATTAGCCGGCAGCAGTCGGACCAGGCCCCCGACACCTACCAACGACGGCAGACACTCAAAAACGTCGAGCGATTTATCACACCTGAGCTCAAGCAGTTCGAGGACAAGGCCTTATCCAGTCGAAGCCGAGCATTAGCGCGAGAAAAGTTTCTGTATGAGGCCCTGGTAGAGCGGATTGCAGAGGATTTATTGCCTCTACAAACGACCTCGCGAGCTATCTGCGATCTCGATGTGCTGGCCTGCTTTGCGGAGCGTGCTAATGCCTTATCACTGAGTCGCCCTGCGTTTAGCGAGCAGGCGCAGCTCGATATCTCTAATGGACGACACCCCGTTGTTGAACAGGTGAGTGACAAGCCGTTTATCGCCAACAATACCTTGCTCAATGAAGATAGGCGCATGCTGCTCATTACAGGACCCAATATGGGCGGCAAATCGACGTACATGCGTCAAAACGCGCTTATTGTCCTACTGGCACACTGCGGAGCTTTTGTACCGGCGGATAGCGTGTCCCTGTCGCTCGTTGACCGCATTTTCACTCGCATTGGATCCTCAGACGATCTGGCAAGCGGCTTATCCACGTTCATGGTTGAAATGACTGAGACCGCCAATATCCTGCACAACGCCAGCGAGAAAAGCCTTGTGCTCATGGATGAAGTCGGTCGTGGTACGAGTACGTTCGATGGCTTGAGCATTGCGTGGGCATCAGCAGTCGCACTCGCCGAGCGTGTCCGTGCCCTTACCTTTTTTGCGACACATTATTTTGAGCTCACCGCTCTGCCGGACGAGCATGCCTCTATGGCAAACGTTCATTTAGATGCCACAGAGCATGAGGACCATGTCGTATTCATGCATCACATTCAGGAGGGACCTGCAAATCGCAGTTTTGGGCTAGAAGTTGCTAAACTAGCGGGCGTTCCGACGGGAGTGTTGCTCCACGCTCGGCAGAAACTCGGCGAACTAGAGAGTCAACAGATGGCAGAGAGCGCACCGATCGCCGGTGGGCAAGCAGAACTTTTCAGTACACCCACCGCAAAGAACCCTGCCCTGGATGTCCTATCAGACATTGATCCTGATCAAATGACACCAAAAGAAGCTCTCGATGCGCTGTACACACTGAAAACTTTACTAGACACCTAGTTCGTCTTAAAATTTTTACACTCACCGCGGTAAATCACAAAGAAAAGCGGGTATTGGGGGAAGTACTATGACATTCGTCGTTGGCGAAGACTGCATTAAATGTAAACACACGGACTGCGTGGAAGTGTGTCCAGTGGACTGTTTTTACGAGGGTCCAAACTTTCTGGTTATCCACCCAGACGAGTGTATCGACTGCGCGCTCTGCGAGCCTGAGTGCCCCATCGACGCCATTTTCTCTGAAGATGAGCTACCCGCAGATCAGGAGAACTTCCTAGAGCTCAATGCGGAGCTCGCCGAGATCTGGCCTAACATCACAGAGAAGAAAGACGCGCCAGCGGATGCGGAAGATTGGGAAGGAAAGCCCGGTAAACTTGCGCTCCTAGAACGCTAATCGTCAGATAAGCAACTCTTCTTCGGTCAGGCCGTCGCGTTGCGCTGCGCGCTTCAGCCTTGCCAGTGCGTTGATTTGAATCTGTCTCACCCGCTCTCGGGTGAGGCCAACCTCTTCCCCCACCGCCTCTAAGGTTGAAGCTTCGTAGCCCATCAATCCGAATCGTCTTGCAAGTATCTCGCGCTGGCGATCTGGAAGATCGCCTAACCAATCTTCGAGACACCCCTCGACCTTTTGGTCATCGACAATTGAAAGGGGGTTGTCCTCTCCCTGTGACGGGACAGTTTCAACAAGGCTGCGATCGCTGTCAGTGGAGATTTGGTTATCAACCGACGTTATTTTTTCGGACAGTTTAAGAAGGTTGCTCACCTCTCCGGGGTCACGATCAAGAACATCCGCAATCTCACTCGTCGACGGCTCGCGCCGCAACGAACTTCTCAACTCCCGCGTGCATCGCGCAATGATGTTGATGTCTTTTTGAATATGGATAGGTAGCCTGATAGTTCTACCCTGATTCATCAAGGCGCGTTCAATACTCTGACGGATCCACCATGTCGCATAGGTGGAGAACCTGAAGCCACGATCGGGGTCGAACTTCTCAACAGCGCGGATCAGGCCCAGATTCCCCTCCTCGATCAAGTCAAGCAGCGGCAGCGCACGATTTGTATAGCGCTTCGCGATCATCACGACTAAGCGCAAATTGCTATTAATCATCCGATGCCGAGCCATCTCATCACCGGCTTGTAGTGCTTTTGCGACAAGAACCTCTTCAGCCGCCGTTAGCAGTGGTGTTGACCCAATTTCGTTGAGATAAAGCTGCACGGGATCGGCATCACGAAACTTATCGGACGACTCGTCTAGCGTGATAGCTTGGCTCTTTTCTGTTTGAAAATTTAGCGCGGCCTCACTGGCTGCGGGTGATTCAAGTGTTTCAAGGTCTGCCATAAGAGTTTCCCCCCTCTTTGGCGCCCCTCACTCTCAACGACGTCTGGGAAGCACTGTCAGCGGGTCTATAGGTTGACCCCGTCGACGTAGCTCGAAATGCAACTTCACTGTATCGGTTCCGCTGCTACCCATGGCTGCTATCTGCTGTCCTGCTTCAATCTTCATATTCTCTGAGACTAGCAATCGCTCGTTGTGACCGTAGGCACTTAAGTACGTTTCGTTGTGCTTGATAATCAGTAACGAGCCGTAGCCCGTTACACCTGTCCCGGCATATACCACCTTACCAGCCGCCACAGCCTTTACCGGATCGCCCCGCTTACCAGCAATATCGATGCCCTTATGCCGATTGCTCGAGAAGGTTCGAATAACATTGCCCGCTGAGGGCCAACGCCACCGCGACACGGACTGTGACTTATTCACACTAGCACTTGGGGCCTGAGACTGTAATGAAGGTTTTGTTACCGGTGTCACTTTTGACTGCTTCGGGGCGCTTTTCTTCACTTTTTCTGTCGGTGGAGGCGTTTTGACAGCGACTTTGGGAGCTTTCTTCACAGGCTTAGGCGCTGGTTTCGCTGTTCTGAGCCTCTGCCCTACTTTGATCATATACGGTGGCTGAATATTGTTTCGTGCCGCCAACTCGCGGAAATCAATGCCAAGACGAAAAGCAATGGAGTAGAGCGTATCGCCTCGTACAACGGTGTAGGGTCTACCCTCTTCCAGCTTGGCTCCGTAATCTTTGGTGGCGCTCGCTACACCATTGGTTTGACCATCATCTTCCCAAGGTCGCAGGTTATCGGGATCTGTTCCCGAGCATCCTGCTAGCAACGTCGTTAGAACAATGATGTTTCCGAATAGACGCATCGCGGATCGCTTTGCCACAACTTAGTGCTCAACGGAACCGAGCGACAGCAGCCCCGAAACTGCTACCGCACCCAGACTAAACGCGATAAGACATAGCCACAGCATGGGCTCTCCCACGAGCTCCGCGTACGCCTGAGGTGACACAGGCAAGCTCTGAGCAACACGGTTATCGCCATGTCTATCCACTACAGAGGAGACCGGCTGTTGCCAGGGCCATAACATGATGACGGATCCCAGCAGGAAGCCGTAGAGGGTTGCCATGGTGGCACGCTGAGCGCGCGCTAGCAGTGCTTTCAATAAACGGGAAAAAGCGAACAGACCGCAAAGGCAGCCCAGCGCGAAGAGACTAATGGTAACCAGATCGAGACTAACCACTGCGCCGATCACTGGTTGATACATACCAAGAATAAGCAATAAAAAACTGCCGGAAATGCCCGGCAGTAGCATGGCCGAAATAGCAATCGCGCCCGCAAGGAAAACGCTTAGAGGAGTAACAGGAAGCTGTGTGGCCTGCATCAAGCCCAGAGTGAGCGCTACGCCAATACCCGCAAACCAGAGTCCAAAATCACGAGCCGTCCATTCCACACGCGCGACTAAGAATAGATGCACTGCGCTGGCCAATACCAAACCACAAAAAAGTGACCACAAGGGCAGCGGATAATTTAGTAGCAACCAGTTCAGTAGTGCTGCAAGTACGACCACAGAAGACAAAATTCCAGCAGCGACCGCGAGCAAAAAGTTCCCGTCAACATGCGCCCATGCGCCTTTGAAGTCACCGGAAAACACCAGCCTCAAGGCATCCAAACCCACGGCCGCAATAGCCGCAATAAACCGATCATAAATGCCTGTAATGAGGGCTATCGTCCCGCCAGAAACACCCGGTACAAGATCTGCCGCGCCCATGGCGAGTCCACGCAAATAAAGGCCCAGCCAATGCCGTGTATCGAGGCTCATCGCTGTAACCCTTCCAGCATGGGCACAAAGAAAACGTCCTCGATAATGGTCTCTTCAAACCCTTCGTCGCCTAGCTGAATCCGCACCAACTTCTGTGAATCTCCACCCACCGGCAGAAGAAGAACGCCGCCCGGTGCTAATTGAGACAGCAAACGCTCAGGCACCGTCTCGGGTGCCGCGGCGCCAAGAATGACGTCAAAAGGTGCGAACTCCTCCCAGCCTTCGAAACCGTCTCCGTGTTTACAGCGAACGTTGCGTGCCTTGAGCTTTCGAAGACGCACACGTGCCTTGTCCAATAGAGGCTTAATCCGCTCCACCGAGTACACTTCTTCGGCAACGTTTGACAGTACGGCACTTTGGTAACCAGAACCTGTACCCAGTTCTAATACGCGTTTCGGCCTACCCGACAGCAAGGCAAGCTCCGTCATTCTTGCAACGATATAGGGCTGACTCAGCGTTTGATTGAATCCAATGGGTAACGCCGTGTCTTCGTACGCTCTGTGAGCCAGCGCTTCGTCGACGAACAAATGGCGAGGCGTGTCAGTCATTGCCTGCAGAACACGCTCATCAGAGATCCCTTGAGCCTTCAACCGCTCAATGAGTCTCAGCCGCGTTCGCTGCGACGTCATACCGATACCGCGGAGGTCCGTCACTGGATGGGAGTCTCCTGCAGTAAAACCACCGCATGCACCGCAATACCCTCTTCACGACCGACAAAACCCAGTCCTTCTGTGGTTGTCGCCTTCACATTAATTCTGTCGAGATCGGCGTCCAGATCCTCGACGAGGTGCTCGCGCATCCCCACGATATGGGATGCGAGTTTGGGCGCTTGGGCAATAATCGTCAGATCCGCATTCCCTAGCGCAAACCCTCTCGCCTTGACCTGTGCCATCACCTGTCTGAGTAGCGCGCGGCTATCAGCCCCCTCATACGCCGGATCAGTATCCGGAAAGTGGTGGCCAATATCACCCAGCGCGAGTGCGCCTAACAGGGCATCAGTGAGCGCGTGTAGCGCCACGTCCCCATCTGAGTGGGCTGTCAAACCTCTTTTATGCGCGATGCGGACACCACAGAGCATGACGTGATCGCCCTCGCCGAACGCATGCACATCATAACCATGACCAATTCTCATGAGGCGCTCTCCTCAGCCATACGCTGCAAGATAATTTCAGCAAACGCCAAATCGATAGGCAGCGTTACTTTGATATTGCTTGACGGTCCCTCGAGAATCGCCACTGGAAAGCCAGACAACTCCATAGCCATCGACTCATCGGTGACTGGTAACTCATCGCTCAGAGCAGACGATAGCGCGGTCTCAAGCTCGCGTAAGCGAAACATTTGAGGCGTTTGCGCGCGCCAGATCACACGGCGATCCAGTGACTCACTTACTCTGAGGTTTGAGGACACGCGCTTTAATGTATCGGTAGACGCTTGCGCTAGCACGGTGCCTATACCGCTCTCCACTGTGTGATCTATCAAGTCGCGTAATAGCGACACAGTGATACAGGGGCGCGCCGCGTCATGAACCAGCACCCAATCATCTGGCCCCGCGTAGGGCGCGATCGCTTGTAGCCCAGATAACACCGAGTCCGCTCGCTCATTGCCACCGGCCGCCCTGAATACCCTTGGATCAGCGAGGCTATCGATCGAATCCGCTCGTCGATCGCTCGGATCGAGTACAACCACCAGTCCACGAATGTCAGGGCAAGCCAATAGTGCTCTCAAGGTATATTCGAGGATCGGGATGCCGTTCACCATGAGGTACTGCTTTGGTACCTCCGCCGCCATTCTGCTTCCGCTACCTGCGGCTGGCACGACTGCCCATATGCTGCTACTCACGGCGACTTCTCTTCGCTGTCATCCTCGACGAAGAGAATAAACTCCTCACCTTGCCGAACCAACCCGAGTTCTTCGCGTGCAACCGCCTCTAGCATTTCATCGCCTTCCTGTAACTCAAGCACTTGACGCGCAAGCGCATCATTCCGTTCACGAAGTCGTTGATTGCTCTCCTCGCCAGCCCGAGCCTGCGTCTCGAGACCCTGACGTTCTCGAATACCTCCCTCGCCCAACCACAGCCGATATTGCAACAGGAGCAACAGCCCCAGTAGCGCTACCAGCAGGGGCCGCATTCGGTCAGGCCCCTCGTTCCAATTCGGCTCTACCTCTGTAGGGAGCCGTCATTCCAAGTTCGGCCTCAATCCTCAGCAAACGGTTGTACTTCGCCACTCGATCGGAGCGGCAGAGTGAGCCTGTCTTAATCTGGCCTGCGCCGGTGCCCACGGCGAGATCAGCAATCGTAGCGTCTTCCGTCTCGCCACTACGGTGAGAGATGACCGCGGTAAAGCCTGCCTCCTGCGCCATTTTAATGGCATCCAGCGTTTCACTGAGTGATCCGATTTGATTGAACTTAATCAAGATCGAGTTGCCGATATTCTCGTCAATGCCGCGCTTCAAGATACTGGTATTAGTTACGAACAGGTCGTCGCCGACAAGCTGTACCTTATCCCCGAGCTTCTCGGTTAGGTATGCCCAGCCCGCCCAGTCGGATTCGTCGAGTCCATCTTCTATTGAGACAATAGGATGGGACGCTGCCAGGTTAGCCAGGTAGTCGGAAAACCCCTCACTTGAGAAAGATCGTCCCTCACCTGATAAGTGATACTGACCCTCTCTATAGAATTCAGAGGCTGCGCAATCGAGCGCCAAGGTGATGTCCTGACCGAGGACGTATCCCGCGTTTCCAACCGCTTCAGCGATGACCTCAAGTGCTGCCGCATTCGATGGCAAGTCAGGCGCGAAACCACCTTCATCACCAACGGACGTCGCCATTCCGCGGGCGCCCAGCACCTTCTTGAGATGATGGAAAATCTCCGCACCCACTCGCAGGGCGTCAGCAAACGAGGTCGCAGATACCGGCTGAATCATAAACTCTTGAATATCAACATTATTATCAGCGTGCTCACCCCCATTGAGGATATTCATCATCGGCACAGGCATGGTGAGCTGCGTGGTGCCTGCCAGATGAGCTATGTGCTCATACAACGGAATTTTTGCTGATTGCGCCGCGGCTCGCGCGTTAGCGAGTGAGACTGCCAAGATAGCATTCGCACCGTATTTACTTTTGTTAGGCGTGCCATCGGCGTCCAACATTCGCTGATCTACCGCCCGCTGATCCATCGCGTCGTGACCGATCAAACATTCACGGATAGGTCCATTGACATTAGCGACGGCGGTCAACACGCCCTTTCCCAAGTAGCGGGACGGGTCAGCGTCACGCAATTCAAGCGCTTCTCGTGAACCCGTACTGGCGCCCGACGGCGCATAGGCCACGCCCACGGTATCGTCATCTAGGGTAACTTCGGCCATTACCGTGGGGTTGCCTCGGGAGTCCATGACTTCAAACGCCCGAATATCAATAATTTCGCTCACCACTTACTCCAGTCAGTGTTAGTTAATATCAAGTTGCGGCAGGCCTTTGACAAGATCGTCAACGGCTTTTACCTGCTCCAGGAAAGGTCGTAATTGCTGCAACGGTAAAGCGCTGGGACCGTCGCACCGCGCCTTATCCGGATCGGGATGCGACTCCAAAAAAAGTCCCGCAAGGCCTGTCGCCATTCCCGCCCTTGCCAGCTCAACCACCTGGGCGCGACGCCCCCCTGAGGCTGCGTCACCCGGGTCTCGGCGCTGAAGCGCATGAGTAACATCAAAAATAACGGGGACATCTTCCGTTGTTTTGCGCATTACCCCGAACCCCAGCATGTCAACGACCAAATTATCGTAGCCAAAGTTGCTGCCACGCTCACACAAGATCAAACGGTCATTTCCACATTCTCTAAACTTGTGAACGATGTTGCACATCTGCTCAGGACTTAAAAACTGGGGTTTTTTGATATTGATAACGGCCCCTGTCTCAGCCATGGCCTTAACAAGGTCCGTTTGACGCGCTAAAAAGGCCGGTAGCTGAATAATGTCGACAACATCGGCTGCAGGCGCAGCCTCCTCTGGCGTATGCACATCGGTAATGGTGGTCAGACCAGTGACCTTCTTAACCGTCTCGAAGATCGCAAGCCCGCGTTCTAGTCCGGGTCCACGAAATGAATTGATCGAGGAGCGGTTTGCCTTATCGTAGGATGCTTTGAAGACCAGCGGAATCGCCAGTTCCGCACAAACTTCCTGATAAGTACTGGCAACATCAACCGCAAATTGCTCGGACTCCAATACATTGACACCACCGACCAGCACAAAGGGCTTGTCGTTCCCAAACTCAATGTCACCAACAGCGACCGTTCGCTGAGCCATTAGTGTTTCACCTCAACAGCCGCATTGATAAAGCTCGAGAACAGAGGGTGGCCGCCACGTGGACGGGAGGTAAATTCGGGGTGGAACTGACAGGCAACGAACCACGGGTGATCGTCTAACTCAACCATTTCGACCAGACCCTTATCTTGCGACCAACCCGAAATAGTCATTCCCTGAGCTTCAAGCTTCGGCACTAACGTGTTGTTCACTTCGTATCGGTGTCGATGTCGCTCTCGAACAATGTCATCGCCGTAGATTTCACGAGTCTTGGTGCCTTCCACCAAGAAGCAGGGCTGTGAACCGAGGCGCATCGTGCCGCCCATATCAGAATGTTCATCACGAACTTCAATATCGCCCGTCTCGGTCTGCCATTCAGTAATCAATCCAATGACAGGATATGGTGTATCGGCGTTCATTTCGGTCGAATGCGCCCCCTCGAGTCCACAGACATTGCGGGCGAACTCAATCATGGCCATATGCATTCCCAGGCAAATACCTAGGTAGGGAATCTTGTTTTCTCTCGCATACTTAACCGCGGCAATTTTGCCCTCGATACCACGGTCACCAAAGCCGCCAGGCACCAACACAGCATCTAGCGTCGAGAGAATATCGGTTCCCTGAGTTTCGAGATCTTCCGCATCAATGTATTCGATATCGACGTGGGTATTGGTGTGCAAACCCGCATGTCCCAGAGCCTCGTTGAGCGACTTGTACGCATCAATGAGATCGGTGTACTTGCCCACCATCCCTACTTTGACCCGCGCCCGCCGGTCGGCAAATTCCCTGGCGACAACATCATCCCACTCGGTAAAGTCTGCATCGCTCGGTGACATACCGAATCGCTCGAGAATGTAATCGTCCAAGCCCTTTTCATGCAGGTTCTTTGGAATCTTATAAATGGAATCAGCATCGAGAACCGGAATTACAGCCCGCTCTTCGACATTGGTAAAGAGTGAGATCTTCTTGCGCGCGCCATCGTCGATTTCGACCGAACATCGGCACAAGAGCACGTCCGCCTGTAAACCGATGGATCGTAGCTCTTTCACCGAGTGCTGCGTTGGCTTGGTTTTGATCTCACCCGCGGTAGGAATGTACGGTACCAAGGTCAAGTGCATCAGCAGTGCGCGCGACGCACCCGCTTCAAGTTTGAGCTGTCTGAGTGCTTCGAGAAAGGGCTGGCTCTCGATATCACCCACGGTACCGCCGACCTCAACAACAGCCACCTCAGCACCCTCAGCCCCTGCAATGACGCGGCGCTTTATCTCATCAGTGATGTGAGGAATAACTTGAACAGTTCCACCTAAATAATCGCCACGGCGTTCTTTTCGTAGAACCTCATCGTAAACCTGACCGGTGGTGAAGTTATTGCGCTTGGACATGGTCGCCCGGGTAAAACGCTCGTAGTGCCCCAAGTCTAAATCGGTCTCGGCGCCGTCATCGGTTACAAAGACCTCACCGTGCTGAAACGGACTCATGGTCCCTGGGTCTACATTAATGTAGGGATCTAATTTCAGAAGTGTAACTTTGAGGCCACGCGCCTCAAGCACTGCAGCAAGCGATGCCGCCGCTATTCCTTTTCCCAATGAGGAAACAACACCGCCGGTAACAAAAACGTATCGCGTCATGAACTCCACCAAAGCAAGAGGAACTGTGGGGCGGCGAACAAAGGGTTGCCGACAGCATAGCTCCGATGGGCGTTCAGCTTACCAAAGAGTCGTCACTCGCTCAATTTACAAAGGCGATTTTTGGCGGTGTCCAAACCGGTACTAATCCTCCTTTACAGGGTGGTGATTTTAAGCAGTCAACACTCAGCCCAATATCGGGGATAGCAATGATCTGATCGTCCTGCGTGACCAATGGATATCCGACACGAAGATACGGCGGTACACCCGCTTCCTGAAGCCACTGGGTGACGGATCGTCGGGGACGTCCACCAATCGATGTGATCTCTCCGGGAATCGGCGACCTAACCGTCACCGCCGTACCCATAGGAAGCCCAAGGTCAGCATTTTGCCAGGCCAGTTCACCCCAGGCACCTGACACCGTATCGCCCACCTCGCAAGACACATCGAAAGCGCGATCATTGGCTACGGGGTAAACATGTACTCCTTGGCGCCATCGTTGAATCAGGTAACCACCCACTCTCAATTCCGGCAACTTGTCTCCGGGCGCCTGCACGCATTGCCGAGCAAACTCTTCTAATGCAACGTACTCCGGTAGGGGCGCGTTCAGCTCTCGAAGCCAGGCATGCAGTGCGCGATGCAAGGTCTTGGCATCTCCTGCGTCAATTGGCAAATATGGTCCGCCCAACCGAGTGTAATGCGTCTGGTTGTCGGCTGTTTCGAAGGCTGCAAGCTCGCCGCTTAACGACGCGGAACGCACAAACCCCGATCGGTACCCTGGCCATCTCGCCTCAATGAGCGGCAACACCTCGTGGCGCAAATAGTTGCGATCGAAACGCCTGTCGTCGTTACTACTGTCAGTTAGGTAGTTAAGTTCATTGACTCTTGCATAGTGCTCAATCTGGGCTCGCGAGACGCCCAGCAGTGCCCGCAATAGTGACCCCTTACCCAGTGATCGATGCTCCGGCATACCCGCTAGCCCCGAGGGGCCGGCACCGCGAATCAGGCGAAAGAGAACCGTCTCAACTTGATCGTCAAGATGATGTCCCAGCAGCAAAACATCACCCACCTCCAGAAACGCCTCAAATACCCTGTATCTGGCGTCTCGCGCCTGTGCTTCGGGAGATGCCGCCGCTTCAACAGAGACGACCTCCTGATGAAAGCCAACACCGAGCTCGGAGGCCACTTTTCCGCAGTGCATAGCCCACGCATCAGCGTTCCCGTGCAGCCCATGATTGACGTGCAGCGCTACGATAGGCGGCAGTGTTTCCCGCTGAGAAAGCTCGGCTAATGCGTGTAACAAGCTATGGCTGTCTGCGCCACCAGAGAACCCGACACACAAGCGCTCTGCTCCCTGAAGTGACGCTCGTTGCGAGATCAGTGCTTGGAGCAACGCCATTTCGCGATCATGCGCTGCCGTAAGCCATCAGTCGTTGGTACCGGGACTCCACCAGACTATCCGCATCGGTGGCACACAACCGATCTAGTTGATCCGAAACATGCGCTCGAATTCGGCGCGCCATCTCTTCGACATCGCGGTGTGCACCCCCCAGGGGCTCCTGAATGGTGGTATCGACAATACCCAGCTCCTCAAGTGTCGATGAGGTAACACCCATAGCTTCCGCGGCTTGCGGAGCGAATTCGCTGCTCTTCCAGATAATATTCGCGCAGCCTTCGGGCGATATGACGAAATAGGTTGAGTACTGAAGCATGGCCAAGTGGTCTCCCACCCCAATACCCAGTGCGCCGCCCGAGGATCCTTCTCCGATCACGACACAGACGATCGGCGTTCTCAAACGCGACATAACAGCGAGATTCTGTGCGATGGCCTCGGAGATTCCACGCTCCTCAGAATCGATACCGGGATACGCTCCAGGGGTGTCGATAAGTGTTACCACGGGCATGTTAAAACGCTCAGCCATTTCCATTAGACGCAACGCTTTGCGATAACCCTCAGGCTTTGGCATGCCGAAATTTCGATAAACCTTATCTTTGACCGCTCTGCCCTTCTCCTGGCCGATCACCATGACAGGCCGTCCATCAAGTCGTGCAACACCACCCACAATAGCTTTGTCATCACCAAAATGACGATCACCATGGAGCTCATCAAAGTCGTCGAAGACCAACGGGATGTAATCCAGTGAATAAGGTCGTAACGGGTGACGCGCAACACGAACGATATCCCAGGGACTGAGGCCCGAATAAATCGATTGGGTCAGCTTGTGACTCTTGGATTTGAGACGGTCTATCTCATCACTGATATTAATCTCGGAGTCATCAACGACTGACTTGAGTTCCTCGATTTTCATCTCAAGCTCTGCGATCGGCTGCTCGAAATCAAGATAATTGGGATTCATTGTGACGTGCCCTATAACAAACGGCTAATATTGCGATCAAACCCACAGTCTACAAACGTAGAATGATCGCGTCATCTGTAAGATTTACGCAACGAGTTGCACTACTTTCCAAGATCTTATGAACAAATCGTCCAACAACGCACCACGCCTACTACTTGCCCCCATGGAAGGCGTTATGGATTCTGTCATGCGCGGGATGCTGACAGGCATTGGCGGGTATGAGCGATGTGTCACCGAATTTGTTCGCATTTCCAGTACCGTACTTCCTCCAAAAGTCTACTATCGTCTCTGTCCTGAACTTAAAAACGATGGAAGAACGAAAGCGGGTACTCCTGTTTACGTTCAGTTGCTAGGGTCAGATCCTGCTTTAATGGCCGCTAACGCGAAAACTGTCGCCAAACTGGGTGCGCCAGGTATTGATCTTAACTTTGGTTGCCCGGCGAAAACCGTTAATAAATCGCGCGGCGGCGCGACCCTTCTGAAGACACCCGAGTTGATTTTCACCATCTGCAAAGCCGTGAGAGACGCAACCCCCATTGATACCCCCGTCACCGCAAAGGTGAGATTGGGGTTCGACGACGACTCTCAGTTCGCGTCCATTGCAGACTACGCCATCCGCAGTGGAATCGACGAGTTAACCGTCCACGCAAGAACCAAGACGCAGGCATACCGACCGCCCGCCCATTGGGCTCTGCTCAAAAACATGACGAATACACGTGACATTCCCATCATCGCAAACGGTGAAATCTGGACGCCCAGTGATCTGATGTCCTGTCGCGAGCAAAGCGGCTGCGAGGCGTTCATGTTGGCAAGAGGTGCGCTCTGTAGGCCCGACCTCGGTCGAGCAATCAAGGCCCACACTGAAAACGTCGCGATAGCACCCATGACCTGGCCTGAAATTACAGAACTCCTGATTCACTTCTTTGAGGAAAATGGGGCACGGTACGAGCGAAAATATGCGATTAACCCGCTCAAACAGTGGCTGGTGTATCTTCAGTACTGTTACCCGCAGGCTGCTGCGCTGTTTGCAGAAGTAAAGCGAATCCGCGATCCTGACGACATGCTGTGCGCGCTACTGGGAGCCACACAGAGACTGGCTGCTTAAAAGAGCGGCAGTCCGAGATCACACAAACAAAAAAATAAGGAACACCATGACGACACAGGCAATGCCAGCGGGCCCTGAGTGGTTCGGACACCCACGCGGTTTATTCGTTTGCTTCGCTACCGAAATGTGGGAGCGCTTTTCATTCTATGGCATGAAGTACCTACTGGTACTCTTCCTGGTTCAGCATCACCTGTTTAGCGACGGTGAAGCACTCCGAATACTCGGAGCCTACGCTGCCCTTGTTTATGCCATGCCCCTATTGGGTGGCATCATTTCCGATCGCTATCTGGGGCAATCCAAAGCGGTGAAACTGGGTGGAATCCTCCTCGTTCTGGGGCACTGCGCCATGGCGTTTGAAGGTGTACCGGCAACGCAGGGGGTCGCTGGAGAGGTTGTCCGGGACGATCAAGCAATCACGGTATTCTATTTCGCCCTGGCACTCATCGTCGTGGGTGTGGGCCTCCTCAAACCCAATATTTCTACCGTGGTAGGTCGCCTGTACGGCGAAAACGATCCCCGGCGGGACGGCGGATTCACCATTTTCTATATGGGCATCAATATTGGTGCCGCCAGCGCGTCGCTACTCTGTGGCTGGTTAGCCAGCGCGTACGGTTGGGCGTATGGATTCGGCGCAGCTGGCATCGGCATGCTGATCGGGTTAATCGTATTTTCACTGGGTCAGGACTGGCTGGAAGGACACGGGGACCCGAGCGACCCCGACGTACTCAAGCAACCCGCGAGTGCATCGCTTGGTTTACTCAATGTAGAGAACACTATCAGCGTCTACAGTGTCTTATCCGTCTTTGTCATTTGGGTCGTGTTGCAACAGCCGAATGGCGTCGGATTCATGCTACCGGCAGTGGCCGCCCTCTTCTTAGCCTGGTTCATTTGGCTACTAGCAACACAGTGCGACTCGGAAGAGCGCGGAAAAATGAGTGCTCTCTTCTTTCTCATCGTAATCAGTACCGTGTTCTGGTCCATGTTCGAGCAGTCGGGCGGATCGATGACCTTGTTTGCAGACCGAGCGACCGACCTGACACTGTTCGGGGTAGAACTCACGGCAGCGCAGTTTGGCTCAGCTAATGCCATCTTCATTATTCTGCTGTCGCCCCTTTTTGCGTTGATGTGGCCGGCACTACTGTCTAACAACATTGAGCCCTCCACGCCCGCGAAGTTTGGTCTTGGCATTATTCAGGTAGGTCTGGGGTTTGGCGCCCTTCTCATTGGGCTTAACAATCCTAACTCAGCTGGCCTGGTATCGGCCTGGTGGCTGGTGCTGGCGTATTTCCTACACACCTCAGCCGAGCTGTGTTTGAGCCCTATTGGACTGTCTGCCGTCACCAAGCTATCAATCGCCCGCTACGTGGGTGTCATGATGGGCGCTTGGTTTTTGGCGAGTGCGTATGGATCTTACTTGGCCTCGGAGCTGGCCATTTTCTTCTCAAGCATTGGCGGTGACGACGGAAGACTGAACAACAGCGGCTTCAATGCCTTGTTCACCGAACTCCTGATGTACGGCGTTGGTGTGGGCGTAGCCGTACTGCTCGTGTCGCCCCTAGTGCGTCGACTTATGAAAGACGTTCGCTGAAGGGAACATCCGTATCGCAGTCTGGGCGCAGTCCCCTGCGCCTCGACTGTTTACCCTTTAGAAAATCTTGGGAAAAACTCGGATAGACGGGATTTAGCCTTTCCCCAATCGTCTCCGATCAGGTAGAGCGCAGGCACCAGGAACAAACTCACAAAGAAGGCGAAGAAGACACCGAAAGCGAGTGAAATGACCGAGGGCTTGAGGAATGCAGCCGCCTGAGACGTCTCCGCAATAATTGGCATAAGTCCAACAAAGGTGGTGAGGGTTGTCAGGAGAATGGGTCTAAAGCGATTTTTAGCCGCATTGATGATCGCTGTGAAACGATCGTCACCCTTCTCTTCGCGCTTGAGGATGTAATCAATCAGCACCAGGTTGTCGTTCACGACCACGCCTGCGGCAGCGCCCATACCAAAGAACGAGAACATATCCAGCGGGATACCAATTAGCTGATGGCCAAAGATGGCCCCCATGTAGGCAAAGGGAATAGCGGACATGATAATTGTCGGCAGTGTGTAAGATCGGAACGCGACCGCTAACAGCGCGTAAATGGTTAACATGGCAATGGTGAAGAGTCGGGTCACTTCCGTCATGAACTCAGCTTGCTGCTCTTCCCATCCGCCTTTGATCACCTGTAATGCCGGAAAACGCTCTTGCAGTTCAGGGATGAATTCGTCCTGAACCTTGTCGTTGATATCACCCATCGAGTCCACGTTCACCCGCGCGAACACCTCGAAAATACGTTGCCCGTTCCTTCGAACAATCCGCTGCGACGCCTTACGCACCTCGATATCCGCTACGGTCGCTAAAGGTATGAGCCGGCCATCGTTCGTCCGAACGTTGAGATCGCGGAGCGATGTTAGGGTCTCGCGCGCATCCTGTGGGTAGCGCAACATAACCCGCACGTCACCGTACTGGCGCGGCAGCCGTTGCACCTCTTCCCCATAATAGGATTGCCGCACCTGGCGCGACACGTCGGCGAGCGTGACGCCTAAGGTCTGCGCGCCGGGCTTGAGTCGTATATTGAGCTCGTCGATCTCACCGCGCTGGTTATCGCGAACAAAAAAGACGTCCTCAAAAGTAACCAAATAGTTTCTCAGGTCAGCGGCGGCCTGCTTGAGCCGTTCCTCGTCCGTATGGGCAAACACAAATGTCAGGACAGCCTCGCCCTGGTTAGCCGTGTACTGCACGTTGATATTCTCCGCATCGGGGATATCACCCATGGTATCGAGATAGGTCTCTGCGACCTCACGCATGCTGATATTACTCTCGCCGGGCGGAGGCAATTGCACGTACTGCTCGAGTTGATTGTCGTAGGCAAAGGTGAACGCACCAATAACCGGGTACTGCTCTTTCAAGCCATCACTGGTTCGGTCCAGCTGATTCATCACAGCTTCTGTTCTAGTAAAAGGTACGCCTGTAGGCAATCCCACGTTGACGACCAGGGTCTCGCTCTCAAGCTGAGGGAAAAAATAGAATCTCACCCAACCGGTACTGGCCAGGGTAAGTGCGATGACGAAACCGGCGAGAAAGATAGCGCTTAATGTGTAGCGAACATTCAGTGCTTTTGCTAACAGCGGCGCATAGGTTTTCTCAGCAAAACTCATGATGCCATCGGCAATGCGGCGCTGAAGGGCAAAACCCCGTGTGCGGTCATTGCGCGCCGGCAAGTGACGCAAATGCGCAGGTAAAATACAAAATGCTTCAATTAAAGAGAATGCCAGTGCGAAAGCAATAACAGCAGAAAGATGGCGCAGGAACTCACTTTGAGGGCCCGATAAAAATGCCCATGGTGCGAAGGCAACGACGGTGGTCAACACGGCGAAGATAACGGGTCTGGCTACGGCGGACGCACCCACAATAGCGGCCTCTTGCGCCTCAAGCCCGAGGTCCTCTCGATGGTGATGGATGCTCTCACCGACGACAATCGCGTCATCCACTACGATACCTAGTACCAGTAAAAAGGCGAACGTCGATAGAAAGTTAATGGAGACATCGACAACGGGCAGAAAAATGAAGGCACCGACAAACGAGATAGCAATACCCACGGTCACCCACAGCGCAACCGTAAACCTCAGCGTCAACAGCAGGATGAGCATGACAAGAATCAGTCCCATCCACGCCGCATCAAAAATGAGTGACATACGCGAGTCATAGGCGTCCGCCATGTCGGCGAGACTCAACAACTCCACGCCTTGAGGTAACTCGGCCTGCTTGCTGTCTATCCAAGCATTGACCTGATCTGATGTCTTGGTAATGAAAAGACGATCCGAGGGCTCAATCTGAAGCATGACGGCAGGCACGCCATCGGCCGACGCACTGACTTCAAAATCCTCGAAACCATCGATAACTCGCGCCACATCGCCAAGCCGTAGCTGCGCCCCCGAGAGCAGTTCGCGAACGATAATCGCTTCAAAATCGGTCTGAGAGTCAGCGAGATTCTCAGCGCGCAGTTGAATATTACCCGTCGCTGTTCGCAACTCGCCCGAAGATAGATTGATGGACGATGCCCGTATTGCCGTGGCTAGTTCATCAAAGCTAAGCTGGTAGCGTTGAAGCGCCTCCTCGGACACCTCGATCGTAACCTCTTCCTCGCGGGTTCCTCCGATATCGACATCGCTCACATGGCTTAATGAGATCAACTCATCTCTCAACTCTTCAGCCAGTCGGCCCAGCGCCCGCTCTCCAATATCGCCGCGGATAGTGAGGTAGTGGATGGTCTCTTTCCACTCGATCGTTCGAATCCTAGGCGGCTCTAAATCTCGTGGAAACGAGGTAATCCCGTCGAGCGCATCCCTAACATCTTCTTTGAATTGTGTCAGATCGACGCGTGGCTGCGCTTCCAGGCGGACACTTCCGAACCCCTCTCGCGAGTCAGAGTTGTAGCGACGTAAGTTATCGATGTTTTTGACCGCCGCCTCAACACGCTGAACCACTTGCTGCTCAATTTCTTTAGGCGACGCCCCAGGCCAGGTGAGTGACACCTGAATCAGTGGCAACTTAACAATGGGTTGTACTTCTTTCTCGATCGTCGTCCAGGCAATCAAACCAGACACGATGATAAATACCATCAGGAGGTTCGCAGCGACTGCATTGCGAACCCACCAGGAGATTAGCCCACCCATGAGTTACCCCGCACTTAATTGCACTGGCTCTGCAGCCTCTTCAATCGCCGACAGCGCCATGCCCTCAACAGGATTTCTTATGGGCGATACGATAACTCGATCTCCTTCGCTGACCCCACTGCTTAGGTAAGCCATGCGAGCTGTCGCATGAGCCACGATGACACTGCGAATCTCCAGTACGTCGTCATCATTCATGATGAAAACCCGTCCGCCTGCTCGCAGGCCCGCAGCAGGAATCGCAAGCACATCCGCCAGTGTTCGGCCCTCTATCTCCGCTGCAACAAACAGCCCGGGGGCCATGGGCATATCCCCGTCCGCGACGTCAAAAGGATCCGCCACTTCAACCGTGCCAAATGTAGATCGCGTGCGCGGATCGAGCGAAGCATCTAGCCTTACCAGCTGGCCGGACCAGCGACGAGTGGCACCCGCGACGTCCGTTGAAAGTTGAACGGGCAAGCCGGCACCCTCGGGTGCTTCAAAACCAATGGGAACACCCAGTGAAGCAATGTCAGCGTCGGTCAACGGCAGACGCACTTCCGCCACATCGGTCGAGAATACAGAGGCAACGGTTCGCCCCGCACCCACATACTGGCCTTCATCGACCATGGTTTGTGTGATGCGAGCGTCAAACGGGAGCGAAATTTTAGTTCGAGAAAGATCGGACTCTGCTCGGGACAGCGACAACTCAGCGGCTTGAACACCTGCGCGCGCTTGGGCTATCTGCGGTTTCCTCAGCGCCAAGTCGGAGGGATTAAGCTCTCCCGCTAGCTGTTGCCGTGCAACATCTGCATCAGCGAGCGCCTGCTCGAGCTCTAGCCGGCGCGCCGCTAAGCGTGCACGTGCTTCAGATACAGCAACCACATAATCCCGATCCTCGATCGTGAGCAGTGCGTCCCCGGCCATCACGCGGCCACCCTCGATAAATCGAGAGGATACATCGGTCACACGACCCGACACCTCGCTAATCACATCGATTTGAACGCGAGGCCTAACTTCACCGTACACAGTGACCTCCGCGCGAGCACCCGTTCGTGTGGCGCGCTCAATATAAACCCCAATACGATTGGTCACCGCCTCACCCACTTCCGGCTCTGGTGCGGTTCTTACGAGACCGATCACAACGAGCAGCGTGACCACAACAACAACAAACGGGCCGATTATTCGTTTCATTTCAATTGACGCCAATAGGGTTAGACAATGGTAAAGCTCCAACGTTTAAAACTGACTCACAGGACCCATGAGACATCCGAAGGGTTCTACGGCCAAAGCCGGTGACTCCGTCGATCACGACTATAATGTGGAAAACTTACCAGATACTAGTGAGAAGTAAAGGTTACATTTTTGCAAAACCACTCTCTCCGCTACCCGGCATACTAAACAGCCCGTGGCCGCTTTCTGATGAGCGCGACCACAGCACAGATTCACAGGGCGCTTTCAGACGATGTTTGCCTCGCAACGGCGACCCCAACTACATGGAAATATTAGCATAGGGGACGTACCGACGCGATTTTGCGCGTACGAATAATGTCACACTGCTAGAATGTGACATCAGACATCTCACTATGACTCGGAGAGGCGAAATGGAAGGTGAAACAACCGGCAAGTTTGACATCGTGGTGTACGGAGCAACGGGCTTTACCGGCGCACTGGTGGCCGAATACCTTTTTCAGTCCCATGGAGACATTAGCTGGGCCATCGCAGGGCGATCACAAACCAAACTCGATGCAATTAAACACCAGTTAGGCGCCCCTGAGCTTGCCACCCTTGTTGCAGACAGCGACAGCGTGGAGGACATGACCCGACTCGCCGCTCAAAGTCGTGTGATTATTAGCACTGTCGGCCCCTACGCGCGTTACGGGACAAACCTTCTCGAGGCCTGTGCGGCAGAGGGAACGCACTACTGCGACCTAACCGGCGAGCCACAATGGATGGCAGCGGTTTTCGAGCGTGTCAGCAGTGCAGCAGAAGAGTCAGGCGCTCGTTTGATTCACTGCTGCGGTTTCGACAGCATCCCCTCTGACCTAGGAGTTTTCGTTGCGCAAAAAACCATGATGGAGAAGCACGGTCTGTACGCCAGTACAGTGAGTGGCCGTATGGGCCAATCCAAAGGCGCTGTAAGCGGCGGCACAGTTGCAAGCATGCTCCTCGCAGTCGAGCAGGCGGTTAACGACCCGATTGCAAGAAAAGCGATGAATGATCCTTATGCCCTATACCCTGCCGAACTTGAACCCGGCACGGACGGACCCGATCAAAAAGGTGTTCAATGGGACGACAGCTTTGAAAGCTGGACAGGCCCTTTTGTGATGGCGGCCATCAACTCAAAAGTCGTCCGTCGCTCGAACGCGCTCGCAAGCCTGCTTTACGGCGCGGATTTTTCGTACAACGAATCAATGCTCACGTCCAACCGGCGAGCTGCGCTCCTACTCGCCGGAGGAACGGCGGTAGGAACGGCTGCCTTTGCCATTGGTCCGCTTCGCCGGTTAATCGCCAAACGACTTCCACAGCCTGGCGAGGGGCCAACCCTCAGCGAGCGAGAGAGCGGCTTTTTCGAATTCTTTGTTCAGGCCCATCACCCAGAGGATGCAGCCAAAGATGTCAGGATTAAGGTGAGGGGAAAACGTGATCCCGGCTATGGCGCAACATCGAGAATGATTGCGCAAGCGGGGCTTAGCCTGGCGTTTGATGATCTTGATGTAGAGGGAGGAATCTGGACGCCTGCCTCGGGGCTAGGCGACCACTTGGTTGAGCGACTGGCTACGGTCGATATCCACTTCGAAGAAGTATCCCTCTAAGGCTAGAGGGGTTCGTAGCTGAACCGCTGCCCACCAAGAGACACCTCAAACATGAAGCCCCCTTGGGACAGGGTAAACACGGCCATGCCCTTATAGAATCCCGAGCCATCCACCTCGGTAAGCTCGCCGTTGGCGGCTGTCACAGATGTCCGCCCACCACCCCCGGTGCTCAGTTCTGCACTCGCACCTGAATTCAGGGCAACCGCCGCTGCCTGACCACTGAACTCAAAGTTGCCCGAGGTAAACTCGCGCATCGACCGGGCATCCTCAAAGAAGATAATTTGTTTGTAGACCTGCCCGCCAAATTGCAAGCCGAGACTGACCTGAGTCATCGTCGCCTTACCAATGGGCTTGCCTTCCTGGTAAACCATCCCTTTGCCCTGCGCACCGCCGATAAGCAGACCAATTTTTCCAATGCTTGGAAAAACGGCATAACCGTAGGACGCATCGATGTAAGAGCCAGCCCCTGCCTCACGAAAAGCCTCTATAGCCACGTCATTTTTATCCGCCCAAGCTGAGCTTGAAGCAAAGAAAAACAGCGCAAACATCAAAGAAAAACGGTTCAACATACTTTTATACCTATGCAAAACATCTACAAATGCGGAGAATCAAGTCATCGCCGTCTGACGATGACATCCGCGACTAAAACACTGCCGTACCAAGTTTACACCTTAATTAAGGACAACGGACGATGCATCAAGTTCAAAGTACCGCAAAAACTACCTCCCTTCCGAGTGCAATCTCCGACGAGGCCATGGCTGTACGCGGTGCATTGTTGGAGCGTGGTCTGGAAACGCCGATGGTGGTCAATCACCTGACACGGGACCAACGTTACGATCGCATCCGGGAAGCATTCACTACGGTGATGGAGACCCTGGGTCTGGATCTCCGAGATGACAGTCTGGAGGAAACGCCACATCGCATCGCCAAGATGTATGTGGATGAGATTTTTTCCGGCCTCGACTACAGTCAGTTCCCAAAAATCACGGTCATCGACAACAAGATGAACGTGGAAGAGATGGTGTGTGTCGATAAGATCGATCTTACAAGCACCTGCGAGCATCACTTTGTCACCATCGACGGTTTCGCCAAAGTTGCTTACATCCCCAACGAAAAAGTCATTGGCTTGTCGAAAATCAATCGCCTCGTCGGGTTTTTCGCGCAACGGCCACAGGTCCAAGAACGGCTGACACAGCAGGTTCTGGTGGCACTACAGACCCTGCTTGGTACAGATAACGTCGCAGTGACCATGACCGCGGTTCACTATTGCGTTAAGGCCCGAGGTGTCAAGGATGGCAACTCGACAACACGCACAACGTCATTGGGCGGTGTCTTCAAATCGGATCCAGCATCCAGAGCAGAGTTCCTAAGCTAGTGCCCCGCCCCCACGTCTTGACGTTCTTGGACAAGCGTTACCAGGGAATCGTTTCTCCGGCCCAGTCAAGGTAGGCGAGCTCTCCATCGGGTTCCAAGCGATCGAGAATATCGATCAACTGTGCCGCTGAAAACTCAGGGGTGAATAACTTCCCCTCGGGTACCGAGCGCTGAAAGGGCTTCGATAATGGCGAGTCCACGGTCCCGGGGTGGTAGGCAACCAGCTTGGCCTGCTTGTTTACTCTACGGACCTCGATAGCGGCGCATTTCATCATCATATTGAGTGCCGCCTTGCTCGCACGATAGCTGTACCAGCCTCCAAGCTCGTTATCCCTGAGACTTCCGACACGTGCCGACAGCACCGCAATTCTCGGCGCCTTGGATTGCCGGATTAATGACCAGAACGCAGCAAGGGAGCGCATAGGGAGCAGCGCGTTGATGGTCATGATGGTATTGAAGTTATCAGCGTCTAACTCACTTACCTTTCGCTCAGGGCGCATCGAATCGTTCGTTAGCATGCCGTTAGTCACAACCAACCGAGAGAGACACCGTCCCGTCGCTTCAATGTCGGCCGCAATACGTGCCAGCGATGCGTCGCTGTAGTCCGTTACCAGTGTCTGTACGCCCGATAGGCCCACCTCGGCACGACTGAGCACATAAACCGATAGCTCAGGATCAGTCGCCATCTGCCTGGCTACTGCCTGCGCGATCGCTCCACTACCGCCGACAATGATTGCGGCCGATTTCTGGTCAGTAACCGACAACCGTACCGTCCTTTCGCATTTCGGTTGCACCGGTCAGCACACCCGTTCCAGGGTCGCGACTGATGGCTTGATAGCCTCCGAA
>Ga0181557_1000872_pt1 | contig 35831 bp, 26 predicted proteins | sample 011ome_23_FD_148632 | JGI IMG/M metagenome (GOLD analysis project Ga0181557, IMG submission 148632) | Coastal salt marsh microbial communities from the Groves Creek Marsh, Skidaway Island, Georgia - 011506CT metaG (spades assembly) | ecosystem: Environmental > Aquatic > Marine > Intertidal zone...
GTCGTCGTCGTCGTCGTTGACGTTCCATCGGAGGCGAGGTCCGAAGTTGTCGTCGTCAACGTCGCCATCGCCGACGCCGTGGCGCCAGGTACGGTCGTGCCTTCGGCTCCGGTAATGGTGTAAAAGGCCATGCATCCTTTATCTTCGTGCGTCAAGAAATGGCAGTGAACAACTTTCTTTCCTGCGTAACGATCAACCATAAAGTAATAATTGTCGATGGTCACGCCAGTAGGGCGGTATACGACGTCGTGCCAATCTCCGTCTTGGTAGTAACCAGAAGCGTCCGTCACGCCTGAAAGTTGAAAAGAGTTCACGTGAATGTGCAACGGGTGTTTTTCGTTTCCATTGACGGTCCATTTCTGTACCGTACCGAGAGCGACTGAGCCGAGAGGTGTGTCTTTGTCCACAAATTGTTCGTTGTTCACGCCGCAACCACCATCTGCCGCAGTGAAAGTGACACTTTTCGTCATCGGCGTTGGTAACCCGGCCGGTTCGTCCTTCAACGTCTGCATTAAGTATGCGGGTCTTTTCGGATTAAATTGCGAAATATCATCGTAGTTTTCACCAGTCGTCACCGCAGAATCATCCGCGACAACGGTGATGGTGAACAACTCGCCAGCAACGTAACCACCGCCACCGCCACCGCCGCCGCCGCCGGGGCCGCCGCCTTGAAGCAAAGATCGACGTCTTTTCTTGGCCGCAGCTTCGGCGGAAACCGTCACGGTCCCCAAACTTCCAGTGCATCGCATCATCACGTCCGCTCTGTTACCAGGGGCCAAGTATAACTTACCATCGCCCAAAGCTCTTGGTGCCGGAGAGACGTACACGCCATCCTTAGCCAGTAAATACCACTCGCACGATTGCCCGCTCGTAGCGCCGTTGTGCGAAATGATAGCGTCTATATCGGTGGCCAAGAAAACCGTTCGGATTCTCGTCCATCGGTTCAATTTCACGTCGTAGTTCGGCTTGACTTTACCGTTCACAAAATAGCCTTTATAACCGCCGTCGATTGAATCATCAGCAGAAGTCCAAACTTCACCGGGACTTTCGCTCGCGATCGACTTCAGCGCCGCTAAATCCATGTACGCGATAGCCAAAGGACCGACCTCGTCGGCATTCAAAATCGCACTCGGCACTTCATCCGCCGCATCTTCAACAATCATAAAGCCAATCATGCCACTTGCCGCGTGCAAAGAGGTCGAACCGTGATGGTGCGCGTGATACCAAAACGTCCCCCCTGCGTGGTCGCTTGGAATTTTGTACTCATACGTTCCACTTTCTCCGGGTTCTACGGTAGAAAAGACATCATCCGCCCCCGTATCTGGACTGACGTGCAAACCGTGCGTGTGCAAATTTGTCTTTTGCGAGTAGTGATACCCGTTTCCTGAAACCGGGTGCGTGCAGTCAGCCATAGCACACGTCGCCATTTCGTTCTTGAGCGTCACCGTCACCGTATCGTCGGCTTTGAACCTCAACGTCGGCCCGTGTTGCAAAGTGTCCAAACTCGTCGTGTCCACGTTGTAACCTCTCAGCTTCATCTTCACGCCGATGGCGGTGTTCTCGTACGTGTACTCAGACACCGTGATGGTCGTCGACAACGCGCTGTATTTTATGAAAATATGTGTGAGTACGTGTTACGTGCTTTTTTGAAAAAAATGTATTTTGTCCTCCTATTTAATTTTTGGTTTTGCAATTTCGCGCGCGAAAGACAGAGACAGAGAGAGAAGTTCGAATCGATCGACAGAGCGACGGATAAAAAGAAGAGAAGCATCCGTCGTTTCGACGTTTTGCGCGTTTGGCGTTCGCTCTCTTTTTTAGCGGCTGTAAAAGAGAGAAAATTTGAAAGAAGAGAAAAAGCGTCGTTTCGATGATGCGGAAAAGAGATATTTATACACGTACCCGCCCGAGGATGGTATTTCGGTGATGGCCGCGCGGACGCCGACCGCGATCATCGCGAAAGTTAACGCGAATAGTTTTTCAACGATCGACATCTTTGCGGGAAATGCGCCCATATCCAAATATCGTTATTGGATGTTTGCGTAGGAGTATAAATAATAAGCGTGTTGAGAAGAAAACTTCTGAGGAATTAGGAAAAAAGGGCAAAATTTACCAAATTTTACTGCTTTTACTTGCTGCCTTGCCTTACAACGCTCGCGAAGCTCACTTTCATTTTCTTCACAACTTTCCCGTGTTGTTGTTCTTCTCTCGTCCTTTCGCTCTCTTTGTTGTCGTTTATGCTATCTAATAATAAATCTTTTTCTTCTTCTACTTCTTTCTGGACGACGCTCGGCGCGAGCCTCGGCACCGGGAGCGACGAGGCTTCTTTCTTATCACCATTTTCTTCCGTCTTTCCTTCTTTTACTTCTTCTTTTATTTCTTCTTTTTCCTCTTCTCGAGCTCTTTTGTTGTTGTTGTTGTTGTTAACATTTTCAGCAGGAGGAGCAGGTTGTGTTCCGGGCACACCGACCAACTCAAACGCGCTCTCTTCGTACTTCCCGCCTTCCGGCAACGCCCAACTCGGTATATCTTTCTTCCGTAAAAGTTTGATTTGCACCCCCATGCCGGGCTTCCAATTTACAGAACCCGTCGCTCGATCTATGTAATTACCAACCGTCATTTGAAAGTTCTCAATTGCCGGGTTCAAGTTGATTTTCTTCTTTTCTCTCGCGTCGCCACTAGTCGTGGACGGATTTGGAAACAACCCAAAAAAGACGTTGCAGTGCACCTCCTTGTCTTTTTCCGGATCGTAAAACTTCTTCACGCCCGGGTGCGCCATCATCGCACCTTCCGAGAACGTCTCCACGCCTTGCACTAAGTTTTTCAGTCGACTGCCGACCCAACCTTCCCATTTCTTAAAATCTTCCTCGTTGTCCGCGGTGATGATGAGCTGTAAATACGTCTTATACTTTGCGAAAAACTGCACGTCCGACCACACGTCCGTCCACTTCGCCTCACCAATCAACACTTTCCCAGTCACAATCTTTCCTCTCTTGAATTCTCTCTTCAATACCTCTAACGTGGACGAACTGACGTTAAACGTTGAATTCTGTGCCGGGTACGCCGGCGTGATGATTTTCATCAACTGGTACCGTTCCGGTTTGTTTACTCGTTCGTCCCAATGTCTCAACCCGGGAATCTGATCTTTCGGTGCGATGTCTAAACTCGTCAGCATAACCGGCGTCGTCCACACCCAATTGTCCCAAATCTGGAAAAAAGAATACACCAACATGGACGCGCTCGCGTTGGGATATAATTGGCACACTCTGGCGACTAAAATCGCCAAATTCACGCCGCCAAAGAAGCCGACGACGTTGGAATACACCCCTCTTCTCGCCGCCCACAACCTCAGCGCTCTCAAGGCAATCCTATACTCCGAATGGTTCGTCACTAACTTCAACAAACTATCCGCCACTCGACAACCGGCTAAAGACTTCACCCCGGCGTCGTCTAAACCGTGTAAAATTTTCGCCGACAAGACGTCTAAATCTAAAGGCACGTTCGAGTACCCGGGTAAGGAACAATACGCAACATCAATCTCAAACCCTCTAAACTCGGTCTTCAATTCTGGCACGACTGCATCTGGCACCGCTACAATCTTCTCCGTCCCTTCGTGTTTCCTCATGTAGTCATAAAACGACCCTTCGAAATCGTCCTCTTCAAAGCCGAAGAAGTCCTCCGCGCGATCGATATGCTTCGGTCCAATGACTAAAGAATCAATATCCGCCGCCGGACCGTGCACCCCGAGTCGATACGATCCAAACGTGTACAAATTACACCGTATGGATTCGTCCGGGTGACCTTTCGAGAGCGATCTGGTCCGGATCCAATCTTGCAACATTTCGTTCAATTCTCCTAAAACTTCCTCTCTCCGAGTGCACTCGCTCTGAGATTCGTACACGTCTTCCAACTTTAACAAAGAGTCCAACTCTTTGGTCCGTTTGATATCCAACGCGCCTAAACCACCGGAGGAGGAGTTGTTGTTGTTGTTCTCGCCGCTGACTCCTTCGTTGTTGTCCACCATCATTTTTGTATATATATACGCGCGTTCGAAAATGATGGTGTTGATGTTGAAAATGAAGCGTCTTCAGGAGTCAATCGTATCACGATTTCTTTTTCCAACACAGAGCAGCAAAAGAAGAAGAACACAAAGAAGACAGAGATAAAAGTCTCTCTCTCTCTCTGTTTACTCGCGCAAAGCACGTGCTCTCTCGAAAAGAAACAGAGGAGAGAGAGAAGGAGAGAGAGAGAGACTTTTGATGAGAGAGTGATGCGCGACTGTTTTTTTCTGAAGAAAAAGGATGATGTTTTTAAAAAAGAACAGACAGACAGAAGAGAGAAAAACAGAAGAGCAAAAAACAAAAAAAACTCCATTTTTCTCTCATCACAAACAACAAAACACAAAGAGAAACTTAAAAAAAAAAAACTCCATTCTCTCATCACGCAACAAAACACAAAGAGAAACTTTTTTATAATAAAGTACATTACCTGGTACCTCACGCGTTACGTACCAGCATCGCACAAAAGAAGAAGAAGGAGAAGAGAAGAGCAGGAGGAGGAGTATTAGCAGAGTAGAATAGAGAGGCGAGCAGAAAAGTGAATGATCCGATTCTTCTTCAAATCGACGGTGTTGATTTTAATCCTGTTGAATCTGATGGCGTTTTTCGTCCGAAGGAAACAGTTACGACGAAGAGATTATTACGATGATGGTGTTGTGGGTTTTGTCGATGACGATGCGTATTTATACGAGAGGAGCAGGAGGAAAAGCGATGGAGGAAGAAACAGAGTTTATAACGACGACGACGCTGAGTTGTTGAATGCGGAAACGAAGAAGCGCGACGATGATGATGATGATGATGCGCACGTTCGCGTTTCGTTTCCAAAACCATCGACACCATCACCTCCTCTTCCTCCCAAAGCGCCTCCTCAAATGCGGATTAGCCCCGAGTGCGATGGTTTGCACTCGTCGACGATCCAACCGCACACGGAATACGCCGGCGACGTCGTTCACTGGGGCGATACGAACGATCAACCGAACGTGGAATTGTGCTGCATGCAGTGCAAGATGACGAAGATGTGCAACGTGTTTGTGTTCAATCCGGAGACGAAAAAATGCTGGTTGAAGAAACAGAAAGAGTTGTACGAAAACGTGGAGCCGGGGACGATGGCGAAAGGGGATAACGTCGCGTGGACGAGCGGGACGATTGGGCCGTACAGGAAAAGGGAGGTTGGGACGGATGGGGTGATGAAAATGCAGGACGTAGTAGAGAGCGAGAAGACGAAAGTAGTGGACGTTAGAAGAAAAGAGCCGAAGTTACCGGTTGGGCAAGAGACGAGGACGAGAGAGTGCGGGTCGCCAGCTGTAGATGGGTACGCGCACGTCGAGCCTCCGTGTCTGGTGAATTCAATCACGAATAAAGAATTCGATAGCACGGAAACGAGTAGATTAGAACAAATCGCGTGGATTGAAAAACACGCCTCGTACGACGGATTAGCCGTGAGATGGGGGATCGGGCACAAAGCGGCCACGGCGGAGCAATGCGCGCAAAAGTGCCGAGAACACGTTCCAGGGAGAGGTGGTGGCCCGTTCAACGATCTCCCGTGCAATGCATTTGTCTGGTGCGACATAGCCAACGACATTTGTTTCGAACCCGACGCGCACGTGCACACGGCTGGCGACTGTTGGTTAAAATTCACCGAAGTTCCCGAACGCGTCGAAATCAACCAAAGAGGCGCGAACGACGATCCTTTCGATGGGTTTCTGAACGAGAACAAGTTGACGTATAAAATGCGACACGTGAAAGCGCCGGACAAAGTGCACTGGACCAGTGGCGTTTTGTTACCGAAAGGTTGGATCCCGTCCAACGGTACTTTAGGACCTCGAGCGAAATGGTGACGACGCGTTTTCATCTTCGAGAAATATAGAATTCGATTTTTGTATAATTCTTCTATGGCTAGTTCGCTAAATTACTACGCGCTTTTTGCTGCTTCATCATCGTTTTCTAATCAATCTCCCATCATCTTTGGGAAGCGCAACACTTTCCTCGCCCTCCTCACCCTCTTCACACTCCTCCTCCTCTTCCCCTCGTTCGATTCGCTCTCTCCGAATCTCCTCAAACGCCGCCGTCTCTCGCGCGTACTCCATCTTCCTCTTCTCCGCGTCCACAAATGTCAATCTCGGCGTGTTCTTGCTCTTCAATATCGTGCTCACGTATGATTTCAACTTCCCCGCGTTCACTTCTAATTTTCTCGCTAAAGATTCTCGTCGATCGTGAAACGGCGTCGCGAATAAAACCTTCGCGAATTTTCCGTCTTTCGTCACGTAGACGTCCAAAATATCGATTCCGGTCCCTTGGAACACGTGGAACATTTTCGGGGAATGAATCACCGCGATCAACGCCTTGCGGTATTTGTTCGCGTTTTTAATTTGCATCGCATCTGGAACGTCTGAAGAGAAGTATTTATGAGTACTAGTAGTTGATGATGATGATTGTTTCCATCTGCTTCTTGTCGTCGTCGTCTTTGTTTCGAGGAGGTGTTGTACGAGTAGGGGAAACGAAATTTTGCTCGAATGTAAACGACAACTCGTCGTCGTCGTAAAAAAACGACAACGAGGGGGAGCAAAACTGCTCGTCGTAAAAGATGAGGAGACAGAAGCTCCTTTTTGCGAAGCAGACGACGATCTCATCAGACAGAGGCTTCGCTTGAACAGGAGGAGTCTCTGCGTCATTTTCATCGTTTTTGTGAGGGGAATTTTCAGGTTTTTCCTTAGGAAAATGCCCTAGACAAAGCACACATCATGTCAAGAACAACAACGGATCAAACGCCGGGGTCGCCGAAGACTGCGACCACCACCACAGAGAGACTCGCCAAAGAGTGGCTCTCCGCCGGCGTCGGGTGCGCTTTATCGGACACGGTGTTTAATCCGTTGGAGGTTTTAAAAGTTCGAAGGCAAATTCAAGCTTCTTCAAACACATCATCAACAACAACAACAACAACGTTTGGTTTAGCGCAAACGGCGATCAAGGAAGCGGACGGATCCGCGGTGAGAGGATTGTGGCAACCTGGATTACTCGCCACGTGGATGCGAGGGTTGAGTTATACCGGGTTTCGGATCGGTTTGTATCCAACCGTGAGAGATTATTACGCGGAGAAGTTGAAGAGGAGGAGCGTTGGTGTTAGGGGAATGGACGGGACGAGCGAGGAGGAAGAGGAGAATGGGACGATGAGCGAAAGCGAAAAGTTTGCGCTGAAACTCTTAGCGGGCGCGACGACTGGTGCGATAGGGTCGGCGGTGTTTAACCCGATAGATATAGTGAGAATTCGAATGCAATCGCAACCGTACAGAGCTCTTAGTTTGGGGAGCGAGGCGGCGGCGGCGACGGCGTCTTCCGCGGCGGCGCGACAGAAGACATTTTACCCGTCCACAACTCGAGCGTTTTCAATGATTGCTCGAGAGGAAGGGGTGGTGAAAGGTCTGTGGAGAGGTGTAGGGGTGTGCGTAGCGCGCGCGAGTTTATTGAGCGGGTCGCAGTTGGGGACGTACGACGCCGCGAAGCGGTATTTGTTGCTCCACAGCGAAAGAGAAGAAGACGATGAAATCGAAAAGACAACGACGGCGCCGTCTCCATTCCTGTTCAAGGAAGACGGCCCACCGTTACACTTCACCTGCGCGTTCATCTCCGGTGTCGTCGCGCAAACCGTCACTCAACCCGTGGACACGTTGAAAACTTTAGCCATGTCCTCGAATTCGGGAGGAGGGAACAAAAATTCGCTCTCCCTCGCCGCTAGCGTCATCCGCGAGCGCGGATTTTTCGCCTTGTACAACGGATTCTGGCCCGCGGCTATGCGACAAGGTCCGGTCATGGTTTTGCAAATGCCCATCGTGGAACAGCTCAGACGGTTGTGCGGGTTGGACTATTTCTAGATTTGAGTAGTTTTAGTCGTAGTAGTATTTAATAGCGTACGAGTAGTTGGGTACTTAGTAGTAGGAGTCATCGCTTCATTTCCTCACAACAAAACAATCCTTCCATCTCGCGCGCGTTATACCACCCGTTATATATATATAATTCACACGAACAAAACCGAATAATATACAAAAAGCGATTTTACGACGACGATGTTCGCCCTCGCACTCCGGCAATCGTCATCATTCGCGGCATCATCATCATCATCATCATCATCGAGGAAGAGGAGCTCTTCTCTTCGCAATGTTTCCATTGCTCAAACCAGAGACGTACGACGTCACGATCGACTGCGACTTAAAACGTGGACTCTCCGAGCGTCGTCGTCCTCAGACGACGAGGAAGATGAGGATGATTCCATCGACGAGGACCGCGCGGACGTCCGATCCATCGAGGACGCGAAACGAGAGCTGGAGTACGGCATGAGATTCGGTAAAAGGATGAAGAAAAGATTTCAACCGAAAAAGGTGAAAGATCGAGGTTTACCTATCGCGGACGCTTTAGTGTTGACATCCGCGACGGTGTTAGTGGCGTTGGTGTCGCTTTCGCAACACAAAGCGCCGTCGTGGTTGAACGCGGAGTATTTGAGAGAAGTGCCGAGAATTTTACCGAACTTGCCAGCTTTGGTTGGAAGCGTCGTGCACGGGAGTAAACTCTCCGCGGTTTGGGTCCTCGGCGCGTTAGCCGCGGAGGCGTACGAGACGGAGGCGTACGATGCGGATTTCGCGGAGGCGATGAAAAGAACCGTAAAGGCGGGATGTTTCGCGGTTGGGTTGTTGATATTAGTGGAACAGAACGAGATGAGGCAGGCGTTGGAACACGTGATTGGTATGCCGGCGAGTGAGTACGTCGTGGGGGAAAATAGAGAGGCGGATTTGTTGATCAATTCGAAAACGAGCGAGTTGTTCGTCGATTGCGCGTCCTGCGCGGTTGCGATGCTGTCGTGGAGAATCATTCGTTGGAATTCGAGCGTGCCGGGGGATGATTTACCTTTCAATTAATTATAGAATAAACGTTTATAGCAGTCCGTTGTAGTTAAAAAAAGTAGTTCTAAAGTATTTATTCTTTAATCGTCAAACGCGGAATCAATCTTCTCTTGATCTTCTTTGTTTCGCAAGTGCGGCGGAACGTACCCGCCCGTGGAAGAGGCTACTGGTTTCCTCGCTTCCCCGCTACTCGTCGCAGGATTTGAGGCGTTGTTCGTCGTAGAGTCCCTCAAAAACGTGGTATCTTTCACGAGCGTGCCAACCGGTTTCTTCACCTCCTCTTTTTTTTCTTCTTTTATCTGCTCGCCTTTATTCTTCTTCTCCTTCGCTTCCGCTTTCCTCTTCGCGGTCAAAATACTTCCGCCGTCAAACTCTGTGCGCAACTTTGCCTTATACTCCTCAAAGCTCCCGTTGAAGACTTTCACGTGCCCAGGTTTTGGTGGGTTACACTTCATGTCACCTTTTGTCACGCACCAAATCTCGTCGACTACTAAGGAAATCAAACGTTCGTCGTGCGATACGAGCACGACGCCACCTTCGAAATTGTTTAAAGCCATGGCGAGCGATTCGATCGTTTCTAAATCCAAGTGATTTGTCGGTTCGTCTAAAAGCAAAATGTGAGGTTGCTTCCACGCTAATTCGGCAAACGCTAATCGAGACTTTTGACCGCCGGATAAGAACTTGATCGGTTTCGTCGCCAATTCACCGGATAAACCAAATCTGCCGAGATACGCGCGCGCTTCTTCCAGAGGCATTTCGTCGTCCAAACGTTTCATGTGGTTGACGCTGTCGTTTTCCGCGTCCATGGTTTCTAAGTGATGCTGAGAAAACCTCGCCAAGCGCAAGCGCGTGTTTCTATTGATCCACCCTTTTGTGGGTAAGATATCGCCTTCGACGAGCTTCAAAAACGTACTCTTACCGGCCCCGTTCGGACCGACGATGGCAACTCGAGAATCCATATCGAGACCGAAATCGAGGTTTTCGTACAATGTGTCGTAACCCTCGTAGCCAAATGATACGCCCATGACAGAAACCAACGGTGGCGGTAAAGGACTCGCAGATGGAAAGTTAATGCGCAAGTAAGGATCGTCGGTATCGACTTCTACTCTTTCCTCTTGTAATCTCGCCAACATTTTCATTCTACACTGCGCTTGTTTGACCATCTTCGCGTGCCCTTGACCAAAGCGCTGGATAAATTTTTTCAAATGACTCGCGCGACTCGCCTGCGTCTTTGCCGTCGACTCCTCGTTCGCTCGGTTATCCGCTCTCACTTTCAAGAACGTGTCGTAGCTTCCACCGTAATAGCGTAACTTTTTTTTATTCAAAAATGCCGTCGCCGTCGTGCATTCGTTCAAAAACCCTCGATCGTGCGAGACGATGACGACGGTTTTCTCCCACCGTCGTAAAAACTCCTCCAACCACGTCAACGCGTGCACGTCCAAGTGGTTCGTCGGTTCGTCCAGCAACAGTAAATCTGGTTTCATAAACAAAGCCGCCGCTAAGGCAATTCTCATCCGCCAACCGCCGGAAAAGTCCTGCGTCGCTTTTTGTTGTTCAGCGGCGTCAAAACCTAAACCACCGAGAATCCCTCCGGCTCTCGCCTCGGCGTCGTCGGATGAAATCTCATCTAAACGTTCGTACACCTCGTTCAAATCGATACCATCCACTGTATCCAACTCCTCGTCTAACATTTTCTGCTCTAGACTCAACAAATACGTCCTCTCTTTATCCGTATCTAACACCGTTTGCAACGCCGACCGCGCGTCTGGACTCGCCTCCTGCTCCACGTGAATCACGTGTAAATGACTTGGAACAGGAATCGTTCCTTCCGAAATCGCTCGCAATAAGGTTGATTTCCCCGCACCGTTTCTACCAACCAAACCATACTTAGTCCCGTTGACGAGCTTCAAAGTTCCGTCGGAAATTAATTCTTGCGTCCCGCCGTACAGTTGCACGTTCGTTATGCAAATGTCCATGTTCGCGTTGACTCTCCTCTTCGCGTCTGGCCCGGATCGAATGAAAAAACCCAAGTCCTCCGCCGACAGTCTTCCTCCATTCGCGGCAATCCGTTCTCTCTTCAACTGCTCTTCTTTCTCTTTCTTTTTAATCCTCGCTTTCTCTTCCAACTCACGCTTCTGTTGCAAGTGCGAACGGTTTTTCGCCTGCCCTCTCTTGACGACGTTTCTCGCCGCTCTTCTTTTCGCCTGTCGCAACAAGTGCAGCGCTCTCCCTTTTTTTATCCGCAAACACAATTCTCGGTACTTTTCCACGCACTGTAACGCGGTGTACTGCGACGACGAGTGCATATTCGACGAGATCGCTTCCCATCTTGCTTTTGCGGTTTCAAATTCCTCCTCGTCCGTTTCGAAAAATGTCTCCACCAAACGCAGCTCTTCCTCTTTCGACCACTGAATAAACAAACTTTCCTCGGAGACAAAAACTCCTTCTTTCGTCAGCTCCTCTTTGCTCAAAATCTCTTCCTCGTCCTCGTCGTCGTCTCCTCCCTCGCGACTTCCTCCATTAACACCACTTTCACCTTCCTCGTCCGCGTTCTCCACCGACTCCCCGACGTGCGAAGAATTCATCGTCGACGTTTCCATCTTCTCCGCTTTCTTCGCATCTCGCAACGCCCTTTTCTCTTGCAACAATCGTTTCTTTTCCTCTTTTTCCAACCTTTTTTCCTCCAAAAGCGCGAGCTTTTCGCGCTCCGCGCGCGTGGACATTCTTTTCGTCCTCTTTTTCTCTTCTTCTCAGAAAACGAGCGCGAGCGATGGTGCGTCGTTCGTTGTTGTGTGCGCGCGACGACGATGAATTTGAAGTGAAGACATTTTGAATCGAAAGAAATTTTTAAAAATCGAAGGAAAACGAAGAAGTTTCTTTTTTGCGATGTGTCGTATATATATTTGCTGCGACTCTTTTCGCGTCGGACTATTTCCACTACTACTCATTCTTATTATTTTTATTCTTAAACTGCGTCGTTTCTATCTTTAGTATCGTTTATATCGTTCTCGTTTTTGCCGTTTTGTAGCGCGTCGATGTTGTTGCTTTCTTCTACTTTCGTTTTCAACTGGTCGTCGTTTTCCCACTGGTGACTCCCCGCTCGTCCTAAAATTTCTTCCTCTCCTACGTTGTTTGCCCCCGTCGACCCCGCGGTGGTACCTAACGGCGAGTGTATGGTTTCCAAGTTTGGTTTTCGGACGTTGAATCGTTTCGCTGTTCGCGAGGGGTTCGCGTTGAGGAGGTTTGTCGTCGGGCGGTTTGGTCCTTCTCCTCCTCCTCCACTCGCTCCTCCGGCGACGTTGGTGGCGGTCGCGTTCGCAAAGGGGAGCGGGTTTTGGAGTTTCGGAACCGGCGGGGCGTTTTGCTCGACGCCACCTAAATCCGGAATGTTTGCACCAAAGTATGGAGATGGTGTAGAGTGTGGTCCAGCGGCGGTATTTTGTGCTCCTTCTCCTGGTTGTTGTTGTTGTTGTCGTTGCAAAGAAGAAGAAGAAGAGGAGAGCTGGTTAAATCCTAGCTCGGGAGCGGACGAGCCGCGCGCGTGTCGCGGTTGACCAGCTAACGCGTTCACTTTTGCCGGCATGATTGGTGCTGCTTTTCCTCCACCATTACCATTACTGAGGGCGTTGAAACCTTTAATCGTTCCATTCGCCGCGGCCGCTGACAAAGACGGATTCATCCCAGACGAACTCACCACGCGCGTCGTTGGACTCAACTCCCCCTGACTCATCGCTCTACGCATGACCGTCGCATCTATCGTCGTGCGCCCACTCGCTCTCGTTAAATCCTCGCTATTATTCATATTATTATTATTATTATCGTTCGCCACAAAACCATTCTGATGCCTCGTCTCTCTCGCCATCCTCTGCTCGCGTCTTCGCTCTTTCCTCGCCTTCATCCTCCTCTCCTCCTTCACCCGCATCCTCCTCTCTAAAAGCTTCGCGCACCCAATCGCCGGAACTACCACTAACGGTATCAAAGCTAACACGAAATACGACCGCGCGTGAAACCTAAACACCAAAACCCCGAGAAACGTCGCCATCGCCGGAATCAACCCGACGACGATCCCCGCCACGTCGAACAAGCTCGCGAAGAGCAACCAATTCAAAAACGCCAGCGTCAACGCGCACGCGATCTCCACTCCAACCTCTAACGAGTGCCACCCTCGCCAACGCAACATTTGCGCGTGCACTTCTCCTCCTTTCTCCACGTAATGAAATAAGTGCTCCACAGATTCCATCGCTCTCCGCGCTATTTTCCTCGGACTCGTTTTCAGTTCCACGAAAATCACCAGACACAAAATCAAAGCGGCAAAGAACACTAACGGTTTGTCCACTTTCCGGTTGCTCGAAGTCGTCATTCCCATCGTCCGGTGCTGCTGTTCTAACGCTAAGAACGCTTTTTGCTTCTTTCGTCTCATCTTTACCACTACTCGGTCTTTTTGGTGGTCGGTTTTCTCATCCTTCTTCTCGTCGCATTCATTGGAAGAAGAAGGATATCTGTTCATTTCTTTTCGCGGATGATGATGATGACGACGATGCCCTCCTCCTCTTTCTCCCTCGAGCATCAACGTCGTCGTCGTCATCGCCTCCTTCTCGTCGTTCTCAAAATCATCGAAGTCAGAAAACGAATCGTGCCCCGAAGCGCTTCTGCTCCTCATGCGCGCAATACTACACGCATCCAGAAATACAAAAGAATACTCTACTCTCTTTTGTGTGGTAATTTTTGTGGTTGGTTTCTCTTTTTTTTGTGTGTGAAATTCTCTCTTTGTGTTTCATCTCGCGACCTCTTCTTCTTTTTCGCTTTTGTTTGTCAAAAAAAAAAAAAAAAAAAAAAAAAAAAAAAAAAAAAAAAAAAAAGACGAGACAGACAAACGTTATTATTGCGCGCGCGATACGAGAGAGAGACAGAGAGAGATCGTTGCGTTCTTTTGAAAACGCAAAGAACGATGTTGTTGTCATCTCGAGGAGAAGAAGAAGAAGACCAAGAAGACCAAGAAGGAGAACAACAACAGCTACGACAACCGGTAAAGACGATGATGATGTCGTACGCGGAGAAAGCGAAGAGCGGGTTAAAGGTGAGGATAAATAAAAAAAAAGGCGTTGAAGAGGAGGAGCGTTTTGAAGCGACTTTTGTTGTTGGTGAAGAAGAAGAGGACGAAGAAGACGAGGAAGAAAGAAGACGACGAAGCGAAAAGGAGGAGGAGGAGAAGGAAGAGGAAGAGGAAGAGGTGGCTGCGTTGACGGAGAGGATGCGGAAAGATGTTCGCGTGAACGAGGAGGTGAACGACGACGAGGACGAGGACGAGAAAAAGACGTCTCCTCCTTTGGAAGAAGAAACCGAAGAAGAAGAAGAAGAAGGAGAAACAAAAGAAAACAACAACGACAGCTTTCTGATGACGGCGAAGATGCTTGGAGATACGCACTACGCGTACGGTTCGTTTGGGTACGGGTATTACACGCCGTTACCGGATGGGACGGCGATATTTACGCCGGCGTTTGTGCCTCCGCCGGTGCCGGCGCCGATGACGACGGGGGCGCCTTCGTCGTGGGGATACGAACATCTCTCGCCGCAAGGTGGGATTGTTTCGCCACCACCGACGACGACGAGTGAAGAAGCATCTTTGCAACAGCAGCAACAGCAACAGCAACAGCAGCACTTTCCGATGATGATGACGACGACGTCGGAGATGCCGTATCAGCACTATCCGTATTATCAACAACAATATCAACCGTATACTGAAGAGGCGGAAGGAGAGCGCGGAGACGAACAATACTATCCGCCGCCGCCACCAATGACGCCTCCGACGACGACGATGCTGCCGTCAGAATTCAGCGAAAATAGTACCGTGCGTGCTGGTATTGCGGCCGCGGCGGAGCATTTCACCTCTATCGTTGGAGATGCAACCGCGTCGACGTTTTCGAGCTTTGCTTTACCTCCGATGTCGGAACGCGATGCCGCTCGAGCTGCGACATTGAGGAGGATGAACGGACACGGCGCGAACAACAATAAGAAAAGTAATAATAACAACAACAACAACAACAACAACAACAACAACGGTACCGCAAGACGAGAACCGATGATTAGAAACACCGGTGGCGTTACCAGTTTCAATGGGAACTTGTCGCTCGGTGAGTCCGTTCGCGGTCCGCGATTTCGTAACCCGGAACGCATATTATCTCTCGGGAGTCCACACAAGAGCTTACACGAGAAGCTGATCCGTCCGAATCCGCACGAAATTTTTGCCGGCATCGACTGGTCGGCGTGCAAAGGATTCGTTTGTAAGTCCTTCAGCGAAGATGATATTCATAAATCAATCAAATACGGTAAGTGGAGTTCGACGCCGCGAGGGAACGCGAAATTATCCGAGGCTTTTCGACAACAACAACTGCTTCACCTCAACAAAAGCTGCAACGGCGGCAACTACTTGAGTGCGGGAGCGCGAGGAGGAGAAGGAGGAAGAGGCTTATCCGTAATAAGTAACGGTAGCAAAGTAAGCGAAGACATTAACGGTGCCGTGAACGAAAACAGATCCATCGTCGTCAACGCTAACCACGAAACGGCGATATCATCGTCACCGCTCAAAAATACGACTGCTAAGAGTACGAAGAAGATACCGCAAAGAATCTTCCTTCTCTTCTCCGTAAACGCGAGCGGCTACTTCTCCGGCGTTGCAGAGATGACTTCCGACGTCGACTTTGATAAAAACGAAACCTTTTGGCAGCGCGAAGGTAAATTTAACGGCTCGTTCAACGTCGAATGGCTCGTCGCAAAAGACGTCCCGTTCCAAGTCTTCGGAAGGCACTTGCGCATCGTGGACGACCGAAAAATACACAAAGTAGAAACGAAAAGAGTCACGCACAGCCGAGACGCGCAATACGTCACTCCGACCGTCTTGCGTCAGTGCATCGAAGTGATGTTGGCGTACCAAACCGAGAACGGCCTCGCGAAAGATTTTGCGTTTTACGACGAGCGAGAAAGAACGAGATACGAATCTCGAAAACTAAACGCCTCTCGAGACCGTCGCACGACGGTATCGTTCTCGCCTCCAAAACCTCACGCGACGAGCGGTAACGAAACGACGAGTGGCAACAAAAACAAACTGCACCGTTCGAGCAGTAACTCCACCACGACGACAACCACAACCACAACCACGACAACGACAACGGTCGTTTCGTAAAAGAAAGAGAGAGAGAGAGAGACGTTGAGAGATGAAGGCGAGTTCTCCTCTTCGCCTTCACAAAGCCGTTTGCGAGAGAGCGCGCGGAAAGCTCGAAAGCGCTTTCTTCTCGCCCCTGTTTTATAAGAAAGAAAGAAAAAAAGAAGCGCGTAAGTAGCAGAAAGAGAAACACAGAGAGAGAAAGAGAGAGAGAGATGCAGAGAGGTATTCTAACATTTTCTTCATTTTAACGACACAACAATAACATCATCGCAGATTAAATCGTATAAAAGCGTATAAAAATATCTCGCGTAGAGCCGACTGCTTCGTGCGTTCGTTCGCTTGTATTTTTTCTTCATCTGAGTCAAATCGTTCGTGTTCTGCTTCACAAAAATCGCTTAAAAATGCCAAAAACGCCTCCCTCTTTGCGCGGAGGCGGAGGAGGTAAAGGAGGATTCAGAGGAAAGAAGAAAAAGAAGAGCAAAGGCCCGCAACTCCCGAAATACGTTCAAGAGCAGCTGGCGAGTCGAGAAAAAGCGGCGGAGGCGGAGTCGTCTGATGGTTTCGGGAGTGCGAATTTCCGTTTCCGAGGAAAAAAAAGCGATGTCGACGGCGGCGGCTTTGAAGTTGATGATCACGACGACGATGAAAAAGACGGGAAAGAATACGGACGAAGACAAAGAGGAGGATTCGAAGGTCTCGGAGGACGGTCGTCGTCGTTGTCCAGAAAACAAAAGAGGGCGGAGATGAAACACGAAAAGAAGATGAACAAGAAGCGACGGTTTGAGACTTTGAGCGCGAAGAAGACGAAGACGAAAGCGAAAGCGACGCCGCCGGCGAAGAGAGACGACGAGAAAACGAAAACGAAGAAAAAGAAGAAAGAAAAGACGGCTGCTTTGGAGAAGGAAAGTAAGAGTAAAAAGAACACGGGGAAAGAAAAGAAGATGGCTCCCGCCGACGGCGCGCGCGGCGTCGGCGGCATGCGACAAAGTTTACTCGACGCGTATAAAGAAGACGAGTTCAACGCGAAACAGTTGGAAAAGAAGATGGGGAAGAAGAAAATCGAGGATGGGTTGGATTTGTTCATTGAAGGGTTGCCAGGGCTAGAGTTGTTAGGTGGTGGTGGTGGTGGTGGAAGTAGCGGAAGCGATGATGAATCGGAGGAGGACGATTTGGACGACGGGATGAGCGAGGAGGAAGAGTACTCGTCTTCGTCGGAGGAGGAAGACGAGGAACAAGAAGAAGACGAGGAGGATGAAGATGCATTAGAAGCTGCGCACGCGAACTTTATGCCGTCGGCGACGAAATACGTGCCCCCAGCGCAGCGCGCCGCGATGAAAGCAGCGGCGGAAGCAGCGACTGCGACGGAGAACTACAACAAAATTAAGAAGAGTAAGACTGCCAGAGACATCGACGACCCTTCGTTTGAAACGCAAAGAAGAATTATACGCGGTTTGCTCAACCGTCTCGGTGAAGCGAACGTTGCAAATATCGTGGCCGAAATCTCCGCCGTGGCGAGAGAACACCCGCGGAAAACCGTCGGCGATTGCGTCAGCGAAGAGCTGGTGCGCAAAGCGCTCGCTGAAGGACCAAAAGCCTCGGAGAGTTATTGCGCAGCGATTGCATGCTTAGTCGCGGGATGTAGCGGTGAGATTGGTCCAGAGTTTGCCGCTCGATTTGCAGCAAACGTGTGTGAACAATTCGAGCGCGAACGACTGAACGATGAGTCTTCTCGACCGGCGTCGAACTTAGCCTTGTGTTTAGCCAAGCTGTACAACATCGGTTTGTTCCCAAGTTCAGTCGTTTACGGGTGCTTGATTTCCCTGGCAAAGACGCTCTCTGAAATGGATGCTGGTTTGACGCTTACCATTTTGAAAGTCTCCGGAGGGAAACTTCGCGGCGAAGACCCGGTGGGTATGAAATCATACATCGACGCGTTGAGCGAAACCGCTCGTGCGTTGAAAATTAAAAACGGAGCAGCCGAAGGTGGTGGTGGTGGCGGCTTATCGAAACGCGCGCGTTTGACGTTAGAGCTCGTTCTCGACTTGAAGAACAACAAAGTTTCTAAATCTGAAAGCGACGCTTCGGGTAAAGACCAATACGGCATCCCTATCGCGTTATCGAGGTGGGTGAAAACGGCCAATCGCGTTGGCGAAGTCACCGTCGCCTTGCGAGCGCTCACGTACGACATACTCACTGACAACGCTTTAGAAAAAACAGGTAACTGGTGGTTACCCGAAGCCGCTGGAACGGAAGAGTGGTTCAAGAAACGCAACGCCGAGAGAAGCAGCAACGCAAACAACGACGGCGTCGACGGCAACGAAACGCAACTTTTGCAACTGGCGAAAAAGATGCGCATGAACACGGAAACCAGACGCGCAATATTTTGCGTCGTCATGTCCTCGGAAGACTACGCAGATTGTCTGGAAAGATTGCTAAAACTACCACTCAGCGGTCAAGGCGACCGCGAAATCGTCCGCGTTATCCTCGAATGTTGCTTGCAAGAAAAAGCGTTCAACCCGTACTACGCCATCTTGACCTCTAAACTCGTCGAGCGCCAAAAGCGACACAGGTTGACGTTACGTTTGTGCATTCAAGACCAGCTTAAAGAAATCAAATCCGGCGAAAACGAAGAAACCTCGTCCGTTCGTCGCGTGGCCAACCTCGCGAAGTTCTTCGCGCATACCGTCGCCTCCAACGCGCTCGGTGTGAACGCCTTGCGAATCTTAGAGATGAGCGAATTCGAAAACATGAACAGTCGAATCAACCTCTTCAACCGCCTCTTCTGTCGAGCAATACTCGAAGACCGTCAACGAACGGCTAAAATTGACCTTCTCTTCGCGAAACTCCGAGAGAAAAAAGAATACAACGACCTCGCGCGCGATTTCGCGCGCACCTTCACCTCTCGAGAAATCACGAGAGGCGTCGAGGACGAAGCCGCGCGCAAACGCATCCGCGGGAGAGGTTTAGCGTTGAAACAAGTCATCACCGAACAACACCAACGGTTTGCCACGCGGGAGGAGCAGAGATGATGATCGATAGCAACAACAAATCAGATTATAGTATTTTAGCAACAGCATTAGATAGATTTAGACGAGTGCAGATGTACGCGTATAAGGTTTATATTCGTACATTTTATGTCGCAGAGTAAGCGAAAACACAACTCTGCTGCTCCATTTGCTCCGAAACTTGCTTCACAAAAAAGAAACGCGCGAAGACAAAGAAGACAAAGAAGAAGATAGAGATATAACTCTCGCAATCGTCATGTCTTCTCGCGTCGTCGCCCAAGTTTCGTCGCGACGAGGAGGACGCTTTTTATATTCGTTGTTGTTCTCGTCGTCGTCTGACACTCCTCACGCTCGCACGTTTCCCGACGCCTCCCTGCTGTGGGGGCAAATGCATCATCGATCGTCGTCGTCTATGTTCGTCGTCGATGACGACGTCGTGGTTAAAGGTCGAGCGACGGGCAAAAAAATGTTTTTCACGACGTGTGCGCGAGCAAGAGCAGCAGCAGCCGGTGGGGAGGAGGAGGAGGGCGGAGAGACGTCCTCTTCCTCTTCCTCCTCAGAGAGCGAAGATGTTGGGGAAAAGAACGACAACAACACCAGCAAGAGCAACAAGCGTCTGACGAGGAAAGACAAAGGGTCGTACGCCGGGATGTTGACTGAAATCGACTCGTACGAATCGCACGAGTTTAGGAGAACGAACTTATACGACACGAGAGAACACGTTGGGTTGGAGGAAAACCGCGAGAAAGTTTTGAACGAGTTATTAGAAAGGGTCGAGGAGATTACGAGTTCGGAGGAGTACAAGGCGGCGTTGGCGAAAGAAATGGCGGAGATGGAGGAAGAGGAGAAAAACGGGACGGAGAGGATATTGGAGTGGGAGACGAATTTGGTTTTAGAGGCTGGTGGGACGCAAGATCACGGTTTAAATAAGAAGGTGAGTTTAAAAGTGAACGTGGACGCTTTGATGAAGGAGACTGGGTTGTCCGAGGAGGCGATGGACTACATCAAGGCTATTTGCGGGAAACGGTTTTTGAAAAAGACGAACGAGATTCGAATCGTGTGTCGGAGATACGCGGATAGAGAACATAACAGACAGTGGTGTTTGAGAGCGCTGTATGAGCTGATAGAGGAAGGGCAGAAGGAATTCCCGAGCGGCGGTTTCAAGAGGGAGGATATCATAGAGTTGAACGCCAAGCGACGAAATGAACTTGGAGATTCGGCGACGTACGTATCTCAGAACTAAACTGTTGAACCGTGATGATTTAGGTAGTACCCATTATAGTCTTCTCCGTATAGTCTTGTATAGCAGATATTAATATTAAAACAACACATTTTTACGTAATCTTTCTTTTCCTCCTCTCTCGTCGCGTAGTAATACCCCAACGCGAAAAAAGAATGTTTCCTCGCTCCCTCATACACATCAAAAAAGATACATATACTTCTTACATATATATATATAAGCAGTATTCGGTATCGATAGTACCTTACGCCGTCTTCTTCTCGGCGTATTTAGCCTTGATGATACCGTACGCGGACGCGCCGGCGATGGCAATCGCAGAGCCGACGGCGGTTTGCGTGGAAATCTTGTTTCCAAACGCCAAGATGGAGAAGCCAATCACAAAGATTCTCTTACCGACGTTACCGACGGCGTGCGTGACTGGTTCAACCTTGCCCAACGCTTGGTATGCGACTTGGTTGTACATGTGGTAGTAGAAACCAACCGACAACAAAGACATGACGAAATCTTTTTGGCCTTTAAGGGCAATGGCGCTCGAGATGCCGGCCGCCACGGTGGAACCTTCGAAGAGCAACGCGAACGGAATGCAGAAGAGCAACGCAACAATCGTCACGTAGTTATACAAGTTGAGCGGAGACATTTCAGACATAAGCTTCTTACTAAAGATCGCTCTCGCCGCAAACGCAACGTTCGAGGACATCGCGGTAAGAAAACCCAACCACGTGAACGACAACTCCGTCGCCGAGGCGAGCGCGACGCCGCCAATGACTGGAATCAAAGAAAGGTACACCGGTAACGGGTACACGGTACCGGAGACTAAATACACGCCAAGAGCCGAAAATACCGGTTCCAACGTTTTCACGGTGTGCGTGAACGAAACCGCGACGGTGGCAAAGGACACGTTCGACAAGCAGTGTCCAAACGCGTGCAAAAACGCCGGCAACGTCAACGCCTTCAAAAACGTCGGCGAGGGTTTTTCAAACTTGACCAGCCTCGTCGTCCAGAAGAACGTCATGATGAGTAAACCAACGCCCAAGTGCACGCAAGACACGAACCACGGAAACGGGAAGTAGTTGTAGATGGTCTTGTTGATGATGTTGAACTGGACGTTGAGAAAATACCAGGCGGCGAAATAAAACGCGGTTTCCGCCGCCGGAAACTTTTCCTTGAACTCAGACAACGCGGAAGCTCTGTTTTTGACGTTGCGCATCACGAGTGTGCGTAAGCATTGAAGAATAAAAAGAGGATATCGTCGTCGTCGTCAGTTGTTGTTATTGTTTGTATCATCATCATCATCGAGACGAGACGCATTAGGGAAAGAAGAAGAAGAACAAAAGAATAAATTCGCGGAATCGTACCTCGCCCCGGTCGCTTTCGTCTTCAACGCGCGTCTCGACAGTCTCTCTCTCTTCAAAATGTCTCTTTTCAAAGTATTCGAGCCTCGAATGGAACCAGACTCCCTCGCGGAGGAGGAGGAAAAAGAGAACGCTTTCGGCGCGAATTTATCCATTTTAACGTTGTTAACGGCATCGCATCGTCTCGAGTTGGTTTTCGAAGAAGTCGCGCGCGAAGACGCCGAGACGCGAACACCGCACGGTTGCGCGATCGATTGCATTATCTGCGTGAATTATTAGTGTTTACGATTATGCGTAAATAAAAGTCTTTTCTCTTCTCGCGAGGTACGGAGAGGAGCGTTGGTGCGTAATAATAAAGAAGAGAATAAATGGAAAAACGGGGAAGTAGGTGGTGACGCTTTTTTGACTGATATCTGCAAACGTGTTTTCGCCGTTGTCGAACACCTCACAGGCAACACAAACACATTAGCTGACTGACAGCTGGCAAAAACTGCCAACGAAAAATCAAAATCTCTCTCGGTTTCCTTTCACACAACCTTCCTCATTTAGGACGACGAACGCTTGGACGTCACGCAGGACACACACTTTGTGAAGTGTTTTTACTCGTCCTTATTACTCTATCATATAATATAATCAAATAAAATCGCGGCGATGAGTGGAACAACGACAGCGCTTCAAACGGTGGGTGGAACGCGAGGGGAAGTTGTTCACGTCGTCGCCGCCGGTAACGCGAGAACGACGATGCAGAGAAACAAGATTAGTGCCGCTCGAAGTTTGCAAAGAGAGAATCATCGGTTTTTTTCTTCGAGGAATACGACGACGACGACCACCACCACCACCACCACCACCACCGCGGCAATGTCCACAGAGAGCACTCCGACAAGTGACGACGAGAATAATAACAGTAACAAGAAGGACAGATTCTTCTTGAACTTTTTCGGGTTCCCATTCTTGGTTCCTTTCCTCTTTCGAGAAACAAAAGTTGAGAAGATTTACGAAAACGTCTATGCCTTTACGCAGCAACAAGGCATTGGATTCGGCCTGGGAGTATCAACGAACGTACGGATGACGGTGATAAAATTGAAGGACGGCACGCTGTGGGTGAAAGATCCAATCGCACCAACCGAGGAGTGCATAGCTTTGATGAAAGAGACATTTGGAGAGGACTATCGGGTCTCGAGCGTCGTGCTCGGGACGACGATGTACGAGCATAAGATTTTTTTACCGTCGTTTGCTCGCGCTCATAAGAACGCGAAAGTCTTCGTCGTACCCGGTCAGTTTTCGTTTCCCGTGCAGCTTCCGAACCCGTTGTTGGGGATTTCGAACGCTACAGAATTGTTGGACAGCTCGAATCCGCCTCCCGAATGGCTGGACGAAATCCAATATGAAATTTTAGGCACGTTCAATCTGTTTTGGTCGCAATATCGGTATTCCGAGGGGACCTTTTTCCACAAGAAGTCCAAAACGCTGCTCGTGACCGATGCGGCGGTATACGTGGACGGTGAGAATCCACCAGACATCATACCGAAAGAAGAGTTGAGAGATTTAGGAAGTGAGGAGTCGTTTACGATCAAGCTTTTAAGAGGATTAAATTTTAAAGGAGGAAGAGATGTCGAGAGAGCGAACGACGTCAGCGACGAGATCAACGGATGGAGACGCATGACCCTCTTTTCTCTCTTCATCGCCCCGGATGCTAAGAATATTATCAATCCAGCGAAGAGCTTTAACGCGATGAAGAATAAGTTTGTCGTCTCGCCTATTGTATACGTAATTGTCTTTCAATTCTTTAGAGAAGAAATTCGCGAGTGGAAGAAAAACTGCCAGCGAAGATTTATTGGTGCAAATAGGGTGGTAGCGTCGCATTTTCCCGCAAGCAAGAAGGCGACCGCGAAGGACTTTTACTTAGCGTTTAAGTTTGCGGATAGTGATAGCGAAGTGCCGAGTTATTACAGCGATCCTCTAGATCTAGGTAGCTTAGAACTCGTACAGAAAGTCTTGAATTTCATCAAGGTCTACGATTAGTGTATGTGTATGTATGAAAACTATCTAATAGAGGGCAGAGCCGCGTCGTCTAATACTATATATTTTGCATTTTCTTACCATTCGCCGTCGTCTTCCACTTCGTCCGCGGTCAAAGCGCCGTGCTTTTTGTTCCATTCTTCGTGAAACTCAATATCAGCCCGGGTCACCGACGCGCGAACCTGTTTTGCTGCTTTACGAATATCATCTATGCGAATCTCGCGCAGTTCTTGCGCTTCGTCTTCGCCCGCTTTCGTCAAGTCAACGACATCGCCGCCACCGTCTTCTTTCTCGCTTCCAGTTTTAGCTTTCTTCTTCACAAACAACTCGCGCAGAGGTGCTCGAGCAGCTTCTTGCACCAAGTTCTTCAAATCCGAGCCGGAATATCCATCAGTTTTCTCACAAATTACGTCTAAATCTTTCTCGGTTAACGCGTGTTTCACTTTTCCATCGCCATCCGGATTTAACGTTTTCAAAATCATATCTCGTCTCGCCGCCGCGCACGGCAAAGGAATGTAAAGCTGTTTGGCCAGACGTCGTCGCGCCCCATCGTCCAGCTCTTGCGGTCTATTCGTAGCTCCAATGAGTAGCATCGGTTTCGTTGGATCTTCGCCTCCTAATCCGTCCATTTGGACGAGAAATTCCGTTTTCATTCGTCTCGACGACTCGTGTTCACCTTCAGATTTTCGCGCCGAGAGTAAAGAGTCAATCTCGTCCACGAATATCACTGAAGGCGCGCAGTGTCTCGCGACCGCAAACAACGCGCGCACCATTTTCTCGCCGTCGCCAATCCATTTAGAGGTTAATGAAGATGCTGAGATTGAAAAGAACGTCGCTTTGCATTGCGAGGCGACGGCTTTCCCGATCATAGTTTTCCCGGTACCGGGAGGACCAAACAAGAGCAAACCTTTGGGCACTGCGCGAGCGCCGGTGAAGAGTTCCGGATTCGTCATCGGCCATACTGCGAGCTCTTGCACGGCATTCTTCGCGTGTTCGAGACCAACGATGCTGTCCCAAGATACCGTGCCCGGTTTATCGAGAACTTCGCCGATGACGCGTTCGACGATATCGCGTTCGAGTTTCAAAATTTCATCTGGAATGACTTCTTTACCAGTCGGTTGTAATCGTTTCAACGCGAGCTCGGAAAAGGCCGGGCCGGAATCACCGTTCGGATCGTCTTTGTTTTTCTGTTGACCGTTGCTATTATTATTATTATTTCCACCGTTCAGATGGCCGAACGGACCGATAAACCCGCCTGGTGCACCCGGAACGGAACTTCTACCGCCACCGCTACCCGCTTTCAGTAACGCTTGCTCTTTCGCCTCGCGATACGGCTGCACGATTGGAGCCAGTCCTTTTTGCGCGCGGTCGAAATCTAACTTATCGCCCGCGGACATGAACCTTGCAGTTTTGGGTTTCGCTCCGGGTGCTTCATTGGCGTGGTGGTGTTCGTCGTCGCAAATCACGACGTCTTCATCATCGTCATCGTCATCGCGCAACGCGTCCGCAGATACCCTTTTATTGTGTCCTCGTTTTCTAGTGTTGTTGTTGTTATTGTTGTTGTACGTCATGCCGTTATCATCATCGTCATCAACGCGGTACCGCGAAGCTCCAGACGTCCCGCCGCGTTTGTTATTTCTGTGATTTTTCCTCGGCGACTGTCGGCGGCCTTTCTTTTCCTCCTCTCTCGGATCGATCGTTCTAGTAGTCACCAATTTTCGTTTCTCGTCGCGTATCGATGGTGGTGGTTTCCCGTAGTTCACCACGCGTTGAATTGGTGGAATCGATAGCTTTGCCTCTCGTTCTTTCCTCGCGTTTTCTTTCAACTGTTCCATTATCGTCAGAGTTTTCTTCTCTTTCTCTTCTTTTTGCTCTTTCTTCAACTCTTCGTAGGATTTTTCTCGCTTGCTGTCTTGCTGTTTCGCAACCTCAATCACGCGGAAAACCTCATCTTCTTCGTCTCTGTTCTCCTCTTCTTCGTCACTCGCGGGTATCCCCCACGCCGCTTTCGTTTCTAACACGTTCGCGGTGGTGGTTTTTGCCGTCGTTTTGTTCTCGTTGTTGGTATTGGTGTTCTTGTTCTTGTTTTCTTCTTCTTTGTCTTCTTCTTTTAATACTTTTCCTCCTCTCGTCGTCGCAGTCCTTCCGTTCTCTCTCGCGGCCGCCGAGGCGGCTGGTTTCATCGCCGGTGGCGGCGACGAGAGCACTTTCGTCGAAACCGTGTTTCTATCAACTTCGACGAGCGTGTTCTTACTCGTCGTCGTCGTTTGCGGAGGAGGAGCACCGGCATCGGCACCACCACTCGCGGGGTCTCTCGCATCGTTCTCCTTCCTCTTCGACGCTTCTTCTTTAACTTCTTCTTCTCTTTGCACTTTCCCTCGCATCTCTTCAATCTCCTCCAAAGCGGATTGAATCAACGGTTCCATCGCTTCCTTTTCGTCTTCGCTCAACGTCGCTTGAATCTTGAACAATCTGACCTGTTCGAGCATCAATTCCACGGCTTGGCGAAACCGATTCGCGTCTCGAGCTGCGTCGATTTGGTCGCTCAAATCGCACAAACGTCGAATCGCCGCTTCTTGTTGTCCGTGTTCGTCCATTACGCGTGTATTCGTATTCTTATTGTGCGTGTATTACTTATTCTCTTTGCGCTCACACACAACAGCGCGCAAAATGTTCGTCTCTCGAGAGTGAAGAAAAAAAGACAGACGCGACGACACATTTTTTTGAATTTTTTTAATCAGTCCTCTTTCGTGGTACAAAGTTGGCACCCCCCAAACACATCAGAGGAAGAAAGGAGAGAAAGAAGACGGCTTTTTTCGTTTTTTTTGCTTTCTTCTGTTCACACTCATCAGCACTTTTGAACACAAGACCAAGAAGAAGAAGCCAAGAACCCACAGAAAGAGTTGACGTTTGTTTTGTCTCACCAGCAAAAACGACACCGTTTTCACTCTTTACTCGCATACTCCTTCTTCTTCATTATTTATCGAGTGTTTATTATTATTATTATTATTATATACGAGTTATTTATTCAACAGAGAGAGAGGGAGAAAGAGACACGCGTCTGACGCAGCGTTGGGCGTTTCTCGGGGGTGGTAGAGAACAACAACAACATCCACGCACGCATTAGTAGTAGTGTTTATAACACGTCATTTTTGACTTTCGAAGAACGTTTCCGTCAACTGTCAAACGGCGTTCTCTTGGAAAATTTGAACAAAACTTTTCATTCGCGGTAAAAAATGGCACCGAAACCAGACCTGGCGGCGTTCGGGGACTTCTCGCAGGTCGGACACGTCGCACCTGCACTCGGAGCGAAACTCGAATACGCCATCTCGATGATTCCGTGTAAAAAAAACGAAGATTACGCGTACTGTCACTTGTCGAAAATTGAAGGCGTGTGCGACGGGTGCTTTCTTCTCTTCGATTCGCACTGCGGCAAAGACGCGGGAGCGAGATGCGCGAAGAAGTTTCTGGTGTATTTAAACGAGATATTTTGGTCTATGGTAGAGAATCAGCAGTACGTGGACGACAGAGCGAACGCGCCGGTGTCGGAGACGACCGGGTTCTCGGCGTTTTTGGACGAAGCGGTTGAACGCGCGTGCGCCAAGTTGGACGAGGAGATCAAGAAGAAAACGACGAGCGGGACGACTTTGTGCGTGTGTTTCGTAAGGTTTGGAGAGAAGAAAATATTTTTGAAGTTTGCACACGTGGGGGATTCGCGAGCGATTGTGAAGAACGCGAAAGGTGAATGCGTGTTTGCCACGAAAGATCACAAGCCAAACTCTCCGGAGGAACAGGAAAGAATTCGAGGACATTACGATTCGCTTCACGGGAGCGAGTCGTACGCGAGGTTTCAAGATTTAGAACACGTCATGCATTCGCCGAGTAGTTCGAGAGCAACGAGTCGCGGTGGAAGCTTGAGAGGTGGAAAAACAACCGGCGAAGGAGGAAAAGGGAGGCAACCCCCCTCCCCTTTGACTCATCGATCGAGCGGAGAAGAAGAAGAACAACAACAACAACGAGGAAGTGAGGACAGTAACGACAACGACGACCATTCGCTCATGGATAACATTCCCGCAAACGTAAACGTAATATTAGGGTCAAAACTATCGCAGTTAGCAGTAGCGAGTAGTGGAGGAGACGTGAGTAACACCAGGAACGGCGCAAATGCAGCCGCCAATGTCGATGAGAATGCGAAAAATCCAAACAAGTACCAAGTCGCAGATAAGCGCATTTCTTTCATCGGTCAATTCGTTTCCGACGATGCCTCTGGTTCGAAACTCTCGGAAATACGTCTCTTTAGTCCCTCGGGAGCATCTTACGGCATGTCCAGATCGATTGGTGATCGAAACTCTCCGCGTTCTATGATTCCTGTACCGGAATTTTCAAACTTGAGCTTTGATTACGATACGTTCGCCATGGTCATAATTGCCAGCGACGGTTTGTGGGACACGCGAACGAACGAGCAAGCGGCGCTTCTTTCAGGAACAGACGTTCAAAAAGGGTCGAAGAAACTTTGCATGTTAAGTTGGGACGACCGAGCGTATTCCGGAAAAGCAATGGATGATATTTCCGTCATCGCTTTCAGTTTGAACGCGGACGCGATGAAGAAGAACACCGGAAGCAGCGGGAGCAAAAGTCCAGAAGATGGCTGTTGCGTGATCCAATAGAAATACTACTAGATGATAATAATAATATAATAATAATAATGACGATAATATTTGTCGTTTGTACTATTTATAAGTCGATGAATGACAAAAGTTTATATACTCTTAAGACGAATACGTTCGCGCCGACATTTTCTCCAACTCATCTCCTAAGGAGGAGATGCCCCCCCCGGACGGTGAAGATTCAAATCGATCGCAAGGACGGCACAGTTGTCCAATCGATCCATCCACGATCATCTTCTCGTCCATCTCAAAGAAATCTTCGTACACGGCTTTGAAATGCTCGACGCACAACCTCGTATCCTCCGTCCCGCACATCTCGCGAATAGAGTGCATCGACAGCTGCGGCATCCCGACGTCCACGGTTCGAATGCCACTTCTCGTGCTCAAAATTGGACCGATGGTGCTCCCGCACCCCAAATCCGAACGAACCACAAACTCTTGCGATTTAATCTTTCGTCTCTCGCCAATTTCTTTAAAAATGAAAGACGTGATTGCATCGGTTGAATACCGCTGATTCGCGTTGTGTTTGATCACCACGCCGTCGCCAAATTTCGGTTTGTGCCCTGGCTCGTGTTTATCCGCGTAGTTTGGATGCACCGCGTGCGCCATATCCGCGCTCACCAAGAAAGACTTCCGTCTCGCCGTCGCTAACGCGTCCGCGTCTCCGTTTCCGAAGGCACTCGTCACGCGATCGACAAACTCATCCGTCAACGACCCTCCGGCTCCGGTAGTGCTCGCGCTTCCAACCTCTTCGTGGTCAAAATGCAACAACGCCCGTATGCCTTTCTCCTTCTTCAATTTCTCCTCCGTCGTCGCTTCCACTAAAGCCGCTAAACTACAATAACACGACGCCAAGTTATCTAATCTCCCAGATAATACGAATTCTCCGTTCAAACCGCCAATTTGCGACGGTTGCACGTCGCATAGCTGTAAATCGAAATCTCGAATCGAGGACGGGTCGCAGTTCAACGCTTTCGCCAGCTTCTCGAGAAATTCCGAGTGGTGGTGGTTATTTTCAGCGTTATCTGTATCATCACCGTCTCCTCCTTGCTTCTTCTTCGTCTTCTGTGTTTTCAACCCTAACAACGGCGCCATGTGCGTTTGAAAGTTCACCTTAAATCCCTCGGTATAGATGTCCCGATTCAAATGAATCGCCAAGTTTGGCACGCGTAACATCGGTTCCTCAATCTTAACCAATCGATGCTCCACTTTCCCGCTCTTCTCGTCCATTAACACCACTCTCCCAGCGACGCCTAAATCTCGATCAAACCACGTGTGCCACAACCCACCCCCGTACGGTTGCACCGCCACTTGCATCAAATCCGTCTGCGAATTCACCCCGACTTTCGTTTTCGGTTTCAGTTTGGGACACGGCGAATCCGTGTGCGCACCAATCATAACAAACCCGTTCCCGGGTTCGTATTCGCCCCCAATGGCGAACGCGACGATGGAGGATAACCCTCTGGTGTAGAAATACTTCCCCGTAGGTTTCAACTCCGAGTCCATGAATCGGTCTTTTTCCGAGATTTCTTGAAACCCATTCGCGAGTAATATTTTCGCCGAAGACAAAACCGCGTGGTACGGCGTCCAACTGTCGTTCAGAAATTGCACCATCTCTTTCGCATAAAGGCGCTTTTTTATCGACAAAACATCCTCCTCCTTCGACATCTTCTCCTTTGAAATGCTTTTCTCTCTCTTTCGCTTCTTCTTCTTCAGTTCTTCTTCTCTTTCACTTCTTCTTCTTCTTCTTCCGAGAGACGAGAGAAAAAGTTTACTTTATTTTTTGTAGTGAGCGTTCGTCGTGTGAAGACGTCGTTGAGACCAAAACGCGAGAGAGAAAAAAAAAGAAGGAGAAAAAAAAAACGAGTGACGACGACATTTTTTCATAAAGAAGAAAAATATCTTCAAAATTTGGAAAGAATCTGCACCCCCCGATGATGATGCGTGTTTCTTCAGTCAGTTTTGTCACCAATGCTACCACGAACAACAGTAAGAAGAGGTTAAGAAGGAGGAATCGAGGACTCGTGTCTGTGGCCGCCGCCGGGGGAAAAAATGACAGCATTTCCACGTCATCAGAAGAAGAATTGTTCGATTTCTTTTCCATCTTGTCCTCTTCCATCGAAACAAAGATACGAAAAGATTTCAACGAGTTGATTCGAGAACCGATACTGAGTGGGAAACCGGAGGAATTGAGAGATACCATACCGGTGGAGAAGTTAGCGGACCAAGATTCAAAGTTTTTGGAGGTGTATTTAGAGAACGAATCAGACGCAGAGAAAAGGAGGATGGAGGAAGTGAAAGTGCATTATAAAGAGCATTTGCCACCAATAGGGAGCTTCCCGAGGAATACTTTACTGAAACCGCAAAGCGCGATTGTGTTTTTACACGGCGCGAATGGGTCTACGTTTTCGTTTAGGAGATTATTACCGCTGGTGGCGGCTAGGGTAGGCGTACGCAGCATATCAATCGACAGACCACCGTACGGGTTAACTTCGAGGCCGATGAAAACGGGCGAATTCGCGTATTCCAAGCGAGGGCAGGCGAAATTAATGGTACAGTTTTTGGAGAAGTTGGAGGTGGAGAATGTTATTTTAGTCGGCCACTCTGCGGGCACGAACGTGGCGATGGAGATGGCGTTAAAAATGAACGAGTTAAAGGGGAAGGAAAGTCGGTTGAACGTGGCGGGAATGATGTTCATCTCGCCAGCGGTGTTTGTTCCGAAACCGCCGTCTTTGAACTCCTCGAGTACTACTAATTCGTCGACGAAAGAGACCATATCGCCTTGGTCGAAACAAAGTAACAGCATGTCTCCAGAACGCCTGGCGAAACTGTTTTGGTTTCGAACGTTGATTAATAATGACGATTATGGTTTGAATTTAGTGCGTTCGTTTACGCGGAGAAACGCGAATCAAGTGCAAACTGGCGAAGGCTCCTATGCCGCGTTATCGACCCAAGCGAGAGAAGCGTATACCCGTCCGTTAGCCGCAGAAAACTGGGACAAGGCTTTGCTGCAACAATTTCGCGCCTCGATAAACGGCGGCGGTGGTTTTGGCGACGACGCGTCGCTCGTGCTCGAATGCGAAGCGTCTTTGGACGTAAACTTTGTGGACGTTTGCTGCGGTGAAAAAGATGAAACGACGCCCATCAACAAAGCCAGAGACTTACACGACACCCTGGAAATGATCTCGTTGTCCAGAAAGCAGCAGCAACAACAACAACAACAACAACAGCGGTCGTCGAATACCGATAGTAATAATAATAGTTCTAGCATCGAGGCGGCGACGAGCGGTAGAAGTAGTCCTTCTCCCGCCTTTTCGGCTTTCCAAACGTCTTTCCGAGCGCTCGAAAACTCCGCGCACTTGCCCATGGAAGAAATCGGAGACAGTCGAGACGCGTTCGAATCCTACGTCGTTCAAACGTTAGAGAGAAGAGTCGAGGAGAATTTTGTCATTCGAGTGTAGAGATTTAATAATTAAGGCTGTGTGCTTATTCCGTACTATTAGAAGAAGAAGACAAAGAAGAAGACAATAAAGAAGACATTTTTTATTTTGCTCTTTTTTTTCTCCCAAAAACAAAGTCGACTGTGAAAACCCCAACTTTTTCTTTTTGGACTTTTTTTCCTTGATCGAAGCATCTCTCTTCACTTAAAAATTTATACACGCAGAGATGGTACAACTGGAGATCCCGTTATCTTTCCCTCGCGGACCGGTACGTGTATTACCTTCTTCATTTTCCCTTTAACAGTGGCATTGATCTCCTCTCGTTCTTTTGCATTCTTTTGTATCATCGACGACGGGCTTTGTTGCGTTTTGAAAACCACAAATTTTTTCTTTCAAGAGGGGGCTCCCGGGGTCTAAATTTCATTCAGATGATGAGGAGGATATGCGGTGTTGTTTTGTCAAAACGCTTTTGCTGCGAACGAAGACTTATAATTCTCTTTTCTTTTCTCTCTCTCTTTTGAATGCTACGAATAACAACACAGAATGGGTACGTCGAGTGGGACAAAATAGACATAGATTCCATAGATTTGCCACCTTCGGAAGATAATTACGGCATTCCGTCCGACGACGAGGATTTAACGCAAAAAGACGGCGCAAATAAAGATGGGTCCAAAGACGAGAGCTCCATGATGAGCACCGCCATCATCGTCGATAATCTCCCGGAAGTGCCGGAAGCAAAATTCGTAAAACTCACGAACGTTTTGACGAAAATTTTCGGGCAAATCGGACAAATCAGGGACGGCGGTTTGCACATGCCGATGGACCCGGCGACGAAGATGTCGTGCGGGTACGCCTTTATCGAGTTTTCTTCGAAGGCGGAAGCGGACGCGGCGGTAGAGCAAACCGACGGGTACAAATTGGATAAAGCGCACGTGTTTAAAGTGAGCAAGTTTGACGATTTCGAAAAGTACGCGAAGATTCCGGACGAGTACGTCGCGCCTGAACCGAAACCGTACACGCAGCGAGAAAACACGCAAGCGTGGATGATGGACGAGAGAGGGAGAGATCAGTTTGTCTGCCGATTCGGGGACGAGACGGAAATTTTCTGGAACGACGCGCAGAAAAGCACAGCAGTAGAGGAATATAAGAGATCATTTTGGACGGAGAGTTACGTGCAGTGGTCCCCGAGAGGGACGTATTTAGCTACGGTGCACAGACAAGGCGTGGCTTTGTGGGGAGGGTCAAGTTTCGGGAGGTTGGCGAAGTTTTCGCACTCGGGTGTGCAGTTCATCGAATTTTCTCCGTGCGAGAGGTACTTGTGTTCTGGATCGGCGCACGAGCCGTCTCGTGGGAACCCAGCATCGGTAGTGGTGAACTTCTTCGACATTGCCACTGGACAAAAGTTGAGACAGTTCTCTGGCGCGCAAAAGGATTTCTTGGCGAGCGCTAACCAAAGAGGATTCGTGTGGCCGATTTTCAAATGGAACGGCTTAGAATCGGAAGACGTTTATACTTCTAGTAGCTCAAAGAATGATATCAAAACAGAAGAGAATAAGAAAGAGATGCCTGCGTTTTTTGCTCGCTTGGCGAAAGATGCCGTTCAGGTGTATCAAGCGCCGGAGATGACGCTCTTGGACAAGAAGTCGGTGAAGCTCCCGGGCGTCTCCGAGTTTTGTTGGTCCCCTGGAGAGCCAATTTTAGCGACGTTTCAGCCGGAACAAAACAGTGGGAACGTGCCGGCGAGAATTTCGTTGATGCAGTTACCCTCGCGAAACGAAGTCAGGTCGAAGAACTTGTTCAACGTCAGCGACGTGAAGATGTATTGGCAATCGCAAGGCGACTATTTCGCGGTGAAAGTCGATCATCACACGAAATCGAAAAAGAGCACGTACAGTGGTTTTGAATTGTTTCGTTTGCGTGAACCTATGTGTCCGATGGAAGTCCTCGCTTTGCCGGACAAAGCGGAAAAGATTGTCGCTTTCGCGTGGGAACCCAAAGGTCATCGCTTTGCCATAATCCACGGCGACGGCGCGAGACCGGATGTCAGTTTCTACTCTATGATTGAAGCCGAAGGTGGTGCGAAGAAAGTGCACTTGTTGAAAACTTTGAAATCGAAAACGGCGAACCACTTGTTCTGGTCCCCGAATGGGTCGATGATTGTGTTCGCCGGTTTGAAAACTATGAACGGTCAGTTTGAGTTCTTCAACGTCGACGAGATGGAAACGATGGCGACGTGCGAACACTTCATGGCGACCGATGTCGAGTGGGATCCGACTGGAAGATTTGTCACTACTGCCGTGACTGGTGTGCACCAAATGGAAAACGGGTACCACATTTGGACGTTCAACGGACGTTTGTTATACAAGCAGACGCGAGAACGATTCTTCCAATTCTTGTGGCGTCCGAGAGGGAAGAGTTTACTCTCCAAAGCACAAGAGGCGGACATCAAGAAAAACTTGAAAAAATACTCGAAGAAGTTCGAAGAAGAGGACGAGAAAATCAAAAACCAACAAGCGACGATGTTGGACAAAGCGAAGCAAGAAACGAAGGAGAAGTGGGAAGCGTGGGTGGAAGAAAAGAAGAGAAAAATCGAAAGCGACGAGTACCAAGGTACGCTCAAAAAGATCTTGGGCGCCGAATACGAGAAGCAAGGCGCGGAAATCGTCACCATCGAGGAAGAAGAGGAGGAAATCATCTCCGTCGTCGAAGAGCCGCTTTAAATCCAAGAAAGAATAGGCAATAATAATTAATTATATACTAGGATACATCTACTACACAAAGCTATGTGCTACAAAATCTACGCGCTACAAACGTTTTCTTCTTTTAAAGTTACTTCTTCTCGTTTTTCCAACTCAGACCGTGGTCCACCCGTCGGCGTCGGGCTCATTTTTCTTCTTCCCCATCCCTTTCAAGCCAGCCGCTAACTCCTCCGCGTCTCCTTCTCCTTCGTCGTCCATCTCCTCACCGCTCGAACTCTCGCTCTCGTCCCCATCATCCATCTCCTCGTCCACTCCCGCCATCTTAAATCCTTCGTTCCTCATATCCGCCTCCCTAATCGCGTCTCTCAATTCCATCGCTTCCTTCGGTAACTTTTGCATTTCTATCTTCTCCACTAAACTCGACTCTCCTCTCCCGCACTCCTCAAACATCGCTCGCAGAACCTTCCCGACTTCCTCGTGCGACTCGTCTTCCAACTGCACGTTGAAATCCTCCGCGATGCAATCGTATAAAAAATCTTCGATTGAATCATCTTTCTTGTTGGAATCTTTCAACAAAAACTCCAACGTTTCCTCTCGTAAACTTTGCGCTTTCTCTTTGCTCTGGAACCCTCCCCACTCGTTGACGACGGCCATGGTTAACGCCGTCCATCGCTCGAACACGGCTTGGATTCCTCTCGATAAAAGCCGTTCGTTTTCCTCGGTGAAAGTACTCTTCTTCTTAGACGCTCCTTGTCCTCCGGATGATAAAAGCGCCGCTTTCGCCTCCGCCGCAGAACTGAAGCCGCCAGATGAAACATTCTTTTCAGCGCTATTATTTAAAACGCGTCCGGAACGTAAGCGCGTGCCGTTACGACCACCAACAACAACACTCGTCTCCTCCATCCGTATCTCTTTTTCTTTCTTTCTCAATCTCTCTCTGTTCTCGTATTCGCAAATAAGCTGTGTGTGTACTACACTACTAATGAGGAAATTAATGAGATGAAATCTCTCCCCAAGAAAACATCTCTTTTCTCTCCCTCACTTTGATGTGGTGCTTCGCCGCTCGAGGAAAAGAAGAGGACGATGATGCGGGCATCAGTGGTACCATCGCGACGACGACGACCACTCCTTTTCCTCTCGCTGCTCGTGATATTACTACGAACACCGACAAAAACGAACGCGTACTCTTCTTCTTCTTCTTCTTCTTCAACGACGACTCGGACGACGCCGAGTTTGTTTCTTTCCGACATCTTCCAAAAGATGAAATCGCAAATATTCTACGACCAAACTGGACAGTACG
>Ga0181557_1000894_pt1 | contig 35338 bp, 54 predicted proteins | sample 011ome_23_FD_148632 | JGI IMG/M metagenome (GOLD analysis project Ga0181557, IMG submission 148632) | Coastal salt marsh microbial communities from the Groves Creek Marsh, Skidaway Island, Georgia - 011506CT metaG (spades assembly) | ecosystem: Environmental > Aquatic > Marine > Intertidal zone...
CTGAGACGGTCGCGGAGTATGTCGAGAAGTGCGCGGCGTGTAATGGTACGGGCCGCTTCCGGTCTTACACTGGCCGGATTGTTGGCGAGTGCTTCAGATGTGGCGGAAATGGCAAGTTGTCATTTAAGACTAGCCCAGAACAGCGGGCCAAGGCTCGCAAGCGGTCAGCCGATAAGAAGGCCGCCGAGCGTCAAGCGCAGGTCAACGCCTTCTGGGATTGGGACAAATCTTTGACCGATGACCAGAAAGCCGCTCGTGAATGGCTCATCCATTCGGTGACCTATGTCAGCTTCTGGAGTCGGAACGAAATGGCCCAGAGCCTAGTTGAGCGGATCAGACAGCGGAAGCCATGGACAGATAAACAGCTCGCCGCCGTCGAGAAATGGCACGTCAAAGCCAAAGAGCGTGAAGCCGAATGGGTTGAAAAGGAGTTACTCAGGAACACGCCGTGCGCTATCTCCGACAAATTCCAAGAGCTGTTCGGGCTGTTTGCCAATGCGAAAGCGGCACAGAAGGCCAAGCCGATTCTGAGGGCCGAAGGCTTGCGGATCAGCGAGGCCAAAGAGTCGTCACGCAATGCGGGCTGTCTTTACGTCACCGACGCAGAGGGCCATTGGGAGGACCGCGAGTACCTCGGCAAGATCACACCGGCGGGCGAGTTCGTACGCTCGAAGGCTTGCACCGACGAACAGGCGGCGGCGGTCGAGGCTGTCGCACTCGATCCACTTCAGGCCGCTCTTAATTATGGGCGGGTAACTGGTCAGTGTTCATGCTGTGGCCGTGAGCTGACCAATCACAAATCGGTTGAGGACGGCATCGGGCCGATCTGCCGCGATAAATGGGGGCTTTAATCATGCAAACTCAATTTTCATTTTTCATCGACGTTTATTTGTTCCACAGCTCCGATAAGTCGGACACTTTCGAGGTGGCGGTTAAAAGCTATCTCACAGATCGGGTGAGCATCTACGAATTCGACAGAAAATCGAATACTTATCCCGAAGTTTTGGAGCTTGCCCGAGATGCTTATATCGAGGGCTTAACGGGTCATCTTTTACATCAAACCAATTACTAACCGAGGGTTTTAATCATGAGAATTACAACGGCACATTTAGAAAATCTGACCGACTGGGTGAATGCTGAGAAAGGCTATCCACGGGAGGCATACCAGCGCAACGAAAGCGGCAAGCTAGCCGCTCAAGTCGGCCATATCATGGCCCGCCGTTGGTCTGGGTCTTGGCACATCGAACAGATGGTGAATGAGGGCGGCGGAGTGCGTGACCTGCGGAGCGGTACGGCGCGGGAGTGTTATGAGTTCCTGCGCGGTATGCAAGAAGCCATCCAGCTTGACCATTTCGCGGAGCGTTACGGGGTGAAAGCATGAAAACAGTTATCCATTATTTGGCGGGATATTTGTCCGTTTGCGGGTTGGGCTTTCTGTTTGCCTGTCTGCTATTAGGGGCTACTCAATATCTTGTCGAGTTGGCCATTTTCATGACCGTTTGCGCGGTCGTTTCTGTTGCATCAAATCCAAATAAATCGGGGGGTTATCATGGGTAAAGTGGTAAAATTAAAGGGATTCGAGCGGTCAGTGGTTGAGGAATTCAACCATGAGCCAGACGGCCCTTGGCACTATGAGGTCGAGGTTTGGGAAGCTACTCGGGAAGAATACTCGGAGGCATTCCAGCGGTTGAAGCCTTCAGAGATGGGCGACTATCAGGCTGGCAATCTCAACCTTTTTGTCCTCAAGGTGAGGGCTTGCGTCGATCCAACATGGATCGGCACATTTGTTTCCCCTCCGGTATGGGTGAAGGGGCAGACCTTCTCAGGGGGTCAGATCAGGACAGAGGCGGGCAAGGCGATCAGTTCGCCGTGGTTCGATAGCCTATGCTTTCAGGCTAAACGCGCAGGGGTCGAGAGACTCGCTGACATACTGGGCCGGATCGGTATGGGCGAAGCCCGCGCAGAGGTAGAGCGAAGGGTTGGACTGAGATAGTCCTTAGCCGTTAAAGGTAGCCCCTCGGATTTACTCTCAGGGGCTATTTTTTTGCCTGTTATTTGGGGCCATCAGAAACAGCCCTAGAAAGCCACTAAATAAACGATTCTGGAATCAGGTAAGTCGAGACATTCACAAATCGGGAAATCCTCTCCTAGCGTCTCTCTGTAAGCCTCTGCTATATTCTCACCCATTGTTCATAGATGGGGTCTTAAACAATGCCAATTCATAAACCAGTCACCAGTCCTAAAGGGGGCCGCCCTGAAGTCGCCCTCACTGACTCAGAACTTCAACAAGTCGAAAAGATGGCGGCCTATCTCAACAAGGCCCAGATAGCGGCCTGTCTTGGGATTGCGGAGAATACTTTTCTGCGGATATGTAAGCAGAACGAATCTGTTGATGCGGCCTACAAAAAGGGCAAGGCCTCAAACGTGGGCAATGTCGCGGCGGCACTGGTCCGAAACGCTACGGAGAAGAACAATGTATTGGCCCAGATTTTCTATCTGAAGTCTCGCGGCGGGTGGGTCGAGTCTCAACCCGAACAGGAGCGGCCAACCATTAATATATCGTACGGCCAAGCACCGGATCGGATCGAGCGGGACGTGACTCCGCAACCTGACCGGCTGTCGGATGGCGGCTCGAATGACTGACCTGATCGGCTCGGACGGAATCGGCCCGAATCGCTGGAGGCCGCGCCATTGCTGGCTTTCAGGCGAAGGGGTGCATCCCCCCAATCGATGCGGCGGCGGCGGCCAAGTCCCCCCCTAAACCCAGCGAGACAAGTGGTCATCGACTCGGCCCCAAAAATCTGGGAGACTAAAAAGGGCTTCCCTAATATGTTAATAAATGAACATCGCTTCGAGGTGGTGTAAACGAAAAATGGTAGGTTATGCACGTTGATCTGACTAAACCGCAGATTCAGTACATTGAGACTGAGGCTCCGTTTCCGGCAATGGTGGCTGGATTTGGTGCGGGCAAGACTGAAGCGGCAGTCTTTCGGTCCATCTTTGGTTTGATCCGTACAGCTAATCAGTGCAAAGGGTTCTACCCGATTCGTGGATTCTATGCGCCGACGTTCGATTTGATTCGAGTCATTGCTTGGCCCAGATTTGAAGGGATATTGGAGAAGTTAGGCATACCCTTTACCTTACAGAAGTCTCCGTTAAACCGAATCATCATCCATGGCGTAGGTGAAATCTTGTTCCGGTCGATGGAGAATCCGTCTCGGATCATTGGTTATGAACATTGCGATGCTGATGTGGACGAGTTGGATACTCTGAAAACTCAGGATGCGGCTGAAGTCTGGCGAATGATCCTTGCGCGTAATCGTCAGTACAAATCAGATGGCTCGAAAAATACCATTGGCGTGACGACGACTCCTGAAGGGTTCCGGTTTGTTTACCAGACTTGGAAGCAAAACCCGAAAGATGGGTATGAGATTATCCAAGCCCCAACCCGTTCAAATCCTTACTTACCGGACTCGTATATTGATACCTTGAAGGAGATGTATCCATCCAATCTCCTCGAAGCCTATCTGGAAGGACAGTTTGTCAATCTACAATCCGGAACTGTTTACTCCTCGTACGATAGAAAGGTCTGTCGATCAAACGAAGTTATCACGCAGGGCGAACCTCTATACATTGGATGCGACTTTAACGTGATGAATCAGGCCGCGACGATCTTCGTTCAACGGGGTCAGAAGGAGTTTCATGCGGTGGCTGAGTTATCGAAGATGCGCGACACTCCCGATATGATTAACACGATCAAAGAACGGTGGCAGTCGAAAGGTCACGCAATTTATATTTATCCTGATGCCAGTGGAGCCGCAACTAAATCGGTGAATGCGAGTATTTCTGACCTTGCACTGTTAGAACAGGCTGGATTTACCATTCGTGCGAATCGAGCCAATCCAAGAATCAAGGATCGAGTAGCCGCGATGAATGCCGCATTGGAAAGTGGAAATGTGAAAGTGAATCCGATTGCTTGTCCGATTGTGGCTGATTGCCTAGAGCAACAGGTTTACAAGAACGGTGAACCGGATAAAACTGGCGGTCACGATCACCAGAATGACGCAACGACGTACCCGATTGCGTACGAATTTCCGATTCGGAAGCCTCATGCAGACGTTAATTTCGCATTTGCTGTATGATTGGGATTACAATATGCCTAAATTCGTGAAGGGTTGAGCTATGCCTGTAAGTACCCAGCATCCTGATTACTCAAAATACCTACCTGTATGGACGCAGACTCGTGACGCTGTGAAAGGCGCAGTCGCCGTCAAAGAGAAGAAACACGCCTATCTTCCTGTTCCAGATAACGATTCTGGCGATGAACGGAAAGGCACTGAAACCGTCCGATACCGCCAATACATGAAACGAGCGTTGTACACCAACTTCACTGGCCGTACGAAAAATGCTCTGGTCGGTGCGGCATTCCGCAAAAACCCGAAAGTCGAATTGCCTGAAGGTCTGGAATATCTCCGCAAGGATGCAACCGGCGACGGATTATCTTTGACGCAACTGGCGAAAGACGAACTCTCGAATCTACTGGAAACTGGAAGAAGTGTATTTCTGGTCGATTTTCCACAGGCTGATGACAATCTGAGTGCTGAAGATGTCGCCCGTTTAAACCTTCGTGCGTCAATCATCCCCTACACGGCAGAAGCAGTCATCAACTGGAAGTCAGATGTGATTAACGGTCGCAGACTACTCACTTCTGTCACCATTGCTGAAAACTATCTGGAGCCTTTGGACGAGTTCGATCACTCTACAAAGATTCAGTATCGTGTTCTTCGTCTCCGCCCGAATGGATATTCTCAGCAGATTTACCGAGATGACGAACCCTACACGCAGGAAGCATTTCCCCGTAAGGCCGATGGGTCTACATGGGACTTCATCCCAATCATGTTTGTCGGATCGAAAAATAACGACTACACGATTGACGATGCGCCACTGGCTGACATCGCTGAAGTCAACATCGCTCACTTCCGCAACTCGGCTGATTACGAAGAATCCTGCTTCATCGTAGGACAACCCAGCCTGTTCATCACACACTCTTTGTCATTCGAGCAATTCCAGCAGTACAACCCGCAAGGAATCAAGCTCGGCTCACGCGCCGGTCATGTTCTGGGCGATACAGGTGGGGCAAACTTACTCCAAGCTGATCCAAACCAACTGGTTTCAGCGGCAATGGCGGCTAAAGAGCAACAGATGGTTGCGATTGGGGCCAGAATCATCACTGATCGGGCAGATCGTGAAACGGCTGAAGCGGCGAAAATTCGCTTCGCCAGCGAAAACTCGGTCCTCGGTGACGTAGTTCTAAACCTATCCGAAGGGTTAATGACCTGCATTGGATGGGTTGGTGAGTTCATGGGTGTCGAGTCTGACGATGCGGTATTCATGATTAACAGCGAGTTCTACGACAAAGCCCTTGATCCACAGCTCATTATGTCAATGGTCACTCTGTTGGATCGGGACATCATCGCAGAGAAGGACATCTTTGATCGCCTGAAATCGGCAGGAATTGTTGACCCTGAACGAAGAATGGAGGATGTTCGTGATGAGGCTGGAATGACATCACCTATTCCTCTGGAGGCAGTCAATGGCTGAAACGGCCAAGAAAACCAATCCGAAACTCTGGGAGAAAGCGAAAGCTGAAGCCAAAGCCAAGATGGGTGGAAAGCATTCAGCCCGTGCCATGCAGTTAGCCACTAAAATCTATAAAGAAAAAGGCGGCAAATACGCAGGAGCCAAGAAGCCCAGCAACAGTCTCTCAAAATGGACGAAAGAGAAGTGGGATTATGTCGGCAAGGAAGGCAAGTCGCGGTATCTGCCGGAGAAGGCACGGAAATCACTTTCAGCCGGTGAAAAAGCCGCCGGAAGTCGAGCCAAAAACAAAGCAACCAAGTCAGGAAAGCAAACAGCCAAGTACACGCCAGCCGAAAGACGCGCTGTAAGGAAAGCAACCCGTGGCTAAGAAAGACCCAAGATTGACTCGCGTAGGCGTTGAAGGGTTCAACAAACCCAAACGCACTCCAAGTCATCCGACTAAATCTCATGTTGTCGTCGCTAAAGAAGGCGATAAGATCAAGACCATCCGGTTCGGTCAGCAGGGTGCAAAGACCGCTGGCAAGCCAAAAGCCGGTGAGTCCGAAGCAATGAAGAAGAAACGTGCTTCATTCAAGGCTCGCCATGCCAAGAATATCGCCAAGGGCAAAATGTCTGCGGCTTATTGGGCTGATAAAGAAAAGTGGTAGATGGCACTCTCTGACGAGATACAAGATGTCATAACAAGGCATCAAGTTTACTTATTACGTTACTCTGCTGGCCGCGAGAAAGAGGCGGCGCAGTATATTGACGAAATTACTCAGCGCATTACCGACGAACTGATGAACGATGAGTTGACTGACATGGACATCCAAAGGCTGAATCGATTCATGGATGAAATCGTCGAGTTTCAACAAGACCTAATGGGTCAGCTCGAAGAAAAGATACTCGATGATGTCGATGATTTAGCTAACCAAGAGACAGATTGGGCTACTGCTATGCTGTCCAACTTCCTTGGCGAACTAGATACTCCTTCGAGGATTGAGACGCAACTTGCTGTTTTTGCAGGGATTTTACCTGTTGCTGGACTGACAATACGATCACTGGTATCAAGATTCCGGCAGAAGAAAATTGCTCAGACGGTCCAATCGATTCGAGATGGGATTACGTTGCGAGAAAATAATCAGCAGATCATCGGCAGAATGCAGACCATCAACCCCCTGCACAAGAAGCAAGCTGGAGTCCTGATTAAGACGATTACAAACTACACATCGGTCCAAGCACGAGATGTGGCAATGCGGCTCAACCCAAACTTCTTTGATGGCTATGAATGGGTATCTGTCTTGGACTCTCGTACGTCTTTAATCTGCGCGAGTCGAGATGGCACGGTCTATCCATTTACGAATGATCCTGTTCTATCGCCCAAGCCGCCAGCGCATTTCTCTTGTCGATCAACCATTACACCAAAGCTGAAACCGCAGTTTGAAAGTAGGCAGACCAAACAGCCCAGACGGACCGCAGAGGGTGCGAAGGGTAAAACGAAGGTCAATGCACAGACAAATTATCAATCGTGGCTGACAAGGCAACCTGCGGCGTTTCAGGATGAAGTATTAGGCAAAACTCGTGGACTACTATTCCGCAGAGGAAAACTACCCATTTCTAAGTTCGTTGACGAGTCAGGGAAAACTTTGACGCTCAATGAGTTAAGAAAAGTCGAACCCGAAGTATTTAATAGGGTAAAATTGTAACTGGAGCCAGAGGCTCAACGTGCGAAGCTAGAGGTGAAGCATGGAATTTTTAAATGAAGTCGAGCTTGATGAGGAAGTTAAGAAGCAACTTTCTGAGAAGTTCAAGGAGACTCTGGATAAGAGCCTCGAAGAAAGAATTGCTGAAGAAGTCCAAGGACTGAAGGCAAAAAACGATGAATTGCTGGCTGAGAAAAAAGCCGCACAACGAGCAAAGGATGAGCTAGATGCCAAGGCCAGAGCTGAAAAAGAGAGGTATGCTCAAGAAAACGGGCAGTACCAAGAACTCTACGAAAGCCAAAAGCAAGAAGCCAATGCTTTACGGCAAAAAATCGAAGAAATGAATCAACAGGTCGTCAGACAGAAAATATCGTCTGAGGCAACTAAAATCGCTGGATCGTTGACAAAAGACGTATCCAAGGCAAAATTGTTAGAAGAAAAGCTAAGTCAGAGACTTACGCTTATGGATGGAGAATTAAGGGTGACTGATGACTCAGGTCAACTGACTGTCAGCACTCTTGAGGACTTGGTATCAAATGTGCGGAATGATTATCCATTCCTAGTTGATGGTATCCAAGCAAGCGGTGGCGGGGCCACTCGTTCACAAGGCGGGGCTGATGTGGGCAATAGAGAAATTAGTCGCTCTGATTTTGAGGATATGAAACACGCTGATCGTGCAAAGTTCTTCAAAGAAGGCGGCAAAGTCTATGACGATTAAAGGAGAAGCCACATGGCTAACGTATTAACTGATCTAGCGGCAGACATCTACAAAGCCGCCGACGTAGTAGGACGGGAGCTAGTAGGCTTCATTCCTGCTTCCACTATCAACGCTGACGGTTCTGAACGTGCGGCGAAGGGCGACGTAGTTCGTGCTTCTTTCACTCGTGAAGCATCAGCAGTGGACGTATCAGAGTCTATGACTATTCCAGAAGGAACAGATCAGACTGTTGATAACAAGACACTGACAATCTCAAACGCTCGTGCGGTTCAGATTCCTTACACTGGTGAAGATGTACTCCATCTGAACAACGGTATCGGATTCGAGACTGTGTACGGTGACCAGATTGCTCAGGCAATGCGTACTCTGACTAACGAAATGGAGCAAGACTTGTGGGAAGAAGCCTACACGAACTCCTCTCGTGCGTTCGGTACAGCAGGTACTACACCATTCGGCTCTAACTTCTCTGAGATTGCTGAAATCCGCCAAATTCTGGTAGACAACGGTATGCCACAGAACGACGGTCAGGTGTCTTTGGTCCTCAACACTCTTGCAGGAACTAACTTGCGTCAGCTCGCTCAGTTACAACAGGCTAACACTGCCGGTGGTACTGATCTTCTGCGTCAGGGCATCTTGCTTGATCTTCAGGGTCTTGGTATCCGTGAGTCGGCTCAAGTCGGCATTCACACCAAGGGTACTGGTACTGGCTACTTGTTGAACGATGCTTCTTCAGCTATCGGTGACACAGTAATCGCAACTGATACTGGTACAGGAACTATCCTTGCAGGTGACATCGTTACCTTCGCAGGTACTTCTGACAAGTATGTTGTCAACACAGCTCTTGCTGGCGGTTCATTCACTATCGGTGGAACTGGTCTGGTAGCGGCTGAAGCTGACAACGATGCAATCACTGTGGGCAACAACTACACAGCGAACATCGCATTCCATCGCCGTGCTTTGGAATTAGCGGTTCGTGCGCCAGCAGTACCACAAGGTGGCGACATGGCAGACGACGCTATGACTGTTCAAGACCCAGTTTCAGGATTGGTATTCGAGGTCCGTGTTTACAAGGGCTATCGTAAGACCATGATCGAAGTTGCGGCATCTTGGGGTGTCAAAGCGTGGAAGTCTGACTTCATCGCTACATTGGTCGGCTAATGTCGATCCTAGCGGGGGCTTCGGCCCCCGTTTCTAATGAGGATTCATAAAATGGCAGAATCAAAGACGACTACCAAGAAAGCACCCGCTAAAAAGCCAGCGGTTAAGAAAGCGGCTCCAAAATCAGATGCGCCAACGCTCACTAAAATGGTTCGAGACGATGGCAAGGAAGCGATGGTTCACCCATCAATGGTTGAAGCATATAAGTCCGGTGGATATAGAGAGGCGTAAGTCATGGCTTTGGTCATTGAGGATGGATCGGTTGTCACAGGTGCTAACTCGTACGTCACTCTGGCTGAGTTTAAGGCTTGGGCAGATAGTCGGGATATTACTTATAACGCCGATGATAATGTACTGGAAGCTCAGATACTCCGCGCTATGGACTATATTGAGCGACTCTACTTCATCGGCAATAAGGCAAACGAGAATCAACCGCTTCAGTGGCCTCGTACGGAAGCCCTTATCGACGGCTACTACGCTGATGCGACAGAGATTCCGAAAGAAGTCAAAATCGCCGTGTACGAAGCGACTGTCGTTGAGGCCGCTGGATACAGCGAGCTGGAGATACAATCGCGCAAGACGTTGCGTGAGCGTGTTGGAGACATCGAAGTGCAGTACGCAGAAAACAGCGAAAACCGCACAATCACTCCAGCACTCCAGTATGCACTGAATCGTATCGTTCAACCGGCATTTCAGGTGTTTAGGGTATGACGTTCAACTATACGGCCCTTCAGTCGAGTGCAGGGACATTGCTCCAGAATTTTGGGCGGCAACTGACTTTCACTCGCAGTACAGATGGCTCGTATGACCCGAATACCGGCACAACGTCTCCTACAAGCTCAAACTACACAAAATATGGTTGTGTGTTCGACTACACAGACGCAGAGCGTGGAGAATCGAATATCGAGGTAGGTGACCGGAGAGTATTGGCCGAAGGGTATGCGTATCAGGTCGGAGATACAGTGTCATTGGACAGCGAGGTCTATCGGATCATTTCAGTCTCGAACATACAGCCAGCGGCAACAGTCGTCGCCTGTAACTTGCAGGTCAGAAAATGAGCAAGTTCAGTAAGGGAATGGCTGATGCGACTGCCCGCATTGTCTCGAATAGCAAGAGAGAAGTACGGAAAGTCATTCGAGGGATAGCTAAAGATGCGATCATGGGTACTCCAGTGGATAAAGGAACGCTTATCAACAACTGGTATGCGAGCAACCGCGCAATCCCGAATCAAACGACAAAGGCCACTGATCCTTCTGGCAAAACATCACTATCCAGAGTCGATAAGGCACTGACAAGATTGCAGATAGGCCAGACGTTTTATATGGCAAACAGCCTTCCTTACGCACGGACTGTTGAGTACGGCAAGTATCCAAATCCGCCCAAGAATCCAACAGGCAAGACCGTGAATGGATTCTCTAGGCAAGCTCCTGCTGGTATGGCTAGAATTGCCGTGGACAAAGGTATCGCTAAATTAAGAGCTAGAGGTGGCAAATAATGGCTACTACTTTCAATGACATACAAGCGGCTCTTGATAACCGTCTTAACACTTTCGCAGGTGGTTATGACATTGCTTGGCCGAATATCAACTACGAGCCAGCAGGTAACGCAACTTTCTTAACTCCAAACTTCATTCCAGAGGAAACCCAGCAGGTCGGTTTGGGGACTAACGGTAAAGATGAAACAAACGGGATTTATCAAATAGATGTCGTCTATCCTGCGGGGCAGGGTCGTTCATCAGTGCCGGATTCCGTCGCAGATCATTTCAAGCGCGGTACAGTTATGTCGTATAATGACGTAAGTGTCCGTGTGCGGTCGGTTTCTATCGCACAGGCAATAACAGATGGTGCATATCACTTTGTGCCTATTTCTGTTAATTTTTATTCATATACTGACGCGAGGTAAAGCAAATGGCTATCGCAAACGGCGCACAACACTCTCTGCATTACATCGCAGAAGTGACTTATGGTACAACCCCCGCAACTCCGACTTGGACTCCGTTTCCACATACTGGAACGAGTTTGGCTCTAACAAAGGATGCCATTGAATCCGAAAAGTTGCGTGGTGATCGTCAGGTCGAAGATTTCCGTCATGGAAATAAGTCTATCGGCGGCGATGTATCGTCTGAATTGGAATACGGTGCATTTGACGACATTCTTGAGGCTGTCATGTGCGGTACTTGGTCAACGAATGTTCTGAAGTCTGGCTCAACTCGCAGGTCTTATACCTTAGAGCGTAAGTTTGGGGATTTAGCGACTCCTGAGTTCCATCGGTATGAAGGTGTTGAGTTCAACTCTCTGGCAATCTCTGTCGCTCCAAACTCAATGGTAGGCACAACATTCACTGTCGTCGGCAAGGATTTGTCTCTAGCAACAGCAGAAGTTGCATCTTCAACATATTCTGCTGACGTAGGGAATACGCCATTCGATTCATTTACTGGCTCGATTACTGAAGGTGGATCATCTATCGCAACAGTAACAAGTCTGGATATGACTATCGAAAACGGCTTGGAACCATTATTTTCGGTCGGTTCTGATACGACTAATCGTCCGTCAATCGGCAAATCTCGTGTAGCAGGTACGTTAGTTACTTACTTCGACAGCAAGTCTTTGTATGAGAAGTTCATCAACGAGACTGCTTCTGAAATCGTTTGTACGTTGACTGATGTAGCTGGCAACAGCTTGCAGATCGACATTCCAAATGTGAAATACAACTCTGGGCAACCAGACGTAGCTGGCGAAGGTCCGGTCACTGTATCAATGGAGTTTGTAGCACTGTACAGCTCTAGCGATGCATCACAGTTAGTGATTACCCGTACACCAGCATAAATTAAAGGCAATAAAACCTAGGGGGTTTTATGGAAGTAAATCAACTGGCAACGGTTGAGAGTCACGAAGCTGGGACTGAGTTTCAGCTTGTGAATACGGCAACTGGCGAACCTGAAGATGTAATCTTTTTGGTCAAAGGTTTGGATTCTAAGGCGTGGCGGCAAGCTCAAAAGGAGCAAAGGCGCAAGAACGAAGGCAAAGAGGACATAGATTTATTCGATCACGAATACATCTGGCCGATGATTGCATCAATCATTATTGATTGGCAGGAATTGGAGAAGGACGGTAAGCCATTCGAGTATTCAAAAGAGAATGCGCTATGGCTTTGTGAAAACTCTCCGAATGTTGTGAATCAAATCTTTGCTTTCTTGCTTGACAGGAAAAATTTCATAAACGGCTGATTGATGAGTTTGTGGCATTTGGGAAGTGGTGTTTTTACATCAACGGATACCCAGAAGGTTCAAAAATCAGTCGTTATGAAAGTCTGAAACAAGTTGAGAAAAGTCGCGGAGTCACACCGCCAGAATTGCTGAATGCACCAACACTGTCATGGCAACATGATGACTGCTGGGTAGCGTACACATCGCTCAAAGACCATACATGGTTGGAGCTTGAAAGTTATATGCGGCTCACGGGAAGAACGCTCGATCCGTGGGAAATTGAAGCGATTATGGAGCTGGCAAAGCATAAGGTTTGATCATGGCGACAGAAGTAGAAAAACTTATTATTGCGATTGAGTCTGTTGGCCTCAAAGAATCTCAAAGAGAATTAACTAAACTCAAGAAAGCCGCAAAAGACGCTGAAGGTGCGACTGAAGGTTTAAATAAGCAAAATAAAAAATCCATTCCTTTACTAAAAGGGTATCGCGGGGCTACATCTGCGCTTACCAATACAACAGGTCAACTCTCTGTACAAATTCAGGACGTTGCAGTCCAGCTCGAATCGGGTACGGATGCAGTCCGTGTCTTTGCACAACAGGGTCCACAGATTGCGGCAATCTTCGGTCCTTCTGGTGCGGCCTTCGGTGCAATTCTTGCCATTGGTGCGTTGATTGGTGGACCGTTCATCAGATCATTATTCGACGCCAATGAAGCAATTACCGAATCTCAGAAGAAGCTCAAGGAATATAGCGGCAATCTCTCAGACCTTTCTGAAGTAGCGAAAGGAGCAAAGCTCGCACAGTTACGCTCGGAATTAGAGACTGTAAGAGAAACGATTAGTAGCCTTGAGAAAACACAGCAAGATGCGGTTGATAGATTCAACGATCTGCGCGATGGATCAGTCAGTTTCGTCGATTCTTTAATCGAAATAGCCAAGGGCAACAAAAACTTAACAGCCGCACAAATTGAAAGTGCGGAAGCAGTCTTGAAGACTCGCAACGCCCTAGAAGAACAGCTAAAGAAAGAGCAAGAATTAACGACGGCTTTCGATGTCTTAACCGGCAAACGCAAAGAAGAAACTGAAGAAGTCATCGAGAAGCGCAAGAATCTTGAAACGCTAGTTGATGCAATTAACGAAGAATTTGAAGGGATTGGCAAGACAGCCATCAAGCTCAAGGTATTAGAGGCCGCTAGAAACGGAGCTGGGAAGACACTCCAAGACTTCCTTGAAAAGCAACTCAAGGCAATTGAGCAATACGAGAAAGAACAGCAAGCCGCAAAGGAAGCTCAAGCCAGAGAAGAAGCACTCCTCAAAGCTAAAGAAGCCCTGATCGCCAAGACTAAAGAGCAAGCAGACGCAACAAGAATGTCTTGGGTTCAAATGGAGATTCAAAAAGCTGTTGCGATGGGCATGACGGCAGAAGAACTCAAGTTACATACAGCTAGATTGGTTGCCATTCAGTCAGCAAAAGACGAAAAGGAAGCTCAGAAAGACTTGGCTGAAGAACAGAAAGGCACAGTCAAAGTCTTACAGGATATATACAATCAGAAGCAAAAGCTGATTGAACAGCAAAAAACATTCCTAGATCAGTTTAGGCAGGAAACTGAGGCTGAACGATTACTGAGAGAAGCCAAAGAACTAAATCTCAATCAAGATCAAATGCGTCAAGTCCAACTTGAAGTCGTACGTCGAGGCGAGGCTGAGTATGCCAAGAAGCAATTAGAAGATGCTCAGGAAAACGGAAGGATAAAGGCTGAGATACAGGCACAGCAAGACGCAGAAGAATTGAGACAAAGAACGACAATGAATGAAGCGTTACTTGGTCTTGAAAATAAACTGATGAAAGGTAAATCAGAAGTCCAGAAGGCTGGATTTAGAATTGGTGTCAACCTCATGAATCAGGAAAAGCGTGAGAATGCGACGCAAATTCTGTCTGATTCATATAGTGCGGCAATGAAGGCTTACAAGGCTTTGGCGGCCATCCCGATTGTTGGCCCTGCACTCGGTGCGGCGGCGGCAGGTGTCATCATCGCGGCAGGTGCTTCATACGCTACCAAATCTCTTGCAGGACGAGCTGTGGGTGGTCAGGTTCGTGCAGGTGAATCCTATGTTGTAGGTGAGCGTGGACCGGAAGTTCTGACGATGGGTACAGGCGGTCGGGTCATTCCGAATGATAAGATTGGAGGCCAACAACAAGTGGTCAATAAGACTGCTAATATCAGTTTTAATATCAACACCGTAGACGCTCGCGGGTTCGACAGTCTGTTACAATCGCGCAGAGGCCAAATCATCAATATGGTCAATACAGCGATGAACGATAAAGGCAGGAGAGGCGTAGTCTAATGGCTGGCACATATCCAACCACACCAGAGTTTCAGGCAGTCAATCTCGAATCTCGCCATAACAACGTAATGTCGGAAACTGTCTCAGGCCGGATGCAAGTTCGCACGTTAGGCGGTCAAAGATGGTCGTTTACTGCAAAATACAATCCAATGACTCGCGCTGAGTTTCAGCCTGTTTTTGCGTTCGTTATGAGCCAGCAGGGACGTTATGGCACGTTCGGTATCGTACCTCCGGTGATCGGCTCTACAAGCGGGACAGCGACAGGCACAGCGGCAGTTAATGGCAGTGCGATTATCGGTGCGACATCTGTTCCTGTTGATGGGTTCACTGGAACGATCAAGGCCGGAGATTTCGTTAAGTTTGGTCACGGTAAGGTCTACATGGTCACTGCGGATCGAGATGGCGCAGGGAATATCACGATTGAACCGCCTCTGTTTGCTGATGTGAGCAATGACGAGCAGATGATCTACAACGATGTGACGTTCACGATGCGCCTAGCAAACGATATTCAGGCTTACAACTTGAGTGCGAACGAATACTACGAATATGAAATTGATATGATCGAGGTGATCTGATGCCTCGCTCGGTCAACGCCTCAACACTTACAGCTTTACAACAGGATTCAGTCAGACTCGCTCATTTAGTCCGGATTGGGTTCGATACAGAGCTTTTCCTGACCGATTACGCGCATCAAGTGAGCTATCTGACCAATCGATATCTTCCTGCAAGCCATCTCTTGAGCCTCGATGACTCACAAGAGACTCAGGATTTGCGCGTAGGCTCTATGACTATCAATATCTCTGGTGTCGATCAGTCATACATATCGATCTTTCTGAATCAGCAGTATGTGAATCGCAGAGTTCGTATCTGGCTTGCCATTTTGGATGCTAATGCTCAGATCGTAGGTGATCCGATCAAGACGTTCGATGGTGAAATCACAGGCTATTCTTTGCAGGAATCTAGAGATAGCTCAGTCATTAACATGAATGCGGCATCCCACTGGGCTGACTTTGAACGGAAGAATGGTCGATTCACCAACCAGAACAGCCAGCAATACTATTTCCCTAGCGACACTGGTATGCGGTTCGCGGCAGAGTCGATCAAAGACATCAAATGGGGTAAAGCCTGATGGGTTGGTTTAGTGATTTTGTAAAAAACCCATTAGGGACAGTTAAAGATACTGTCAGCGATGTAGTCGATACAGTCGTTGATGTAGTTGAAGATGTTGTTGATTTTGCTGTCGATATCGTTGGCGATGTCATCTCTTGGCTCATCGATATACCTGAAGTTCCAGATGTAGGTCAGGATGCACAATCGGTTCTGGTCAACAAGAACTCAAATATTGCCGCTATTCCTGTCATCTACGGTCAGCGCAAGGTTGGCGGAACGCGAGTATTTGTTGAGACATCCGGTACGGACAACAAGTATCTCTATATCTGCTTAGTCTTGTGCGAAGGTGAGGTTGATTCAATCGGTGAAATCTACATCAACGATGAGGCTCTGACAGGATCAAAGTATGCTCCTTACGTTAGTGTAAATCGGAAAAGAGGAACAGATAACCAAACTGTTTCAAATGTTTTGCTTGCCGCACCTAGTTGGGAGTCAACAGATAGATTAAATGGCATCGCTTATCTGGGCATTCGATTAGAGTTCAATCAGGATGTATTTAGCTCGATTCCGCAGATCAATGCGATTGTGAATGGCAGAAAGGTATATGATCCGCGAACAAGCACAACGGCATATTCCAATAACCCTGCACTGTGCCTAAGAGACTACCTGACAAACGAAAGATACGGTAAAGGATTGGCCTCATCGCTGATTGATGACGACTCAATCTCAGATGCGGCGGATGCTTGTGACACGCTCAACGAGACTTATACTGGGTCAGGCACAAATATTAAGCGGTTCACATCCAATCTAGTGCTGAACACAGGTAACACGATCTTTACGAACGTGAAGATACTTCTGGCCGCAATGCAGGGCATGATGCCTTATCAGAACGGCACATACCGCATCGTGATTGAGGATGACTACGACAGCACGTTCGACTTTACGACTGACAATATCATCTCTGGATTCAAGATTGCTGGTGTCGATAAGACCAAGAAGTACAACAAAGTGACTGCCAAGTTCGTTAATCCAGACGCAAACTGGCAAGCAGATGCGGTGATCTGGCCTGAAGCTGATTCAGCGGATTACGCTACGTTCCTGTCAGAAGATAACAATATCCCGCTAGAGACTGAGATTAACCTGAACGCCACTACAAGCTACTACCAAGCTCGCAATATCGCCAAGACAGCCTGTTTAGCATCTCGTAAGGCTGGGCTAAGTGTTTCGTTCGTAGCGACTCCTGATGCGCTTAAATGCTCTGTTGGCGACATCGTTACAGTGACTCATCCGACTCCTGCATGGGACGGCAAGGAATTTAGGGTTCTGGCACTCAGCATCAACTACGATGCGACAGTCAATGTCAGCCTCGCAGAGCATAACGCCACAATCTATCCTTGGATTGAGGACAAGGAAGAACCAGAGTCATTCGCCTCTAACTTGCCTGATCCGCTGACGGTAGCCAATCCATCGGTCACGGTCACGGATGAGCTACGTTCATTCAGTGAAGAAGTTATCACGGCTCTGATCGCTGATCTGGACTCTGGAGACTCATTCGCAGAACGCTTTGAGGTTCAGGCTCGCAAGACAGGCGAAACAGAATGGACGAACATGGGTCAGGCTGGCGGTACGCGATTTGTCCTGTTGAACGTAGAGGATGGCGCAACATACTCAGTCAGAGGCCGTGTCATCAACTCACTAGGCGTTCGCTCTGCATGGACAACTGTATCGCATGAGGTAGTCGGTAAGACTGCAACACCATCGGATGTGACAGGACTGACAGGTAACCTGATCGGAAATCAATACTTACTCACATGGTCGCCTATCCCTGATCTTGATCTATCGTACTATCGGGTTCGTTACACGCCAGAAATCGGTGAATCGGTGACCTATGAGCTATCGACTTCATTAGTTCCTAAAGTATCGCGTCCGGCAACGTCTGTATTTGTCCCTGCGCGGAACGGAACGTATTTCGTCAAGGCGGTAGATAAGCTCGGCTTGGCATCGCAGAATCCTGCAACAATCATCCTTAACAGCAATATCGATGAATTGGATAACTTCACTGGCATCCAGACCATCACAGAGCATCCGGATTTCAATGGTACGTTCGATGACGTAGTGGAGCTGGATGACGAGGACTTACTGATTCTGAATACATCGCTCGATTTCGATGATGTATTAGGTGATTTCGATGACGCTCTTGGTCTATTCGATGGCGGTTCAGCTAATGTAGACGCATTTGGTTATTACTATTTCGACAATAGCGTTGATCTAGGTGCAGTGTTCTTGGCTCGTATTACAGCGACGATCAAGGCAACTCGTAGGGATTACGTCAACCAATTTGATTCAGCGGCAGGACTTTTTGATAGTCGTGCTGGCTTCTTTGATGGTGATGTGAACGCATTTGACGACACTGATGTGGCCTTGGAACTGAGATACACAGAGGATGATCCAGCAGGAACGCCAACATGGTCTGATTGGCAGTTATTCCAAGTCACTGACATTAAGGCCAGAGGCGTAGAATTTAGAGCTAAATTATCCACAACAGATACTCAAGCGACTCCTGTTGTTAGCTTCTTATCTGTACAGCTTGATATGGGCGACAGAACGGAAGCCGGAGATGATGTGGTTTCTGGGGCAGGATCGAAAGCAATCACATTCAATCGAGCATTTCAGGCGACTCCTGCAATCGGCATTGGCGCACAAGACCTACAAACAGGTGACTATTATGTGCTATCGTCAAAAAGCCGTTCAGGGTTTACAATTACATTCTATGACAGCACCGATACAGCCGTCAGTCGAACATTCGACTATGTGGCGAGGGGCTACGGACGAGAGGTGACCTAGTGGCACAGCATGATTACGACATAGCCAACCAAGGCTTCCCGACATTCAGGGCTGATCTGAATGACGCTCTGGGTTCTGTGGCTACCAATAACTCTGGTGCAACAGAGCCAAGTACCACATACGCTTATCAGTGGTGGTATGACACAGCAAACGACATTCTGAAGATTCGCAACGCTGACAACGATGCTTGGATTAGCTTTGCATCATTCGATCAGGCAACCGACAAATGGTCTGCACTGGTTGAAGGAATCACACTGAACGGCACAGCGATCACTGCGACAGGCACAGAGCTAAACTACGTTGATGGCGTAACATCAGCGATTCAGACTCAGCTTGATGCTAAAATTGACGAAACATCAGCAACAGGGTCAGCCGCATTACCATCAGGAACGACTGCACAGCGCGATGGCTCGCCTCAAGCGGGTTACATCCGATTCAACTCTGATGATGGCGGATTTGAAGGTTACGATGGCTCTGCATGGGGTGAAATCGGTGGTGGCGGTGGTGCTACTGGCGGTGGATCAGATCAGATTTTCTATGAGAATGGACAGACTGTGACGACTAACTACGAACTGACAGCGAATACTAACGCGATGACTGTTGGTCCTGTCACAGTAAATGATGGGGTCGTAGTGACCATTCCAGATGGCTCAAGGTATGTGGTGATTTAGATGGCGATTACATTAGACGGCACTAATGGTGTCAGCGGTCCAATTAACGTAACAACTGATTCAGTCAAACTGGATGGGAATTATCCGGTTGGTACAAACAACGTGGCGTTGGGTGATCAAGCTCTTGATGACGGTTCGTTGAGTGGTGGCAATAATACTGCAATTGGTACTTCTGCACTTACAGTTAATACTTCAGGTGATGACAACGTAGCCGTTGGCTATCGTGCAATGGAAGATAACAGCACAGGAATAGATAATACAGCAGTGGGTTCGGTTGCTCTCACTAACAATACTACTGGCTCAAACAATACTGTTATGGGTAATCTTGCCTTAGCAGACAACACAACAGGCAATCAAAACACAGCATTAGGCAGAGCCGCACTTATCTCCAATACCACAGCCTCTAACAATACTTCTGTTGGTTATCATTCATCATACCAAAATACCACAGGTACAAATAATACTGCGGTTGGTTGGTCGGCACTTAATGCAAACACCACAGCATCCAACAACACTGCCGTTGGAACGTCCGCACTCACCGCAAACACCACAGGTACAGGTAATTGCGCTTTTGGTCAGGCTACTTTAGATGCTAATACATCAGGAAGTGCTAACACTGCTCTTGGAAAAGAAGCATTAACAACAAACACAACAGGTTACAACAACGTGGCTGTTGGATATTTTGCATCTAAACAAAATACAACTGGCGCATTAAATGTTTCAGTCGGTCTGCAAGCAATGGAGCAAAACACTACGGCTTCTGGCGGTACTGCTATGGGTTATCAAGCAATGCAAGCCAATACTACGGGCGCAAGTAACGTAGCTATTGGTTATACAGCATTAAAAGATAACACAGCAGGAAATAACAACGTTTGTCTTGGATATGGTGCGGGGACTTATAACGCAGGGATTCAAGGCAGTCAAAATGTAATGATCGGCACAAACTCAGGCGTAAACGGTACAGGCGATACTTATTGCATTGTTGTTGGTACGTTAAACACTGTTGGTAAAGGATCAACCACAGGATTCATCAATCCAAATGGTGGTGGAGTCTATCAAGGCAACAACTCATCGTCTTGGTCAACAACGTCAGATGAGCGTCTGAAAAAGAACATCGTTGATAACACTGATGGTCTGGACAAGATCAACTCCATTCAGGTTCGCAACTTTGAATACCGTACTGAAGATGAAATCACAGAACTTGATTCATCAAATGTCATTGAGATTGAAGGCACTCAGCTAGGTGTGATCGCTCAAGAGATTCAGCAAGTCTGTCCAGAGATGGTCAAAGAAGAATCAACAGGCGTCTTATCTGTCGATACAGATAATCTAATTTGGTATTTAATCAACGCTGTTAAGGAATTATCAGCCAAAGTTGAAGCATTGGAGAATCAGTAATGGAAGATCAAATCACAGCAGAACAAATCGCACAGCACTACTCAGCCGCTATGGACTCTGTGAATCTTCTGAACGCAGGACAGCCAGACGACATGAGCGATGATGACTGGGCTGATTGTGTTGAGCGAAACAAGGAACACTTACGGATCATGTTGGCAAAAGACTTCTGGACGAATGAAGATTTAACGCCACTAAGCGAGGCACTCAATGTCTAAGGTAGCAATCCAAGGCAACGCATCGGGAAGCGGCACGTTCACCATTGCCGCACCCAACAGCAACACAGACCGCACACTGACTCTGCCAGATGAGGCGGGGACGGTGTTGACGAGTGGAGGTGCTATTGACGTAGATGCTTCTGCACCTGCTGACTCACTGGCGATTGATGCTAGTGGTAACGTAGGGATTGGGGCAACGAGTCCTAATGGCGTGTTGACTCTTGATAGAAGCACCAACACCAACGCCGATACTATGTATATTTTGCGTGGAAGTGGAAACTCTTTACCCGCATCTATTGATACACAGACAGCACTATTGGTTCAGAACAGATCGGACACTTTTTCCACAAACATTTCGATCATTGCAGACGATGTGGGAGCTTCTACTATAAATTTTGGCGATCAGTCAGACGAAAATGCAGGTGGCATCAATTATCTGCACGATGTTGATGCAATGCGATTCAAAACGAATGGCAACACAGAACGTATGCGAATCACCTCTAGTGGTCAAATTCTTATCAACACAACTTCAGAACCTTCTGCCCCCGGAGATGATGGGATTTCCTTAGCAGATACGCAGGGCAGAGCGTTTTTTGCAAGGAGTGGGGCGGGCACTGGAGGCACAGTAGTTGTAGCTTATGGTAGTCTTGGAGAATGTCAAATACGAGGTGACGGTGACCTAAATAATACCAATGGAAGTTATGGAACAATATCGGATGCCCGTGAAAAAGAAAATATCGTTAATGCTAATTCTCAGTGGGATGATGTCAAAGCACTGCAAATTAAAAACTATAATCTAATTGGTTTTCCAGATCGCACACTTCTAGGTGTTGTTGCTCAGGATTTGGAAGCATCTGGAATGTCTGGACTGGTAGTGGATTCTGAAGAAGAATACTGGGCAGAAGGTGATGATTTACCTGAAGGTGTTTCTGTCGGTGACGTTAAAAAAGAATCACGCAAAACAGTAAAGCAATCCATCCTGTACATGAAGGCATTGAAGGCACTGCAAGAAGCGATGGAACGTATTGAAACATTGGAAGCCAAAGTGACAGCATTGGAGGCTAACTAATGAGCCAACTCAACGTAGATACAATCAAAAAAGCTGACGGCACAGGCAACCTCAGTGTCCCTGCTGAGACAGGTACGGTGGTGACCACTGCATCTCCATCGTTGGGGCGCAGGAACATCATCATCAACGGTTCAGCCGCTGTGAATCAAAGAGGAGATAGCACTGGTGTCACCTCAAACGGATATTATGCTTGCGATAGATTTAGATCATTAATTTCTGGACTAGGAACATGGAGCATTAGCCAGTCTACTGATGCGCCAGACGGATTTGGATCATCTCTTAAATGGGATTGCACAACTGCTGACGCATCTCCATCTGCATCTGACTATGCTTACATTATGTACCGGATAGAAGGTCAGGATTTACAGCATCTAAAATTTGGCACATCTGACGCGCAATCATTAACTTTATCTTTTTGGGTTAAGTGTAATAAAACTGGCACAGGCAGACTGCATTTTTCTGAGCCAGATTCTTCTTACAGAAGCATTGGGTCAAGCTACACCATTGATACTGCTGATACTTGGGAGCATAAAACTGTAACCATTGTGGGTGACACATCTGGAACAATTAACAACGACAATGGCGTTGGCTTTGAAGTAATGTGGTGGCTAGACTCAGGAACAGATTATAGTTCTGGAGCAATGCCAACTGCTTGGGAGGCAGAATCAAACCCTGATAAAAACGCAGGTGGAACATTAGCGTTGGGTGATTCTACGGATAACGAGTTCTACATCACCGGAGTCCAACTAGAAGTCGGCTCTGTTGCGAGTACCTATGAGCATATTTCATACGGGGAGGAGCTTGCGTTATGTCAGAGGTATTTTTTTGGTCCTGTTGGTAAAGGATTATTTGGAGTAGGTAGAACAACAAATGCTTCTACCATGTGGTCTATACAGTATCCAGTACAAATGAGAGCTAATCCTACTCCTTATTTAACAAGCACTACATTGACAATTGCTGAACCAAATCAGGCTAATTTTAACATTACAAGTGCAACTATTGCGGCGGCTTATATGGGTAAAACTAGTTCAGCTTTTTATGTAAATGGAACTATGACCGTCAGTGTCGGTGATAATTTATTCCTTACCGATGATTATCTTGAGTTTGATACGGAGCTATAAATGGACGGGATGAATATAACTTTTGCTCAATATTACGAGTCTAATGGTGAACGCCTTAGTATTTCTGCAACCATTGATGGAAAACAATGTTCAGTACCATTCGACTCCGACAACCGCCACTACGCAGAAATCATGCGTCAGGTTGAGGCGGGTGAGCTAACCATACAGGATGCGGATGACTGATGGACAAGCGCACCGTGCAGTCAGCTCACGCCCGTATCGATAATTTGGAGAAGGAAGTGGTTGCGATCAAAACTGAGGTCAAGATTCAGTTTAAGGACTTGTTCGGTCGCGTGAAACGTCTTGAAACAATCATGATAGCCGCTACTGGCTCTATCATCATGATGCTCATTGCCGTCCTTTCTAAGATGCCCTAGCTATGATCTTTGAAGCCATAGCCGCAATTAAGATCGCTAATGAGGCTATCGGCGCGATCAAGGAGTTTGCCGGTCACGTTTCATCAGTCGGTGAAATGGGCAAAGACCTAACCAAACTAGCAGACGCTCAAGATGAGTTAGAGAAGGCCGCGAAAGACGGTGATATGGAGGCGTTCTGGGCGTTAGAGGACATCAAACGACATAATGAAGAAATAAAACGCCAGTTTATTTATGCCGGACGAGCCGGACTTTACGAAGATTACTGCAAGTTTATCGCTAACAGAAAGCAACTACGCGAAAACGAGAAGAAACGTGAAGAAGCTAAGAAATTGGCTAAGAAAAAAGCCATACAGAATGGATTCCTGTATGTGGCTATTGGCATTGCTGTTGTCGGTGTTGTGGGCGGGGCTGTGGCCTTTATCTATTGGCTTATTACTCTTAGAGGCAAGTGATGGCATGGCTCTTGGTAGGTATCTTGGTCAATGATGGCGTGATTTTTACTAAGGCTCTTGGAATCTATCCAAGCATGGATCACTGCTTTGAGGTGCGTGAATACGTCATGCAACAGGCAATACAGCCGAAACTAAACTATGAAACGGTCTGCATCCAGACCAATGCACTGAATCAACTATGAGGTAACGCCATGAGCATGATTCAAGACATTATCCGGCTACCGATGGGTCTGCTAGGCGTTTCCGCCAATCACTACGATGGACTGTCGCACGTTCACAAGTTCGGTGCTGTTCCGGCGATGTCGCAGAACAATACAGGGACGATTTGGGACGTAAATGACACAACCTATCCTTGGTCAGCATTCTCGTCAGCAACCACATTGACTGTGGATCGAGCATCGGCATCAGATGCAGATAAGCAAGTTCTGATCGCTGGGCTTGATAGTGCCTACAACGAGATTACCGAAACAGTCACGCTGAGTTCCGCTACCGGAAACGCAACTACCAAGTCATTTATTCGCGTTTATCGTGCCTATATGACTAATGGATCAGCAACGAACGTAGGGAATGTCACTGTAAAGGCTTCTACGACTGTTGTAGCGCAGATCACGGCTGGGAAAGGGCAAACCCTTATGGCGATCTATACCGTCCCTTCTGGGTACTCTGCGTACATCCTCAAGGGTGCGGCTACCTGTCAGGATGGTGCTGATGCGACTGGCGATATGTTTGTACGCTATTTCGGTGAATCAGCATTTCGCGTAGGGCATTCTTTCGAGGTCTGTGGTGATGGCGGCGAGTATATGTATGAGTTCGGTATTCCCTTACGCATACCTGAAAAGTCTGACATTGATATTAGAGCATCAGTGCGTTCTAACAATGCTCGTGTGACTGCCGCATTTGATATGTTGCTGGAGAGAGACTGATGCCACTGACAACCAAAGGCAAGAAGATCAAGAAGGCTCTGAGCAAGGAATATGGAGCCAAGAAAGGCGAATCCATCTTCTATGCGATGAAAAACGCAGGAAAAGTTACGGGCGTTGAACAAAAAAGGCGAAAATGAGCGACTTGTTCATCAGTCCTTTTCATCCCGCCTATCGGAAGCCAGACGTTGTGTCTCCGGTTACTCCGGCTCAAATGAACTCAAAGGAACATCCATATATCGATTGGCAGAAGCAGTCGAGTCAATACAAAATAGAATCAATAACTTACAATTATATGGGCAGGATTATCATAGCGTCAGGGAATACACTGGAGGTAATTGCATGACGGAGCTAGAAAAATATGACACGAACGGGAATGGGGTTCTTGATCCGGACGAACTTGCTCTTATTGAGCTTGAGGATCGCCGTCGTAAGATGGAAGATGAAGATGCACAGCGTGATTCAATCAGGAAGATGGCGTGGTTCGCGCTATTTGGCCTACTGCTGTATCCCTTTGGTATTTTTCTATGTGATCTGTTCGGACTTGCTACGGCGGCGGGATTGATCGCTGACATCGCTCCGACATATTTCGCATCCATCGCGGTACTGGTATCTGCATTTTTTGGCAGTACAGCAATCGCATCGAAGAAGGCAAGCTAATGGAATTTGTAGCCGCACTGATTTTGGCGATCTTGGCTATTTGGGCAATTATGAATATTCCGCCCAAGGATGACTGATGAAGGTCTGCGAGTACACCTACAAGGAAGGGATGTACCACACAGATTGCGGCTCTAAATTGATATTTCGGCCTGTTGTCAAATGCGACAAATGTGGTCGAAAGACAAAGGAGAAAACCAATGTTAAAAATCTGTGATATTCAGCTAGTTGCTGTTTGTTCAGCAATATCTTTCATTACAGCACTAACAGTGGGGTGAGATAATGATACAAGCATTGATAGGACCAGTAACCGGATTACTTGATAAATTTGTTGAGGATAAGGATGCCAAAAATGCAATGGCTCACGAGATTGCAACAATGGCTGAGAAAGCCGCGCATGAAGCGGCTATGGCTCAAGTTGAAGTCAATAAGGCAGAAGCCCAACACAAATCAATCTTTGTCGCAGGATGGAGGCCATTCATCGGATGGACCTGCGGAGTCGCGCTGGCATATCACTTTATATTTGCTCCATTCATTGTATTTGGAGTTGCGTGGTCTGGGGCAGAGATACCTGAAATCCCTGCGTTCGATATGGACTCGTTGATGACTGTTCTTCTCGGAATGCTAGGACTCGGCGGTATGCGGTCATTTGAAAAGGCAAAAGGATTGACGAAATGATGAATCTCGATCAACTGCGTATGGAGCTGGAATACGATGAAGGCTGTAAGTACGAAATCTACCTAGATCATCTCGGTCTACCTACGTTCGGTATCGGCCATCTGGTGACAGAGGATGATCCAGAACACGGGCAGGAGGTAGGCACTGCTGTCTCTGAGGAGCGTGTCATCGAGGTATTCGAGAAAGACGTTCAGGTCACTATCGACGAGTGCAAGAAGCTCTATGACGATTGGTTTGATCTGCCGGAAGAAGCTCAACTGATTATCGCTAACATGATGTTCAATATGGGACGGCCTCGCCTGAGTCAGTTTAAAGGCATGAAGGCTGGCATAGATGCCCGTGATTGGAATCAGGCCGCAGACGAGATGGTTGATAGCAAGTGGTATCGTCAGGTCACCAATCGAGCTGACCGTCTGGTTACTCGTATGAGGAACATTGCGTAAAAAAAAGGCCCGCTAGGGGGTAACGGGCCACGAGTTACATCCGATGAGGGAATCTGTATGAAACTCCACTCATAAACTACTGTATTTCCTAGCAATGTCAATTGGGACAAACCATATCCTGTTTAGTTGACATAGTATCCTGAGATGATTACATTGTTCCTCGATGGTTTAACAAAGGGGGACTAAACATGAATCATCAATCAATTGAATGCCCAAAAGTTATTGCTAATGCGCTGTTCCAAATACAGTCGCAAATCGGCACTTTGGGTTATGACTCGAATAACGAGTTCGCTAAGTACAAGTATGTGTCTATCGACAAATACTACGAGAAGATGCGTCCACTGATGAATGAAGCAGGAATTATGATTATTCCTGATGAGCTGGAAAGCAGTCTCAGTGAGGATCGCAAACTCTATCGTGCCGTCTATCAGTTCACCATCATGCACAAGGATGGAGCTGTATGGAACTTTCCGATCCGCAGATCAATCACCCTTCCCTTCACAGGCGCACAGTCAGCCGGTTCAGCACTTTCGTATGTTGAAAAGATTGCCATGCGTACGATCTTCAAGATCAACTCTGGTGAGCGTGATGACGCAGATATGCTTGAGCAAAGCGATTTTTCAGCCCTGACTGATAAGCAGAAGGCTGAGATTGACAAACTTGTCGATAAAGTCGAACTGACTGACGAAGATATGGACGCTTTGTATAAGTGGCTCAAGGTCAAAAACTTGCACGATACGCATCCCGATCAGTACGACAATCTGATTGCGGCCCTCAAGAGGAAGACCAAATGAGGATCATCGACGCAGAGCAAGGCACTGAAGAATGGTTGATGGCCCGTCTGGGCTGTCCATCAGGGTCAGGCTTCTCGAAACTCATTACAGCTCAAGGCAAGGAGTCCACAAGCCGGAACGGTTATGTGAATGGCTTGATTGCTGAGAAGGTAATGAACGAGATTCCTGAGACGTATGAGAATGAATGGATGATCCGTGGACGGACCTTGGAACCGGATGCACGGGCTTTCTATGAGTTCGAGAGACGAGTATCCGTACAAGAGGTTGGATTCTGTAAGCATGATGAATATGAGTGCGGAATCTCACCGGACGGCCTCGTCAACGCAGACGGAGGACTGGAAATTAAATGTCCGGCTCCTGCTACGCACGTTAAGTATTTCCGTGCAGGGAAACTTCCATCTGAATATAAGGCGCAAGTGCAGGGATGTTTGTGGATTACAGGCCGCAAGTGGTGGGACTTCCTATCCTACCATCCATCCCTGCCGCCATTACTGATCCGTGTCGAGCGTGACGAGGATTATATCAAAGAGCTTGGACGCATCGTGATTGATGCTTGCAAGGAAATAGAAACTGAAAGTAAGAATCTGGAGAAATTCCTATGACGGAACAAAAGAAGTATGACAACAACAACGAGATTGCTATCTGGGCGAATGATCGGAAGAACAAGCCGACTGACCCTGACTTCAAGGGCAATGCAACGATTGATGGCAAGGAGTTTTGGGTTTCAGCTTGGAAACGAGATGAAGGTGCAAATGAACGTGCGCCAATCCTGAAAGCAAAGCTGACTGCAAAGGAAGCACCGAAGGATCAAGCGCAGTATTCAGGTAATGCACAACCTGCACCGGCTCCTGATCCAGTCACTACAACCAATAACGCAATTCCATTCTGAGGTAATCATGCAGTACACAAACATAGGCCGTTGCCTAAAAGTTGCTCAAGCCCTACGCGATGTGAAGAACATCGATCTAGCTAGAGAAGTTGGCGTAAAGCCGCAACAGGTGATTCGGTGGAGAAACAGTCAGGATATGAACTTCCATCGTGTTCAGTGGTTCGCAAACCGATTCGATATGACTCTTAGCGAGTTTCTAGGATTGGATGATGCAAAAGGCTAAGTACACAGTCACATCGAAAGAGATGCTGGATCAGGTCTATCGAGATGCCCTTCGGGGCATCGAGGACAACGGGTTCATTCATCTTGAATGGAAAGCTGGCAGTAACCGTAGCATCAACCAGAACGACTTATACTGGATGTGGCTCGGAGAGATTGTTAGTCAAACCAATGCAAAACTAGGTGATGGAGCAACTCCATTCATCAAGGAAGAGATGCATGAGTGGCTTTGCGAAGAATTTCTTGGGTACGAAACCCGTACCGTAGGTAGGAAAGAAATTACGATCCTTAAAGGAACATCAAAGCTACTTAAAGGTGAAATGTATTTTTATATGCAACAGGTTGACGCTTTTGCTCATTCAAAAGGATTTAAGCTGACCATTCCTGATGATTCTGAGTACATGAAACTGAAAGAGAGGGAGAATCAGTGAACCCAGTAGAGTCTTGGGAGGGCAGAAGGGCAAAGCATCGTGCGGCCCAGCTCACAGAGCATGATGTTTACCTGATTAAAGGCTTGCTGAAGGAGGGGCTTCGCCCAGTAGAGATTGCTAAGAAGTTCGAGGTGAGCAAACACATTATCTATCGGATAAGGAACCGTCAAACATGGCTCCACGTTCCTGAGTATGGTGAAGCATGATTGTTGAACTCAACGACACCGAAGTGCTGATCTGTACTCAGGTTGCCATGATGCGTAACCAGATTGCTCGTGCCGCAGGAGTCAAAGATAAGCTGGTATGGAAGGAAGGCAACAAGCTACGCATCGAGACAATCGGCGTGATGGCTGAACTGGCATTCTGCAAATGGGCGAATATCTATCCAGAACTGGATGTAAAAGCACAATCAGGAACGACAGATGTGATCTATCAAGGCTGGAAATGCGACATCAAGGCAACTGAACGTGCAGATGGGCGGTTATTAGTGTCACAATCGAAAAAGAAAGAATCTTCAGATGTGTATATCTTGGGGATAATTGATGGAAATTCTGTGGACTTCTCTGGGTATGCTTTGACAGATGACATCATGCAAGAGGCGAATTTAAAGGACTTGGGCTACGGTCCAACATTTTGTATGGCGCAGGATCAACTGACGAGATTCAAAGATGCAAGCCAAGTCGCGTAGATGTAGTCAGTGTAAAAAGAAAGTCGATTCAGAAAATACATTGGCTCGTGGTTTGAGGGCTTTTTGCTCGATGGAGTGTCTAATGCTGTACACCAAGTCCGAACAGGGCAAGAAGACCGTTAAGAAGGCCATAGAGCGACAAGATCGTGAAGATAGGGCTAGGGTACGGGAAAAGCAAAAAAGTCGCTCACAGTGGCTCCAAGAGGCTCAGAGTGCATTTAATGCTTACGTTCGATGGCGTGATCGGCATGAAGGATGTATTTCCTGCGGTAAACACGTTGGGAATAAATATGGCGGCAACTATGATGCCGGTCATTACCGTTCGAGGGGGTCAGCTCCGCATCTCAGATTCCACTTGTGGAATTGCCATAAGCAGTGCGTGAAGTGCAATCGTTACCTGTCTGGCAATGTTTCACAGTTTCGAGTCGCACTGATTTGGAAACTAGGTCACGATAAAGTCGAGTACCTAGATTGTTTGCAAAGTACCAAAGAGCATGATATAAATTACGCGAAACGTGTAAAAAGTATCTTTACTCGTTTACTTAAACATCGTCAGAAACTAGGGGGATATAGAGATGGCGACTATTAAACTGGCAGAAGAATTCGAACAGTGGGCAAATCAATTCGTTGATATGCAACAGTTCGATGGCGGCGAAGATAAAGTTCAAGTGAATTTGACAGCAGATCAAATTGGAATTTTGATTGAACACATGGATCAAGGTTGTACTCATACACCAGAAATGATCCGATTGGCGAGACTTTTGAACAAAGCACAAATGTTGCTTGGGCATGAAAGCCTCAAACATACATACGATGTTGTGAAAGGATATTCCCGTGAAGAATGATGCGAAATATCCAACTTGTCCGAATTGTGGTGACAATGTGTTGCGCGAGCATCTGAATATGGGTGATGAAGTTTGCCGATTCTGCGGGCCGACTCGTGATCTGGATACATACGGTGAGCTGGAGAAAGAGCGTTTCGACGCATGGTATTCTCAGTATCTCGATGAGAAAGGAGCTGAATGATGCAAGTTAATGCGAAGTTTTTCTGCAATCACTGCGGCTCGATGTTCGATGCAAAGGACACAGAGCAAGCGAGTATTCGCTGTCCTATCTGTGACGGGTATAAGGTATCGCTTCAGCTCGATCTATGGAATGAGCCTGATCCGCAGGAGTTTTCATCTGATGTTGACTCCGATGGGATACCGGAGTAAAAAGAAAAATATGTGCCGGACGGGGTGTGAGAAGCCCCTAGCAGACCGGACTGAGATTCGGGAGAAAGTACCCGTGACCGCACTCCGGCACACGGGTCAAATGTAAACAAAAATAGTTACATTATCAACACTTTCCTTCTCTCAGTCTTTGTTAGCTTTTGTTAGCTTTTGTTAACGTCCGTGGAAACTGTCGCATCGTGCAGTAGTACAAAAAAGCGAGACGTAGCGTCCAACCTTTGAGGGCGGGACAAACAGCGTTAAAGGCAACCTTCGGGTGGGTGAGGTGTTACGAGCCTCGGCTATTGCCGCCAAAACTCGTTGCTGATGACTGGATGCTACTGGACCAAGACCAAACCATTCAGGGGGTTGCCTAATAGCCCTCAAAAAGACAACTATGCCTAAAAAAAAGGAAAAAAGATGGAGCTACGTCCACACCAAGAAAAAGCCGTAGATATGTTGAGAGACTCACTACGCAGAGGGAAAAGAAGGCCAATATTAGCCGCACCGTGTTCATTCGGTAAGACAATTACAGCGGCCTACATCTTTGAGGAAGCAATCAAGCGCGGGAAGCGTGGAATTTTTATCTGTGATCGGATCAAGCTGGTAGAGCAATCACTGGAAGCCTTTGATATTCACGGCTTAGAAACTGGGGTTATGCAAGGCAACCATCATAGATCGGATAGTTATATGCCGGTCCAGATTGCCAGTATCCAGACTCTTGCACGGCGTTCGAGAATGCCAGCGTTCGACTTTGCGATTGTCGATGAGTGTCATTCTGTCCACAAATATCTGCTGGAGATGATGCAAGCGTACAACGCAATTCCTTTCATCGGCTTGTCAGCCACACCGTTCAGTAAAGGGCTTGGCACGATTTACGATGATCTGATTGTCCCGATTACGCCAGTGGAGCTACTCGAACAGGATTATCTCTGCCCGATCCATTACTACGGCGGCAGGAAAGTCAATCTGGATGATATGAACCGTAGGGCATTGCCTACCGGCGGCACGGACTACGATCCAAAGTCATTGGAACTGAGGATTGAGAAAGATGCGCTATTGGCAGGGGATATTGTCAAAAACTGGCTAAAGCATGGCGAAGATAGCCAGACCATCGCATTCAGCCCATCGATCAAGCACTCGAAATACATGGTAGAGCTGTTCCGTAAAAACGGGATAAGCGCAGAACACATCGATGGATATACCGATCCAGATATACGGGAAGTCATGTTTAACGCTCATGATCGGGGTGAGTTTAAGATTTTGTCTTGCTCGAAACTTCTGAATGTGGGGTATGACGCACCGTCTGTCCGGTGTTTGATCGACTGCTATCCAACGACTAGCCTTATTTCGTACGTCCAAAGGGCAGGAAGAATCGCCAGAACAGCACCAAACAAGCCGTATTCCATCTATTTGGACCATTCTGGCAACGTAGCGAGGCACGGATTCGCAGAACACGTTGTCCCTTTAGAACTAGATACAGGTGACCGGCCATTCTCTGAGTCCAAGCAGGTGAAGGAGAAAAAAGAGGCGACTGTATGGGAATGCCCTGAATGCTATCAACAGCGTACGGGGATGAAATGCCCATGCGGGTACGAAGTTCCTAGAGTTGAACAGCTCAAGCACGATCAGCAGATGCTCAAGCGTATGACTGCCACAGAGAAGGCAAACTATTTGAATACGCCAGAAGATAAGGCTAGGTTCTTAGGAGAGTTACAGCTACACGCTAAGGAGAAGGGATTCAAAGCTGGCTGGGCTGGGCATTTGTTCAAGCAGAAGTTTGGCGAATGGCCTGATGGCATCGAACCAGCTCGCGTCACTCAGATCAGTGAGTCCGTCAGAAAATATATTCAGTACGATCAGATCAGAAAAGCGCGAGGATTTTGGGGGCGGAAGGCTTCTTGAAACTATATTTAGCCTTCTTGAAACTATATTTCTTGAAACTAGGTTGGGTACTTTTGAAACTATATTCAGTACGTCAGAAACTATATTCTTGAAACTATATTCACGCTTCTTGAAACTATATTCTTGAAACTATATTCACGCTTCTTGAAACTATATTCAGGTGATTTGGTCACCCGTTCATGCATCGAACAGAGGTAAACCCTTGATTTATAACGAAAAATTTGAGGCGGTCATTTCGCGGCTCGATAAGGTAAAAAGGTCGGGCGATTCAGTGCGGGCGGTCTGTCCGGTTCACGGGTCGAAGGGTCAGACCCTCTCGGTCACGGCTAAGGATGGCGGCTACATCGTGGCGAACTGCTTCAGTTGCGGAGCGGGTGGGCCGGAGTTGGTTAAGGCGTTGGGGCTTCCGGTCGGGTTGCTGTTTCCTGATGACGGGTACATCCCTCCGGTCATTACTAAAGAGATGCGGCGAAAGAATATTGAAGACGGCCTCATGTCCCAAATGATGACCGAGCCAAAGACACTCGAAGAAAGCCGCGCACTGAATCTGTCCCGCGAACGGTTGAAGGGGTACGAACTGAAAGCCGAACAGGTTGAAGATGAAGCCCCGCCAATTTGTCACCCCGCCCTCGATCCATTCAGGCAGAATTTTGCCCCCGCCCTCCGATCATCTCCCGCCCTCCGTTCGGAGTTGGTCGAGAGTCACTGGGAAGGTGTCGCGGATCGGGTCCGAAGATCAGAGGCCGAGATGATGGACCGCCAACCTGAGACGACAGCCGAACCCGCCCCCAAACTCACCGCCGAGGCGTGGTTACTGGCCCAGAAATAAGGCCAAACCGTCAAAGTGCGCTAAGTTATTGATTTATAAGGAAATCCACGATCTTTTTCTGGGAATACCCTAGGAAGGGTGCGGGCAGATCGTCGCGTGACGGGCTTTAGAATGCGTCTGAGCGTACTTTATGAACACCCCAGTTTTTTTCGTCCCTTATATAGATAATAAGTACCTATAAAGAGGCGTTTTATTTTCCCTCCCTTTTTATGCAAATAAATTCCCTTCTTTAGTTGTTTTCGTTGCTTGCATTGGTTATCTTTACAACTCAGCTAAAAGGAGTCTGATCTTATGAAGTTAATTAAAAAGTTTGATGATGTTATTTCGGTGTTCTTCGATAAGGAGTGGCAGGTCTTTAAGGTGGTTGTAGATGGCCGCCCAGAAGCCACAGCCGAAGAGGATGAAAAGCAAGCCGCCTTCGATACTGCCGAGGCCATGATGAAGCAACGGGAAACACAGCCCGAAGCGTTCAAGCCGGAGCCACTCCGCGAAGGTGTCGCCCGCCGTGTTGGTGAGTGGGACATTGGCAAAGTTAAAGACGAGCCAGAAACAGGTCGTGAGGTTTGGTGGTTCGGTCACCATTCAACCGATGAAGAAATGGGAAGCGGTAACGTCTGGATCATGAACGGCGAGATTACCGACTACGACGGCGTGTATGAATTGCCCGAAGATGTTGTGAAGGCTTTTGCCTTGCATGGCTTCGATGTTTCGTATGTTGAGGGGGTGTGAGATGACAGACCGCAACCTCGTAATCTTTCTCGCGGTGATCTTCACCGCCGGATTAGTCGCCCCGCTTGGCTTGATGCTGTGGGGCTTTTTCGTTGGTGATAATGCCGGAGTCTTAATCGGGGCTTTCCTGTTTAGCTTCAGCGCAGTTTTCACCGTTCCTTTCGTTTGGGCTATCTCAGGGGGTGAGAAATGAGCTTAACCATGACACCAGAACAGGCGGCGGCTTTGGCCGACTATCAGGCTCAAGCGGAATCTTCGGGCCGTGATTGGAGGGGTTGCCTTTTTAATGATTGGATGCAGGGCGGCTCGGCGTGGTATCGCGGCGAGTGGGCATACCTTCAGCAACTTCGGTCGCAATCTAAGTTGATTTTAAGGGGTGAGAAATGAGGATCGGAACATATTTTGTTTATCCGAAAGGGCAGAAATCGAAAGGCTTTAAGATCGATGCGGTCAGCTTTGATGCGGCCAAGTCTATTTTCAATCAAGCCGAGGGCATTTCAGACACTAACGAGAATCGCCGGAAACTTTGGGCGGAGAGGATTGCATGATGAACGCAGACATTAAGAATGACCCTTTCGCAGGGATTCCAGAATTGGCCGCCGATGTATCGGCAACGCCTCGGGCAGAGTTTGCCAACGCGAGTCACGCATTGATGGCAGGGGCGGACGCTGAGACGGTCGCGGAGTATGTCGAGAAGTGCGCGGCGTGTAATGGTACGGGCCGCTTCCGGTCTTACACTGGCCGGATTGTTGGCGAGTGCTTTAGATGTGGCGGAAATGGCAAGTTGTCATTTAAGACTAGCCCAGAACAGCGGGCCAAGGCTCGCAAGCGGTCAGCCGATAAGAAGGCCGCCGAGCGTCAAGCGCAGGTCAACGCCTTCTGGGATTGGGAAAAATCTTTGACCGATGACCAGAAAGCCGCCCGCGAGTGGCTCATTCAGGAGGTCACCTACAACAATTTCTGGGCCCGTAACGAAATGG
>Ga0181557_1000899_pt1 | contig 35294 bp, 28 predicted proteins | sample 011ome_23_FD_148632 | JGI IMG/M metagenome (GOLD analysis project Ga0181557, IMG submission 148632) | Coastal salt marsh microbial communities from the Groves Creek Marsh, Skidaway Island, Georgia - 011506CT metaG (spades assembly) | ecosystem: Environmental > Aquatic > Marine > Intertidal zone...
CTCGACTGTGTTCGATTTCTTTTCGACAAAGTGGAACCTTCGCGAGAGACGGAAAAAGAAGCGGCAATGCAAGCAGCAGGATTGGGTCACACAGACATCGTGAAATATTTCGTTGAAGAAAGAAAGATATCGGATGAGGGAAAGTTCACCTGCGTCGGAAGCGCTGCAATGTTTGGCCGCCTCGATTGTCTCAAATACTTATTAGGCGAAGAGGCGAAAGCGCCTCTTAACTTCTGGACATACATCGCGTACGCTCGTTACTGCGAACACCCCGATTGCGAAAACTACTTGCTCGAAAAAGGGTGCCCAGAACCAACGGACGAAGAATACGCTGACTTTGTCGAAAACACAAAGCAGTTTCAGAACAGGCAATGAGAAGATAACTCGTTCTTAGATTACACAGAGAGAAAGAGAGAGAGACACTTTTCCCTCACATTTTCAACCCACCCACACACTTGTAAAACACCACGAGAGAAACAAACGCAAATCGAGCAAAAACCGCACTCTTTCCACGCGCAAAACACAAAAAAACAGATACTTTCGCGAAGCGCTCTCTCTGCCACGAGAGCGTCGTCTTTTCAGTCTTCTCGGTCGTCGCGTTTGTTCTGCGCGTTTTGTCCTCTCTCGTTGCGTTCATCTTCTCTCGTTAAGAGTATCAAAATCATCATCGACAACTTCGAGGCATATCTTTTGGATAATTTCGAAGCGTTTCTTCTCGCGCGTAAAGTCAAGCTATTCTCTCTCGTCTTCTCGCTTTTCGAGAGAAAGAGTACACTCAGTTCACGCGAGAACAAAATCGTCTCTGTGATTCGCACGATGGGAAAAGGAGGAAAAGGAGGGTACGACGCGGATAAAAACGGACCGTGGATTTTCAAAGGGAAAGCGTTGTACCAACTGCATTTGGTGAAAGTCTCCGAGGCGATCAAATCCGTCCCGAGCGATCTTCAATTAGTCTCGTTGTTCGGGTACACTTTAGGCGGCGTATATTTAGCGAGGTATTCGGAGTCGCCGTGCGGCGCGTTCGACGAGTTGGTCGTTTTAGGAGGTTTGGTGTGGAATAAACCGCTCTCGTGCGCGTGGGCGAGTCGGGTGTACGTGAACAACGAGGCGGCGAGGAAACACGGGGTGAAGACGTGCGGGTTGCCCAGTCGGAGGGCGGATTTTAATAGCGCGGTAGTTGTAGGGAATGGTCGTTCGAGGAACGACGACGGAAATGGAGACGAGAAGAAGAAGAAGAAGCAATTGAGAAGTTTGGCGACGATTTTGTTGCCTGGATTTGGGAGTTTGCAGACGACTGGAACGATGAATAGGAATAGCAATACGAACAGCAGCAGAACGCACCATCCTTGGTGGCGACGAGAGGAAGATGAAGAACATTATCATAATCAACAACAACAACATCATCATCATCATCCTCACGTCGTCGACGTCTCCGAGAGTAAGAACTCAAAATGTTGCACGATGCGCTTACCGATGGCGCCGAAGAAAATAGTCTCGCCGCGAATCAAAATGTTTTTACCTTCGTTCAGCGGCCGAACGAAAACGTGCCCGGAGTTGATGAAGTACTCTTTGGAGATGAACGCGAACGTGCGCGTGTCCAAACCGATCGAAATGATGGACGATGATGACAACGACGAAAATGACGCAAAGAAGGGGAAGACGAACGACGTCTTAACTGGTGTCATTAAAGGCAAACCGGTCGTCTGCATCGCGTTCGAGAACATGCACATGTCAGTCGGGAAACCCATGAGGTTTGATTTAGTTTAAATGCAGTAGTAATTACGACGTGTAAAAATTTTGCTCCGTGCGGATGAAAGCTCTTTTTTCTTTTACACGTAATATCATCTACTAAAGTATTCTATACTCGTCGTCTTCTGAAGACGAGGGTAAATCTATCGCGCGCGCGGCACTGTTGCCTCTATTGTTATTTCTATTATTGTTTCGACTGTTGTTGTTATTCGCGTGAATCGTCCTTCTGTTCATATAAAAATCGACGTATTTCCTCTGAAAGTCGTTGCCTCGCACTCTCACGTTCGCGTGTCTCATCGCCACGCGATGACACTCGGGACACAAAAAATCTCCATCTGGCACGGTCCTCTCCCCAAAACCACAGCAATGTGGATGCATCGCCCGTTCGCAACCGTCGCACAACAACAGTATTCCGTCTTCATCCACGTCGTACTCGCGGCAGATGTGACACGCCTCGCCCGACGCTATTAAATCGAGCACGTCGTTTTCGTAATACTCTTCTTCTTCTTCGTTACCATTATCAACATCGTCGTCGTTCTCCGTGCAACTCAAATCCTCCTCCTCGTCGTCCGAAAAGTCCTTCCTCTCGCCGTCTTTTCTTTCCTTTTCGCGCCTCTTCTCCCTCGCCTCTTTCGTCTCTTTAGGTTGTCGTCCTTCTCGCGTAGAAGATTTTTTCCTCAAAAACTTCAACTCGCTCGTTTCTTTCATTCGAATTCTCGTAAACTCTTTCCTGCACGTCGGACAACTGAGCGTCAGAACACCACTTTCACCGCTCCCGTTTCGACTCCTTCGACTCCTCGACGTTTTCGTCCACCGTTTGATGCAAGGATAGCAGAATAAGTGTTCGACGCAGCCGTCGAGAAACGCACTGGTTTCTTTGGAAATTTCCTCCAAGCAGATGGAACAGATGATTTTATCCATTTTCATCGCTTTTATTCGATGACCTCGTCGATGGCTTTTTACAGAAGAAGGAGGAGGAGGAGACGCAGAGGACGATCTCAAAGTTCGCTTGTTCGGGTTCGAAGTCATTTAGTTATGTACTCGTCGTCGCATGTTCTTTCGTGTGTTTTTGTGTGTGTTTTTGTCTTCTTTCCATGCAAGAGAGAAAATTCCAATTTCCAAGAAACGCCTGTTTTTATGCGTAAAAAAAGCGATCTCAAAAACATCCGGAAGAAAGAAGGATGTCCTCCGAATACCCGACGGAAGAGGAACGCGAGAGACTGCGAAACGCTCTCGCACTGCTCGAGAATAAACCCCCTTTGCCGTTGTGGCGTTTGTTCAGAGAGGCGTTGCTGAGTGGCGGCGCGTGTCGCGATATCGTGGAGAAGCATGTGATGTGTAAACTGAACGGGACGGATCTTAAATTCTTGTACGGAGTGAATACGGAGACGAGAAAGTTGATTAAGAGATCGTCTCGCAAGGGGGAGTTGAAAGAGACGTTTAAAGTTGAAGAGATGTCGTCGATATCTACGTTGGAAGTTGCGTGGGAGAATATACCGAGTTGGTGGGACGAAACATGGTTCTGCCGTCAAGTTGCTCGAACGAATAAACTCGAGTTGCTCAAGTGGGCGCGAGAGGAGAAAGAGTGTGAGTGGGATGAATTGACGATTTATATGGCCGCAAGTCGAGGTAATCTGGAAATGGTAAAGTATTGCGTGGCAAATGAGTGTCCTATCGATGAGAACGCGTGTGCATATGCTGCCAAAAACGGTCATCTCGAGTGCCTCAAATACTTACGCGAAGAAGCGAAAGCGCCTTGGGATTCGCTAACTGCCCGATGGGCGGCTTTAAATGGTCATCTTCACATACTCGAATATCTTGTCGAGCGTAAGTTTGATAAATATAACGAATTGGCGTGTGAGCGTGCAGCCGAGTTTGGCCACTTGGACTGTTTGAAGTACTTACACGAAACCGCCAAAGCGCCGTGGGACGAGGAAGCCGTACGAGAAGCGCACAATAAAAACCAAACGGAATGTGTACAATACCTCCTCGACAACAACTGTCCTCTCCCACCCGGTTGGTCTTACGAAGGAGGGACGTTATATACGGAAGTAGAACGCTCGCACTCATAAACCTTAAAGCTTGTACTACTACGCATACACGAAAGCGAGAAAAACGCGCCTTCTTGACATTTTTTGAAAAGACACTTCCCTCTTCACACTTTAACTCGTCTCTCACATTTCCACGCACACACGCACACATAATCTTCGATCGATCGATCGATTCCTCAAAACCCAAGAGCACGGAAGCGCGTGGTTTTCCTCGAAAGCGTTCTCAACCATGCCTCCGAGCAAAACCGACAAGATACTCGTTTCGGTAATACTTTTCATACGCGCGTTTCAAATTCGTTCAAATTCGTTCTTTTCCCCGAGAACTTTACATCTCTTTTGATGCACGAACTACGCGCTAAACTCACCTTTTTCTCTCTCCTTCTCTCTCTTTCATTCGTAAACAGCACTGTAAACTCAACACGTGGGTGAAAGTCGAATCCGGCGAGACGCAGAAATGGTTTGGACGGGTACGAATTTGATGATGAGAATTTTGTTTCGTTTTCTCTGTTTAATTATAATGAGATGTTTTCGCGAGAGCGTCGTTTCGCGAGGCTCGCGCGTCTGATCTGACGTGGCACGACGAACGAGCGCACAAAGTTTTCTCTTCTCTCTTTTATGTTCGTGTGCTCGTGTTCGCGCGCGCAAAAAGGAATAGTACGAACGAGATTAAAATACTAACTTCATTACGTTACGCAGATCATGGAAATCCACGCGAAGAAAAACAGCGTCGGCGTGCAGTGGCTGAAATCTATCGACGAGGACGATTTGTACGCCTGGGACGGGACTTCGCACGTGATTCACGTGGAGACTTTGTTAGAAGTCAATCCGGATTTGTTTCACCGAAGTTCGCGGGCGATAAGCGCGAAGAAGAAGAAGAACAACAACAAGAAGAGGGACTTGTTTTGTTTGATCGAGACGTGTCGAGGACGGTGTAAGGATATTAAGTTTGCAAATCCGGCGAAGGTTATCGGCGACGCGATGAAGAACGGCGGTAAAAGTAAGGACGTGAAAAGAGAGAGAGATTCTGTGGACGACGATGTTGAGGCTGAGGCGAAGAGGAAAGATATCGGTAAAGCGGGTAAAAAGGTACGAGTGAAGAGAGAAGAGATTGGAGGAGGAGAGATCGAGAAAGAAGAAGAGAAACCGTTGACGAACGAAGAGTTGGCGAGAAGAATGCACTCAAAAATGAACGCGAGTCCTCGATTGGGCACGTGGACGAACGAAGAAATGACCAACAGAGAGAACAAAAATTTAGCAGCGGCGGCAGGAGCGGGAGCGACGCGACAACAACAACAACAACAGCCCGCAGAGCAGCAGGAAAGGCGCGTGCCGCGACAACCGCTCCCTCGAACGAGAGCGCCGCCAAACAAGAGCACGGATAGCGACGACGAGACCAAGCACCAACAAATCATCGATTGGTCCAATAACGTTACCGGCGAAACCCTTTGCGAAGAAGTGCCGGTGCCGTTCAATTACATCACCAACCGATTCATGCGCTCCTCGGACGATAAAATCATTGAAGAGGAACGATACTTTGCAAAGTGTTCGTGCAACCGTTTGGCAACGATTTTCACGAGCAACGAGGACGATCCGGTCACGGAAGTCGACGTTCACGATTTCAACAAAGGCGTGTGCCCGACCAAAGGCATCGACTGCGGATCGGTTTCGTTCAAATTCCACGTCTTCAAATGCCCCGACGAGCGAGTCGGGTTCGGCATCCGCGCGACGCAAGACATTTCTCGCGGTTCATTCATATGCGAATACATCGGCGAGATCATCACGCGAGATCAAGCGCAAGCGCGAGAGGTTCTGTACAACAAGCAAGGGTTTTACTATTTACACGACATCACCGGCCAGGTGTACGCGAAGCGATACTCCATCGACCCGACGCACAGCGGCAACCTCGGTCGATTCTTCAACCACTCCTGCCGACCAAACTGCACCACCTTGGAGTTACCGAACAACGCGCAAAAGAACAAAAAATACGCCTCCCCTTCGGACTGCCCGACCGAAAAAGAACGTTTGATTGAAACCATGAAATACATGCCTCGCCTCGCGTTCTTCGCCTGTAAAGACGTGAAAAAAGGCGAACAGTTAACCATCGATTACTCCCCAGGAAGAGACGGCGAAGAGGACGGACAGGCGTTGAGGCAAACCGTCGAGTGTCGCTGCGGGGAAGACGTCTGCAAAGGTTGGTTGTTTTAAGAATACATATACACTACATAAAGTACTATACGCGTACGCGTAAACGCTCTCGCTCGCTTAAAATGTCAGTCTGGTCACCAAACGAACCACACAAATACAAGGAGAGAATTCGTCATCATTACCGCTTCTATATCTTCTCTCTCCGCGTCGTTTCTTCGCTCCCGAGGCTTCGGCGTGGCCTTCTCTGTGAAAAGGAGCTCTCGCGCTTCCTCTTTGTATTCTCGTCGAGAGCATCGTACTCGCAGCACAGGCGTCGTGAAAGGCGTTTCGCGTTCCATTCACATGTCGCCGGCGTCATCCAATGTGGACGACGGAAAGACAAAGAAGAAGAAAAGAGTGATCCTGTGGCACAGAAACGATTTGCGCGTGCGTGATAACTTAACCTTAAAAGAAGCGTTGACATTTTGCAGCGAGTCGAGCGAGCTGTGTGAGCTCGTGCCGACGTACATTTTCGATCCGAGATGGTTTTTGAGTGATGACGCGTTTGACCGGTCTGATCAGAAAAGGAGAGAGAAAAGGTACGCGGAACGCGTCGTCTGACATTTTTAATTCTTAATACGTTTTCTCTCGAGGCTTTGAAGACTCCTGTTGTTGTTGTTGTTGTTGTTGTTGTTGTTGTTGTTGTTGTTGTCGTTTATGGTGTTTGTCTTCTAACCTTTTAACTCTCCTCTTTTTTACATTATTTATTAGTCTCACGAACGCGCCAAAGTGTTCGCAACGAAGAGCGGAGTTTTTATTAGAATCCGTGTTAGATTTAAAAGAGCGATACAAGCGTTTGGGTTCGGATTTGTTGATTAAGATTGGTAAAAGCGAGGACGTTTTGGATGCGCTGGACGCGGACGTCGTCGTCTGCAGTCGAGAGGTGTGCGAAGACGAACGAGCGTTGGAGAGGAAAGTCAAACGAAAGGCGAAAGGAGAGTTAAAGTTGGTTTGGGATAATACTTTGTACCATTACGAGGACGTTTTTGAGTCCGGGAACTGTTATCAAAACGGGTTGAACGATTTACCGACGCAGTTCACGCAGTTTAAGAATAAAGTGGAGAGTAAAGTGTCCGTGAGAAAACCGATTTTGAACGACGCCGAGTTGAGCGATGGATTGAAGAAATTTTCGTCCCCGTCCAACGTGAGCGAAGAGGAGTCGCAATTCGTGCCAACAATCGAAGACATACCGTTAAGCGACGACGCTCGACAAATGCACGCCGCTATTCCTAAAGATAACTCCATAACGCCTGTGTACTCGTTCAAAGGCGGCGAATCCGAGGCGTTGAAAAGAGTCCAGCGATACTTGTACGAAACCGACGCCGTCGCGACGTATTTCGACACCAGAAACGGCATGCTGGAAGATTTAGAGTCAACCAAATTAGCCCCTTATTTAGCTTTAGGATGCATCTCTCCTCGATTTATCGAGAACGAAATTCGCAAGTACGAGAAAGAACGCGTGGAGAACAAATCGACGTATTGGGTCATTTTCGAGTTGACCTGGAGAGATTTCTATCGCTTCTTCGCTTTGCGGCACGGCGCGAAAATCTTCCAACTCGATGGGATTGGTTCGAACGGAAAGATGCCCCCTTGGACGGCCGAACACGAAGGACGAGACGAGATATTCGAAAAATGGATCACCGGCACGACCGGGTACCCGCTCATCGACGCGAACATGCGCGAATTAAAGCTCACCGGATGGATGTCCAACAGAGGTCGGCAAAACGTCGCCTCTTGGCTCGCGTTAGACGCTCGAATCGACTGGAGAATGGGCGCGGAATGGTTCGAGTTTCTCTTATTAGATTACGACCCGGCGTCTAACTGGGGCAACTGGGTCGCCGCCGCCGGATTAACTCGAGGCCGCGTCAACAAATTCAACATCCCGAAACAAACGAAAGATTACGACCCGCAAATGAAATACTGTCGCAAATTCATCCCAGAGTTGGATTCGAAAGACTACCCGCGACCGGTGCAGTTGAAGAAATTCGCGTTCGAGGAATCCTCATCGTCCAGAAATAACGGCGGCCGAAATGGCCCCGGAAGAGGAACAACAAACGGTGGGGGCAGAAGAGGAAAACAAAACAGACAGCCTCGAAACAACGCGTTCTACGACGACGACCGACAAAACGGCGGCGGCGGTTTCAGTTAAAAGAAGAGCGAGCGAGAGAGAAAGAATTAGTTCCAAAGAGGAAAATTTACTTATAATATACTTAGAAAACGAAACCGCCGCTCTTTCGGCGTCTTTATAAATAATATTAACCCGGGCTTTGTGGTGAATAAATAACAATTATCCATTCCTCCCCTCTTCTTCGACCGATAAAAATAGGCTTACATTAAGAGGCACTACATTAAGAGGTACGCCACGGACGCGGCGAGACCAAGAATTAACTTGGATACGATGACTTTGGGGGTCGCCGGCGAAGACACTTCGCACACCGAAGTATCGAGCGTGAAGGCCGCCGGCGAGGTGTTGCACAAGTTGGGTTCGCACTTCTCCTCGTAGTCGTGAAGGGTCGTTTCAAGCGTCGTTGGAAGCTGGGCTTCCTCGCACGTGTCGTGCGCCATGAGCATCTTTTGATACTTTTCTTTACACGTGGCACTTGTTTCACACGTGGTCCCCGTATTGCAATTCGCTTCGGACATTTCGGTCACGATGTTACCCATGTCCGTCAAAATATTATTACAGTCGATGGTCGGACAAGCATCCAAGTCCGAATCGAACTGTCGACGAATTTCGCAATCTTCGTAAAAACTCTCATAGTCGTGAATCTTTGTTTCAACTGCCAGTGGCATATCCTCGTGCGCGCAGTGATCGTGGTGCGCTTGCATGACGTAGTAATTGCTGACGCACTGCGCGTTATCCTCACCGGCGGCAGTTTTGCACACCGCGTTCGTTTCGAGGTAATTCAACGCCGCCGTGGTCGTCGCGTCAGCCGTCGCGCAGTCAATCGTCAATCCAGAAACGCACTGGCACTGGACGTGATCATCGTGGTGATCGTGATCGTGATCGTCTTCCGCGCGAATACCACCACCACCGCTAAAGAGGGCGGCGGTTATTAAGACAAGTTTCGTCGTTTTGCTTTTCCTATAGTATAAAGTATTATTATTCGTAGTAGTAGTAGCAGTAGTAGTAGTAGTAGTATTGAACACACAACATTTTTTGTCGGTTATTTGTGTGTATTTTTTTTTGAGAGAATCAACCAAAAAAAAGGTGGTGAGTTTTTTTTTATGCTTGTTTGAAAAAAAAAAAAGTGCCGGCGCGATCGAAAAAAACTCTGTCAGCAGTGTGTTTCGCGTCTTTGAACAAAAAAAAAGAAAAGGCGTGTGCCGGTTTTTGAACCCCGATCTGGCACGACAGCGCGACACCGGCACGCGTCGACACGCGCACGAAAGAAAAAATCGAACAACGATCACAACAACAACAACAACACGCAATAATAATACTAACGAAAAGTCGAAAAGTGAATAACACAACAATTAACGCACATCAGCATCATTTTGTTCGAGCGACTGATAATAGAAAGTTCTTTTTTATTATATATGTCGTGTGTGGATTTTGATCTTCGAGTGTCGTTTGTTGTTGTGACGAACAGGTGAGGAGATCCAATTTTTCCAAAGAAGAGGGAAGAAGAGTGTCGAAAAATTTGCGAGGAGAGAGCGATTTGATGAGAGGATTTTTGAACCTTTCTTTTGAGATGATTTTTTTTTTTTGATTTTTTTCTTCTCTTCTCTTCTCTTTTTCTCGGCAAAAAAAAAACGATCGCGCATCTTTTGTCGAACACAAAGAGCGACACAAAGAATCGGCACACGTCTCGCCGCCTTTCGCGCACGAGAAAAGAAGAAGGACTTCTGACTGCACCAAAAAGGCAAGAATAGTCGTCATCTTATCGTTACTCTTATTATAACAGACTCGCGTGTGTAGTGTGTAAATTAGTGTCGACAATTGGGTAGAGCGACGCAAAGAATCACACACGTCTCGCCGCCTTTCGCGCGCACGAGAAAAGAAGAAGGACTTCTGACTGCACCAAAAAGGCAAGAAGAACGCGCGACAACTTTTTAAACGGCGACGACAAAAAATGTTTAGATCTTCTTCGATCTCCTTTTTTGTGCTTTTCTCGATATCGTCTTTCTCGTCGTCGTTTTCGGGAACGATGGCGCTCGGCAGTCGAATAGTCGACGGGACGTCCCGAGACAGAGACTGCGAGTGTCGATGTGGTGAAACCCTAAATACCACGACTCTTCGTCATCTTTTCGTCGGCGATCCGGAAAAGTGCGCGAAAGAAGAGTGCGAACTGAAATTTCCGGAGACGTGCATCTCGACGCAATTCGTCGAAGCGACGTTCGTGTCGTGTTTGTGCAGCTGCGGAGGACACCCGTTGGTGGAAAATCTCTTCGAGAGTGAAGATTCGAGCGAATGTACGGAGGCGGCGTGCGCGACGCAGTTTTCAGAGGTTTGCCCGGGAATAGCGAGCGAGACGTCTGCCAATGAAAACTTTGCGACGTTCTTGGACTGCTCGTGTGGCTGTCAAAATTCCACGGCATTCAGTGAGGTGGAATTTTCGAAACGTTTTTTTGCCGGATCGACGGCGGCGTGTTCGCCGAGAGCCTGTCGGACTCGACTTTCTGAGGACGCGTGCTCGAGCGACGACGACGTGATTTCAAAATATACCGGTCCTCCGCAAGAGCCACGCATGGGATATGATTGCGAGTGTGGATGCGACGAAAGAGTGTTTGATATTAATGTTGGAGACGCGGCCATGTGTGTAGAAGCGACGTGCAAACAAAAGGAGGCTTTTTGCGCGAACGCGAAAGCGGTTGAAGCGAAATACGTGGATTGCATGTGTGATTGTTGCCGAGGGAGCCAATGTCCAAATCTCGTTCACAATTTATTTCATTCGGGTAATATGGAGAGTTGCACACCGTCTGCATGCGCATCCGCGTTCGACGAGTGTCCTCAGCCTCTTGGACCGTCGAACGAAGAAAATTACGCCACTTACCTCGATTGTAACTGTCAGTGCGTGGGAAGCGACGAAGAATATTCTCGATTCTTCGCGGGTTCGAGTGACACGTGCAGCAGAGATCAGTGCAGGACGTGGCTCTCCCTCGACACGTGCTCTAGTGGGTCAGAGATCATAGCGTACTACACGGGGTCAGCGAGCGGCCCGAAAACGACGATAAAATTATCCCGAGAGGATGTGGTTGTTATAGCCGTCGTCCTCGCGCTCGTCGCTTTCTCACTTTCGGGGTATTTCGGATACCGATATTATCAGCGACGATATAGAGGTTATAAATGGATGGTGATGGATGATGAAACGCCCTCCGAGGAGCGGAGTAATAGGACATTGCTCGAATTTAAGTCGCTGCGGTCGCAGCATGCAAGCAAGTATTCCACTAATGTTGAAGTTTCCGATTTACGAGTGATAGTACCGAATAACGATCCCGGCTACGAAATACAGAGGGAAGAATTCATATCGCGTAAAATCGGTCTTGGTCTATGAACGGCGGCGCTTTACTCAAAGCGCATACAAATGATGCGTATTCATGATTCCTGTTGGTTCTAACTCACGATTTAGATGTAAATGAAGGCGTTCTTCTCATTTTCAAGAAAGTATGCCGCCGCATGTGTGCGGTACTAGAACCTCTCCATCTTCCAAGTTTGTTTGCTTTTCTGTTGTGGTAATGATACAAGTATTTACAGTAGAAAAAATGTAATTGAAAAAAAATTATTTAGTCCATCTCCGTCCAGATGTTCATCGGTTCGGTTATATCGTCTGGGTAATCGTTCATCAGTGCAAATTTTAAGCACTCGTGCTGCTCGTACATGCGAGCGAAGCGAACGACGTGTCCGTTCACTGGAGCGTGGTGTTCGTGTAAAAGTTGTAAACAATCGACGTGACCGTTTCTTGAGGCGTTGACGGCGGAGTGAACGCAAATAGGAACATCGTTTTGAAAACACCATTCCAGTACCTCTTTGTGTCCTCGCAGCGAAGCTAGGGCTGGGGTACCGCTATCCCACGGGCATTTGAGTTCGTTCCTGAGAAATTTGAGCAGGTCGAGGTGACCGTGAAGCGCCGCTTCTGAACACGTTTCTTCATTCAACGGGCAACCGAGTTCGTGAATGCGTTGAAGGATTTCTATTTTGCCTGCTTGTGATGCATAAATAGGGACTTCTTCGGACCAAGGAACGCCTATTTGATGTAAATAATTGACACACCCGATGTGCCCTCCAAACGCCGCAAATATCATCACATTTGCATTGGATGTCATCTGGCATTCTTTTTTAGAAGCGCAATACCGCAAGATCTCGAGATGTCCGCCTTCCGCCGCTGCGCACGCCATCTGATCATACCAATCCACCTTGGCGTCCTCGATCAAAAACTTCAAGCAGTCCAAGTGCCCATTATGTGCGGCGCAAACCGCTGTATAGTCATCGAGAGGACATTCGTGTTCAAAGCAATACTGCAGCATCTCGAGATTTCCTTGCTCCGCCGCGGCGCTCGACACCCACTTATCCCACTTCAGTCCTTTCTCCTCTCGCGCCCATCGCAAAAAGGTCAAGTCGTCCAGTTCCGCCACTTTCCCTAGGAAGAACTCCTCCCCGTACTCTTTCACGCACGGTTCCATCGCCAAATTCAAGGTTGAAATCGAACTGACCTCCGAAATTTTCAGCTTGGTCTTTTTCAATAATTTGTCTCTTTCTTCTCCTTCTTTGTCAACACACCCAAAGAAACTTTGCTTTAAGATTTCCCGACTCGTTCTCGACGCGCTCGCGAACAATTTTTTGTCCGTATCGTTCAAGCGCTCGACAATATTCGAGAAGATGTCTACATTTCTTATCGCGTGCCACAGATGCGTACATTTTTCCTCCTCGCATCGCTGATCTTCTTCCTCCTCGCGATCGAAATCATCCAATCGCTTTTTTTTATTACATAAATCTTTTTTCATCCTTTCTTCTTTAACTTCTTTAACTTCTTCTTCTTTCTTTCGATCGTCTTCTTCTTCTTCAAATCTTCTCTTCGACGATTTATTATTATTCGTACCACTCTTTGGAGGGGTAGCGCTCATCTCTGCTTCTTTTATTAAAGATTCTTCGTCCGCCGCCGTCTTCTTCTTCGCGTGTGTTTTTTTTTGTCGTGTGCCGGTTTTTACGAAAAGCGTGTGCCTGGAAAAGAGTGTCTCATTTTTTAGGGTTTTTGAAAAAAAAGAAAATTTTAAACCCTAAACTTTTTTTTCACGACAACGACGACACAAAGACATTTTTTTTTCACGACAACGACGACACAACGACATCGTCTCTCGCGTGTCCTCAAAACCCATCATCACCACAAAACAAAAGAAGTGAAGAAGAGGGACCGAAATCATCTCAACGTTTTGGCACCACCACAGCGCTTTTTTCAGAGTTTTTGAAAGAGAGAGAGCGCGTAAAGAAGCGCAACGAGGACGACGACGGTACGTGTTGTTGCGCGCGTGTCTTCTTCTTCTTCTTCTTCTTCTTCTGAGAGAAAAGCGCTCTCATTCTGTGCTCTCTTTAACAACAACAACAACAACAACAACAACAACAACACAATTATTAGTTTTCCTACATCTCCCCTCCAAAAATCTCTTCCTTCTCGTAATCAGAAACCTCTTAATAATAACAGCGCGACGACGATGACGAAGACGGCCCCGCCGCAGCCGGGGATGATGCGGACGACAAAAATTGGAGGAAAAGGAATTAAGGGATCCAAAATGCCATCTCCGTCGTCGCGTTGTTCCGACCACGGCACGTTTAAGTTCAACTGTTCAAAACCGTCGAAGGAAGACCCAGAGCAGCCGTGTGGGAAAGGATGTTGCACGCACAGAAATCCGAACAACAATCAAGTGTTTATGAAACGAAGAGCGTGTAAGGAATGCAAAAAATTAGGCGAAGGCGGTTATGATTTGTGCGATTTGCACTTCGTGGATAAACGGTCGTGTAAGAAGTGCGCGCCGAGGTGTAAAGAACACGGGAAAGTGAAAGCGAATTGCCAATCGTGTCGACTGGAGGAAACGAACGCGGTGATCAACTTGACCTCTTTATCGACGGATATTGTTGGATTACAGGAGAAGGAACAACGAAGAGAAAGACGAAACGAAGAAGACTTTCTGGAAAAGGAGTCAAAAAACCAAACGCATAAAAAGTCAACCATTAAAAAGAAGGATAAAACAACAATCTTGACGGCTTCGAAAACGACTTTAACGTCGCCGGATTCGGACCCAGATCCGGACGTTGAAATAATATCGGCGTTTGAAACTACGCAAACGTTGAAAAGACCAAAGCCAACGATAGGAGACGTGGAGTGGGTTTCGGAGGATTTGACCACGACAGCGAAAGTGAATAGCATTTCTAGAGCGCATCCAGACTTTACCATCGAGTTGTGTCGAAAAATAACGAGCGCGGTAGGCAAAGAAGAAAACGTGGTGCTCGCAAGACAACAGCTTAAAAAGGGCGAGACGAACATCGATATTTCGTTCACGGAAAATGATTACGGCTCATATCAGTACCGATTGCATTTGAGGAGAACTGGGGGAAATAGTGCGTAATATATACAAGACGCCGCCCGAAAATGCGGTTTTGTTTTCGTCTAAGTATACCCCAACAAAAGGCGGTTCTTTTTTATATTTTTTTGCGTAGGAGATCATCCCCAACGTCGAGACGATAAAGACGACCATTTTTCTTAGTGAGAAGAGAGTTATTTTTAAACGAGGGTTATTTCAATAATAGTATTTGACAAATTTGGAACGCCGCCGCGTGGTCGTCTGAAACAACTTTCTTTGTCGTAACTCATTATTGAAGAAGGGTGGTGCTTCATTCGAAGCGATCGACTCGAACTTCGATTTCTCTGCCTCCAAAGTCTGTTCCGTTGAATCTTTTAATCGCTTTTTCAGCCTCTTCTTTTGTTTCAAAACGAACAGTCGCCCACCCTTTACTTCTGCCCGAGTCCGAGAAGCACTTCACGGTAGCCGCACTCACCTTCCCAACTTCTGTGAACACAGCCGATAAGTCATCTTTTGTAGTCGTCCAGGGTAGATTTCGCACAACGACTTGCACGCCAGAGGATGGATTGTCCATCTGTTCTCCTTCCTTTACCGAGTTCTCGACAGATTTTCGTTCGATTCGAACACAAATGTGTCTGCCTTCAAGTTCGGTATCGTGTAACACTTTGACCCCTTCTTCCGCTTGATCTAAGGACTCAAAATCCATTAGCGCCCATCCTTTTGATTTACCGTTCGACATACGGGCCACTTCACATCGCACAATCGGGTGACTTAAGCGTTTGCAATGCTCCGCGAGCGAATCTGGCGTCGTTTCCCACGAAAGGTTGCTCACGTGAACGCGCACGTTACTCGACGCTGACGGTAAACCCAGAGAATTCAACTCTCCCTTTGGTTTCGTATAATCGCTCGATGATGGGCGACTGTTGTGATAACCATCGTCTCCGGCATCGTAGTACGATGATGAGCCTCCGCGATAGCTTCTCTGTGTGCGACGTTGGAAAGTACCGCCGGCAATATTTTCGTAAGTTTGTACGCGAGACAAACGATTTTCCAGTCCTCTTGAATAAGGCTCCCGACGCAATAGATAAGGACGTTGTTGTAGTTGTTGTTGTTGTTGTCGTCGTCGATCGAAAGTTCTCTCATTCGTGCGGCGCGGCTGTTCGAAACTTACGTCCAATACCCTCCCGAAGTGCTCGATCCCGTTCATTTCTTTACGCGCGCTTCGACTCGCGCGAGGATCAAGAAATCGGACAAATCCAAAACCGCGGTTGCATTTTCCTCCTCGGTAGTCTCTCGGCACGTACACATCCGCCACACTTTCACCAGGAAGAATCTGTTCAAACAGTTGTCGAACATCACTCGTGGTCGCATCGAATGACAAATTATCCACGCGAACGGTGTAAAAATGCTCTTTTCGGTGCTTTCGCATCATCTGGTCGTCGTCTCTGCCGATGCCTTTTTTTCCCGACACTCGTACCCCGAGATCGATTTGATTTCCGGGAAAGGTCTTTGAATCATCGTGCGGGGTTTCCATCACCATTTTTTCCGCGTTTTGCGCGGTCGTCGAAATCACACCAACGCGACTTTTGTCGTCTTCTTCGTGCGTTTGCGTGTTGCCAGTTTCTTCGTTTGTGATGAGCGCGAGCATTTCCATTAGTATTAGTTTAGTATTGTATTATTGTAAATTCTTCTTTTTACCAGCTGTGTGAATTGTGGTGTGCGTGTTTCATTACAAAGACAGAAGTTTTATTTTTCCTTATATGATGTGGTAACATCTAAAAAACGTAAACGTAAACGTGATGAACTGTGAATCGTTTGTTTGGGTGTCTTTTCGTCGCATGTGCGAAAAAAAGTATTAATATAAGGGCGCCACACACCCGAAGCACCCACAAAAACCCGGCACACGCCCACAAAAAACCGGCACACGCCCACAAAAAAACCGACACACGCCCACAAAAAAACCGGCACAAATTAAAGAGGATACTCGAACGACTTTAGAGCACTACATATCGAACAACTACCATTATGACGAACGAAAACGCGGAGGACGACGATACCAGAGTCCCGGTGACTGTTTTAACCGGCTTCTTGGGTTCTGGCAAAACGACTTTGCTGAATCACATCTTAACCGCGACGCACGGAAAGAAAATTGCCGTCATTGAAAATGAATTTGGAGATGTCGGGATCGACGACGCGCTTTTGCAGAAGAACACGAAGATGCAAAGCGAGGAGGAGATTATTGAGATGATGAATGGCTGCATTTGTTGTACCGTTCGCCAAGATTTGGTGAAAGTACTCGCGAAACTCGCCGATCGCGTCAAGAAAGGGACGTTGAAGCTGGATGGCATAATTATCGAGACTACGGGGGTGGCCGACCCGGCGCCAGTCGCGCAAACATTCTTCGTGGACGATACTGTGAAGGAATTTGCACGATTAGATGGTATTGTCACGCTCGTCGATGCGAAGCACATCGAACAACATCTTGACGATGAAAAAGAGGAGGGCGTGGAAAATGAAGCTGTCGAACAAGTCGCGTTTGCAGACCGTCTTTTGCTGAACAAGACCGATCTGGTGAGCCAGAAGGATCTCGAAAGGGTCGAGAAGAGACTTCGGGCGATAAATTCGAACGCGCCGGTCATACGTTGTACCAGATCCAACGTATCCGTGGATAACGTTCTTAACATTCATGGGTTTGACTTGAAGCGCACGCTGGATATGGATCCTGAGTTCCTAAACACGGATGGCGAGCATCAGCACGACGACAGCGTAAAGAGTGTCTCGATCGTCGAAGAAGGGAATTTGGACATGGAACTTCTTCACGAGTGGATTGGTGACATCTTGCAAAATAAGGGTGCAGATATCTATCGCATGAAAGGTGTGCTATGTGTGGAACATTCAAATCGGAAGTTTCTGTATCACGCTGTTCACATGATTTTCAGCTCTATGTTTGATGAAGTTGAAATGGATCCGAACGAGAAACGAGAGAGCAAACTCGTCTTCATCGGCAAGAACTTGGATGCAGAAGAACTCAAAGAAGGTTTTAAGCTATGCATGCACACTCCAGAGCTTGAGCAAGTTCGACTTGAACAATTACGCTTCGATGTCGGGGACTCTGTCGAGTGCAATGTTGGCGGCGTGAGAAGATCAACTTGGAAAAAAGGTGCAGTCGTCCAAAAACGCTACAGGAACGAATACATGCCGCCTGGTTTAATCGCCGCATATCAGGTAAGACTAGACGACTCCGGCGATCTTATTTACGCACCAGAGGATGTGGACGAAATTATTCGTAAGATTTGATTGCCTTCATGTACACACGACGAGAGAAGGCAAGCAATCCCCCTTTCCAGCCCCTGAACCAAAAAATGGTGACCCGAAACGACGAAATTGTTGTAACGCATGGTGAAAATTTAAAAATTTAAGCTCCCCTGTAATAAATATAGAATGGATACTTGTGTCATTCGTCCGAACTGCGCGTGGATTTTGCGGCGCGCAGACTCACATCACGACGCATTTTCCGTTCATCTCATCTTCCTCTGGAAGCTTACCGCCGGTCGCCAGCCAGCCGGCGCATGTTTTTCCGAGTTTCTTCTCGGCCGCTTTCTCGTACGCGGCGACTTGCGCGTCCGTCAAGACGCCCACCCAACGCTTGTTCGTGCCTTTGTTGATGAACGTTTTCGCGCCACCTTCCCACACCGCTCCAGCGAGAGGAGCGACGGCGTCCGCATTTTTCTTCATGCTTTCAAAGGTGCACTCTTCGACGAGCTTTTTGAAAAGCTTTTCGTCTTTGATCGGCTCCCCAAGAAAATCGGCTATTCTTCGCATCTCTCCCGCCAAGTCCGATTTCAAATCGTTGAAGTGCACGAACAACACGTCCGGGTGAGAAGAGAGAGACGCATTTGTAACATACACATAAACATACGCACGCGCGCTTAATATGCGTATGTTCCAAAAATTAATATGAGCACCTTTTGTTTGCATGTTTTTTGAGCGTGTTTTCTTCTGTTCTCGCGGGTTTACATAATACACACCATAAAAAAGTATTCTCAGAGGATCAACACTCCTCACAAAACACACACTACTAGTATATAACATCCGAGGAACGGAGCGTTCGTTTGCCTCTCGTCGTCGCGTGTTTTCGTGTGTTTTTGTTTGTGTGCACCCCCTTTTGTGAAAAAACTCAAGCCTTTTCTCTCACAAAATCTCTCCAAAGTTTTGTGCACAAACAAAAGCGCGCTAAAACCATCAGACGCTTTACCATCCGCGTTCCGAACGCGCACCGCAATTTCAGAGTAAAAATTCTCGCGTAAAAGTATTCGTCCGAGATATATCGCGGCGCATTCGGTGCGTTTTCCTTAATCGTATTGCATTTCACAGGTGTAATTCCGTTTTGTTTTGCGCACAAAAGCGCTTACGCTTTTTCTCTTCTTTTGGTTAGATACACAACGTAAGCACTACCTTTCCAGAGAGATTAAGAGAGAGAGATTAAGAGAGATTAAGAAGAGAGAGAATGAAGAAGGTCTTCCCGTTGGAAGGAACAACTCCAAGAAAAGCATCGGACGATGAGAAAAAGAAATCGAATTTGTTGAAACTCAAACCGGTGACTCCGGTGTTGTCGAGGAAGAGGAGAAGAGCGCTTTTTAAAGAAGAAGAAGAAGCGCACGAACAACAACGAGAACCATCATCTTCTGAATCACCGACGAAATTCTCGGAAGAGCAAACGCGTGCGTTAAATTCGATCGTTGACGAGGGTAAAAACGTGTACGTTTTCGGCAACGCGGGGACGGGGAAGTCGTTGATTTTACAAGAAGCGGTGCTCAGATTGCGAAGACTGGGAAAGAAGGTCGCGGTGACGGCGAGTACAGGAATCGCGGGCGTCGCGATCGGAGGGTCGACGTTACACGCGTTCGCGGCGACGTTCGTGCAAAAGAACGTTGGGTCGCACACGTGGGGGTACGCGAAGCCGATGGATAAGAGACGCGTGAGAGACGTGGACGTGCTTTTTATAGACGAAATATCGATGTGTTCGGGGGAGTATTTCGATCGCGTTTCGGAACATTTGGCGCTGATACGCGAACGTCCGAATAAGCCGTTCGGAGGAATACAAGTTGTTTTGATGGGTGATTTCTTGCAGTTGCAGCCGGTGTGTGAAGCGAAAAAACACGGCGAGCAAAACGGAGGAAGATTTTGCCCGGCGGTGTGTTTGAATCGAGGCTTCGCTTTCCAGTCGTTCACCTGGGACGCGTTAAGTTTGGAGTCGGTGGAGTTGACGAAGGTGTATCGACAAGGCAAAGACGAGGAGTTTGCGAGACTTTTGAACGGCATACGCGTCGGAGATCGAAAAGCTGGCGAGGAGATTGTTCGTTACGTTATGAACAATAGTAATAATAATAATAATGTCAATAAAGGAGAACAATGTGGACTTTCAGAACTTCATTTATTCGCGACGAATAAAAGCACTAACGCGCACAACAAGATAAAAATGGACGAGCTACGAACCGAGGCTGAAACCTACGAAGCGATGGATAAAGTCAAACCGTACGTCGACGCGCGTCACAAAGACCACGAGGACCACAAGGCAATCTTAAAAAGACACTTGCCTAGAATCGAGGAAGATTGGCAAGCGCAGCCGAAACTCGAGCTCAAAGAAGGCGCCGAAGTTATCATGCTAGTCAACGTTGAGATCGACGGTAAAAAGCTCGCCAACGGGTCGCGCGGTAAGGTTGTATCGTTTAACGACGCGAATTCAGATGCCGAATTCAAAGTCCATTTGAAAACACGCTACGAAGAGCTCGAGAAAGTCCCGGAGAAGTCTCGCAACGAACAGCGCGAACTCGATTTGCTCGCGAAACAAATCGAATGGCTCGAGAACATGGCCGAAAGAGGGAAGAAAATCCCGTACGTCAAGTTTGAGCGATGGTCGTATGCCATACCGATGCTTCCGCATCCCTTCGTCGAGGAAGTCATTGGCTTCGGATGGTGTATTCGTGTCCAAATACCCTTGAAGATTGCGTTTGCGCTTTCGATTCACAAGTCCCAAGGCATGTCGCTCGATTCTGCATTCGTCTGCGGTGCGAGGATATTCGCGGAAGGACAACTGTACGTGGCTCTCTCGCGATGTCGCTCCGTCTCCGGTTTACGCGTGAGAAACTTGGATCCTACGAAAATCACAGCCTCGAAAGACGCGCTCGATTTTTACAATCACCTTCGAGACCCGGAAAGGTTTGCTCCGCATACGCACAAGTGGTGGAAAGAACGTCCCACGGACAAAACTTCAAGGTGGGACAAAGCAGCGGCGGAAGCGATGACGAAATACTTGAAAAGAGCGGAGAAAACGGATCCCGGTCGAGACATTTCGGAGTACCTCTCGTTAGAATTGCTGAAAAGAACGGTCGTGAGCAGAACTTTGGACGACGACAAAGAGCGTTGGAAGTGCCCGTCGTGCTTCTTTACCGATAAAAAGACGCAGCAACCGCTTCAGTGTTGTTACGACGTCCTCAAAACAAGAAGCCGAAAACACGAAGCAGAAGAAGAAGAAGAAGAAGAAGAAGAAGAATGGGCGCTTAGGAAACGTCGCAGAAGTTTAGAAATCGAAGAACTCGAGCTCAAACAGCTCCGCCTCGCGAATGAGAAGTTGCAGCTCGAGCTCGACGCGCAACGCCTCTCGAACGAGAAGCGCCGCGAGAGCAATACAGGTTTGCGGCTCGCGCTCGAGGAGGACGAGCTCAAGAAAGATGTATCGCGAATCTCTCCGAAACGACCGTAAAGAAGATTGGTGGAAAAGAGAGAAACACTACTGCTGGACATACAAGTTGAACTACATACATTTCTTCGTGTCGCGCCCGTCGACCCCTAAACCCTATCAATCCACATCCAAAGGAAAGAAGCACCAAAAGAACTTCACACATTTACTCACAAACAACACACTCACACTCACACTCTCTCTCTCTCCCTCCACCAAACACCACCACATCGCGACAACAACAATAACAAATAATAATAATTCATCATGCTCGTCGGAACGCCGTCAAAACTCTCTCGAATAGGCGGGTCTCCGTCGAATAAGAAACGGGTTTGGATGATGATTTTGAAACGATGGTTTCCCTTACTCGCCGTGGTGATGACTTTGTTCGTTTTGACGTGGACAGAGGAAACGACGAGAGGAGGAAAAGACAGAGGAGGAGGAAAAGAATTTACGACGACGCGTCCTCGCGATTTTGACGAGAAGGATTCTTCCTTTTCGGGAAAATCCGACGTTTTATCGTCGTTTACGTCGTCATCCTCTGTTGGTGGTTTTAAAGGTGGTTTTGGTGGGAAAAGGAGCGGCGAGGAGGAGGAGGAGGAGGAGGAGGAAGAGGACGAACAAAGCGGCGGCGCGAAGAGTGGTTCTAAGAATACTAATAACAATAACAATAATAATAATCCGTACTCGCTCGTGGCGACGATCGAGGACGAGGACGACGACGAGGAGATCGATGCCGAGGACGCCTCGTCGTCGGAGAGGAGTAGGAGTAGTACGAGTAGTAATAATAATAATAATAGCGGTAAAAACAGGGTAGTAGGTAATAAAAGAAGAAAATGCGGCAAGCACGGCGCGTATAGCGAGAAGTTGAACGAATGCTTGTGTTCGGCGTTGTACGAAGGCGACGGGTGCGAGCGGGTGAAACCGATGCCGACGGAGTTTAAAGGTTTCGATTGCTTGAAAACGTTTACGGGCGAATTCGAAGGCGATTTAGCCATCAATCGAGATCGAGTTTTGAAAGATAAGCAAGTCGCGGTGACGTTGCCGGGGAAGGAGAAAGATCCCGATGGCGGGTATCGTATTCTCGTCCCGAACGAAGAGCCGCTCTTCTCTCAGTTTGCGAAAATCTTGCCGAAAAAAGACGAAATTGGACGTTCGTTTTTCGGCACGTGCGCGGTGGTAGGTTCGTCGGGAATCGTTTTGAATTACGAACACGGCGGCGATATCGACGACCACGACATGGTTTTTCGTTTCAACAGCGCTCCGACGAGAGGTTTTGAAAAGCACGTCGGCTCGAAAACGACGTACCGAATCACCAACACCCAAAACTGGGGCTTCCACGAGCCGAAAACGGAGGAGAGCATTTTAATCCACTTCCGCGCGAAAAGCGCCATCAAAGGTTTGTTTTGGAACTCGAAGCAAAAGAAACCGTTAAAGCTCTACGCGTTCGCGCCGGATTTCGTGGAATACGTGGCGCAAAAGGTCAACTTTTTAGCCACTTCCGGTCTGTACGGCATCTTGTTGGCGTTGCAACGCTGCCACTCCGTCTCCATCTACGGCTTCCAAGTCTCCACCCAACACGGGACGTTATACCACTACTACGACCCATGCGACGTCCCCGCAAACGTCGAACGCGACGACACCGAATGGATCGTCATCCGAGAACTCGCCAAACACGGGTTCATTTCTTTCCGAGAACCGTGCGTCGCCGAGTGCCACGAAACCAAAACGCAATGCGACGCGTGTAAAGAAGCGAACGAAGACTTTACTAAGAAAAAAGTCAAACTCCCATCTCGTGCAAAGTGCGACCCGAACGCGGTCAGTAAAGGGCATTTGGAAGTGCCGTGGAGGCTCGAACGAAGGCAAGCCAGGAGGAGAGGAGGCGGGCATAATAAGTAATATGTAGTTTATCAGAGCAAATTTTGGTCCTTTTAATGAAGGGTAAATGATGAGCAGTGGCGATGATACGCACCACCACAGAGGCGATATCACGCACGAATCAAACAACAGTAGCGCTTAAGACGCGTTTGTGGAATACTGCGCGTTAGAAGCAGTCAGTTCTGTGCGTGTTTTGATTTTGAGTAATATGTAGTAGTTTATCGTAAATTTTGGTCCTTTTGATGAAGGGTAAAAAAGGAGCACATTCCCCCCACAAAAAATGTTCCAAAAGAGCAGCGCTTTCCGGAGCGGCTCTTTCGGAGTTATCATCGCATCATCAGTAGAAGTAGTGTAAAGTAGTAAAGGACCACTAACGACGTAAGCGACCCTCTGTGCGCGCGTGTAGCCTGTTTGTTTCAACAGCAGAGAGAGAAACACTCGAAGTGTAATTAATGGCGGCGAACAAGGAAATTGGAATCCTTCTCCTCCTCGTTTCCTCGATGCTTTTCCTTTGCCTTTTCGGAAACAACGAGGACAATTTCGTCGGTAAAAACAGCAACGATACTAAAACTGTCTTTTCGTTCATTCACGCGTCAATCGTCGCCGTCCCGGTGACCATTTTTTACGCGTACTGGAATTGGATTTCGGTGCAGTTTTTGAGACACTCTTGATGAGTTGTGTTTGGCGAAGGGTTTACCGTTTTACCGAAGAAGAGAGAAAGAGACTCTGGCGTAGCGCAGGGGTGGTGTATTTCCCTCTGCGGCTTCTTGTGTCGATGATGATGCGCGTTTTGTCGAGAAGACCCATTCATTCGCGATGTAACAGGTACGATTAAAATATTCTTTCTCTCGCTCTCGCTCTCGTATATTTTCAAGGAGAAGTTCAGTATTGCTTGTACGTCGGACATCTGAACGTTCGATTCTTAAACCGAACGTTCGCCGTCTGGCTGAAGCATAGATTATAGTTTAGACCAGATCTTAAACCGATACGAGATGCCGCGTTGCGTTCGCGCGACGCGGGTCGCTCGCGTCGACCTGTCTGCTGGCACATTTTCTCTTTGTTTTAAACTTCTCTTTTGTTGTGCACGCGACTTACCCCGGGCTGCTCGACGTTTTGTAGTGTCATCGAGCGAGCCCTGGTCTGCGTGCTAGATTAGTAGAATCTTTTTTCTAGGGCGCTTTATGTTGCAACGCTGCGTTTCTCTCGCGGATGTTGGGTCAAGAAGCGCGCATATCATATCCATAAATCTTTTGTTGTAGACGTCTGCCACGGTTTCGTTAGCTTTTCATGGCTTTGAGCGAATCTGTCCAATGTCGTCTTACATCGATCATTTCTGCCCTCATGATAGGAAGCGGGGTTGACCGACTTTAATGGTTTACACTGTGCCAACCGGGCGATTACATTTGACGACGTTCTTCTTGGATGTTGTTGTTGTTGTTTTTACTCACGCGTTCATTCTCTCTTTTTTCAATTTTCAATTTTCAATCAATCAATCATCACAGTGTGAAGAGGAACATAATAAAAACGATGAGCGCGGCGTTGTATTATTACATGTATGTACATTAAAAATTATCTATCGAGCAGCGTCGGCGCCGACGGTAGCTTATAGAAACCAGATTCGCCGTTCTTCAAATCCAAACTATCATCGCTCACTCCTTCGCTATCATCGCTCCCCGGATCTTTCACCGACACGATTTCTACTTCAAATAATAAAGGACCGTCTCGATAATTCTCCAGCCTTCGCCTCGCGCCGTACGAATCCGGTTGCGGTTGCACAAAATCGTTCACGTATCCCAAATTCGGCGGCATCAACACCCTTCGCACGCCGCCTTGACGCATCCCAACGACGACCGGCGCAACCGCTCTCGGCAAACTATTCTCTTCTCCCAGTATAAAAGTATACGGAACGCCGACGTCGTCGAGTCCTTCCGAGCCGTATCCTCGCGCCCACAACAAAACCGCCGTCCCTCCGGACGAGTACTTAAAATACGCGCCCGAGGACAATCGAAACACTTTAAACAAAATCGAAACTTTCGAGCCTTTTCTGCACCGTTTCGTCCCACTCACGCCTTCGTCGTACTCCCGAAACTGTATTCCCGATGGTAACGTCATCAAAGGTGCGTCCGATTCTAACTCTTCCTCTTTCCTTTCCCGTAACTTTTCAGCTTCGCGTTTCTTGCGTTCGCTCGCTTCGAATCTCTCACGTTTGGAGGAGTTTCTTATCCCAAGATACGAGACCAAATTGGGTTCGTTATCATCACTATTGGGCGGTTTTTTGTTCAACCCGTACGCGAACGCTTTTCTGTCTGTACTCGTCTCGAGGAGAGCGATGATTTTTAAGCAGTTATTCATCGCTTCGCGTCTATTTATCATCTTCATCTTCATCTTTAAACCCTCGGTATCCCCGTTTTTGACACCTGCATTTTCCCCTAAAACGGCTTCCAAATGTTGTGTTTGAACACCATTGAATCTTCTTTTTCTTAATAATGGGGGTGTTTTTAGCATTGTTCTCGATCGATTTCGCGAGGACAAAGTCGCGATGCGTGGTGGTGGTGGCGATTTGGAGACGATGATCATGTTTATCATGAGAGGTTACAAATGCGGTTCTTTAGTGTGGAAACGCATATTTTGCTAAAAGGAGTAAAAAGATTCTAAAAGAAAAGAAAGAGTATTTAATGATGACGAGGAGAAGAGCATCGAAGAACAGCAGCAGTGCATTCAGAGCAGTAGTGTAGTAGTCACCGATGATGATGATGATGATATTAATACTATTATTAATGCTCTTTAATCCATCGCGCGAGGTCAAAATGTCCGCTTTGGTAGGCGATTTCGTGGCACTCGTGTCGATCGAACGGACATTTGCGTTCGAGGACCAAGTATTGCAAACACTCGAAAGAACCTTTCCAAGCGGCTCTCCAACAGGCGTCCTTGCATAAAGGCGCGTTGTGGTATTCAACGAGATACTGTAAAGTTTGCAAATGATTGTTTTGACTGGCGTATTCCACCGCCAGAGAGTTTAGGTACATTTTGTCCGGCAAGAGGTGGTCGTGAATGTATTTCAAAACCTCGAGGCGGCCGCCGTCGGCTAACGCGGCGAAAACGAGATCGTTGAGTTGTAATCCGTGTTCGATGCACAAGGCGAATTGCGCAGGCGTTTCGATTTCGGAAATTTTTACCGCTTTGACTCTTCCTTGTTCTAAGTTCGAGGAACTCATGACGCCAAAGTCTCGCAGAGTTACTTTTTTGAACGATTTCGAAACTTTCGAAAGAAAGAAACGAGCGTTGTTTCCAGCTTTGATGCATATGCGTTTAAGGAGTTTTTTATTGTCCGGATTCGATACGAATGACGTGAATTGATCTCTTCGATTGGCATTATTCGTCGCGCGACCGTTGCGATTGTAGTCGACGAGAGCGTTTAATTCGCGATGATTGTGTTTCGGTACTACTGCGAGTTCTCCTTCTTGGTCTTCAATCGTCGTCGTCGCGTTATCGCTACTCTTTTTGCACTGGTGTTGTTGCTTTTCTTCTCGTTGTTCTGGATTATTCGATGGATTTTGAAGCCGCGACGACAGCATTTGAGGCTGCTTCTCGACAAACCCCGGCACGCCGAAACCGCAGTGGCCTTTTTTATCATCGCACCGCGTACCCGACGAGGAAGATTTCTTCTCCTTCTCGTTCTTCACCGTTTCAACTTCTTCTCCATCGTCGCCCGAACTGTCATCGTCGTCCAAAATTCTCGTCGTCTTCGCCGTCCTCATTACCTTCGGCTTCTTCTTCGGCAGCGCGCTTTCGTCGTTGCGCAATCCAAGAGACATCGAATGTTGTTGTTCAGCACCATCGGTATCAAACATCTCCTCGTCGACATCATCGGTTGTTGTTTGCGTGCCAACAGATTTTGACACCGATTGCACGGCAACACCTATCGTACCGTTGTTCCTTTGCGATATCGGCGGCGAAAAGGGCTTCGTATCGGCTTCGTATTTCATCATCTTCATTCGGATCTCGGATGCCTCGATGCCTTCCTTGGATGTGGAGGACAAAGGGATCAACCGAGGAGGAGGAGGATGCACATCTCGTCGCGCGCCTCCTCCGTCGTGTTCGATGCACATTGTCCAGGTGTTCTGCTGCTGCCGTAAAAGCTCGTCCTCGTCCATGTCCTCGCGATCGTCAATGTCGTCAAAGATGTTGGTGTTGGTATTCATATTTTTTTTTGCCGAAAATAAAAGCGACCGTTTTTTAAAGAAATGAAACAAACTTTCACATTCGAACGACAGAGGAAGGCAGCGCATATATACTGGTAGTAAATCTGGTAGTATTAGTATTCAAACAACGCTCTCTCTCTCTTCTACATTCTATTATGCCTTTTTTGGTAACTGCTATATATATATTTCTCTCTCTCTTTCTACTGCGCGTTGAACGGAACCGGTTGTAATACGCGACGCTTGGAAGGCGTACCCGCTTTTGGTTTCGGTTTTTGACCGGAATCTTCTCCGTTGACAACGTCGAGACGCAACGCTTTTACCGCGCTGTTGTTGATTTTCTTTTTCTCGCTCAACTGTTCTTGATGTTCTTGCAATCGTTTCTTGGCGCTTTCCGCTAACCCTTGTAAATCGACGTTGATCTTGGACGCTTCCGAGACCATGCCCCAGATGCGTTGCGAGACGTGACTTTTATGTTGATGTTTACCAGCGGACGAAAATGTGAGTACTGGTTTTCCGGCACTTTTAGACGTCGTCGTCGTTGCAATCGTTGTTCTGCCGAGTCGCGAGGATGTTTGCATGGACGTTTGCGGCGTTTGAAATCTATCCGCGGGTGAGGAAGGCGCGGAGACAAAGTTCCCTCGATTCGCCGACGGCGCTGTCATCGGCGTCTTGCCACCACCATTGTTTATGTTCATCTTCGACGGCGTCGGCGACGACACGTTCTTACTCGTCGCGCAAAAATCTTCAACAATCACTTGCGCTTCCACGTCCAACCCGTCGAAAAACGCTTTATCGATGTGCACCACCTCGGCGATCTTCAACGCTTTCCTCTCGAGCGATCTCAACGCGTCTTTCAAATCCTCAATTTCCATGTTTTTCATGCGTTCGTTCGCGCTCAACACGTTCGCGTGTCGTTCGACATTCTTCTTCAACATGTCTGACAACTGCTCGCAGTTTTGTTCGGATTTTTTCAACTTGTCTTGTTCCTCGCGCAACCGCTCTTCGGTGACTTCTTTGGACGCGCGGAAAGCCTCCAGTTGCCGCTTGGCTTGTTCCGATTCTTGTTGGTACTTAGAGATGTCACCCAAGGCTTTGTTCAGTTTCGTTTGCTTCTCTTGCATTTTAGTGTGTAAACTCGCGCTTTCATCTTCTAAGAACATAAGCTTCGAGGACATGTTCTCTTTCTCGCTGGTCGATTGCGAGCGAAAATGTTCGATTTCCTCGACGCGAGCGCTCAACACCGTCTGCGTGTTCTCCAAAGATGTTTTAAACGACTGCGCTTCCGACCATGCTAACTCGCACTTCTTCTCCGCGTTCGCTAAGTTCGTCTGTAACCGTTCCATTTCCTCTTTGTTCGTCTCAATCGTCCTTTGGTGCTCGCAAATCGTCTTCTCCGCAAACTCCGCGGCTTCTTGCAAATCTTCAAAGTAAATCGCGCAGTCCTCCTGGGTTTGTAAGTGCTTCTTGTGCTCGTTTTCGTACGACTCTGTCGCCTTTTTGAGCTCCAGACGCATCTCTTCCAATTGCTTATCCTTCGCGTCGCATTTGGCTCTCAAATCATAACACAGCCGATTGGCCTCGAAGAGCTCCGCCGCGTTCGAGGAAGATTTCTGCCGATCCACGCTCATCGCGTCCACTTGCGCCGATAACTTCTTCTCTTTCTCTTCAGCCATGCGTAACTGCCTTTCCAAATGTTCGCGTTCCGCTTTTGCCGTTCGTTCGCTCTTTTGCAACTGTTCCAACTCTTTGCGCAAGTTTTCTTCATTCGCGCTCGATTGCTTCGCTTTCGCCTCCAACGCGGCCACTTTCGATTGCGCGCTTTGGATCGTCGCGTCTTTTTCCTTCATCATAAATACGTGTTGTTGCTGGTTGACACTATTGTTATTGTTATTGGCCTTTTGAACCTCTGATGATTTCAAATCATCCTCCAACTTTTTGACCACCTGCTCCTTCTGCGTCAACGAGACGCGCATGCGTTCGAGCTCATCGTCCCGCTTCTTCTTCTCCGAGTGCATTCTGTGCAATAACTCCTCGTTCGCTTTCAACCGCTCGTCTTTTTCGTGCATCTCCGCGGTCATCTTCGCGACTTTCTCGTTCAAAATTTTCAACGCTTCTTCGGCTTTCGTGTCGTCCGAATTGACGCGTTTGGCCGTCGCCGCGTACTTTTCCTCGAGCGCGTTCAACATCTTCTCCTTCTCTTGCAACTTTCTCTTCTCGTCTTGCAACTGCCTCTCTAAATATCTCTTCGCTTTCATCGCATCGGTCACTTTCTGTCGTTCGACGGCTAACATTTTCGAGTGATTGTTGTTCGATGATGCTTTCGAAGAAAAAAATTGCTCTTTTCGATCAATCTCCGCCGCTTTGCGCTGCACCTCGTTATTAGAGTTGTTGTCCACCTGATTGTACGATTCTATCGCCTTCAAATCTCGCACTTCGATCTCTTCTTGCAACGTGGAATAGTTTCCAATCCATTCATTTTCAATCTTATCCTTTTCTGCGATGACCTGCAAATGTTTGAAGATTTCAAGCTCGCGTTGACTCACCGTCTTCTTCAAAGCGTCTCTTTCCTCTTCAATCGAGCGCAAAGTCTCTTCCAACACTCGTAACTCCTCGATGCGTTTCCGTTTTTCCTCTTCAATCGACTGCATTTCTTCCATCATCTTTTCCATTTTCTTTTCCGCGTGTACTCGTAAACTTCGTTCAGTTTCCACGTCCGATTCCAACTGTTTTTGAATCTCCGCAAACTCTCGCTTTCGAGCGTTGACTTCTTTTTGCAATTTCGCGTTCGTCTCTTCCATCTTTGCATTTATTTCCTTTTTCTCTTTCAACTCGCTGGTCAAGGAGAGGACTTTCTCTTGCGCGATTTTAATCGCTCTCGAGTTTTGCTTTAGGTCGGTGGATTTTTCCTCCATCGATTTCAACTTTTCTCTGGCGTTTGCCAAACGTTCCTCCGTCTCGCTTCGTTCTCTCGTCATCGCGTCGCACTTCCTCTCCGCGTCCAAAGCCATCTTCTCGCTCGTTTCCAATTCTCTTCGCAACTGCTCCAGCATTGCCCCTTGCGCTTCGATCGTAAACTTGTGTTCTTTCAAGAGATGAGTGCTTTTCGATTTCGTCTTTGCAATCTCTCGGAGTACTCTTTCCTTTTCCGCTTCCGCCCGCGAGACTCGCTCGGAAAACCGATCCCGCTCGCGCGCCGCGGTCAATTTTTTCTCCTTCAAACTCTCGCAGTCTTTCTCCAACTTCCTGTTTAGCATTTGCTCTTTTTCTAGAGATTTCTTCAGCATTAAGTGTTCTTTCGTTTGCGCTTCTTCGAGACGTTTCGATTGATTCATTTGTTCGTCGTTTTCTGTTTTCATCTTCGTCGCCAGACGTTCCATCGCTTGCGTGTAGAGGAGATATTTGTCCTCTTTTCCTCCGCGAGAAGACGTTTTTGATTTTGATGAAGTCGTCGCCGCGGTGTTCGTGCGTTTCCTTTCCTCTGCTGCGATGGTGTTGTTGTTTGGGATATTCTCTTCTCGCCCACTTTCTTCTTTTCGCTGACCTTTACTCACGAATCCGTCCTCGACGCCTCGACGAGTAATAAAGGCGTCATCAAAATCATTCGGATCTAATACATCTCCTCCCTCGTTCGTATTATCATCAGCAGTAGGAGCAACAACAACATTGCTCTTATTAGTATTATAATAGCTGCTCAACCAAACGTTCCTCGATTGCATCCTCCAATCTTCGTCATCCGGCGCAAAATCCTTTGTTCCCCTCTGGTTCTCCGCATCGCGACTCAGTTTCTTCCGCTTCATCAAAACATTCTGTTGCGCTTCCTCTTGCCGTTGCCTTAATACTCCAGAAGAGGACGACGAAATACTCCCGTTGTTTCTTACGTCTGCATTTTTCGAGCGAAAATCACGATCGTACTCATCCTTCGATGTCGACGTCTTTCCCGCGCTTCGACTGCTCCTTGACTCAAACGTCTTGGAATTTCCAATTTGTTTTTCATTCTCCTCCTCATCATCGCGAGGCGTTCCTTTTCCTTCTTCTTTTAAAGACATACTACCGTCAGAGTTTGAAGAATTCAGTAAAGTTTTCGCGTTCGTTTTCGCGTTCGTCGTCGTATTCGCGTTCTTATTGTTCCGTTCGTTCCATCGCTTGAGCAGTTCTTTCCTCTCTTTGCTCGAGAAGGATTTCATCTTTACACGAGCCGTGACGCGACACTTTCGAGCAAAAATGAAGCGCGCAGACTCTCACTCTCTCTTTTATCCTCTCTCGTGCGCACAAAATGTGCGCGTTTTATCGAGTCTATCGCGCGTGTGTGCGCGCGTAAAGAGCGTATCTCTTTCACGAAATTTGAAATTTCTCACACTTTCCCCTACACGTAAATCACACACAAAGAACGACAGAGAGAGCGCGAGAGCGAGTGAAAAGAAAGAGCGCAGACTCTAAATCTCTCTCTTCCTCTTTTCCTCTCGTTTATATGCGCGGTGTGCGTGTGTTTTACGTGCGTTTTAATAGCGTATCTCTTTAATAGTAATTTGAAAATTTCTGAAGTGAATTTTCCCCCAACGAACAAATTTTTGGAAAAAAATATTCACATGTGTGATCAGAGCGTTTTTGTTCCGCAGTAAACGCGTTGCCACTTCTTTTAGCGCTCCGCTGAGAGTACCGCTCGTATCGCTGCTTTCGTGTACCAGCGCTTCTGCCGCTCGATGTGCCTTCGTTCGCGTAAGTCAGAGCCTACGCAGAGAGGAAATAAGAGTGCATGTATATCTCTTTACATGCATGTGAAACAAAACAGAGGTATAAAAAAAATCAGAAAAAGAGTATAGGTGTGTCTGTACTTCTTCACGTGCGACCGCATCGATCGATTCAAGCGCATCGCGCGATAGGTACGGGTGTCTGTGTTGATCCTATCGCGCGGTTGATGTGCTGTTTACTTCGTGCAATTCGAAAATGACTGTTTGTAAGAAAATTAGGGTTCAGGATGTAAGAAAATTAAAGGGGAACGACATTCTTCACTTTTTCTGCCCCTATACGATGATGATGATGTCACGCAGTCGAACGCGACTTTTATCGAAGAAATCATCGATAAAAAGAGGAACAAAAAGAGCAGGAAAACGCGACGGCATTTGTTCTTCGATCTTTCACTTCGCGCTCTTTAAACCGAGTCTTCTTTTGATGATATTGAGCGCGATTATGATGTCCGATTTTGAATTTTTCCCCATCGGGGTGGAAGGGAAAAAACAACGTCAGAAGTCTTCTTCGTCGTCATCTTTCGAGGCGTTTCAGAACGAGCGACGGGAGAAGAGAGGTGCGATGGACTCACGCAGCGTTTTCCTTTCTCATTCGGTCTTCTTGGTTGTCTTCTTCTCGATCCCGCGTTCGTATCGTTTGTGTTTGTTACGCGTTACAATCAACAACAACAGTCGATGAATTTAAAACGCCTTTTTGTTTCTTTTTGTTGCAACATTCTCTCTGATCACGCATGTAAATGTTCATATTTTTTCTTCTCTGTTCTGTGTTATATTTTAACACTCAAAACAATCATCTCATTCGCAACAAACGCAAACAGAAGAACGACGAAAGGTAGAAACGCTCGCGGCGCGGCAGAACGAGGAGGAGGAGGAGAGTTTTAGTACGACGACGAGAAAAAAAATGGTAGGTTTATCCGAGGAAGAGCAGAATTCGATGCAAATTCCTCCTCACATGCGATGCGACGCGTGTCACGCCATCGCGCATAAACTCACGACGAATATTCGCGAGACGGAACGCAAACACAGGAAAGGCAAAAATGTCCAGAAACGTCTCAGAGTGGATCAATACGAGCAAAGTTTCGAGGACACGTGTAAGGACGAACAGTTCTGGGGCGAGTATTACGGCGTCACGCACGGGAAAGACGGGCACAATTATTTCAACGGGCCAGGTTTAACCGTTTTGCCGAAAACGTTGCACAAAGCGCAAACGCTGTCGATGGAAACCACGCTTCGAAAAGGTGGGATGTGGTCGCACCGGATGCGAGAGTTTTGCGAGCAAATGGTGTACAGTTCGGAGGAAGATTTGGACGAATCGGACATGTATTCGATTTTGTACGAGAGCACACCAAATGAGGAAGAGAGTCGCGGTAGTGATAGTGGTAGTGATAGTAGTAGTAGTAGTAATCCTCCTCCTCCTCAACGAATAATAATAAACAAAGACACGAGGACGTTTCGAGAGAAAATGTGCGCGCGAACGTGTAAAAAATTTCCGACGCGACGACCGACGACGACGGAAGAGGAACTCGAAAGCGGGTGGGAACCTTTCGACGAGGACGCGTTCACCGAGAAGAAAAGAGCGCAAAGGAAAGAAGACGAGGCGTACAGACAAGCGCACAAGTTGGTGGAAGATTTGACGAGCGGCCGAGGCGACGGCGGCGAGTTGTAATAATAGCGCATATCATCTATCTAAAAATCCATCGCACGAACGAAGAAGGTTGTCAAAATCGTCTTCACCGCCCTCGTCGTTTTCTCGAACGATGATGATTATTATTTTGCGTTGTCCTAAACGTCGTCGTTCTTTTCTTCTTCGCTATGCTTCTTCTTCTTTTGAAACGAAAAGGTCTTCTTGAAAGAATCTTGGACGTCCTCGAAGGCGTCAAAGAGCGCGTCTTCCGCGCGTTCCACTTTCTCGGCAATCTTATCGTCCAAAGCATCCAACGCGTCCAAGAGCCAATCGAAGACGCCGCCACCGCTATCTGTTCCTTCTCGCGTATCGCTATTCGTCGTCGTCGTTTTTTTCATCAACCGCGGCATGGCCGATAACGATCGATCGAATACCGCCGCCGTCTTCTTCGTTTTCTTCTTACTATTGCTACTCTTGTTATTCGTACTCCTATCGCCGCCGTTCTCCTCGCCGCTCTCGTCGTCGTCGCTATCATTGTCTACCAGACGCCTCAACTCCTCGTCCTCGATGATCGTCTCCAAGTGCAACGCGTCGTCGTCGTCGTTTCGTTTCGTTTCCGAACCGTTCGAAGAAGAAGCAGTCAACTGCACGACGACTTCCTTTTCCTCCTCCTCCTTCTCTGCTGCTAAAGAAGACTTCTCCAGACTTCTCTCGCCGTATTTCCGTCGCATCAAATCTCTCCTCAACTTTTGTAAACGCTTCTGATACTGAACGATTTTCGCGACGAGTTGCGCCCTCTCGTCTCTCGTTCCTGCGTAACGTTGTCGTTGGTAATAAAAGAGAGATTTTGATCAGTCATTATTCGATCTAAAAGAGAGAGAAAGAGAAGGAAAAAGAGAGACGAAAACATTGAAAGAACACCGACGAGAGAAAGAAGCGAAAAACGACGACTTTGTCGCGAAACCCGAGAAAGGTCCTCCCGTCGGCATCCTCTCTCGTAAACAAACGTCTCGCACACGACCATTTTTATACGTCGTCGCCGACGAATGAAACAAACACACAAAGAAGAAGAAACAGAGCGAAAAACACACAAAGACGACGATGTAAACGACAAGAACACCACATCCTCGCTCCTCTTCTTCGTACACGTCTTCTTTCCATTAGGCGAGTTCCATCGCGCAAACGCGCGAAACGCACCGAATTTCCCTCCAGAGCTGCCACCAATGGCATTCATTTTGAGATACGTTTTGAAGTAATCCATCGCCAAACTGTAACTTCTCACCGCAGATTCTCCGTAGTTGTTCTCATCGCAGTCGATGGCGTCGGAGATGTGTCTGTGCGCGTGTTGGAGGATTTCTTTTACGCTTTGCGCGACGTGCGAATCATTATTCGCCTCATTAAACTCCTCATGTTTCGTAAAGGAATTTTCGAATTTGTCCGTCATGTTGTCCAAAATGGAACAACTTTAACTTTAAAAGACAAGCGTTTGATAGAGCAGAGTAACACCGAGATGATACTAAAAGCGAACGAAAAGAGAAGGTCTCTCCCTCTGTTTTGTCTCTCTTCCTCTTTTGCTTTTGCTCTCGCGTGTTTTATTAAGTGTGT
>Ga0181557_1000913_pt1 | contig 35115 bp, 27 predicted proteins | sample 011ome_23_FD_148632 | JGI IMG/M metagenome (GOLD analysis project Ga0181557, IMG submission 148632) | Coastal salt marsh microbial communities from the Groves Creek Marsh, Skidaway Island, Georgia - 011506CT metaG (spades assembly) | ecosystem: Environmental > Aquatic > Marine > Intertidal zone...
AAAAACAAAATAGAAAGGATGGCAAAACCGACAGTGAAGGCCGGTAGATAAAGCGTTAACAGTAGGACCAGTCCATTCGCTCCCATACACACAAAGGTGCCCCGACGGAGCGTTTTGTCTTGTCCCCATTTCATCACCAGGCGTGAGCTCAGCAGGCTGCCGATAACAAATCCGATCACAGTCATGGCGAAGGCGAGACCAAAGTATTCGGTTGGGACGTGAAAGACATCCTTGAGGAAAAAGGAGACGGTTGAGAGATAGATGAACAGGCCACAAAACGACAGTGTTCCGGCGATCTGATATCCCAGAAATTGAGGGTTGCGGAGGCAGTCTTTAAATGAGGTCGCGATGTCACTCAACGTGAGTTTGGCTTTATCGACGTTTTGCAGGCTGCTCGTGCCCGTTTGAAATGACGACAGACCGAGGTAGACGAGTAGGGCGAACAGTGACTGCGCGACAAAGGTGAAGCGCCATCCAAACTCAACCGTAATATAGGCGCCGAGCGTCGGAGCAATGAGAGGAATGCTCGCCATGGATGCGCCGGTTAGGGCCATCATTTGTGCGGCTCTGTCGCCCTCGTAGCGGTCGCGTATGAGTGCTCTGGCGATAACGGCGCCGCTCGCTGCAGCCGCACCCTGTGCGACACGGGCGAGCCACATGTACTCGATGTTCCAGGCTAAGGAGCTCAAAAGAGAGCAAGCGACGAAAGTCAGTGTGCCTATGCGGATGACCGGCAGTCTTCCAAATTGATCAGAGAGCGGTCCAAATATCACCTGTCCACCGGCGACGCCCAACATGAACAAACTCAGCGTAAGCTGGCTTTGAGAAATGGTGCTGCCCAGCTCAGCCGTCATCATTGGGATGGCGGGAAGGTATAAGTCGGTCGAAATGGGTATAAAGGCTAGGAGACCAGTCAGCGTAGCAAACGTGATGATATCTCTGCGGCTGTATTTACTGCCTTGAGTACTCAATTAATGGTCGGCACTTCTAACGGTATGACAGGGCAGGTCTCGGGGATGAAAAACTGGCCGTTTTCCATATCCATGAAGTCGAGGCCAATGGCGCTGCCATTAGTCAGCACAGCCACTCGGATCATGTAAGCGGTGTTGGCATGCTTTATTTCAACCATCTGGAACATGGTGACGCCGGCACCGGCTTCTTCAGCCATGCGAACAGCTGTATGTTCCATATAAGTTTTCGCTTGTCCCGGTTCCATGGGGGTTAAGGATTGCTCCAATACATCGCTCAAGCGAGCTTCGATGGCAGATCGGTTTTCGTCAGCCATCAAGGTGGCGGACACGAACGCTCTATCGGTATTCATTGCATTTCCCCCCAGGAGACGAGTCCCAAATGCGGCGGCGAGTGTAGCATCAAGTTTAGCGCAATGCGCTAATGTCTCCATCGAAAAGCCGTGATAGACTTCGCGCCCTGTCGATTATGACAGCCGCTCCGCCCGTAGCTCAGCTGGATAGAGCACCAGGCTTCGAACCTGGGTGTCGGGAGTTCGAATCTCTCCGGGCGGGCCATATCATCAAACGCCTCCGCAAGGGGGCGTTTTGGTTTGTGGGTGTTTTAGAGGGTTCGAACCTGCGAGTTCGGATTCAACAAAACGAGGCAGCTCTTGAATCAGTAGCTCACCTTGATGTCTACTCAAGGCACGTACATCAGTCTGGGTAGTGCCCATGTGTGACGAGCACACGATCAAAGACGAACAGAATCGGTCAAGTAACCTGACCCGTCGCGAATTCAATACGCTAGCTGCTGGCGCCTCGGTGGCGTTTTCCTTCCCTGCACTGGCTAATCCACTGAAAACGGTATCCCACGATGTAGACATTCCGACTGCCGATGGCGTGTGTGACGCGCTGTTTGTGCATCCAGCCGAGGGATCACACCCAGCTGTACTGATATGGCCCGATATCCTCGCGTTGAGGCCCTCGTTTCGGGCCATGGCGACGCGGCTAGCGGAAAGCGGTTATGCGGTGCTTTGCATCAATCCGTACTACCGCGATGCGCGATCGCCTGTGGTCGAGACGGGAGAAAGTTTCAGGGACGATTCAACGCGCAAGAAGATTTATCCCCTGTATCAAAACCTATCGCCTCACACACACGTGCGCGATGCGCGTGCCTTTATCGATTGGCTTGATGCCCAATCTGCGGTCGATAAATCTCGTCCCATTGGCACCATGGGCTACTGCATGGGTGGCCCCATGGTGATGCGCGCCGCCGCCGAACGGTCAGATCGAATAGGTGCGGCTTGTGCCTATCATCCGGTGTCGCTCGCAACCGAGGGGGAAGATAGCCCGCATTTACTCATTCCAAATATCGAAGCTGAGTGCTTGATTGCGCTTGCTGAGAACGATGATGAGCAACATCCCGATGACAAACATGTGTTGCGGCAAGCGTTTACCGCCAACGAGTTGTCGGCTGAGGTCACTGTCTTTGAAGGTGCGCTGCACGGTTGGTGTGTCCTAGATTCCCGCGTTTATAACGAGGCACAGGCTGAGGTTGCTTGGTCTAAAACGCTCGCGTTATTTGATCGTGCGCTTTAGAGGCGACAGTGAGCGACTAACGAGACGGACCGAGCTCGCCTAGCGATGTGTGGGCGGTACACCCTAACAGCCTCAAACAAGCCCGATCTGGCGCACCTGAGCCTGGATATTCCTGATCGTTACAATATCGCGCCACAATCCGAGGTGCTGGTGGAAACAGATCGAGCGGAAGTGACCCTCATGTCTTGGTCTTTCTCGCCCGCATGGGCCAAAACACCCATGAGTCTGTTCAATGCCAGGGTGGAGACATTAACGGAAAAGCCATCATTTAAAGGCGCTAAGCGGTGCGTATTTATCGCTGACGGCTGGTATGAGTGGCAACGGGCGGTGTCTCCTAGCCGACCCTGGTTTCACCACCTCGACGGCGAGCTTCTGCGATTTGCGGGTGTTTATGAGCCAACGAGTGGTTGTGCCATTGTGACAATGGGTGCGCAGGCCACCATTGCCCATATCCACCACCGACAGCCACTGCTATTGTCTGTAGAGGCATCTCATCAGTGGTTAAACGGAGCACCTGCGGGCGACTGTATGACGGATATCGCCGTCGATTTTCACCAGGTCAGTTCGGCTGTCAATAATGCCAGGGTTGATAATCCAAGGCTCACCCAGCCCCTTGATGAACCCATCTGCGAGCCTGGACAGGGCGCACTTTTCTAGCGCGCCTTTTTTGCGCGCCTTTTTAGCGTAACCACGAGTTGCGTTACTTCCGATAAAACGCTTCTTCACGACTACCCAGATAGCGGCTTTCGCCAGCGCCAAATTTGAGGGAGAACTACCATAAAAACGTTATGGTAGCGGGGGTTTAGGGTTGATACCATCGCGCCAATAACGAATAAAAGCCGCGGTTGTGTGTCGGCGGAAAAACAAGGGGGAGAATCGGTGCTGAGTGAGAACTCATTACCGGTCAAAGCGATGAAAGCCTTTGTAGAAAAAGCTGCAACTGACCATGCCGCCTCCCAAGGCGGATTGTTGCCATGCCTCCATGAAATTCAGGCGAAGCTGGGCTACATACCTGATGATTGTCTCGATACCATTGCCACAGCGTTTTCACTGTCGAGAGCAGAAGTGCATGGTGTTGTCAGCTTCTACCATGACTTCAGAACGTCACCATCCTCTAACCAATGTGTTCAAATCTGTTGCGCGGAAGCCTGCCAGGCGTCCGGATCGAGGGCACTAGAGGCAGGTGCTAGCGGTGTCTTGGGGATTGCATTCGATGAGATGCATCCGACGGATAACTATCGTCTGGAGCGCGTTTACTGCTTGGGTAATTGTGCCTGCGGTCCATCGGTCCGTATCAATGAAGAGGTCTATGGACGTGTTGATCTAGCTGAATTGCCAGCGCTTGTGCGTGAGGCGATACCGTCATGACGTTAACTGTCTACATTTCTCAAGATACAACTGCCGTAGCGGTGGGTGCTGATCGTGTCGCCAAGGCATTTAGTCACGCGGCCTCGGAGGCCGGCATTGATATCATCCTGATACGGAACGGATCGCGAGGCGCGTTTGGTTTTGAGCCATTGGTTGAGGTCGATATGGCGGAGCAGGGCCGCGTCGCCCTGGGGCCTGTGACGCCCGGAGAAACCGACGCGTTACTCGCAGCCATTGCCGATGGGCAGCTGGATTGCCATCCAAGTTATCTGGGGCCGGTGAACGATATCCCGTGGCTAGCCAACCAAACGCGTATCACGTTTAAGCGCTGTGGTGAGGGTGATCCTCTGGATCTCTCGCTATACCGACAGTTGGGCGGTTATCAGGGCCTAGAGCGGGCGCTATCACTATCGCCGCAAGCGATTGTCGATGAAGTCAAAGCATCAGGTCTCCGAGGGCGAGGTGGTGCTGCATTTCCCACCGGCATTAAGTGGCAGACGGTCCTGGATGCCGCGGGCGAGCAAAAATACATTGTCTGCAACGCAGACGAGGGAGATTCAGGCACCTTCGCTGATCGATTGCTGATGGAGGCGGATCCCTACCAGCTCATTGAAGGCATGACGATTGCAGGGCTAGCCGTTGGCGCCACGAAGGGTTTCATTTACCTGCGCTCCGAATATCCCAGAGCGCAGAAAATGCTTGAACAAGCGATCGAACTTGCGATCACCGAAGGCTACTTGGGCGCTAATCTTCGCGGCAGCGGTCAGCGATTCGAGCTCGAGGTCCGCATGGGGGCGGGCTCCTATATTTGCGGTGAAGAAACTGCGCTACTCAACAGTCTCGAGGGCAAGCGCGGTGTTGTGAGAGCGAAACCCCCCTTGCCTGCCATCGAGGGTCTTTTTGGTAAGCCTACCGTTGTAAATAATGTTCTCACGCTTGCGTCAGTTACCTCGATTCTCGCTGATGGCGGTGCTGAGTACGCGCGCCATGGTGTTGATCGATCCAAAGGAACAATGCCGCTGCAGCTGGCGGGCAATATTCGGCGAGGTGGTTTAATTGAGGTTCCCTTTGGTGTCTCGCTACATCAGATCATCAATGAGTGGGGTGGTGGGACGCGGTCAGGCCGTGAAGTCCGCGCGGTGCAGGTGGGTGGTCCGCTAGGCGCCTATCTCGCCCGAGAACAGCTAGACGTGCCGTTGACGTATGAAGCGCTTGCCGAGATTGGCGGCATGCTAGGACACGGCGGCATTGTCGTGTTCGATGACTCTGTTGATATGGCTAAGCAGGCCCATTTCGCGATGGATTTCTGCGCCAAAGAGTCCTGTGGTAAGTGCACTCCCTGCCGAATCGGCGCCGTTCGAGGTAGAGAAGTACTCGAGCGGGTTTGTGACAGCACCGCTTCCTCGGGCGACTTGATCTTATTGCGGGATCTTTGCGAGACCATGGAGCAAGCATCACTCTGTGCCATGGGCGGTTTGACGCCGTTACCCGTGAAGAGTGCCATGGATAACTTCCCCGAGGACTTCGGGGTGACAGACAACCATTATGAGGTGGCCGTGTGAACAGTATGGTCGAGTTTTACCAACCACAAGCAGACTTCGGAACTCCGGGTTCTAAGTCCACCGAGCTTGTCACACTATCCATTGACGGACGGGACATTTCCGTTCCGTCGGGCACCTCCGTTATGCGGGCCGCCTTTGAGGCCGGGATCAAGGTGCCGAAGCTCTGTGCTACGGATACGCTGGAATCCTTTGGATCCTGCCGGGTTTGTCTGGTCGAGATTGAGGGGAGACGAGGTTATCCCTCCTCGTGTACCACACCGGTTGAAGCGGGTATGACCGTCACGACACAGAGCGATCAGCTGGCGAAAATTCGTCGCGGTGTGATGGAGCTTTACATTAGCGATCACCCGCTCGATTGCCTGACCTGTCCAACGAATGGCGACTGCGAGCTTCAGTCGACAGCTGGTGAGGTTGGCTTACGCGATGTGCGTTATGGCTTCGCGGGCGAGAATCATACCCAGTTGGAGAAAGACGAGAGCAGCCCGTATTTTACCTTCGATTCGTCCAAGTGCATCGTTTGTTCTCGATGTGTGAGGGCCTGTGAAGAGACGCAGGGTACGTTTGCGCTGACCATTTCGGGACGAGGTTTTGATTCCAGGGTCAGTGTTGGGCCTGAGACGAACTTTTTAGAGTCAGACTGTGTCAGTTGCGGCGCCTGTGTTGCAGCCTGTCCCACGGCCACATTGACCGAAAACAGCATTATCGAGAGCGGCATACCCGAGCATTCGGTGACGACAACCTGTGCCTACTGCGGTGTGGGCTGTGGCTTCAAGGCTGAAATGCGCGGCCAAGAAGTGATTCGCATGACGCCCTGGAAGGACGGTAAAGCTAACGAGGGCCACGCCTGTGTTAAAGGCCGGTTTGCCTTTGGCTATGCAACCCACAAAGATCGAATGACCGAGCCCATGATTCGGGACTCGATAGATGACCCCTGGAAGCGGGTCAGCTGGGACGAAGCGCTAACGTTCGCTGCCACTCGACTACGCGCGATTCAAGAGCAATACGGCACCAAGAGCATTGGCGCTATTTCCTCGTCCCGCTGTACGAATGAGGAAGTGTGGCTGGTCCAGAAGATGGTTCGAACCGGTTTTGGCAATAACAATGTCGATACCTGCGCCCGTGTCTGCCACTCACCCACGGGTTACGGCCTAAAACAGACACTGGGTGAGTCAGCAGGTACCCAGGACTTTGCCTCGGTTGCGGATGCCGATGTGATTGTCGTGATGGGAGCTAATCCGACAGAGGCGCACCCTGTCTTTGGCTCACGATTGAAGAAACGACTGCGAGAGGGTGCCCACCTCATTGTTATCGATCCGCGTCGCATTGAGATTGTTGGTGCACCGCACGTACGGTCCGATCTTCATTTGCCGGTCCGTCCCGGAGCGAACGTGGCTTTGTTGAATGCCATGGCGCACACGATTGTCACCGAAGGCTTAATGAACCAGCACTTTGTCGATTCGCGTTGTGACAAGGTGGCATTCACTAACTGGCTGACATTCATCCAACAACCCGAGAACTCTCCCGAAGCGATGGAGGCTCATACCGGCGTGCATGCAGATGATGTGCGTGTGGCGGCTCGTCTCTATGCCACGGGTGGAAACGCTGCCATTTACTATGGCTTAGGTGTTACCGAACATAGTCAGGGCTCAACGACGGTGATGGCCATCGCTAATTTGGCAATGTTGACCGGTAATATTGGCCGACGGGGCGTGGGTGTTAACCCGCTTCGTGGTCAGAACAATGTTCAGGGTTCCTGTGACATGGGGTCGTTCCCGCACGAATTACCGGGCTATCGACCGGTCAGTGACGATGCCGTTCGCGGCAGTTTTGAAGCCGTCTGGGGTGTGACACTGGATCCTGAGCCAGGCCATCGTATCCCCAACATGTTCGAAGAAGCCTTGTCGGGAGCCTTTAAAGGTTTGTACTGCCAAGGAGAGGACATAGCGCAGTCGGATCCGAATACACAACATGTCGAGGCGGCGCTCGAGTCGATGGAGTGTCTTATTGTTCAGGACATTTTCCTGAACGAGACGGCTAAATTTGCCCACGTCTTTCTTCCAGGTTCATCGTTTTTGGAGAAAGACGGTACGTTCACCAATGCTGAACGTCGCATTTCTCGGGTGAGAAAGGCGATGGAGCCGCTCGCCGGAAAGGCCGACTGGCAGGCAACATTGGGTCTCGCTCAAGCCCTTGGTTGTGATTGGGACTATGAGAGTCCTGAGCAAATCATGCGTGAGATATCGGCGTTGACGCCCACGTTTAACGGTGTGACCTACGAGAAAATCGAGCGCTTGGGCAGTATCCAGTGGCCCTGTTGGGACGAGGCGTCCGAGGGGACCCCCACCATGCACGAGGAGTCCTTCACGCGAGGTTTGGGGCAATTTATTGTCACAGAGTACGTACCGACCGATGAACGCTGTACACGTCGTTTCCCGCTCATTCTGACGACGGGACGCATTCTCAGCCAGTACAACGTAGGTGCACAAACCCGCCGTACCGAGAATTCTGCCTGGCACGAAGAGGATGTGCTGGAGATTCATCCTGAAGACGCCGAGGAGCGAGGGATCGCTGAAGGCGATTGGGTGGGTATTTCAAGTCGAATGGGGGATACCGTTCTGCATGCTCGGTTGTCTCAGCGTGTTCGGCCCGGTGTGGTTTACACGACTTTTCACCATCCTGTCTCAGGTGCAAACGTCATCACAACCGATAGTTCAGATTGGGCAACTAATTGCCCAGAGTACAAAGTGACGGCGGTGCAGATAACTCGTGTCACTCAGCCATCTGACTGGCAAGAACGTCAGAAGACGTTTGATGTTAAGCAGCAGGGTTTGGCGAAGGACTATGTCGTTGGCTGAGCCTGTTCATGTTGATGTGACTCATGCGGATTCATCTGTGGTGTCAGTCAGTCGCCTGTTGCGCGAGGACGGTGTCACAAGCGAAACGGATGATGCGGTTGTTGCCGAAGTGCCGGTTGCTATGTCATTTAACGACATCTCATATGCGGTGATGATGGCCACTCCCTGCGATTTAGAAGACTTCATTCGTGGGTTTGCCATTGGCGAGGGCATCGTCACGAGTCCGCGCGCCATTTACGATATCGAGATTAAGCCTGCGGATACCGGTGTCGCTGTCAATGCTCGCGTGTCTAACGAAACCGCGCATCGGTTGCAATCCCGGCGTCGGTCTATGGCTGGCCCTAGCGGCTGCGGTCTCTGCGGTATCGAGTCGATCGAGCAGGTGACGAGAGATATTGCACCGCTGCAGTCTCAAGCGCTACCGAGCCAGGTTGCGCTCGATAGAGCACTGACCGATATGCGAGCGAGACAGGTGGTTTCACAATCCACATCGGGTGCACATGCCGCAGTATGGTGTGATATGGAAGGCAATATTGTGTCGGTCAGAGAGGATGTTGGTCGACACAATGCGCTCGATAAACTCATCGGCTGGCGCAGTCTGAACCCCACTGACGGCTTTGTACTGGTGAGTAGCCGCGCAAGCTATGAGATGGTGGCTAAAGCCGCAACGGCGGGTATTGGGGTTTTGGCGGCGGTCTCGGCGCCTACCTCCATGGCAATCGACACCGCAAAATCCGCTAACCTTAAGTTGATTGCCTTTGCCTCAAGCGGTCGCCACGCAGTTTACGCCTAGCCTAGGTACCAACACGGGCGGCTTTCTACGCGGAATTTAGTGAGATCAGGTTCGGTTGTGTTACAACATAAGCGAATCCACAGCGTACTAATGTTTCAACGAATGAATTCTGTAACCGAGCTTAGTGACGGCCGACGCCTGAGAAGTGAGCGAAGCCGAAAAGCCATGATTGATGCGGCCCTCGAACTCATCGAGGAGGGGAATTATGCGCCTACCGCGAAGCAGATTTCTTCACGGGCCGGTGTTGGTATTCGATCATTCTTCCGCCAGTTCGAAGACATGGACCTCTTTTTTTCTGCGCTCGATGAGCAGACTGTCGGGTCTTTCTGGGAGGGCTTTCTCAGCGAGGGTCAGCGAGAAGGCCCTCTTGATCAGCGACTTGACTCGATTGTGGCCACTTACGCGAAGGCGTTTGAAAAACACCGTTCACTCTTACTTGCGACAAAGTCGTTACGCTGGAGCTCCTCAGTTCTCAAGGCGAACTATCAGCGCTATCAGAAGATTTCAAGATCAAACAAGGAAAGCTGGATACCCGAGATCACTGAGCTTGGGTCCGATGAGCGTGAGTTGGTTGATGCCTATTTGTCATTCGAGATGTGGCATCGGCTCCGGGATATCCAGGGGCTGTCATGTGAGACCGCGCAAGCCGCGATCGTGAAAGCCTGCGGTGGGCTTTTATTTTCGAGAGGTTGAGTGGGTACCCAGGCGAGAGAATCCTCCAGGGGACGTCATAAAAGCGGCTTGATTTGACATAGTTTATGCCATATCTTTTTTTTGAATTCGCTGTGCCGGTAAACGGTTGGTCAAGTTCAACAGCGAAAGAACAGGACCCGGGGGCTTCATGTCACAGCAATTTAAGGATCAGGGTGGAGCGGCAGCCATGGATCCCTCGCCATTAGTCCGTCGTCTTACCTCACTCTTTGCCAGTTATTTGAACAGTGAGAAAAAACTGATAAAGCGACGAGTAGGCTCCGAAAAGGCGAGAAGAAAGGCGGGTCGAGCTCATGTGGTCGATTATTTCCATCAAGTGGAAGATGGCTACAGCTACCTCGCGAGTCAGGTGCTTCAACGGTTTGCGGAGCGCTATGACATAGAATTGCGATGCCACATCGTCCGTGGGCCCGAAGGTAAAAATGCGCCTGAAGCCGAGCTGCTACTCAAGCTTTCTCAATACGACTCGGCACTCATTGCTGATGAGTACGGGCTTAATTTCCCGGTCGGAAGCAGTCCCCTTTCATCAGATGCGGTTGACAAGGCGAACGCGGTGTTAGCACTGGCTCCCCAAGCGCGGTTGCCGGCACTGATGATGGCAGTGGGTGATGCGTTCTGGCGCGGTGATGATGGGGCACTAACAGAATTGATCAAGGAGCACGGCTGCGCGTCACCCGAGGAAACGGAACAGCGATTAAGCGCCGGTACTGCGCTGCGAGCAGACCTGAAACATTATTCGGGTGCGATGTTTTACTACGAAGGCGAGTGGTATTGGGGGGTTGATCGACTTCATTACTTGGAGGAGCGACTGGATGAGTTAGGTGCCGACAAACACGAGGGACAGCCTCGCGTTTCACCATGCCCCGAGGTGTCGATAGCTGGCGTGGATAATGCCTCTGACATCACTCTTGAGTTCTTCCCATCGCTCCGCAGTCCCTACACTTCGATTGTGTTTGACGAGACCATCGAGCTCGCAAAAAAGGCGGGGGTTACGGTCGTAATGCGACCCGTATTGCCTATGGTTATGCGCGGTGTACCGGCTACGCGTGAAAAGGGTATGTATATCTTCTCCGATGCTGCCAGAGAGGCACAGCGGCGTGGCGTTGCGTATGGAAAAATGTACGACCCTATTGGCAACCCTGTAAGGCGATGCTACTCCCTATACCCATGGGCGATGCGTCAGGGAAAAGGCACGGAGTTGTTATCCAGCTTTCTGAAGCATGCCTTCGCTCTGGGCGTAAATACCAATAACAACCGAGGCCTTAGACGGGTCGTTGAGGCGGCGGGTCTTAGTTGGAGCGAGGCCAAAACGCACCTGGGCGAGACCGAATGGGAGGGAATGCTGGAGACTAATCGGCTCTCGATGTATGAGGGTGGTTTATGGGGCGTTCCCAGCTATCGCTTAATCGATGCCCAGGGGCACCCACACCTCGAAATTTGGGGGCAAGATCGCCTTTGGCTGGTAGCCAGAGAGATCCGCCGCCTGCATAGCGCCGCCTAGCGCATCAACAACACAGTTACGCATGATGCTTTGGTGGGCTTGGCGCATTTATGGCGTCAGCTGACCGGCGTTTGGATTCACCCAAAGCCCAGCGCTTTCGCTTCTTTTGCCAAAATGGTTGCAACAGCAGGCTCACCTCTCACCGCCTTGATGAGGGCAGCGAACTTCGGGTAAGTGTCACCGCAGACATCGTAGCCTGCATAGCTGGCGTTCACGAAGGGCGTTACCAGTGTTAAATCAGCAATGGAAAAAGCGCCAAACATGAAGCCTTCATCCGGCAGTTGTCCCTCGATGTAGGTCAAAAAGGGTGGCAGCTTCTTATCAATGATGGTCGCAATCAGCGCCTCATCAGGCTCCTGCTTGAAGGCACGAGGGCGCATGAACCGCTGAAAAAAGATGCCGGCCGCCAGCTCGGCCACAGGTCCGGAGGCAAAATCATCGTACCAATCAGCCATGGCCTTATCGGCTTGATCGACCGGATAAAACGGCACTTCCGGATAGGCGGAGTCGAGGTAGCGACAAATCACTTTTGAGTCGCCAAGTGTTAGATCGCCGTCGACGAGTGTGGGAATTTTTCCGAGCGGATTGAGCTTTTTATAGGTCTCGTCGCCCGTAAAAGGCATTTGTGTGACCATCTCGTAGTTGAGGCCTTTCACCTCCAGGGTAATCAATACCTTTCTCACAAACGGAGACCCGTGAACGCCGTGGAGTTTTAACATGATTACCTCTTCACTTGTTATGTGATCTGACGGTTTGACAGCCATGAGAATGTAGCACTTTTCTGAGATCGATAAAGTGCCCCTAGGGCTTGCATCGATTCGATGCAACAACGAGCATTGAGTAGTGTAAGTGTCGTATTAATAATTTTAAGGATGCACCCGATTGGCTCAGCTAACGTTTTTCTATGATCTGTCTTCACCCTGGACCTACCTCGCGTTCAACAACGTCCAAGAGGTCATTGCTGAGACACAGTCGACCGTGACCTGGCGACCTTTTCTGGTGGGTGGCGTATTTAATGCGGTTAACCAAAGTGTGTACGCTGCGCGCACCAATCCTACCGATCCAAAGGTCATTCATACCTTTACCTGGCTTCATGAGTGGGCGCGTCTTGCGAATCTGCCTCTGGACTTTCCGACAGAACATCACCCGGTAAAGTCTGTGTTGGCGATGCGTATGTGCTGTGCACTCGAGGACGATCAGCAGACGCTCAAGGACTTTACGCAAGCGGCATTTATGGCCTATTTCGGCGACGGCCGGAATATTGATGACCCCCGGGTTATGGGAGAGGTCGCCCAAAGCGTTGGTCTCGATGGTGAGGCGCTTGTAAGCAGAGCCGTCGAGCCGGCGATCAAAGATCGCTTGCGAGCCAGTACAGAGGAAGCTATTGCCAAGGGTGCTTACGGCTCGCCAACCATGATCGTCAATGAAGCACAGCTTTATTTTGGTAACGATCAGCTGCCGCTGGTGCGTCAGGCGCTCTCGAGGTAAGCGACTTCAGCCTAGAACAGTTTGTACCGTGGTCCGCGCGGCCTGGGTATGACGTGTGTTTCGGGTAGCTGGCACAGGCGCTCCATTTTATTAACGCTTCCGTCGGCGTATTCCCAGATGAGAAATTCACCGTCGCGATACCGGCGAACGACCTTCGGGCCCCAGCCAAAGACATAGAAATTCAGAATCTCATCTTCCCAAATCATGGAGGCCGAGGTTCTCATGCAAAAGTCCTTTTCACCGCCGGTGAACAAGACATTGCCCTCTGTGTCGTTGGTATTTAGTCCGCCAGTGCTATTGGGTCCGTAGTCATGAATGAGGCCACCGGCAGTGACGACAACACGCTCGCCGCATTGCTCGACGCGTTCAATATGGCCGGTTCTAGCGCCTTCTATCGCTCGCCACAGACCACGAATGTCATCAGCACCCTCAGAGAGCGGTTCCGTACACTCCCTCAGCACGGGCAGCGGAAAATGTGAGTAGCCGCAGTCTGGCGTATTCCCTTTGGGTATGTCACTCGCGTTCAAGCCACTACCATCGAGTGCGGGGAGTTCACAGTAATTGATCTGAGAACCGTCGCCGGCCAACGTGGCTGGGTCGATGGTTAGGGGAGGGCGAGGTGACAAGTAAGCGAGCCAGAAGACCCCTGCGACCATAATGAAACAGGCACCAAACACGTATTTGAGTAGGCGAAACATTTCAAAAACCCGCTTACGGCCTGAGGATGATGCCTTCCTCGGCACCAACCTCACCGTCGAGCATGTCCCGGATTTTTTCAGCCATAGCCTCCGGTCCATGTGACTCCGATAGCTTAATCCAGCCACTTGCGGCCATCATGAAATCAATCATTGCAGCACCCATTTGGCGCATCATTGCTCCCGAACCGATGCGTTCACGCAATACCGCAATTTGATCTGGCGCAGACCAGAACACGGGTTTCGCGCCCGGTAGGTCTCGGGTAGCGCCAAAGGCGCCAGCATTCCAATGTGTTTTTCCTACTGCGCCCGAGTAGGGGATGGTATCGCCGAGACGGGTGTGCAGTGCAGTGACTACATCTTCGTTGCCCGCAACATCAAAGACGAGGGTCTCGGGTCCCACGGGTATAAGTCCGACCTCGTCGTAGGTCATGACGACATCGTAGCAATCCAAGCTTTCCACGAAGCCTTTGTTTTTAGTCGAGGTTAGGCCAATCGTCTCGATCTTTCCCGAAAAATGTTTGCGCATGAGGTAGCCAAACCCCATCGCGGTCTTTGCCGACGCGGAGGTGACCACAATGCGTGTTGCACCATAAAAATCGTGATCCTCACAATAGCTTTGCATCAAAAACGAGGTGCCAAATAAGGGCCTGAATAACATGATGGCTTCTTCAAACTCGGCTGCGTATCCGGGCTCACTCTTTGTGAAGGCGTATTCGTTATAAAAGGGTGGCACGACCGCTCGGCATTCACGGATGTCGGTAAATCCCCCAGTGCTGATGTCCCCGGGAACCATCGTGACATGCGAGGCGATGGGCAAAAAACCATAGATTCGGTCACCGATAGTGATGTCCGGGTGTTTGGACTGCACGATGTCACCGTAGCCCCAGCACGGCAGGTTTGCGAAGCCTTCGCTAGCGGGGTAAATATCGAGGTAGCGAATCAACCCCGACTTGCCCGCGAAGCCGTAGCTAATCGAATTGGCAGTCATCGCAATTTTGTCAACACGGACACAAATCTCCCCCTCAACCAGGTCATGGGTTAGTTCGGGCTGTTGCTCCACACGTGACTGTCGAAAGTCATCGATATCGAGAGAGAGCGTGTAGGCTGGGTTAGTCATAGAGGGCGTCATTGGTTGCTCGAGCGAATCTTGACCATAGGTTATGGCATAAATAGTGTCAATAAAGAACGCCAGTGTTTCGACGAAGCAGAGACCCTAATCAGCTGCGCGAATCCATAGCCGTGATTGAACCGTTTCGGCTTGTTTGCATTCGGTTAAACTCGACACCGCTTCTATTCCTCTTATACTTCAGCACCAGCGAGGGTGGGCCGTACCCTTCACACGAGGAGTGGAGCTGCGAGAAAGTCAGGTAATGATGGGTCGCCTGTTGTGAGCTCAAGCGTTTCGAGTCAACCATGAAAGCCCTGAGCCACGCACGCAGCGAAGAAAGAATAGAAAGGTATACGTAGCGATGAATATGATGGAGGCAGTCATTCTGCCAATGCACCCAGAGGGGCGGAAATTTGTGGCGATTTTTGCCGTAATCACACTCGTTCTGGGGCAGATATGGGAGCCCTTATTTTGGGTGGGACTAGGCATCACGGTCTGGTGCTACTACTTCTTTCGGGATCCCGAGCGTGTCGTTCCCCAAGGGGAGAATTTCATTATCTCGCCAGCCGATGGCGTTGTCTCACTCATTCAAGAGGTAACGCCGCCTGCTGAGATGGGTTTGGGTGACGCGCCTTTGACCCGTGTATCGGTGTTCATGAACGTGTTTAATTGTCACGTGAACCGAGCGTGCATCGACGGCACTGTGACTAACGTGACCTATCACCACGGTAAGTTTTTAAACGCGTCTCTCGATAAGGCCTCGGAGCACAACGAGCGCAATTCGATCACGATTTCGCGGGATGACGGATTGAAGATTGGTATTACGCAAATTGCAGGTCTGGTTGCGCGGCGTATTGTCTGTTTTGTCGAGGAGGGCGCTAACCTCAGTTCGGGCGAGCGTTTTGGACTGATTCGCTTTGGTAGTCGACTCGATATCTATCTTCCGACAGGTGTGGGCCCAGCGGTCTGCCTCGGGCAAAAAACCGTAGCGGGCGAAACGATTTTGGCGCACTTAGACCAGCCACAGGCTCGACTCGGGGTTGCGAAGTGACCGAGCCGCTCGATCGCGATCTGACGCAAGCCAAGGGCCGTGTTCGGCCATTGGCGCTGTTTCCCAACTTCATGACGTTGGGCGCGGTTTGTGTGGGCCTCACGTCCGTGCGTTTTGCACTGGATGGTCGAATCGACATGGCGGTGATTGCGCTGGTGGTCGCCATGATTCTAGATGGTCTTGATGGGCGTCTCGCCCGCGCGCTTAACTCGACTTCCCGCATAGGGAAGGAACTGGATACGTTGGCGGACTTTTTTAATTTCGGCATTGCCCCCGGTCTCATTCTACATCTAGCGTTATTCAGCGACTCGACGCGTGTTGATTTCACCTGGGTCGCTATCATGGTGGTCGCCGCCTGCTGCGCCTACCGTCTGGCGCGTTTCAATGCTAATGAAGATACCGATCCATCGAAGACTTTCGAGGGCGTTCCTGCACCGACACTCGCCTTGCTGACGCTCATGCCGGTCTACCTCTACCTTCTGGAATTTAATTTCGTGACGGAGTCACCCGCGCTGATATCGGCCTATCTCATTTTTTGTGGCTTTCTCGCTGTCTCGCAGGTGCCAACGATCTCGCTGAAATCCTTCAAAATCCCCTCGGCCTATATGTTCATTGTTGTCCCCATGATGATCATACACATGGCAAGTCTTCTGATTTATCCATGGGAGACACTCACGGTCATGAGTCTGCTGTATCTGGTATGCATGCCGATCTTCGCTATTCGACATCGTTCGCTCACGGATGCTGACTAACAAACGACGGTGCTAGCGTGACCAATCTATCTATCCGCTGTGCGTCCCCAATAGAGCACAAGAGTACCCCTGATTTTTCAGTGGTCAGTGATATAGGTAATCGCTAAAATTTGGTCGGCTTCTGGGGTGCTTTCGGAGAATGCGGTGCCCGAGTCTTCAGTCTAAAAACAAAAACATTCATCAGATACACAACAAATCAGGTAGCGAAATGATTGCACGTCATATTTTTGATTCCGACCACGAGGTATTCCGCGACGCGGTTCGAAAGTTCTTGATGGATGAAGCTTACGAGCAACATGCAGATTGGGAAAAAGAAGGGCAGATCGACCGCAACTTTTGGTACAAGGCGGGAGAGCAGGGCATGCTATGCCCGGGTGTGTCAGAGGAATACGGCGGCGTCGGTGCGGATTTCCGTTACAACATGGTGATCGCCGAAGAGGTGTCTCGCTTGGGTCTTACCGGCATTGGCTTTTCGCTACACAATGATGTCACGACCCCCTACCTAACCAACGTCGCCAATGAGGCGCAAAAGCAGAAGTTTCTTCCCCGCTGTGTCTCGGGAGACTGCATTGTCGCCATTGCGATGACTGAACCCGGCACTGGCTCCGACTTACAGGGCATCAAGACCTCGGCCGTTGATAAGGGGGATCACTACCTACTCAACGGCTCGAAGACCTTTATCACCTGTGGTCAACAAGCCGATATCGTGCTGGTTGTCTGCCGAACTAATTCGGATCCGGCAGCGGGCGCTAAGGCGTTCAGTATTCTTATCGTCGAGGACGGCATGCCGGGTTTTGAGCGGGGTCGTAACCTCGATAAGTTAGGTCAAAAAGCGCAAGACACGTCGGAGCTGTTTTTCAACGATGTCAAAGTCCCCAAAGAGAACCTTCTGGGCGAAGAGGGGATGGGTTTTATCTATCTTATGCGGGAGCTTCCTCAAGAGCGTTTGAGTATCGCCGTTTCTGCAATGGCGAGCTGCGAGGCGGTCATTGAGCAGACCGTGAACTATGTGAAGGAGCGCAAGGCTTTCGGTAAAAGCATCGCCGAATTTCAGAACACACAGTTCACGCTAGCGCAGCTGCAAGCAGAGGTGACTTCCATGCGTGTGTTTATTGACCGATGCGCAGAGCTGTTGCTTGAGAAGGAATTAACGACGGTTGATGCATCCAAGGCAAAGCTATTGGCGACAGAGCTGCAGGGAAAGGTGACGGATCAGTGTGTTCAGTTGCACGGTGGCTATGGGTACATGTGGGAATACCCCGTGACACGCGCTTACGCAGATGCGCGTATTCAGCGTATCTACGGCGGCACCAGCGAAGTGATGAAGCTGATTATCGGTCGAGATCTCCTGTCGGATTGACTGTGCCTTAGATAGTAAAAAGGGCAGCTTAGGCTGCCCTTTTTTGTGATCTGAAGAAGTGCATCACCACATTGCCACGGGGTTGATAATCATTTGAACGGCCCCTTTGAGTCGCGCCTGTCCCAGGACAAACATGAACTCGTGAACACCCTCATCGGCGAGTCGTCCCGTGTTCATTGTCTCCAGTATGTAAATACCGTGCTGCTTCAGTAGAACAACGTGGTCATAGAAGATTTTATCGCCTGGACGCGGTGGTACGGCCCCTAAACCCCAGGTATCAGCACCGACAGCCATCGGTTTGAGTCCAGCCAAAAAGACTGACGCTTCATTGGTGATGCCCGGAATACTTGCGCCCCAAAGCGCGGGGTTTTGTTTCAGCGTCGCGTCGGTATAGCCGGTATGCAGTAGCACAACATCGCCCTCACCAACGGTGACTCCCTGAGCCTTCATGGCGGCTTTGATGTCGTCTGATGTGATGGGCTGTCCGGCTTGTAGTGAATCGACGCCCATCTGCTTGGCGATATCGATCATGACGCCACGCCCGACCATGGGCGGTATCCCACTGATGTCGAGCTTTGTCAGGCCTGTGATGACTGAAAAGTCCTTGCCTTGGTTGCAGTTGTAAAATTCTCCCGCCTCACCCATGTGACCTAAACCATCGAGTTGTGGGCCGGTACCCAGCCACATTTGCAGCACGTCGTCGTTTGAGCTTGCCTCCCAGCCGACACCCAGGTCAGCACTGAACTGCTGGTTTGGCTGCACGACCTGAAGCTGGGTATAGCGCGGCGGGTAGGCCGGCATGCCGGGCTCTATCACAATGCCGAGCGGGTGACTGATGCCCTTCTTGACGAGTGTTGCCGCGGCCACGGTGCGCTCGGGACTCACCCGATTAGCGGCACCAATTTCGTCGTCTGCGCCCCAGGGGGAGGGGACACATTCAGCCGCAGAGGCTGCGGAACTAGCCACGATCAATGCTAGCGAAAGACTGGTTTTAGCGAGATTGACGATAAAGCTCATGATGGTTCCTCTTATTGTTGTTAGTCGAGTCGTTTTTTAATCGGGTGCTCGGCCTGAATGCCGCAGTCGGCAAATACCTCATCACCCTCACAACATAGCGCGGGTCACTGCTAGGGCCAAGTGGTGATGCCGGTGTTTTCAGTAATTAGTGACACCATTCGCCTGCCAGCCGGCTTCGCATTAAAAGGTTTTGGGTGTATCGGCGAGGGCGTTCATATACAGCCTTTACGGATTGCATCAGGCCACTCTTGGTGCGAGCATCGTTGCCTTCGCAAGTAAGGGGTAAGCAATGAGCAAGGGTGCGTTAAACGGAATTAAGGTAGTTGAAATAGCGGGTATTGGCCCCGGTCCCTGTGCCGGCATGATGCTGGCTGATATGGGAGCTGAGGTAACGGTCATCGATCGCCCTGTGGCCGACCCCGAGATGGCGGCAGCTTTTGCCAAGTACACCCTTTTCAATCGCGGTAAGAAGTCTGTAGCGCTCAATCTCAAAGACACCGATGCGGTTGACGCACTTCTGAAGATTATCGATGACGCTGATGTGCTTATCGAGGGTTTCCGTCCGGGTGTGATGGAGCGTCTAGGTCTCGGTCCAGAGGTCTGTTGTGCCCGAAACCCCAGGCTCGTCTATGGTCGCATGACGGGATGGGGACAAACCGGTCCACTGTCCCATGCGGCAGGGCATGACCCGAACTACATTGCGCTAACCGGCGCGCTGTGGGCGGGCGGTAGCCATGAACACAGACCAACAGCGCCCTTGACGCTCATTGGTGACCTCGGTGGCGGCACCATGATGCTGGTATTCGGGGTGTTGAGTGCCATTATCCATGCGCAAAAGACGGGCGAAGGGCAGGTGGTTGATGCGGCTATTACCGATGGTGCGGCTTACATTTCCACGCTCCTCTGGGGAATGCATAACTCCGGTCAAATGACGGATGTTCCCGGATCAGGGTGGGCTGATTTTGGCTCGCCCTGGCACGATACCTATCAGTGCTCTGATGGTGAGTACATTACTGTGTGCGCGTTAGAGCCCCAGTTCTATGCCTTACTCATTGATGGTTTGGGTCTCAATGACGACCCGATATTCGCCAATCAATGGGACAAAGAGCAATGGCAGGCCGGCAAGGAGAAGTTCCGCACTATTTTTGCCGCTAAGACCCGCCAGGAGTGGTGCGACGAATTTGAAGGCACCGATGTCTGTTTTGCCCCCGTGCTTAACTTCTCAGAAGCCCTCGAGCATCCACACAACGTCGCTCGTGAAACCTTTTTTACGCGAGACGGGATTGCACAGCCGAGTCCTGCGCCGAAGCTCAGCGCAACGCCGGGCGCTGCAGGCACCGTACCGACACCCGGGACACATACCGCTGAAGTGTTGGAGGCTTTAGACCTCGATTCTGAGATACTGAGGAAGTTGGTTGGTTAACAAAGTAAAAGCGGGAATGGCCCGCTATTGGGGGAGATTCCATTGAAGGAACAGCTTTCAGATCAGGGTCTTTTAAAGACACAGGCCTTTATCAATGGTCAGTGGGTTGATGCTAATGATGGTGCAACCATCGATGTGACGAACCCGGCGACAGGTGAGGTCCTCGCCAGCGTTGCCAAGTTAGGTGCGGCTGAGACCGCTGATGCCATTGAGGCGGCTGCCACAGCGATGGAGAGCTGGCGTCAGTTGCCGGCCAAGGCGCGGTCCAACATTCTTCGAGACTGGTTCAATATCATCATGGCGAATCAGGAAGATCTCGCGCGAATCATGACGCTTGAACAGGGGAAGGTCATTGCCGAGAGTCGAGGCGAGGTCGCTTACGGCGCCTCTTACATCGAGTGGTTTGCGGAGCAGGCGAAGCGAATCGACGGTGATGTAATACCCGGTCCAAGCCCAGACAAGCGCATTGTCTGCATCAAGCAGCCCGTGGGTGTCTGCGCCGCAATTACGCCGTGGAATTTCCCTAATGCCATGATTACCCGCAAAGCAGCGCCTGCGCTGGCAGCGGGATGCTCGATTGTGATTAAACCGGCGAGCGAAACGCCGCTGTCTGCCCTCGCATTGGCAGAGCTTGCTAAGCGGGCAGGAATTCCTGATGGTGTTTTAAACGTTGTTGTAGGCAGCTCGGGTGATATTGGCGGTGAGCTGACCTCCAATCCTATTGTCCGAAAACTCTCGTTTACCGGGTCAACCGAAATAGGGAAGTTGTTGGAGACTCAGTGCGTCCCTACCTTGAAAAAGACGTCCATGGAGCTGGGTGGTAACGCCCCGTTTATTGTTTTCGAAGACGCGGATCTCGACTCGGCCGTTCAGGGCGCGCTGATTTCCAAGTACCGAAACAGTGGCCAGACCTGCGTCTGTTCAAACCGGATGTTGGTGCAGGCCTCGGTTGCCGACGCCTTTGTTGAGAAGCTGGTAGCCGCGACCTCAAAGCTTAGTCTCGGTAACGGTCTTGCCGACGGAGTCGACTTAGGGCCCTTGGTTAATAACCGTGCAGTACATGACGTCGATGCGTTGGTAAAAGCAACCGTGGAGGCGGGCGCAACGGTTGCGCTGGGTGGTGCACCCAGTGAGCTCGGTGGTAATTACTATCAGCCCACCATTCTGACCAATGTCACGCCTGATATGGCCGTATTCCGCAATGAAATATTCGGTCCTGTTGCTCCTGTGACTATCTTCCACACGGAAGAGGAAGCCATCGCCATGGCTAACGATACCGAGTTCGGGCTAGCGAGCTATTTTTACACCCGTGACATTGGGCGTGTATGGCGAGTCAGTGAGGCGCTTGATTACGGTATTGTTGGCGTCAACGAGGGCATTATCTCAAACGAGATGGCGCCCTTTGGTGGCGTGAAAGAGTCTGGTTCTGGACGCGAGGGTTCCAAGTACGGCATCGAGGACTACCTCGAAATTAAGTATGTGTTGATGGGTGGGCTCGCGTAGAAGCCAACCCGTCAGCCACATCAGGTTCCAGTCTAGTTTGCCTCGAATCGAACGTTATCGATTCTGAACTGCGTGCCGTTGTGATCGCGCGCCCAGATGACGATGCCGGTGTTGACGTTCGAGATCACAAGCCCTGTTGATGTGAAGGCAGACATCGGCACCTTGATGGTCTGCCACTCGTTCCCGGGTTGTAAGGTTAGATCGACGTGCGCTGACGTACACGGATAGAAGCAGTCGAGTTTGACTCTGTAGTCATTCGGGCCCTCGACATGCTTAAGGTCCAGAACGAAATGGCCCGCCGCATAATCGCTCAGATCAACGCCTGTTGAGGACTCCGTGAAGAGCGCAGCATAGGCGGCTGCCGGCTCGTGCCGTATTTCTAGAACAGGACCTCGTTCCTCATCGCTGAGATAGGACCAGCTAATGCTCGGACAAGCCTCTCCATTGTCATCGATGCACAGGTCGTAGTTAATTGCAGAGTCAAAGGCGCGTGTCCCCAAGTCATACGTCGCCGTAAAGCTACCATTCTCGAAGACCCAGAAAGGATCCGCGTCCGGATCTCCTCCGCCCGTGCCGCCCCCGCTATCGGAACCCTCTACGATTCCCGATTCCGCATTGTTAGGGTCTTCAGTGAGTGAGGGCAGGTCTTGAGTGTCGGCGTAACTCAAACCGTAGCCTCGATCGAAAAGTGCTGCCGCGACAGGAGCTTCTGCGTTATCGGGATTTACCGCACCACCAGGCCAACGAAAGCTGAGTCGACCAGTCATGTCATGAACGGTGTTTCCTTGCGTATCACTGAACAAAACGTCAGAGATCCCTGCCGCTTCAGTGCCGGGTAACCAGCTGGCAACGAACGCATCCGATAAGTTTAGTTCAGGGTTGATAAACATGGGTCTGCCACTCATGAGCAGAGTAACGACCGGTACACCCGAGTCCCTGAGCCCCTGAACCTGACTCAAGACACCACTGACACCCCAGTCAAGATTCTGAAGATCACCGTTACCCTCGGCATAGGGTTGCTCTGATAGCACCACGACGACTACATCAGGTGCCGTTGTATACGTGCCATTGGGTGAGTACTCGACGCTCCCACCCGCGTCATTTACCGCCTCGGTGAGCGCGGTTCGAATCGTTGTGGCGCCCGGGAAGTCAGCGTTGGTGGTTCCTGTCCCTTGCCACGTGACAGACCAGCCACCGGCTTGGAGTGGTACGCTGTCAGCTGCATTGCCGACAAGTAAAATTCGTTGATCAGGCCGAAGTGGTAACACCTGCCCATTGTTCTTCAACAGCACCTGCGAACGACGAACCGCCTCCCTCGCAATCTCCCGGTGCGCCGCGCTACCTACGACATCAACAGGTTGTCGCGCGGGATCAAAGTTTCGATCGATAAGCCCCAGTTTCTGTTTGAGGTCGATAATCCGCGTGACAGCTTCATCAATTCGAGCCTCCGATACCTGATTCGCCTCGACCTGACTGATCAAGTTATTTCTGAAGGCGAGCCATTGCGTGGGCACCATTACCATGTCGATGCCGGCATTGATCGCCTGAGCACAGCTTGTATCTGAGCACCCCTGGACCTGCCCGATACCATTCCAGTCAGAAATCACCATGCCATCGAAGCCCAATTGTCCTCGGAGTACATCTGTCAGTAGTGACTTAGACCCGTGAACTTTTTCGCCGTTTACACTATTAAAGGTGGCCATGACCGTATCCACTGCAGCTTCGAATGCGCCCGTGTAACCCGAGCCGTGCTGATTTAATAGCTCCGCGGTGGTGAGTACGGTATTCCCTTGGTCTCTTCCCGCGGTAGTGCCGCCATCGCCAATAAAATGTTTCGCCGTGGCGGCGAGGCCTTCGCCTTCAATGCCTTCGACCATGGCATGACCGTAAGCTTCTACGAGACCCGGGTCGTCTGAATAACTCTCATAGGTCCGACCCCATCGGTAGTCTTTTGCTTGCGCGAGTGTTGGCGCAAAGGTCCAGTCAATACCTGTCGCGGCGACTTCAAGTGCCGTCGCTATCGCAATTTCGCTAATCAACTCAGCATCATTGATCGCACCCAGCCCGATGTTGTGCGGGAAGATGGTGGCCCCGCGGACGTTATTGTGCCCATGAACCGCGTCGGTTCCCCAAATAATGGGGATCCCCAAACTATTCGATGAGGTTTCAAGAGACGCTGCCCGCAATGATCTTGCATAGGCTAACCATTCCTCGGGCGTCGCAGCTCGATTGCCATTCGGATGGCTGCCGCCACCGTTCAGTACACTGCCAATGCCGTACTCGGTAATTTCTTCGAGCGTGATGTGGGCAATTTCTGGCTGAATCATCTGCCCCACTTTTTGTGCCAGGGTCATGGCGTCGACGATTTCTGCCGTGCTCGCTGAAAATAAATCGAACTGGGCTGATACAACGGTGACCGAGCGGGTCACCTCACTTGAGTTTCCGGCCGAGTCCGTAGCCGTGTAAGTCAAGGTGTAAACGCCAGGCTCTGACCCAACGTCACCGCTAACAGCGACGTCGATGGTACCGTCAGTATCATCCGTGGCAGTTGCGCCCGGGTCATTAAACGTCTGGTCCGTGGTGATCTGAATGGCGGCGTCACCGAGCAGAGTGATTACGGGCGGTGTTGTATCGACTGCAAGCACAGTGACTTCTCGGGTGACCTGACTCGTATTGCCCGCAGCGTCTGTCGCTGAATAGGTAACTGTATAAACACCCGGCTCTGAACCCACCTCGCCGCTGACAACAACATCGACTGAGCCGTCCAGGTTGTCTTGTGCGGAGGCTCCCAATTCCTCGTATGCCTCTCCCTCGTTAATCTGGATCGAGGCACTCCCATTCAGCGTGATGACGGGTGCTGTGGTGTCAGGGGCGATAATTGGTGTCGGCGCGGATGATCCGCCGCCACCACCGCAGCCGGTCACTAACGAAAGGCAAAGTGTCATCGCGACGAGGGAGCGTGTTGGAATCATTCTTCTAACCCATTTTTCGATGGCGAAACGTTGCCGTCACGCCGTTGTGAATACAATGCTAATGGGATCAGACGGACCCAAAAAGCGATGCATGTACGCACTGCCCTGTAACGTGCAGTGGCGTGAAGCTTTTCCGTGGTTGGTGACCTTCTTGTCCTTGGCTAGTGAGAGCCTTGCGATAGCACGTACGCCATGCGAAATGCTGTTTTCAGGTTCAAGTCAGTGGCTGTGTGGTCGTTATAGAAAAGACCATGAGAGAACGCCAAACCGGGGTTTTCTGATTGCCGACATTGACGGCAGTCATGGGAAAGAACCCCATCCTCTAAGGTCGCGCGGTAGCATTTCGACTCGTTGGCGGTATGATTCATCACCATAAATAAGTGCGCGACGGTCGTGACCGTTAAAAACTCGGTTACCACGACGAGAAAACTCAGACAATAAGAGGTTATATCAATGACAGACTCAGACGCCCGCGTTGCGGCCTACCTTCAGCAAGCTGCTCAGCAAGCATGGAATGTTGAGGGAATAAGTGATGATCTTCCTCGTCGCAAAGTTGAGCGAGTAGGGATTATTGGTGCAGGGACGATGGGTGGCGGTATTTCAATGAACTTTGCGTCGGCCGGTTTACCCGTAACGATCGTCGAAACAAAGCAGGACGCCCTCGATCGCGGTCTGACCACGATCCGCAAGAATTACCAACGCAGTGCTGATCGAGGCCGCTTTCCCCAGGAGGAGGTCGATATATGCATGAACTGCTACACACCCTCTTTGGATTTGTCGGCACTGGCTAACTGCGATCTCATTATTGAGGCGGTCTTTGAGGATATGGAGATCAAGAAATCCGTCTTCAGCCAACTCGATAAGATCGCAAAGCCTGGCGCAATCCTCGCGACCAATACTTCAGCACTGAACATTGATGAAATCGCCGCGGTTACGACGCGACCAGAGGATGTTATCGGACTGCACTTTTTCTCACCCGCCAATGTGATGCGATTACTTGAGATTGTTCGAGCTGAAAAAACGGCCGACGATGTCGTTGCTACTTCCGTTGATCTCGCGCGCCACATTGGGAAGGTGGCAACCCTGGTGGGTGTCTGTCCTGGCTTCGTTGGCAACCGAATTTTGTTTGCCCGTCAGTACCAAGCCAACGCGCTGATTTACGAGGGCATCATGCCCTGGGATATCGACGCGGCATTCAACGAGTTTGGCTTCAAGATGGGACCGTTTCAGATGGCCGATCTGGCCGGCTTGGATATTGGCTGGAAGAAAGGGGCGACCACCACTAACCCTATTCGAGACGCACTTTGTGAGCTTGACAGACGCGGGCAAAAGACGGGTGCGGGCTACTACGATTACGACGAGAACCGGAGAAATGTGCCTTCGGATGTCACGGCTGGAATCATTCGAGATATCACAGGCGCAGGTGATGCAACGATGTCATCGGACGCGATTATCGACCGCTGCGTGATACCCATGATTAATGAGGCGCTTGCCATTCTTGCGGAGAATAAAGCACAGAGACCAAGCGATATTGATGTTGTGTGGATCAACGGTTATGGCTGGCCTCTGGATAAGGGCGGAGTGATGTATTATGCCGACCTGATAGGCGCTGATAAGGTGCTTGCTGTCATGAAAGAACTGGCGGCCAAAGATGAGTCCATCCGGGTGTCGCCCCTACTTGAAGAGCTCGTATCCACCGGCGGTCGGTTCGTGGACATCGATACGGGTGGTTTGAAGGTCTAGGCATACAGCCTGGCTTTTAGAGGCGGCATACTGTGAATCAAGCGCAATCACAAACGGGGTCGTTCACGCAGTTTTTCTCGCGAACTGTGGCTGACTCGGACCGTTTGTTCTGGTTGCTCAATGGTGGTGGCTGGATTGGTCTGTCGGTCGTCACTCTGGTGAGTCTGTCGCTTCCCTACGATCAGATAGAATTCGCCTATATAGCGCACAATTTGATTCAGTCCGTGGGTGGCTTTGTGCTGTGTGCTCCCTTGCGAACAGCCATAAAGCATTCGTGGTCGTGGAGCCCTTGGAATAGGGTGCTTATCGCAAGTGGTCTAACCATTGTCAGCGCAGCCGTATGGACGGCCTTCCGCTTACAGCTGCTCATGACCCTGACCGATGAGACTGGGTTGTGGGGAGACTTCGGTGGGTGGTTTTTCGCCTCGCTGTTTGTCTTTCTTGCGTGGGTTCTGCTCTACCACCTAGTGAAGTTTGCGCAGTTACTGCAGGGTGAGAAGGAGACGCTACTGGTGCTTGAGGCGGGAAGGCGAAAAGAGGCATTCAAGTTAGTCTCTGCCGAGTCCGCAGCGCGAGAAGCTCAATTGAAGCTGTTACGGTATCAGCTCAACCCTCATTTTCTGTTCAATACCCTCAATTCCATCGCGTCCTTGGTGAGCACCAAGCGGAGTGAGGATGCACAGAGCATGATTGCCGAGCTGTCGACCTTCCTTCGGTTCTCTTTGGAATCTGACAGAAACATAACGATCCCGCTGAGGGATGAAATTGAGGCTCTCGATTTATATCTAAGGATCGAGCAGGTTCGCTTTTCTGACCGTTTGGTGGTTGAGCAGGAGATCGATCCTCGCGCGCTTCCCTTACAGGTCCCTAGTTTACTCCTGCAACCCTTGGTCGAGAATGCGATCAAGCATGCTATTGGTCGGGCGGAAGAGGGCGGGCACATTCTCATAACGGCAAAGCTCTCGGATGAGCAACTGGTTCTGAGCGTTGAGGACAGCGGCTCGGGCGTTGATGAAAAACGACCCGAATTATCGGACCTATTTGAAACGCCTGGCTTTGGACTTCGCAGCACAGCGGAACGGCTGGAGAACTTATACGGTGATAGCTTCAGCTTTAATGCCTCAAAATCTCGATTGGGAGGCTTGAAACTTGCGTTACACTTGCCGACCAGAGGGAAGAAAAAATGACAGAACCGCTGCGCATTTTAATCGTTGATGACGAGCCACTGGCGCTCGATTACATGGAAAACTTGCTGTCTTCGGTTGCGGATGTGAAGGTCGTAGGTCGTTGCAGGAGTGGTCGCGAGGCATTGGCTGAACTTCAAAAGCAAACCGTGGACCTTATGTTTCTGGATATCCAGATGCCAGGTCTCAATGGTCTGGATGTGGTTAAGCGGTGTCAAAGCGATGTCATGCCCGTGGTGGTATTCGCGACGGCGTACGATGAGTACGCGGTTCGGGCGTTTGAAGCCAACGCGGTCGACTATTTACTCAAGCCATTCGAGGCAGAGCGGGTGCACTCGGCGGTACTGCGTGCCAGAGATCGTCTGTTATCCGTGGCCCTTCAAAGCGGGAAGGAAGCGGCGGTTGCGGCCATTGCGGGACTCGAGGGTGGTAGCGAACTGCTGGCGGGCGATATCCAGGAGCGACCCACGCGGTTGCCGATTAAGGATGGGCCACACACGCATCTGGTTGAGCTCGAAACCATTGATTGGATCGATGCCGCTGGGGACTATATGTGCGTGCACGCGGGCAATGAGACCTACATCCTTCGCTCTACCATGAAAGAACTCGAAAAGAAGCTCACATCGGAATTTGTTCGAATCCACCGATCGACGATAGTAAACCTGAATAAGGTGCGATCGGTCGATGCAATTCCCAAGGGTGAGTGCCTTCTGCACCTCGATGATGACGTCAGTCTAAAAGTCAGTCGAAACTACCGGTCCGCTGTCCAAGAGCTTATGGGATAGGGCGTATTTAAGCGCTTTCCCACTTGTCTCGCTGGAAGTCCCTATCGTCGCGTTTGTATTAAGTGCTGTTCTCCTATGTGGGATAAAGCACTCTGCTAAATCTAACTAAATATTCAATTAATTGGGGTTACTCATGTTTGATCGCTTGTATCGTCATGGCCGTCTCGTTGGCATCGGCCTAGCGGCAGCTCTTCTAAACGCCTGTGGCGGTGGTAGTGCAACTGCGCCGGACACCGAGCCGTTCTATCTAGAGGAAGAGGAAGAGTGGAGCTTGGTTTGGTCTGATGAATTCGACGGTAGCGCCGTAGATTCTGGTAACTGGACGTTCCAACTAGGAGACGGTAGCGATAACGGGCTACCAGGTTGGGGTAACTACGAACTGCAGTACTACCAAGCAGAGAATGCATCTATTCAGGAAGTCGATGATACGACTGCGCTTGTGATTGAAGCTCTCCAAGAAGATGCGGGTAACAGTGCGTACACCTCAGCGCGCATGCGCTCGGTCAACAAGTTTGATTTTAAATTCGGCCGTGTCGATATCCGCGCCAAGGCTGCACCCGGTGACGGTATGTGGTCAGCGGTATGGATGATGCCGACCGACACGACCTATGGCACATGGGCTGCCGGCGGTGAGATCGACATCATGGAAGTGGTGAATGCGGGCACTGATAATCAGGGCGTATTCATGGCGGCTCACTACGGTTTCGAGTGGCCTCTAAACCAGATTACGAGTGAGGCTGCGGACGTTAGCGATGCCAGCGATTGGCACACATACTCGCTCGAGTGGTCTGGTGACTACCTGCGTTGGTTTGTTGATGGTGAGCACCTGAGAACCGTTAGCAAAGACGTTTATTACAGCTACTACTTCAAGGACAACACAGACGGCTATGAGCTTGCGAGCGATCCCTCTGCGCCGTTTGATCGTGATTTCCACCTCATTGTGAACCTTGCTGTGGGCGGTATCGGCCCAGGTGTTGAACTCGATCCATCCGCTGTTCCCGGTGAAATGGTTGTCGATTACATCCGCGTTTACGAGTGTTCATACGGCACTGGGAACGGCGTGGGTTGTAATAGCCTCGCGGACCGGTCGATCGAATCACCTGAGGCACAGAGCCCTGAAGTTGTAACAACGGACATCTACAGTGATGCGGTGGGTCCCCTTACCTGGTCATTCCTGACCGGCGATGTCACGCGCGACCTTCAGGCAGCGGTAGGCTGGAATAACGAAGGTGCCATTGATATTAGCGTTTCGGAAGTGGCGGTAGAGGGTCGAGGCAATGTACTGGATGTCATGAGTGATGGTGGCGGTAACGTGGTTATCAACGCGACTGACGGCAAGATTATCGATGTTTACGGTCACCGCGGTGGTGGTGAGCTTAAGTTCGATATGTATATCGACAGCTCGATGACAGCTCCGGACAGCACGATCTCTATCAAGATGGATAGTGGTTATCCCGCGCTCGGCAGTGTGACACTTGATGTCTCGGCGATGCCAAAGAACGAGTGGTTCTCATACAGCGCATCGATCAATCAGATTCTGGCCAATCGTGGTCAACAAAGCCTTGCATTGGGAGCCATTCAGAATTTGGTGGTCATTGAGCCCAGTGCGGCAGCGCATGTTCAGCTCGATAACATCCGGTTGGTGTGTGCTACGCCCAATGGCGATTGCGGCATTTCTGCGCCCCCACAGTCTACGGATGATCTCGTTATTACCGTATTAGATGAGAACGGTGAGGCAGGTTCTGCATGGTCCCCCGGTATCTGTGCGGTATCGGCCGAGAATGGATTTTCCGACGACTACTGCGATGGCAACACATCGAATCAGGTGACGTGGTCCGTGGTTCCAACTGGAGATGATTCAATCGGCGCTAACGCGGTGAAGATCAGCTTTGGTGATGGTGTTGGCGGTGCCTGGTTCATCAAAGACGACCAGGGCCTGGATCTGAGTGACTCAGCCGGCGGTACGCTGAAGTTTGACATTCAGTTGCCCGCGGAAACTGTCGCTGATGGCGTTATCTTCAAGGTGGAGAACGAGTACCCACAGGGAACAGGGGCTATCCCCTTAGACTTGGCTGGGTATGCTCCAGGAACCTGGAAGAGCTTCGAGATCCCGATAGTTGATCTACTGTCGTCGACAAATGCAGAGCAAAATAATCCTCCCGGCGGACGGTTGAGTCTTGCTGCAGTGAAGGCTTTCCTCGTGCTGTCGCCTAACGGTGAGCAGGGTGGAAAGTCTATCAAGGTGGCCAACGTTCGGTTGGAGCGCTTGGCTGGAGAAGAAGTCGAGGACACTGGTATTCTCGGAACATGGATGCTGGCCCCAGAAGCGGGTTCACTCGGCGTCGGTCCAGCGGAATTCGACGTCTCATGGTGGAGCGGCGACGATGGTGTGATTGCGCTTCGTGCTTGCTACTACGATGACGAGTATGTGTTTGGACGTGACGGGTCGTTCCGAAACGTATTGGGCGATGAAACGTGGCTAGAGCCATGGCAGTCAGGCGGTGCTGAAGAGTGTGGTGCACCTGTGGCTCCCTACGACGCTTCTATCCCTGCGACGTTCGACTATGATGAGGCGGCTCAAACCCTAACCATTAACGGTCAGGGCTCTTACATGGGCTTGCCAAAGGCTATCAACGGAGCTGAGATCGCCTCACTAGGTGACGCGCCTGGAAGCATCGTTTACAACGCTTACGAGCAAGACGATGGCTCAATGTTGGTCACCGTCGAGGCAGGTGCAGGCGTTTGGTGGAACTACAAGTTCATCAAGACGGCCGAGCCACCACCCCCTTCGCCATTCCAGGGTACCTGGGTGATGGCGCCCGAGGCGGGTTCATTAGGTGTAGGTCCTGCTGAGTTTGATGTCTCTTGGTGGAACGGTGATGACGGTGTGATTGCAATCCGAGATTGCTATTACGATGACGAGTACATCTTCAATCCAGATGGTAGCTTCAGTATCGAGTACCAAGGTGAGACGTGGCTCGAGCCGTGGCAGTCGGGTGGTGCCGAAGAGTGTGGCGCTCCAGTAGCACCGCATGACAGTTCAGTGCCGGGTTCGTGGAGCCATGATCAAGACGCAGGCACGCTGACGATCTCCGGTGAGGGTTCATTCGTGGGACTGCCTAAGGCGATCAATGGTGCAGAAATAAGCTCTATTGCGGACGTTCCAGCGAGCATTACCTACAACGCTCATCCGCAGGAAGACGGTTCTATGTACGTCACCGTAGAAGCGGGTGACGGCGTATGGTGGAACTACAAGATCGTGAAGATTGCGGAGCCCGCTGGCCCGTCACCGATTGCCGGCACCTGGTACATGGCTGACTCAGACGGATCACTAGGTGTGGGCCCCACTGAGTTTGATGTCTCATGGTGGAGTAACGATGCGGGTGTAACGGCCTTGCGAGCTTGCTACTTCGATGATGCTTATGTCTTCGGTGATAATGGCTCATTTGACAACGTGCAAGGTGACGAGACTTGGCTTGAGCCATGGCAGGGCGTAGAAGCCGAGGGTTGTGCCGCTCCAGCAGCGCCGCACGACGGCTCTGCCGACGCTACCTTTGTCTATGACGGCGATGCGCAGACACTGACGCTTAACGGTGCCGGTGCCTACATTGGTCTTCCAAAGGCAATCAATGGCGCTGAGATCGGTTCGGTAGCTGATGTGCCTGCTAGCATCACCTATAACGCCTATCTCAATGATGACGGCACGATGTCGGTTACGGTTGAAGCGGGCGACGGCGTCTGGTGGAACTACTTGCTAACGCGTTAAGCGCGATATGCATCAAGAGCCGGGCCTGAGCCCGGCTTTTTTTTATTCAGCGAAAAGTGACGTCTTCTTAAGTAGCCGCCATGCAATTGGCGGGTCGAGGTGGTCGCTGAAACTTACCCTTGCAATGATTCAACCGTCTTGTAGGCGGGCGCTAGAAATATGAGCCTCGCGGTAAGTCAGCGGGAAAGTGATCAGACTTTGGCGTGTTGTATCAATGTACTCACAAAGGCCCCGTGCTGCGGCAACTTGGCTACGGTCTGAGCGACTTCGTGCTGAATACCCTTTAAGAAAGCGGTCATTTGCTCGGACGACATCGCCTGCGCAATGTTGTGGTACCCCTCAGGCGTAAGTCCCTGACCCATCATGACCTGCACCCATGAGTTCTCAGCAAAGACATCGTCTTGCGGCTTGAAGACACGAGCGGAGCGTTCAAATAGCTCCATTCGGTGCTTCAGCGAATCGGGTAAGTCCATGTTTCGGCAGTGATCCCAGAAGGGGTCGCCATGCCGTTCGTTCAGCGCATAATGCAGAACAATAAAGTCTCTGATGTGTTCCGCCTCGGACCGCATCTTCGTGTTGTACTCCCGCACCGTGCTCTCTTCGATGCAGAGATCCGGGAACATAAGTAACAGCCACATAATGCCATTTTGAATGAAATGGATGCTGGTCGATTCCAAAGGCTCAATGAAGCCACTCGACAAGCCTATGGCTATGCAGTTTTTATTCCAGTACTGCTTTCTCTGACCCGTTGTGAAGCGAATCGGGCGTGGATCGATCAACGTTTTCTCGGGGACGTTGCTGAGTAGGAGCTCACGCGCCGATTCGTCGTCCATGAAATCGTTGCAGTAGACAAGACCATTGCCGGCGCGATGTTGCAGCGGTATGCGCCACTGCCAACCGACCTTATGCGCAATGGCTCGGGTATAGGGCTTTGGGTGCTCCGATAATTCACTCTGTACTGCCCATGCGCGATTTGCCGGGAGCCAGTGACTCCAATCATCGAAGCCGGTCTCCAGCGCATCCTCGGAGAGAAGGGCTCTGAAGCCGGTACAGTCGATAAAGAGGTCGCCCTCGATGCGCTGGCCATTGTCGAGCTCTAGCGCCTCGATAAAGCCATCGTGCGGAGATGTTTCGACCTTATTAATTTTCCCTTCTATGCGGGTGACGCCCGATGCCTCGGCTAACTTTCGCAGGTACATGCCATATTTAGATGCATCGAGGTGATAGGCATAGTTCAGCTTGTTTTCGCTGGTGATGGCAAAGCGCTCGGCCTCGGCGGCCTTGAGTTCGGGGCAATACTCGCCGTACTGCTCGGCTAGCCCGAGCTCTTTTGCCCGCAGCCAGAAGTGATGGAACCCAGCCGCCCATGAGCCTTTCCCGGTATCCCCAAATGAATGGAAATAGTCTTCGCCTTGGGTACGCCAGTTCTCAAAGCGAATACCTAACTTGAAGGTGCCGCTGGTCAACTTGATGAAGTCGGGTTCTGGTATTTGAAGTAGTCGATTGATTGTCAGAATCGTGGGGATGGTTGCTTCACCAACACCCACCGTGCCTATCTCCTCCGACTCCACCAGAGTCACCGAGAGTTTTCTTCCAACGAGACGCGATAGGGCGGCCGCAGCCATCCAGCCGGCGGTACCGCCACCAGCTATTACTACACGTTCAACCTTCCGTTCAGACATTGCTTTTTTACCGTTTCAATGAATTTGTCAGTTCGGCCCGCAGCTGACGAGCTAAGGAGTCCGAGACGCTGTCTAGTCGCCCCCAGCTGGCCTCGGGTAAGTGCTCGAGGTGCTGTGTGTCTTCGGCGAATACATAGTGGTCAAACAGTGATTTTAGCGCGTTGCGCTGATGAAGTGGCAGTGAGCGAATGCTCAGAAAAGCATGTTTAAGCGCTTCTGTGGGTGAGCCATAAACCCCAGGCGTTTCCTGCCACCAGAAATTTACCAGCCCATTGATGACTGATAGCGATTCGACCTGATGCCACCACATGTTTGGGATATAGATAACATCGCCCGGTGCTAGCTCGGTAACGACGGCGTTGGCTTCAGCTTCCGCAAACCGTGGAAATCGGTCGTAGTCAGGATTTTCAAAGTCCACCATGCTAATGGGCTGACCTGCGGGGGTGAGATCCCATGGGCCGACATACAAGTTCGCGACCTGATCTGGCGGAAACAGTGTGAATCGACGCTGACCAATGACACAGCCGGCAATATTGCGCGGAAAGTCAAAATGCGCGGCTACTCTGGATTGATTTCCAATCCACAGACTGGTCATTACCCCGGGGAGGGTCGCTGGCAGTGGATGGGCTTCATTAAAACCGGGCAACCAGGCGCTAGTCTGGGTTGAACCCACGTAAAGCGACGGAGCATTTGACTCGTCCTTTAGTGAAAGTAGCTTGCTGAAAACCTGATCGAGTCGTGTGTCTACCTGAACAAAATTAAAGCCTGTGACGTCTTCGTTGTAGAAGAAACGACCTTTGTACTCTGGCTCTGCAAGGAAGGCACTGACGGGTCTGCCCTGATAAAAGCTCGCAAGGTAGGCGAGGGCTTCTTCATCTCCTTGCTTACCGTGTTCAACTACTGGCCATTCACGTAGATAGCCGCGAGCCACCCAAGGTGTATCCGATGTGAGTAGCTCCTGCGAAGGGGAGGTGCCTGCGGAAAGCTCGACCTCAGTTATCGGTGGCGCGTTCTCGCAGGCTGGCATGGTTGATTAACCCGTGACCTTCTGGTTTTTCAGGTCGATTAACCGCTTGAGCTGCGACTGGGAGGCAACCATCATGAAGGCTGGTAGTAGGTGGCCGCGTCGATGCAAGTCCGTCACAGCGGCCTCGTTGAGTACCTGCAGCTTTTCATCATCAACCGCATAAAAGCCCTCCAGCGTATGATCCTCTCCGTTGCGCAATGTGATTTTCAGCGTTATT
>Ga0181557_1000917_pt1 | contig 35085 bp, 56 predicted proteins | sample 011ome_23_FD_148632 | JGI IMG/M metagenome (GOLD analysis project Ga0181557, IMG submission 148632) | Coastal salt marsh microbial communities from the Groves Creek Marsh, Skidaway Island, Georgia - 011506CT metaG (spades assembly) | ecosystem: Environmental > Aquatic > Marine > Intertidal zone...
TTCTAATTTGGACTTTACTGCCACAAACTCAATGCAAGATATTACCATCAGAGCGCTTTATGATGAAACAACAGAAGATGCTTCAATGAAGCTAACAAGGGCTGTTTCATAATGGCCATGATTGCTTTGGTAAAATTCACCGCTGATATTGATGGCAAGCCTGTGGTTTTTAGGGCTGGTGATAAAATATCAGATGCCGTTGTAAAAAAATTGGGTCTTGCGGATAAACCTCATCTCGCTGGGTCTAATACATCTAAACCGACAAAAACCGAATAAGTGCAGCACTTAGGGGGCTGGTTTGTCGGTATTCCAGCCCCCATCAAAACCGACGAGGAAACCGAAATGCTTAATTTAAAGAAACCTAAAATGTCCGATATGACCTATCGGCGCGAATTTTCTGATGAACTTACCTTTTTATCTGAGGAAGATAAAACGTGGATAGAAATAAAGTGTCGCGCTGGTGGCTGGGCAAATCCTGATTTGGTTAGATTGCGTGATGACATACAAACATATCGCCAAGCAAAATCCATCGAAAGCGCAAAGCTGATAAAAGATACTACTAAATATGCAGAAATGAGCGCAGCAACTGATAAGGAAGTTGGCCGCAAGTTATTTGAGGCGATCTTTGATGCTTGTGTTATTTCTTGGAATACAAATATTAAAAACGATAGCAAAGCAATGCAGTGTGATAAGGATCATTTCCTTGCACTTGCTGATATTCGCATAAATGAAATATCTGAGTATTTTATGGAATTTGCTAAATACGTTGATGAATTATCTAACTTTCGTGCTGAAGCGGATGGAGAAACGGAAAAAAACTAATTGATGCGCTTTTATGGTCTTTTAGGTATTCACCGCGTGATGAAACTTATTTGATGTCTAAAGGCGCACTGAAAATAGAAGATAAACCTATTCCCGCAAATATGACTGCATGGACAGCTTTTCATATGTTGCGAGGCTCTAGGCAAATTGGCTATGGTGGCGTTTCCCCTATACCGTTCAGCGAAATTATGGCATATTGCACCCATGCGGGCGTTGATGACCCGATGGAACGGCAGCAAGTTGCTAAGTTTGTAATGGCACTGGATCGAACGGAGCGCGAAGAATATGGCAACAATAAGTCTAAATCTTAACGCACAAGGAATTAAAACTGGTGCGCGTGACGCTAAGCAATCATTAGACTCGGTTAAGCAATCCGCAACGTCCACGGAAGCGGCGGTTGTTCGCAGCAGTAATAACATGGGTTCGGCCATTACTCGCATGGGCAATATGTCTGGCGCTCAAAGGTTTGTATTCCAAAACACTGCAAACCAGCTTGGTGATATTGCTGTTCAAGCGTCTATGGGAACTAATATCTTTAGGGTTTTGGGAATGCAGTTGCCACAAATTGCTGGTGGTTTTGCTATTCTTGGCGGCGCAATGGGAACCGTCTTGCCGATATTAGGTGTAATTGCTGCTGTCGGTTTCCCGATTATTGCGATGTTTACATCAATGAGTGGTGCTGCTGATACATTTGATGATAAATTAGAAAATTTGCGCGATACTATAAGCGCTATGGAAAAGGCTCAAGGTCTTTTAAATATGGGTTTGACTGAAGCAGAAGATCGTTTTGGAACGCTCACTCATTCGGTGCAAGTGTATGCGAAAGCCCAAGCGGATTTGGCTTTAAATGAAGTTGCTAGAAATCTAAGATCTTTAGCATCTGAGCTTGCCGAGGTAGGATCAAAATATGAATCTGTTGGCCGAAAAGGAAGAAGGCTAAACAGGTCGGTGCAAGAAATCAGAAAAGAATTTGATTTGACATCTGCTGAAGCAAAAATATTGCAAGCGGCATTTGATGATTTTTCTGCATCTATGCAAAGTGCAGACCTGACCAAAATGGATGAAGGCACAAAAAATTTAGTGCAAACAATGTATGATTTAGGGGTTTCGTTAGAAGAAACTGAAAATGATGCATTATTAGGCTTTACGCAGTCAATGGTCGATTTTGGCATTGAAGCTGCAACAGCTAGAAAGTTGGCTGAAGAATTAAGGGCTGGAATTTTATCATTAGATGTTCCTAAGCCCGTTTTCCCTGATCCAGAAGAAATTGTAATGGGTCAGTTTCTTGTGCCTGATCCAGAAGGTATGAGAAATTCTTATAATGCTGGGCAAAAATTATTGATTGAGGAGCGCAAAAAAGCAGCAAAAGAAGCGCAAGCTGCGTTAGATAAAGAAAAAAGGGAATTAGAGAGTTTTGCTGAAAAGTTTGAACCAGTATTAACTGCGGCGGCTGAATACGAAGAAACGATGACTAAGTTAAATCGGGCGCGGGAAATTGGTGCAATTACAGAAGAACAACACGCTCAAGCCACAGCCGTTGCAACCGATAAATATAGAATAGCAGCTGGTGAATTAGTTGATTATACGGCTGTTGCAAATAATTTTGCTAATTCGCTTGAAGGTAGCATGATGCAATTGGCGGAAGGAACTTTGAGCGTAGAAGATGCGTTTAAGAATATGGCGGCACAAGTCATAAGAGAACTTTATAGAGTTTTGGTTGTCCAGCAGCTTGTAAACGCTGCAATGGGATTATTTGGCTTTAGCCCAAGTTCTGGTGGTGGATTTGTTCCGACAGGTGGCGCTGGTGCATTTGGTGGGCCTGTTTCGCCTTCTCAGGGAATAGTGGTTGGTGAACGTGGGCCAGAGGTATTTTTCCCGCCATCTAAAGGTAATCTTGTTCCCAATAATAAAATTGGTGGGAATGAAGTTATTGTTAATCAAACAATCAACGTTACGACAGGTGTACAGCAGACAGTTCGTGCTGAGGTGCTAGGCTTGATGCCTCAGATAGCAGAGGCATCTAAAGCTGCTGTATTAGACGCTAAACGGCGTGGCGGCGCATTTGCAGGAGCATTTTAAATGGCTATTACATATCCTAGATCGCTGCCTACCCACACGGGTTTAATGAGCATTACGCTAAGAGCGGTTAATCAAACTGCTTTAACGATGTCACCATTTAGCTTTAAGCAGCAGATCCATAATCATAGCGGCCAAAGATGGGAGGCCGAAATTCAACTGCCGCCTCAGAATAGAGCAGATGCAGAGCAATGGATAGCTTGGCTGCTAAGCTTGAATGGCATGGCTGGGTCATTTTTGCTTTTTGATCCGCTAAATACCACACCAAGAGGCGCTCTAGGTGGCACTCCTGTTGTAAACGGATCAGGGCAAGTTGGTGGGTCATTATCTATTGATGGTTGCAGCAATAGCGTTACTGGTTGGCTAAAGGCTGGGGATTACATTCAACTAGGTGGCGGCGCGTCTGCTTCCTTGCACAAGGTTCTTACAGATGTTGATACGAATGCCAGCGGACAAGCCACCATTGATCTCTGGCCGTATATCAGAACTGCACCTTCAGATGGTGCGACTGTAACCACATCAAATTGCGTTGGCAGATTTAGATTGAATAGTGGTCAGCAAGATTGGACTATTAACAGCGCCTCAATTTACGGGATTACATTTGCTGCTATTGAGGTCGTGCCATGACCAGAGTTTTAGGAACTGTAGCGGATGTCCTTGAGCTTGACGAAATATTCCCGTTCTTTGCCATGCAGCTTATGTTTGATGAGCGCAAAACAACATTCAACGGGAGCATTGTGCAACATGGCCCGTTGTATCTTTGGACTGGCCTTGGTGATCTTACGCATGAAGGAATAACCTATATTGGCACAGGCAACATGCTGCAAATCTCTGAGGTTACTGAGACAGCCGATTTAAGGGCCGCTGGCGCTACTATTACGCTGTCGGGGGTTCCATCAGAAACAATCTCTCTGGCGCTTCAGGAGCCGTATCACGGGCGCGAGTGTCGCGTTAAGTTTGGCATTTTAGACGCAAACAGAAATAAAACACTGAACGAAGATGGCGATGCTATTCTTTACGAAGATACTTCAGATGTTGATAACTCTGCTGGCACTGTCAGCCTGCTGGTTGATTTATTCACTGGCTATATGGATCGGATGGATATTGCAGAAAGTCCTGATAGTTCGGTCATATCGCTGTCTGTTGAAAACAAGTTGATTGATTTGCAGACCCGAAAGGTCAAAAGGTACACATCTGAGTTTCATAAGATCCTTTATCCAAACGACAAGGCTTTTGATTACTTGAATTACTTGCAAACGCAAAAGCTGAAGTGGGGCGGTGAAAGATGAGCGCCTTTGATAGATATTTAGAGCAATCAAGGCAAAAGCCTTTTGCTTGGGGCGATCATGACTGTATCACATTCGCAAACAAAGCTTGCGCCGCGCAAAGAGGTTGCGGGTTTGCAGACGAGTTTCTCGGCAAATATACTACATCGAAGGGTGCGCTTTTAACCTATCAGCGTTGGATTAGATCAACGAAATATGATAGTTTGATAAATGCGGTAGATGATAGGCTTGAGAGATTGAAAACCAATATTCCACCCATTGGCTCTATTGCTGCTAAGCAAGATAATTTATCACATGCGGTTTTGCCCATTAAGTTTGGCGTTTGCGTTGGTCGGCTTATAGCCTTTGTCGGCGCAGACAGATTAGTTTTGCGCCAGCCCTCTAGCGATATGATTTTCTGGAAGGTTAGCAATGGGCAGTGAACAAGATAGAAACAGGTTTTTTGGCGCTGTCATAACTGGCGCGGCTCTTGTGGCGACAGGCGGCACCGCAGCATTTACTGGCGTGGCTGGGGGGTTAAGCACGTTTTCTGCTGCTGGCGCTTTAGCAGTTGCACAAGTTTCTGCAATTAGTCTTGCCGCTGGTTACGCCTACAGCGCACTGGCAGGAAACACGAGCTTACCCGACTTCCGAAATCAAGTCAGGTCATATGACATTAATCAACTTGGCTCTGCCCTACCAACTGCTCAGGTTTACGGTGAAACTAAAATTGGCGGGGCAATATTCTATCAAGAGACTACAATCGAAAATGATTATCTGCACAGAATGATTGCGTTTGCAGACCATGAGATAGAGAGCTTTGAGGAAGTATATCTTGACGAATATAGGCTTACATTGGCGGGCAATGGTCGTGTGAGTGGTGCAACTGATATTGCTGGTAATGAAATTGATATTTTCACTTCAGATGAATACGCAGTAGCTTATATTGCCCAAATCCAAGAAAAGCTAGGCACAGCAGATCAGTCTTACAGTCCGATTGATGGTAGCGAGGTTTGGGACGCAAGCCACACTGCATCAGGCGTTGCATATCTTCACTGCACCTTTTTATACAGTGCAGACGCATATCCAAACGGCGCACCAACGATTACAGCAGTTGTAAAAGGTAAAAAGCTATACGATCCTAGAACGCAGACAACGGCTTATAGCAATAACTCTGCGCTTGTGCTGCGTGATTATTTAATAAGCAGTGGCATAGCTGATGCTAGTGAAATCAACGAAACATTATTTTCTGCGGCTGCAAATATCTGCGATGAAGATGTCACCTTAGCAGATGGCACTACTGAAAAAAGATACACTTGTAATGGTAGCTTTACGACTGATGTAGACCCTGCAAAAATCATTGGCACAATCGTTGATACGATGGGTGGCATGGTTTGGTATAGCCAAGGCCAATGGGGCTGCAAGGCGGCAAAATACACGGCTCCAGTCTTAGCGCTTAATGAGGATGATTTTCGCTCTGGGCTATCTATTTCGACGCGAAACAGCCGCAAAGATGGTTTTAATAAGGTTATTGGATTATTTCGCAGCCCAGACACAAACTGGCAGCAGACAAACTTTCCTAGCATTACCAGCCCAACGTTTTTAAACGTAGATGGCGGGCAGGAAAACACGCTAGAAATGGATTTGCCGTTTGTCACATCCAGCGCAACGGCGCAGCGCATAGCTAAAATTGCTCTATATAGAAACAGAGAGCAGCTAAAAATAAGCGGATCATTCGGCATGAGGGCGCTTAATTTAACTGTGGGCGATCTGGTCACAATTACTTACGACAGGCTGGGCTTTGATGCTAAGGTTTTTGAGGTAACTGAGTGGACGTTTGGGCTTGCCTCCGACATGACGCTTCAAGTCAGCATGTCTTTGCAGGAAATAAGCTCTGGTATATTCAATTGGGATGCCGATGAGACTGCTTTTGAAAGCAATAATACAACATTAACGCCAGCCTTTTCTGTTCCCGCTGTTGGCCTGTCTCACACTGTTTCTGAAGTTGTCTATAACGAGAAAATCACCAGCACTTTATTTGTGACAGTTTCATCCACCCATCCAGAGCAAATTGATAGCGTTGAGGTTGAGCTTATTAGAACAACCAAAGGCGATGCTGATGTAAACTTTATGGGAATTGTTATAAGCTTTTTGCGTATTATCGTAGGCACCGCCACTACAAGTGAACTGTTTTTATTCCAAACAGATCCAAGTAATCAATATTTTGGAAACATTTCAGACTTGGGAACGCAAAACATATCCATTGATGATGTGATTTGCTTATTGCGCCGACAAGTCGGTCTGGAAAACACGACTGCTCAAGATAATTATATCGATAATACGTTTGTTCCCACGATGGTCAATGATCCAGTAAAATACGGATCTTATGTAACGGTACAGCCTTACCAAGAAGAATTTGTCGTGGTCAACAAAGGTGATCTTGGATTGTTTGAATTTAAGGACATTGAGGAAGGCGACTACACTGTCAGAGCTAGGGGTATCAATGCACATGGAACAAAGGGGCCGTGGGTAGAGAGATGACTATAAAAATCGCACCAGCACGAAAACTGCCATTGGATGTTGAGGATTTCAGCGCTGAAGTTAATGGCAACACAACACAACTGGAATGGAAGCCAGTTGCAAGCCCAAATCTGAGCTATTACCAGATTAGGCATTCTGTAGCGACTTCCAACGCGATTTGGAGTGATGCTACTACAGTAGTCGCTAAGGTTAGTAGACCAGCTAATTCTATCTCTGTGCCAGCTAGATCCGGCTCATATATGATTAAAGCATATACAAAAGCGGGTAAGCCTAGCGCTGATTATTCTATTGCTGTGGTTCCAGCCGCTAATGTTAATTCGTACAGCCAAAGCCTGACGCAAGCGGAAGCACCTAGTTTTACGGGTAGTAAAATCGGGCTGACTGTAGCGAGCAATAAGATTTATGCAACGGGTGGCGGCACTGCTCAAAACTTAAATCGATATGATTTCAGCAATTATATTGAAACGCATGACAGCACAGTGCGGTTGGCAAACATTCGCATTGATGCAACGACTGTGCGGAAAGATCTTACAAACGGTCTTTTTGATGCTTTGCCAAATTTGTTTGACGATCTGCCGACAGGGATTGTTTATAGCTCTGACTACAACTCTCAAACATATACAAATACTGGCTTTGATTTTGTCCACAACAAGACAAATCACAACGACACTAATTTGGTCTTTCAAATATCAACAACGGATGATGATCCAGCGGGATCACCTACATGGTCGAGTTACAATTTTTTTCGTGCTGGGCAATTCTCTGGGCGAGCCTTTAGATTTCGTGTATATTTCAATTCAACATCGCAAGGCTTCAGCGCAGAGGTCAGCGCATTAACAGCATATGTGGAGTATAATACCTGATGTCACAGCATGATATGGATATAGCCAACCAAGCGGCGGCTGATTTAAGGGCAGATTTAAACAACGCGCTGCAAGCATTAGCCAGCACAAGCTCAGGAACATCTGCGCCGACTACGCCTTATGCTAATCAGCTTTGGTACGATACAAGCAAGAATGTGCTTTACCTCAGAAATGAGGCTAACTCATCTGACATTCCTTTAGGCTATATAGATCAAGCCAGTAGTGATTTCGAGATTTATAACACGACAAGCATTATTTCTGGCAATGCTTCAACAGGTATAACGCTTCATGGAAATTTAAGTGTTGCTTCTTCGGCTTCATTGACTAGTGGAACCAGCCCTTTGGGGCAGTTAATTTCACCCGCTAATTTTAAAACTGCTGTTGATACACTTGTTGCAACGACTGGAATAGGAAACAGTCAAACGTGGCAAGATGTAAGCAGCAGCCGCGCTGTCAGCACAGTTTATCAAAACACAACTGGAAAGCCTATTCAGGTAAACGTCGATACAAACGCAGATGTTGTTCTGCAAGTGTCTAGCGATAATTCTACATATATTAGCGTTGGCACAACCTTGAACGGTGTATCTGCGATCATCCCGAATAATCATTATTACAAAGTCAATGGTTCTGGGACTGTAGGCTACTGGGCAGAATTGAGGTAGAAAATGGCTGATAAAAAGATAAGTGAATTAACGGCACTTACAGGTGCTAATGTAGCGACAGACGATCAGCTGGTAATTGTTGATACCTCTGCTGCTCTGACTAAAAGCATTACGATAGATGAGTTCAAGAACGCCTTAGATACGGCCACTGGCTTTGTCAGGATAACTGGCGATACCATGACGGGTGATCTAAGCATGTCTGGCGCAAATATTACGCTTGGTGATAGCTCTGGCGTTTCAGATGATAGGATTGTGCTGGGAGATGATAGTGATTTGCTCATATATCATAACAATCCCAATTCATTTATCAGAGATCAGGGAAACGGTAATTTTTTCATAACTACTGATGGAAATTACATTTTTCTGGCAAAAGATGATTTAACTAATATGGCTACGTTTCAAGTTGATGGGCCTGTGGATCTGTATCATGCAGGATCAGCCAAACTCGCCACCACCAGCACAGGCATTGCTGTAACAGGTGACGCTACCTTTGCTGATAATGGTAAAGCCATCTTCGGCGCTGGGTCTGACCTACAGATTTACCATGATGGGTCTGAAAGCATTATTAAAGACGCTGGCACAGGAAATCTAAAAATACTTGCGACTGATTTACGGATTAACAATGCAGATAGCAGTAAGTCGTATATTACTGGTGTTGATGGTAGTTATGTAAATTTATATTACAACGGGTCACAAAAACTTGTCACCACCAGCACAGGCGTAGACATCACGGGGACTTTGACCAGCGATGGGCTGACTGTGGATGGGTTATCTATTGGCGGTACAGGGGGTTTAGAAATAGAAGACCCTTCTGCATCTGGATATGGCGCACATTTTAGTTTTTATGACGCATCTAGTGAAGTTGTTATTGGTGGAAAAACCGCTGGCACTACTAACAAGTCATTATCTATTGGTCGTGATACAGGCGACATCAGCTTTTACGAGGATACTGGCACCACGCCAAAGTTCTTCTGGGATGCGGATGCTGAGAGTTTGGGCATTGGGACAAGTTCGCCTAACAGGCTGCTTCATATTCACGCTGCTTCTGGCACAAACGGAAGAATACATTTTTCTAACGCAACTACTGGAACTACTACTGCTGATGGATTTTTTATTGGGCAAGATGGCGGCGATGGGAATGTTTCTCTGTGGAACTTTGAAAACAACTACTTAAGATTTGCCACCAACAACTCAGAACGCATGCGCATCTCATCTGACGGCTCATGCCGCTGGACGCCTGACGGTACAAACCCTGATATGACACTGGATGCAAGCGGTAACTTGCTGGTGGGTCAAACCTCTATAAATTACAACGCTATTGGGGGAAGCATTTCAGCAGGTGGGACTTTAAGAGCGTGTGCTGATAGCTTTCATGCAGCAAGCTTTAACCGTAAAACTTTAGACGGTGACATTGCAATATTCTACAAAGACGGCTCCCCTGTGGGGAGTATTGGGGTTGATAACAACGACAACTTAACCATTAGCGGTAATAGTGGTCACTCAGGGCTTATGGTTAATACTTCTAGTATAATTCCTTACGCAAATGGGGCAATTTCAGATAACACAGAAGACCTTGGAACCGCAGCATTTCGTTGGAAAGACCTCTACCTCTCTGGCGCATCAAAGCACGGCACAGGCGGTAGGACTAAAGTAGAAGCAGCCAAAATATATGATGATGCAACAAACGGAAATAGCGTTGGCATCTTTTTTGGTGGTGGGCAATATATTGGGCCTGCAACTGGAAACACAGGTGCAGCAGCAGATAATGCAGTAGATATTGGCAACTCATCATACCGCTTCAAAGACCTCTACCTCTCTGGCGGTGTCTACCTTGGCGGCACTGGGTCGGCTAATAAGCTGGATGACTATGAGGAGGGGAGCTTCCTTCCATTTACTGGAATTGGCTCTGGTTACACTGGCGAAGAAGTTGAAAACGCACAGTACACAAAAATCGGAAGAATGGTGTACATTAATTTACGCATGAGATGGACAGGAACAGACGGGAGTGGAAACCCTGCTGTCTTTATAATGCCCTTTACTCATGCAACTGCTACTAATACAGGTACTACTGGCGCAATCATGTATAGTGGAACGCAGCTAAAATCAGGCGCAGCGTTAATTGCTCATATGGCAAGCAATTCTAATGAGCTTTATATTTATCGTGGAGACGGTGGGACTTTTAACACAGTAAAAAGGTCTGAGATTAATGGCTCATACGATTTTGCGATAAGTTTTTGTTACTATGTTGCATAACCCACTGCATAGCTTTGGGTCGGACAGTCCAAGCCATAAAGGAGATAAACGATGGCACTAACAGAAGAAACAGTACAAGACAAAATAGAGATCGTAGGCGACTTCAAGCACGTTCAGGTGCGTACAGCCACGGTCATCAAGCGTGACGGTGTAGAGATCAGCCGATCCTTCTCACGCCATGTCGTTGCGCCAGATGCAGACATCACAGGTGAAAGCACAGAGGTGCAAGCCATCTGTAACGCAGTACACACGCAAGCGGTTAAGGATGCTTATGCCGCACATCTAGCAGCACAGGAGACACCATAATGGCTATTACTTACACTTGGACTATTCCAACCCTTGAGCGTCACACATCAGATGGTGGCGTATATATTGCACACTGGCGCTGCACAGGCGTTGATGATGATGGCAACTCAGCAAGCTCATATGGCACTTGTGGCTTAACCTACGATGCCTCTGCGCCTGACTTTACGCCGTATGCAGATATTACTGAGGCTCAAGCTCAAGGCTGGGTCTGGGGTCATGTATCACAAGCTGATACTGAAGCTGCTATTGCTTCTAAGATTGATGCGATAGCTAATCCAACTACTGAGGCGGGAGTTCCTTGGTAATAACCTAGAAAGGAGATCAACGTGACTGAAGAAAAAAAGGTCATTATTGATGATGTGGAATATCTGGAAAGTGAATTAAATGATGATGCTAAAATATGCATCAATCATTTAAATAGAATGGATAGTAAGCTAAACGCCGCTAAATTAAATTTAATAGAATTGCAGAGAGGGCGTGACGCTTTCTTTGCGGATCTAAAGGCACAATTGGAAGGTTAAGGAAATGCGCCTCATGGAAAACTATGCAAATATTTTATGGGGCGTTACCCTTTCTATTCTGGCTGCTTCTTGGTGGGTTATTCGTAATGTCCTTACCAATAATAAAAAGATTGAGCTATTAGAGCAAAAGACTGAAATGATGCACGAGTTGCTAAAAGAAGTGCGCAATGACCAAAAGCAAATGCAGCGCGATTTGCAGAATTTAGCTTCCCGATAAAATGTGATATGGTTGGGCCATGATCTGCGCCCTAACATCGATTGCCTTTGGTATGTATCCTTTCGGGGTGATGTATAAGGCTTGTATTTATAGATGCCCTCGCCCGTCATTTTATTATCATTATCCTAAGATATATCGCATTCATCCTGATGTAAAATGCTTAGGATATATCATCGTGGGGCGTGATACATGATAGATCCAATCACAGCCATTGCTGGGGCAACACAAGCCTATAATATGGTGAAAAAGCTGGTTTACGCTGGGCGTGAGCTAGAGGATGTGGCTGGTCAGCTTGGCAAGTGGTACGGCGCTGCGGCTGATCTTGGCCGCGCAGAGCAGCAGCGTAAAAACCCGCCAATCTTCACTAAGCTGTTTTCATCTGGATCTGTAGAGCAAGAAGCGCTTCAGATCATAATCCACCAGAAGAAGCTGGCTGAACAGGAAAAAGACTTGCAGCAACTGCTGAACAATCGCTTTGGTTATGGCACATGGCGCGAGATGGTAGAGCTACGGCGCAAGATTAAGAAAGAGCGTGAAGAGACATTATATCGCCAGCAAGAGCGCAAAGCGGCATTCTTTGAAACGCTCTTGCTGATATTACTGCTTGTAATGCTGGCAGCAATTATAGTTGGCGGCACATGGTTGACTGGGCTTGGCGCGGGGTGGTGGTAGATGGCAGACGGTATATCAGGAATAGGCAGCGCACCATTTAACGTGCAGTCGGACATACACCAGCAAACGCAGACGCGTGAGCGCATAGAAGCGCATCTGGTGGAGCAGAGGGTGGCTAAGGAGCATAGAGCTAACCACACGCATCTGGAGGCGCTCAGAGAGCAGAAGTTGGATTTAGGAAAGGCTTATGATAGGTTTGGTACTAAGACCACTGCTGACAGGCCGCAAGGCACAAACATCAACATAGAGGTTTAACATGTCAAATACCTTTGAGAAGATACTTAAGTATAAGCTTATGCCGCGTCTGATGATGCTGGTAATGACGGTGATGTATATACGCTGCATAGAATGGGCGCTTCAGCAGCCTGATCTTAGTACGCAGCAAAGTGCGCTAATTAGTGTTGTTAGCGGCGCTATGACTGGCGCGTTTGCGGTCTGGCTGGGATCGGAGAAATGATTGATAAGCTGATAGCGCCGGTCACTGGCCTCTTAGATAAATTTATTCCTGATGCTGACGAGAAAGCAAAGCTCGCGCACGAGATTGCCACGATGTCACAGCGTCACGCGCAAGACTTGGCCCTCGCTCAGATACAGGTCAACGCAGCAGAAGCTGCAAGCGGAAGTGTTTTTAAGGGTGGCTGGCGTCCTTTCATTGGTTGGATCTGTGGGCTTGCTTTTGGTTGGCATTTTATTGGTCAGCCTGTTGCCCTTTTTGTCGTTGCGCTAACAGGTACACAAATCCCGCCATTGCCAGAATTTGACATGGGAACGCTTTTGACTGTTCTGGGCGGCATGTTAGGAATTGGCGGTCTGAGGACATATGAAAAGCAGAAAGGCTTAACCAAATGAGAGAGATTAACGAGATTATAATTCACTGCACGGCAACAAACCCAAGCTGGTATGCTGATCGATCTGTTGATGATGTGGTGAAAGAAATAAAGCGCTGGCATGTAGAAGAACGCAACTGGTCTGATATTGGCTATCACGCAATCATTCATCGTGACGGATCTATTGGCTATGGTAGGCCCGTAGAGCGCTCAGGAGCGCACTGTAGGGGCCGAAACAAGTCATCCATAGGGGTAAGCCTAGTAGGTGGCCGTGGCGGCTGTGCTGACGATGCTTTTCTGGATAACTTTACGCCAGAGCAAGAAGAAGCTTTGCGTGAATTAATCGCAGATTACAGTGCTAAGTTTCCCAGCATCAAAGAAATATCTGGGCATAATTCCTATGCAAGAAAAGCTTGCCCTTGCTTCGCTGTGAAGGATTGGGCATAAACATAAGTCGGGGCTGGCTCATAGGAAACTGTGACAGGGTTGTGATGGACTTGCTGGCCCCACGAAAAACCCCGCCACCACGGAGGAGAGATGCAGTGACGGGGGAGAAGGTATCACCCTTCATCTATGCTGCGTGGGAGGACGCGGCATTCTGTTCCATTTTCAGAACTCTAGCACATTCAAAGGCTAAATTCCTTCTGCAATTTAATTCTTTGATAACTTCTTCAACTGAGTAACCTTTTTTCAACATTGCTAGGATTTTGCTTCTGGTTGATGGGCGTCCACCACGAGTTCGGTTGTTCTGGTATTTTTCCACCTCGTGCCACTTAGGGTTTTCGCTCCAAGCGCCCCTTTTTTTGTTGGCCTTCATATCTTCCTCTGCCATAGCAACCATTAGTTTTCCTAGTTCAGCTTCATCCATGAATATTCTTTCCTTCTTTTTGTAATGATAATATGAACGCCTTTAACTCACGACGAGCGCGGTCAAGGTCTTGTTTTACATTGGGGTGCGGATCAAGTCGGAAGCTTTCATCTTGTAGACGATCTACTTGACGATTTAGAAACCGCAAAAGTCCTTGATCGGCTGATGTAAGGTTGTGCATCAACATATCCTTCCTTTTTGCTGCGTTTAAAATTGATCTTCCAATAGTGGCAAAACCTCACAAGGCTTCTCGCATCCCATTCCAAAATTCTTGCAGCCTGTGCATAAGTGTAATGATCAGATAGTGATTTGACCAAAGCAATCTTTTCTTGTTGGTGACGGTTGCGGATTTCTGCCCAAGTTTCCAATTTACTGCTCCTTTTTTGGCCCGTTTTTAATTTGATTTTGAAGATCCTCTAAAAAGATTTCCCCGCTCTTTTTTCTTTCTATCCTTTGGTTGACGCCAATATTTAGAATTATCTCCTGTACAAATTCGTCAATCACATCTACCGAAACAAACTTTTCCCTTTTATTCGTAAGTTTATTAATTACTGGCCCATGCTCTGCTGAATTTCTCATCATGGCTTCTAATCTGTCGCAAACGTAATGCATAAATTTATCCATTTTGCTCTCCTTGTTCTGGCCGTGGCCGTGGTTTGATGTTTGGGATAGGGCGGCGGTAATCTGCTTCACCGCCCATCTCTACGCATTGAGGCTGAAAAAGGCGCTCAAGATTATAATGCTCAGAAAACGCTTTGCATTCATCTGGTGATGAGAAAATGACAAATGCCATGAAAACAGGTTCAGATAAAGTCATGCGACACACTCCTGCACATAAACAAACTCGCATTCATAAATCGGCGGCGTTTCTAGTTTTGGCTGTTTGTGAGCGGTCTTGTTGTATTTTGGCTTAAAATACTCAATCAAAGTGCGCTCATGTTCATTTACATCCAAATATTCTTCAGTAAAAATTTCCTGACACCAAACTTCCTTAACTTCTGGAAACCAATGCTTTGTGCCTTTGTGTTGAGCAATGCGTTGATGAATATCTCTGGTTCTGCCAATATATAAATACTCATTCGTATCGCTCATAAGGGCGTAAACATAATATGGGCCGCGATAGCTTATGTTATATGACATTACATCCACCCCATGCTAACGCCAAAGATCCAGCCTAGCACCACCGCAGCAATCGCCGCAGTGATGATGATGTCTTGCACCCAATTAGTCATTGATAACTCCATAGCTGCGACATAGCTGGTTGCGCGTTGGAGCGTGTTTGATGCTTTTAACGATCTCTACGATCTCATCATATGTGCCATAGAGGTAGGCAGATTTAAGCCGTGCGTTATGCATACTAACGTCATAATCGGTTGGGCCTGTGTGGCAGTCACAAGCCTCTGTAATCGTCACACTGTCATCAAACGGGTTGTGCTGGTGTGAGTAGCTTATAAGGCCAGTGCCTTTACATTCTTTGCAAGTCATTAGTAATTCTCCCCGTTTACTTTAACTTTGGTGGGACGCTGGATGATGGTTTGCTTAATGCCTTCGCGCACTTCATGGTCTTTGACCTTGGCCGTGCAAGTTACTTCAGCGCCGCTGCCCCAATATTGTGAGCCTTTGTAAATAATAATATTTTGATTATCGTCACGGCATACATGAAGGTACGAAGATCCATACATGCTTTCTAACTCTACAATTATAATAACCTTGAGAGAAAAAGCTTGACGCTCGCCTACCGTGCCAACAAATTCGCACTTGCTGTCTCTCTCAGCCCATTCTGCTTTTTGAGCGGCGCGTTTATCCAGCGTTTTTACAATAGCATTGCGCATGTTAGGTGTAGGCTGACCAAAGCTTTGAATGCCCTTCTTAACGGCTGAGAAAAACCCTTCGCCTTCTGGGCTGTAATCATCCAAGAAATCAATAATCTCTTGAGCGCGATCATCAGATGCAATCCAGTTGACGCGCTTTGTGTGAGCGGCGTTTGCCAGCTTGCGAGCTTGAATGGCTGGGTGATAATTATGCTCATATTCGTGTGTCGGATCGTATGCCATTTTATTCTCCTTGTTGCTTACAGATGCTATTATAGAGATTGCAGACTACATTGCAAGTAAAAAAGTTTGCTAAAAACCAATTTAGGTTAATAGCAAACTCTTGGGTATAGACTTATGAGACTTGATCGGCCACCTCATCCAGCCGGTTCATCAGCACGGCCAGAGCAACGCCTAGATCCTTGAAGGATGCTTTCTCAGCACATTCGCGGATAGTATCCCAGCGGTGCGGGTGGCTGTCTGGGTTCTGCCTTGTCAGGCGTACATCACCATCAGGGCCGTGGCTCATCTTGAATTTTAAAGGCGCATCTGGGAAGCTGTCTAAGGGATTGCCACCCATCATATCGGAAAGCTGGTTATCGTCTGGCTTACTGCCAAGAGCATCAAATGAGCCAACTTGATGTTCGTTGAGGAATGCCAGCAAGCTTGGCTTGTCGGTTGGAACCTCAATAATTCTCATATCATTTTTAAAGCGCTTGCGAGCTTCAGCTTGAGTGCCAGCCCATTCGCCTTTGTTGTTCGTATAAAGTTTCATAGCGTTCTCCTGTCGCTGTAGTGGGGGCCGTAGCCCCCTGATTATCAGACCAAGTAGTTTGGGCCTGTCCATTGAATTTTATAGTCACCGAAAATGTTGCCACGCGCTTTGTTGCGGGCTGGCGCTGACCAACCGGCGGGCTTGAGAATGTCACCGGCTTGAAACTTGGCGTCATCTGCCTTCATCACAAAACCCCAGACCATTTCTTGATTTCGGGTTTTAGTAGTGATTTTGATATACTTTGGGCCAACCTTATAAGACAGGCCATCTTCAAACTCAGCGATCATATCGGTTTTTACAACACATGGGTTGGGGCCATGCCATTTTCTGTAATCAGATTTGATTGCGGCCAGTAAGTTGTTCATTGCGTTTTCCATAAGGTCATCTCCTTGTTGCTTATAAATTATATATAGGGGACTATAGCCTACATTGCAACCCCTAAACATAAAAAAAGGGGCCGAAGCCCCAATTTATTTTAGAATGAACCTTTGCCGTTATAGGTTCCTGTTTCAAACAGCTTGTCGCGGTAGCTGCTATCTGCACCTCTGAAGCATTCCCAGAAGTCAATCGTCGGAATGTCATGGCCCCGCGCAATTAGCTCATCGCGGTAATTGCTTGCTGCAACTTCATTGAAGTGGCCTTTAGTGTGGCCGGTGCAACTTTGTGTGGCGACAGCGTTTGCCATCCACTCAGATAAATCAGCGTCAGTTGCGGTTTTGATTTGGTCGGTAGTCATCATGTTGGCCTCCTAGCCGTTGCGGGGCCGTAGCCCCTGTTGCTTATACATTATATATAGTAGCTTATAGCCTACAAGTCAAGGGGGGTAGACAAATAAATTAAAAAAAATATTATCCAGCCATGAATAAAGTTGAGATCCAAGTGTCAGGACAGCCCCAAGGAAAGGGCAGACCACGCTTTACCCGCACTGGTCACACTTATACCCCGACAAAGACAAAAGAGTATGAAGCCCGCATTCAAGCAGCAGCATGGTCAGCTATGAAGCAGCACGGGCTAGAACCGACAGACAGGCCCGTTCACGTTGATATGGTGGCTTTCATGGACATACCTAAGTCATGGCCCAAGATGAAGCGCCTAGAGGCCGAATATGGAGCCATACGGCATATGAGCAAGCCTGATTTGGATAACATTATAAAGGCTGCCGTTGACGGGATTGTAGGAAAAGTGGTGTTAGATGACAAACAGGTTCACAGCATCAGATCCAGAAAAGTGTATTGTCATCCTGATCGGGGGCCGGTTCTCTATATTTCGGTTGAATGGGAATAGCTGTAATCTGGCCCATACGTTTCGCGCCACAGCTTTGGCTCACGATGGAGCGCGATTTTGGATGTGTCAAAAAGACCCTGATGATGCCCTTCGCATAAAGGGATACAACTTGTGTCTGGGCGCTTCTCAGTGCCGTGACGATCATGGATAGGGTGATGGGCTTGGGTGGCGCTTTGCTGCACCTCCCCAAACCTCTCACAGACGCAGCACGGCTGCTCTCTAACCCAGCGCAAAAACTTTACGCTTTTTTTGTCCTTGGGCTTTTTCAAACCCAAAGGTGGTTTATTTGCTAAGTTAGGCAACTGGAAATTCTGCAAATCTGTTGTCAACCATAACTTTAAAAGCCTCACTTGGAACGTATCGGCAAACTTCTATTTCGTTTGGATCGTTAGTGCGGTTCATTCCTTTTGGTGTAACCCGATAATCTGGCTTGCACTCAATATTGTTTATATCAACAAAAGTTACTGATTTGCATTTATACCAAAAAACCATGAACAATGATTTTACGCCAGTAAGTTGGGTTTGCTGCTGGCCTAAAATTATCTTTGACATTGGGATCATTATTTCTGGCAATTCTCCAAACGCATAATTTACTACGCGCATCTCAATAAATGCATGTGGCTTTCTTGTGTTGAAATCATAGGCCACAGCGTCAAAAATGCTGTATTTGAGTTGAAGGTCACATTCGCAGTTTTTTTCTTTTTTTACGATTGCAGCCAATTCTTTTTCGCGGGTTTTGTTTTCTTCACTGTATGTGTAACGGGTCATATCCTATAGCCTCCGATAGCTTTTCCATTGCGGTTTCAAAATATTTCATAAAGTCTTGCTGGCTCATCTGGTCAAACGAAATGCTGCTTGGAATACGCATAAATTCTTCAGCCAATTCATTGTATTTCATGCTGTAATAACCACACGCAAATTTTAACTCATCGTGCAGATGTTTTTCGGTGGGCCATTTGCCAGTGTCTTTACATACGTTGCGCAGCGCCGCCCAATAAAGATTGTGGTGAGGGTTGGATCTCTTGCCGGTAGGTATCAAGTTAAAAACTTGACCATCAGCAAAATCTTCCATGCGCTGTGCATCGTATTGAGAAACGGGCAATAGCTGCCCGCTCTTTAGGTGTACTTGAATTTTAGGCACTTGCTCGCCAAACTCTGATTTTGTCACCCTCTGTTCTGGTGATTATTTTAATATCCATGTTTTTTGCAGCGGCCCACATTGCATTTCTTTCATTGCCTTTATCTAATAAAATGCTGTGGCCCTTCTTCATTTCACGCAAAATATCACGCCACTTACCAGCACGGCCAGCAGTCGGCATTGGCACTTTTTTATCAATTTTAAATTCCATTGTTTTCTCCTAAACACATGGTTGTGGGGGTGGGCTTCCTGTAAAGTTTATGCACCATTGCCAAACCTTACCCACCCCCTGATTAACCCTTAAAAGGGTATTTCGTCATCCAGATCCGCTGTAGGCGCTGGGGCTTGATGATCGGTGTACCTTACCGGCTCCGCAGAACGCCCACCAAGCAGCTTAACTTCTGATGGTCTAACACCCAAGAAAGTTTTGCCATTGTACTCACGGGTCTTTAAATCGCCTGTCACAGCTACTTGCGTACCTTTTGTAAGATACTGCGATAATTGTGGGCGGTTATAGGATACATCAAAGAACATCACTCCTTTGTTTTCTCCCCAGCCATCGTCAACTGCGACAGAAAAGGAGACAAATCCCCCTTTCGCGTTCTCACGAATTTCACTGTCTTTGGTAAGACGCCCAACGATAGTAATCGCTTTCATATTCCTAACTCCAATTTGCGGTTATTGTTTGCATCAAAGAGCGCGTCATATTGCTCTGACGTTAGCCCCGTGCTGTTAATGAGCTTTTTAAATTTTGGCTCAAACTTCTCAAAAGCTGACGCAGTGCAGTTTTTGTAAAATTCTATAGATGCTTCTACTCTGGCATCTGTGTCTAGTTCCATTGCTGGTTTAGACTGTTCAGCGTGTGCTGCTTCCTTGCGAGAGATGCCATCCATCTCATTAGATGATGCATACTGCCCGCCATGCAAACCCATGCTGGCAAGCGCCCGTCCGATTGCAGAAGTTTCGCACACCTCTACAGCAGACGTTTTAGTAATGTGCGATGATCCGCGTATTTCTTCTGCAAGGCCAGATCCAACAACAAAACCATCCTTGTCAGCGATCAAAGCCCGCACGATAACCGTCTTACCATCGTTATGCACGATCTCAGTTGTGATGCCGTAATCACCGCCAAATGACATGCGGAAAGCTTCTACGCGCTTGGCAACCTCTGTGTATTGTTTGCCACCGCGCTGCTTTACGCCGTGAGATTTATTTAATTCAGCAACAAGATCCATTGCTTGATGAAATTTATTAGCTTGCATATCCTGCTATCTCCTTTTTCAAATCATGGTCATAGTTTGCAGCTTTAACGCCTGTCTCTACAGCCTTAATCATGCGGCTTACAGTATGAGTTGAGATGTTTTCTTTTACAGCCATCTCAATCATAGCTTTAACGATAGCAGCTTGGATCTCTACTGGTGTTGGATGTTTATGCATTTTGTACCCCTACTTGCATTTTGTGGGTTGTACCTATCAGCAATGTAGTCTATGCACAACCCCATAATTGTTTTTGGAGTAAAAAAAATGGAAGCAAGTACAATGTACCGACTTGACAAGATCCAGCAGATGCTTGGTGATCGTCAAGTGCAAGCCATAGCAGATGCTACTGGTCTATCGCGCTGGACTATATACAATGTGCGAAATGGCGTTGGCAAAATACGTTATGAAACAGTTGAGCGTTTGTCAGATTATTTTGAGCGCCAGAAATAATAGAACCGCCAGCGCGGTTGGTCATGCTGGCGGTTCGTAGGGGTAAACAGTGTCGGAGAACACAATGGTACTCCTGATACACTATAGGAACAAAAAATTAAAGGGGTTACTATGTCAAATCACACTTTCAATCCAGAAATCGCTTGCGCTGTAGGTGTCAACGCGGCTGTCATCTACCAGAACATTTTATTCTGGACAGAGAAAAATGCTGCAAATAACCGCCATTTGCATGAAGGTTCTTACTGGACGTACAACAGCATTGCAGCGTTTGAAAAGCTGTTTCCATACTTATCTGGCAAACAGATTAGAACCGCACTGTCTACGCTTGAGAGCGCCGGTCTTATCATCTCAGGAACATTCAATAAGTCGGGTTACGATAGGACAAAATGGTACTGCCCTGTAGGTCAGGTGGATTTGACCCAGAGGGCAAATGGATCAGCCCCAGAGGGCGAACCTATACCAGATAATAAACCAGTTAAAAAACAAAGTAATAATATTAGGGATATTTTATCTACTTGGTTGATTGACGAAGAAGCTGCTGACAGTTTCATCGCATATCGTAAATCCATCAAGAAGCCACTTACTGAAACCGCTGCTAAGAGATTGTCTGAGAAACTACGGTGGATCTTTGTCGGTGGTGGTGAGCCATCTGATGCCTTGGCTATGTGCGAAGAAAAGGGTTGGCAGAGCATAGAGGTTGAATGGTTCTTTAAATCACTTCATGGTGAGAAATCTGATAGCTATAAAAAAGCTATGACAAATATTGAGCAAGCAAAGCGGGAGACAGTGTAATGGATTATGGTCAAAGAGTAGAAATGATTAAGCGTCATCTGGCAGCAATGTTAAGCAGCTATGCAATTCCTAGCCATTTGCGCAGCAGTGAGACAGCGCAGCAGGATGAGATTGATGTAACGGCTAAAGCTTTAAATCAGCTATTCCCAAACAACACTACGCCAGATCATTTGGCCGGTACGTTTGAACGTGCAGCATTGAAGATTAAGGCGGCTCATACCTCACGCTCATGGCCTAAAGCATCTGACATAGCATCAGCTATTAAAAGTTGCTTTGACAAAGCCAGTGGCCGTGACGTTGCTTCTGGGCCTTGGAAGCCTGATACTTATAAGATCAATGCTGAGAGAATTAAACGCGGCGAGGCTGTCGGTGACAATTGGGTAAACGGTAAGCTGGGTGAAGCACTGGTGGAGCGTGGCTTGGTCACTGAGCAGGATCTTCTGCCTTACCGCGAGGCAATAGGTTTTGCAAAACGATTTGAGGCGTGATAGACTTTTAGTCGGGCGTCATACCCTCTGTCTGCTCTACTTCCCCCCTCTGGCTAGGTTTTGCACTGCAACGAGGGGGGTCTTTTCTTTTAGTGGTTCTTAGCATACTATACACAACATATAGACGCACCCTCTAAGGACGGACTTATGCAACCAGAAGTTGAAACCGACACTAACTTAGTGAAAAATAAACCGCCCGCCGCTGGAAAAGGTAGACCCAAAGGCGCTAAGAATAAAAACAGTAAGCTTTTAAAAGATGCTATCTTAGAAGCTGCTGAATTAGCCGGTGGTAAACGTGGCATGGTTGCCTATCTTGAGTTGCAAGCAGAAGCAAACCCAACCGCTTTCATGGCTCTTATGGGAAAGGTTCTGCCATTACAGGTTACAGGATCTGGCGCACAGGGCGAGCATGAGTTTGTCATCAAATGGAAGTCATAGAAATTGACTACACTCCAAGGCTACAAGCGCGAGATTTTCATAACAGATCAGAGCGGTTTGCAGTATTGGTTGCACACAGGCGATTTGGTAAGACTGTAGCTGCGGTTAATGATCTTATCAGAGATGCGCTAACCATTGATCTACCTAACGTCAGGGTGGCTTATATCGCCCCGTATCTCAGCCAATCAAAAGCGGTGGCTTGGGATTACGCGCTAGAATATACTCAGGACATCCCTCATATTAAAGTAAATCACAGCGAGCTTAGGATAGATTTCCCCAATGGTGCAAGATTTCGGTTATTTGGCGCTGATAATTACAACGCTATGCGTGGTTTGTATTTTGATGCGGTAGTGCTTGATGAAATGGCTGACTTTCCTGCATCAGCATGGCCCACAGTCATCAGACCGGCTATCGTGGATCGCAAGGGTCGCGCCACAATAATTGGGACGCCTAAAGGCAAAAACGAATTTTGGGAAATGTATGACTATGCGAAAAACCATCCTGAGTGGTGGTGCAGGATGTTCAAAGCGTCTGAGACAGATATTCTTGATGAGGATGAGCTTGAAGAAGCTAAACGCACAATGGGCGAAGATCGCTATGAGCAAGAGTTTGAATGCAGCTTTGAAGCAGCAATCCAAGGTGCATATTACGCGCAAGAAATGAAAACAGCTACCTCTGAGGGTAGAGTGACAAATGTGCCTTACGATCCAGCCGTAGGTGTTACAACGGCATGGGATCTTGGCATAGGTGACAGCACGGCCATATTCTTTGCTCAATATGTAGGACAAGAGATCCGCATTATAGATTATTATGAAAGCAGCGGGGTTGGCTTAGATCATTATGCAAAGGTTCTCAGCCAAAAAGGTTATCACTACTCTGAACATATTTTGCCGCACGATGTGCAAGTAAAGGAGCTTGGCACAGGAAAGAGCCGTATAGAGACTTTAGACGCGCTGGGCATATCTGACATCACGATAGCTCCAAAGCTTGCTGTAGATGACGGGATACAAGCTGCACGGTCTATGATTGCACGATGCTGGTTTGATGAAGAAGATTGCGCTAGAGGCATAGAGGCATTGCGGCAATACCGCAGAGAATTTGATGAGAGATTAAAAACTTGGCGAGGTAGGCCGCTACATGATTGGACATCTCACGGCGCAGATGCATTCCGATATTTAGCCGTTGGAAAGCAGACGCAGCAAGATTGGGGTGAGCCGATCAGAAGGAATTTGCGCGGCATAGCCTAATGTGGTAGTGTGCGGCATATATGCTCTGCGCGGGGTTTTTATGTCACTTTACGAAAATATCCATAATAAAAGAAAACGCATTAAGGCTGGATCTGGTGAGCGAATGCGTAAGAAGGGTGCGGCTGGCGCTCCTTCAGATAAAGATTTTAAAGATGCAGCTAAGACTGCAAAAGATTTTACGCCTTGCAAGGGATGTCCGACTAGGGGCGCTTGTAAGAAATCAGGCAAATGTCTTATGAAAACTATGGCGGGATAGAAAATGCGTTGTGGATACAAGAAAAAGGGCCGCAAGGGCGGTAAGAAAAAATGAAAAGACCCAAGAAGCGCCCAGAGGGGTTAAAGCCTGTAAGCTTTGGTAGTGATGATAACGGGTCAAAAGCATCGTCAAAATCAAGTGGCAGTAGCGGGAAAGGTGGCGGTAAGTCGGTAGACCCGTCTACATCTAAGGGTCAAAAAGCCATTGCTGCCAGCCGCACAGAGAAAAGTGGCTTTGGTTACTATAATGATGCTGGGAAATATGTTCCTGCATACATAGATGCATTTGACGGTGGTGGGATGAACCAGCAAGGAACGTATTTTGCTGGCGGGCCTTTATCTAATATTTTAAACGTAGCAAAGGTTGCGCCATTGGGCGCTACAGAAGGGTTAGTGCCGCGTGAAGAAATTGGCTACCGTGATCTGACCGATATGTTTGACCAAGGTGGCCCACAGGCAAGCGGTGGTGGCTTTAGAGGCGCGGGTGGCTTTAGTGGTTTAGGCAATATAGCTAATATGCTTGCTGGCAATGAAAGCGAGCGCGTTGGTTATTACGATGAGGGTGGCCGATTTTATGAGCCACCAGCCCCGACACCAGCCCCATCTGGTATTTTAAATGCTGTTCAGGATAATGTTTCGCCTCAAAATTACGAAAGCACTGCTCGCCAAATGCAGACAATGGGCCTTCCAAATTATGAAAGCACGGGTCGGCAAATGAATGCAATGAACCGTCATCCACTAGACTACAGAAGCCAGCATGTTAGAGAAGCTGTAGCTGATGTTTTTGAAAGAGAAAAAGAAAGAGCGGATAATTTAGGAGTTCCATTTGAAGAAGGAAGTGATGCTTTAAACAGATATTACGCTCAAAAGCACATGGCATATTCTGGACAGCCGATGTCTCAGCTTACAAACCCTAGTGTTGATGGTATTCCAAACATAGATCGGCTTATGCCGCCAGTAAACGCCGCGCCACAGGCTGCGCAAGGAATACCTATTGAGCCTTATCAAGCAAAGCCAGTACCTTCTTTATTGCAGCTTGATGCAGGGCCGAATTACCATGCCACAATGGATAGAATGTTGCAGGAGTTAGGAGAAGAAAAGTTTAATGAAATTTTAATGTCTCCCAATTCCGCTCAACTTATTGATTTATATGAGCGTGGCGGGCCATTTAAACTATGACCAAAGCAAAATCTAAAAGCCGAAAGTCTGGCCCAAGCTTATCTGTAGGGCGCGGAGAAAAACTGTCTGTTAAGCGTGGCGGTGGTTTAACGGCCAAGGGTAGAGCAAAGTATAACAAGGCCACAGGAAGCAATCTCAAGGCTCCTGCGCCCAACCCAAAAACAAAGAAAGAGAAGGCTCGCAAAAAATCCTTCTGCGCCAGATCACAAGGCTGGACGGGTGAGCGGGGCAAGGCTGCGCGTAAAAGGTGGAAGTGCTAGATGGCTGAAAGCTACAGGGATCTTTACGCACAAATAACAGGTGATACTTTTAACGCTTATCGTCCTAGAGAGGATGGCGTTGAAGGTCATATGTATGGTGAAGCCACACTAAAACGCGCTGTAGAGAGATTGCAGTCAATGCCCGCTGGCCCGCAAGAAACTTATATGATGTCAAAAATGACAAATATGGGGCCGAAAAAAGGTTTGTTTGCTGGAAGTATGTATGATCTTTCGCCAGAGGCGGGCGAAGATTATTTTAGAAATCAATTAGATAATTTCAGAGATCCAGATAAAAGCAATCTTGATGTCGGAGTGGAAACGCTAAAGACCCTTTTGCATTCTGGCGTAAGTCCTGCAACAAAAATGGGGTTTGCTCAGGGTTTGTTTAGATATTTGTCGGAAAGATAAAATGGCAAGTTTTATAGATTTTCTTTTGCAGAACAGAGGCGCGTTACAGCCAGAATACCGTGATCCGCGTGAAAGTATCGGTAGGCAGTATTTGAGAGAAGCGGCATCAGATTTGAGTGATGCAGTAAACGCTTACGAAGTACCTTCTATGAACCCTGTTTTTACTTTACCAAAGTTACTTCTGGCGTTAGATCCTGCAATTAGATCAGGAACAGGTGCAGCAGTATCAACAGCCCAATCTCTTTCTGAGGGGTTTCCATTTTTTCAAGATAAAAAATCAAGTGACAAAATGGGTCGTGATTTAATCGCGCTGGTTGATGAAAGCCCCGTTGAAATGATGGTCGCGCCATATGCCGGTTTATTAGATAAAGCTGGTGAATTTGGATCTATGGTTAAGCGATCAAGGCCATATCTTCTTGGCGATATATTAGAGGGAAACCCTGATGTTATGAATTTGCCAGAAAAGGGCAGACCGGCAGCAGTGGGTATTCCAGACGCAGGGAGATTTTCTTCTAGGCCGATTGCTGAAGTGCAAAGCGCATCTCGCAAATATATGGATGAAGCTGGCATAGATATTCCAGAATATATTGAATATCCAGAATTGGATCAGCGGCGGGCTAAATACATTGCAGCAGCGTATGAGCGCATGAAGCACGATCCAGATAATCCAGAAGTAAAAGCTGCATATGAAGCGTTAAAAAATGAAACAATGGCACAGTATGAGGCGCTTAAAGATACTGGCATAGATTTTAAGTTTCTGCGCGAGGGACAGACAGATCCATATGCAAAAAGCCCCGCGATGGGTTATCAAGATGTTGTGGAAAACAGAGAATTAACTGTATTTCCTACTGACTTTGGCTACGGTTCTGGTGAGTTTGATGCATCAGACAACCCTCTACTTGGTTTTGTTGGTCAAGTTGGCGATAAAGAAGATGCTGTTGCAAATGACGCTTTCCGCGTTGTGCATGATATGTTTGGTCATTTAGGTGCAGGAAACCCTCAGTTTAGAGCAAAAGGTGAAGAACGTGCTTGGCTAGAGCATAGCAGAATGTTCAGTCCAGAAGCCCGAAAGGCCATGACAACTGAGACACGCGGTCAAAATAGCTGGTTAAACAGTGGGCCATTTGCAGATCAAAATGCTACTGCTTTGGGCGCTGATACAGTGTTTGCCGATCAGAAGGCTGGTTTGCTGCCAGATTGGGCTGTAGATCCACAGGGTATGCCAAAAGGCATTGAGCGTGATGAGTTAGACGAAATTATCAAGAAGTGGGGCAGATAATGCGGAAGGGTTTACGGCAAGCTTCACAGTTAGCAAAAGGCTTGCTTGATTTATTTCATTATTCTGATGAGGTGCGGCCAGTTATTGATCCATTGCAGCATTTAACTAACCCTAATATTCGCGGCATGGAGCGTGAGTTAGCTTATGGAACGCGGTTATCTAAGTACGGTGAAGTGCCAGAAGTAATTTATGACCCTTACCCGCCACAATCCTATTTTGGAACATCTAATTATACGCCCGAAAGTGGTTTGGGTGAAGTTATCCACAAAACAACTGCTGATGAAGAAGCCTTCTACGATGTTTCTGAAGATGTTAAAAGGTTTATGCCTTTAGCGCGTGAAGAAGTAATGGACAGGTTGGCAGAGTTTGACAAGAAATTTACACCGTATGAAGTAAATCTAATGGTGCAAGGCAGGGCAATGAGTTTAGCAAAAGAAGCTAAATATTTGGGCCTTAGCAATAGAAAATACAGGCCAGATGTCTATACTCAATTCAACGAAGTGATCCCGCAAGAGGTTCAACCGTTAGGGCAAGAAATGATGTCATTGGTAGAATACCTAGAGAGCATAAAAAAATGACAGAATATGAAATAGAAGTTGATGATATGGGGCTGGGTTTAATGCGCAGTGATCCATTTTATAGAAGCGTTGAGGTAGTGAAGGAAAAACCTACCGGCACAATGCAGAAGCGTTATTTAGTAAAAGTTGTTGAGCGAGAAGAAAACGCATATTACGCAAAAAGCGTTTAACCTTGGGTTCTCAGCCAAAGTATGATAAAAGTAAGCCAATCTTAGGAGATTTACATGGCGATCACAACTTACGCAGAGTTACAAACTGCAATTGGCGATTGGCTGAACCGCGCCGATCTTGACCAAAAGATACCTGATTTTATTCGGTTAGCTGAAAGCACGTTGAATGATGTTTTGCGTTCTGCTGATATGGTCACGCAATCAACGTCTATAGCAATTACAAGTGGCCGCGCCACATTGCCAGCCGATGCTTTAGAGATTGTCTACGCGCAGGTGGCGTCATCTGAGGATGAGCCTTTAGAGCAAATTACGCCGCAGCAGCTTACAATGTTGCGAAGAACGCGCACAAGAAATGCTGCAAACCCTAGATTTTACGCTATTGTTGGCCGTGATATAGTGGTCACTCCTACACCGGCATCTGGATCTTTGGATTTAGATTACTATCAAAGACTGCCAGTTTTGTCTGATAGCAATACAACAAACTGGCTGCTGACAGATAGCCCGCATATTTACCTTTACACCAGCTTGCTTCATGCAACGCCATTTTTGATGGATGATGCCCGCTATGCTGTATTTAACAATACAGTGAGCCAGCAAGTGATGTCAGCGGTACGTTCTCAGCAAACTCTTGCTTTAGATGATATGAAGATGGCAGGATTTTCTTTGTCAGCGCCTACTGATGTTGCGGCTGCGCAGCAATCGGCTCTGGCATCTGTTGCGGGGTAAGGCTTTTAAATGGCAATTACATCTTATGCCACGTTGCAAGATGCAATCTTAGCTTACGCAAATAAGCAAGATATTGCGCAGTCATTAGATACATTCATTGCCTTGGCAGAAGCAGATATGCAGCGCAAAGTGCGTCACTGGCGTATGGAGCGCCGCAGCACGGCATTATTAGATACGCAATACACAGCCTTACCTAGTGATTTTTTAGAGCCTGTTAGAACAATGCTGACGGGTTCAGATCCATTGCGTTTAGAATTGATTGGCATTGGAGAGTTAGCGGAACGCCGTGAAAGATCCAATGACGTAACCTCTAAGCCAAAGTATTATGCTATCGTAGACGGTACGATAGAAGTTTTCCCGAAACCCGATGCAGATTACACTTTTGAGATGGTTTATTATTCAGATATTCCTGCTCTTAGTGACAGCAACACATCAAATTGGGTTCTGGAAAAGCATCAAGACGCATACCTGTTCGGAGCATTGATGCAGACAGCGCCATTTTTGGGTGATGATGGAAGGTTGGCCGTTTGGACTTCATTGTATCAAAGCGCAATAGATGGTATAAATGCTGAGAGCGAAAAGGCAAAGACTGCTGGCGCGGGTCGGCGTATTCAAATTAGGAGTTACTAAACATGGCAAGCTTTACAAAGGTCAATGACTTTGTTGTAAATTTGGCAAACGCTATGGATCTTGACAGCGACACTTTAAAGGTAGCTTTGTCAAATACCGATCCAACATCAGGCACAAATGTTGTTTCTGATGGCAATGGTGTTTTGGCAAACATCACCGAAATTTCATACACAAACCTGTCATCTCGCACGTTGGCTAATGTCACCAGCACACAAACATCTGGCACATATAAGTTAAGTGCAGATGATTTGACACTGACAGCATCAGGCGGCACTGTAGCGGCATTTAGATATATTGTTGTATATAATGATACGCCTACATCACCGGCAGATCCGATCATTGGGTACTATGATTATGGAGCCAGCTTAGTGTTGAATGATGGTGATACGTTTACCGTTGATATCGGCACAAACGGCATTCTGACACTTACATAAAAAGGTAACTCATCATGGCTAAATTGTTTAACAGGGCCAAGATGACAACCGCCACTACTGGAAGCGGAACTGTCACTTTGGGTTCCGCGTCCAATGGGTTTCAAACATTCGCAGCGGCGGGTGTTTCAAATGGTGATGTTGTCCAATACGTTATTGAGGAAGGTGCGAATTTTGAGATTGGCACAGGCACATATAGCAGTACCGGCACATCACTAACCAGATCCCCGACAGAAAGTAGTAACAGCAATAACGCGATCACTTTAGCCGGTCAGGCAACCGTTTCTATTACGGCTGTCGCTGATGATCTAAACAGGCTTCAGCACGGTGGATCTGACAAGGTTACGGTTTCGTCTACGGGCGCAAGTGTTACCGGCAATTTGGCTGTTTCTGGAACCGTTGATGGCCGCAATGTTGCAAGTGATGGCAGCAAGCTAGATGGCATTGAAAGCGGTGCAACGGCAGATCAAACAGCCGCAGAAATAAGATCATTAGTAGAAAGCGCATCTGATAGTAATGTTTTCACTGATGCCGATCACAGCAAATTAAACGGGATAGAAGCTGGCGCAACTGGCGATCAAACCAATGCTGAAATTAGAGCGGCGGTAGAAGCGGCAACAGACAGTAATGTTTTCACCGATGCAGACCATACAAAGCTGAACGGCATTGAGGCTAACGCAAAGAACGATCAGACGATCACAGCGGGTGGTGGGCTAACTGGTGGCGGCACTGGTGACGTTACCATCAGCCACGCGGATACGTCCTCACAGGCGTCAGTAAACGGCTCTGGGCGTACTTACATCCAAGATATAACCTTGGACACCTACGGGCATGTTACGGGGCTGGCAACGGCTACTGAAACGGTGGTCAATACAAACACGATCCCAAACAATGCCACGATCACTTTGAGTGCGGGGGGTGCGCTAACTGGTGGCGGTAATTTTACAACCGATCAATCGTCAAATGAAACGATCACCTTTAATCACTCAGATACGTCTAGCCAAGGTTCTGTAAACAATTCGGGCCGCACCTATATCCAAGACATTACGTTAGATGGGTATGGTCATGTTACTGGAATAAATAGCGCCACAGAAACCGTTACGAATACCAATACCAATCAATTGACTACTTTTGTCGTTGAGGATGGTGATGGCACAGAAGTTACAATCTCTCAGGGCAAAGAGTGGAAATTTGTTGAGGCTGGCGGGATCAATATTAACTGGACTGATACCAGCACAGGTTCAGATGGCGATCCCTTTGATCTGTCTTTTAATGTTTCAACATCTATTACGGCTGGTAGCGGTTTAACGGGTGGCGGGGCGCTTAGTTCAAACCGCACAATTTCACACTCTGATACATCAACGCAAGCCTCTGTAAACAACAGTAGTGGCACAGTCATTCAAGACGTTACGCTAGATGGCTTTGGGCATGTTACGGGTTTAGCGTCAGTCAATTTAGATGGGCGCTATTACACTGAGAGCGAAGCAGACAGCCGCTTTGTAAATGTCACTGGCGACACTATGACGGGCGAGTTGCAAATAAATGCACGGCTTGATGTTGGTGATGGCACAGGCGGTGATACTGAGGTTAGAATTTACAAAGCTGATAACAACGTCAGCGATCATATTCAGTTTTACAACGGCACAACCCGTATGGGTGAGATTGGCTGCCAAGATACAACGTGGCTGCGTATTAACCAAGTGACCGCCAAAAACATTTATACTCCAAGATATATTAGGTCAGATGGTGGCTTCTTTGTTGATGGTACTACCAAAGGCATAAACGGGTCAGGAAACTTTATTGGCGGCACGATTACTGGTGCGTCTGATGCGAATGTAAGCAATTGGAATACTGCTTATGGCTGGGGCGATCACGCTGCTGCTGGTTATACGTCAAACGTAGGTGATATAACGGGCGTAACGGCTGGTACAAACCTTAACGGTGGCGGCACTAGCGGGTCTGTTACCCTTAATCTTGATAGCACGATTGACGTTACAGAGGTTCATCTTGGTTCAGAGGTTCAGCTACGGGAAAGCACAGACCGTGCTGATTTGCTGCAAATTACATCAGCAACTTCTACTTGGGGTGGCTTGCAAATTCGCAATAGCTCAAACGAGGGCCGCTGGTCATTTATGACCGATGGCTCAACAAGTGGTTTTTATGATGATGAAAACGGCGATTGGGCTGTTCAAATGCAAGAAAACGGTGGGGTTACGCTCTACCACAATGGTGTATCCAACTTCACCACAGGGCCGACTTATATGGAAATGGCTCGCCACCTAGATATGAATAACTATGACATCTATGGATGTGATCAGATATTTCATCACGGCGACACCAACACATACATGCAGTTTCATGCTTCCGATCAGTGGCGCGTTGTTGTCGGTGGGTCAGAGCGGCTAGAAGTTAAAAACTCATCTCCGCATGTTTTGGTTTCTGGCGATCTAAACAGTACATCTGATGAGCGGCTAAAGAAAAACATCAAGCCAATTGATAATGCGCTCGCTGATATTTGTCAGCTTGAGGGCGTTACATTTGATTGGCGCGATACCGGCACTCAGGGCCAAGGCTTCATAGCGCAACAGGTTGAGCCGATTATTCCAGACGTTGTGAATACCGATGAAGATACTGGCATGAAATCTATCAACTATGTCGGCCTGATTGGTCATCTGGTTGAGGCAATCAAAACGCAGCAAACTCAGATTGACGATCTGAAAGCTGAAATCCAATCCATGAAAAGCTAATAGTGAAAGGACACGACGATGGCTTTACAGATAAACGGCACAACAGTCGTAAATAACTCAAGGCAATTGCAGAATATTGCGAGCGTTGACACCACCACAAAGAACGCAATTGAAGCGGCTGGCATTGGGGGATTTTCTATAATTGACACGTTGTATACAAATGCCCCTTCTGGTGGCAACAGCTTGTACGTTAGTGGTGGCAACATACAGGGCACTGGTTTTACTGCTGGAAGTACAGGGGTAATAGGGATTTATAACTACACAGGAAGTAAGTCTAATAGGGCTGGAATTGTGTATACTGGGTCTAACAGTTGGTTTACTAATAGTAGTATCCCAGGGGGGCTTAGTGCTTTGATCCATAAGGGCGGTGGAACAACTCAATGGGTTGGCCCAGCTAGCGGTTTTTTCTATCTTGCGCCAAACGCTTCTATTACAGCGGCAAGCACGGATACTAGACAGAATTTTATATACTATCAAAACATATAATTCGTGATTATTGGGGTTAATTATGTCTATGCAGATGATGAGTGTTTTGGGCAGTGCATTTTTGTTCGCAGATAATCTTCTTACGGAAGAAGAAAATAAAACCCTTTGCTCTCTTTGTGATGAAGTGAGATCGGACTTTAAAGGTAAAAACCCAGAAGGTTGGGATGCGACAAATACCACAACCTTTACTGGGTTTGATCCTTTTCAAGATGAGAGGTTTAGGTTTTACAACAACAAGGTTCAGGAAGCTGTAAACTCTTATGCTGCTGAACATGAGAGATCAGAGCCTATGAACTATTCAAATGGGTGGGTTAATTTCAATAAAACTGGAGAGTTCGTTGAGGAGCATATTCATAGTGAGGCACGCCTAAGCTGTATATATTATGCAAAATCTCCAGAGGGTTCTTCTGGCACTATGTTTAAATCTCCATACAAAGATATGTTTGGCTTTCCAGACAACAGAGACGTTATTGGAAGTGATCCACTAGAAAGAAGGCTTATTGTGTTTCGGTCATATATTCCTCATTTAGTCAGGGCTGGCAAAAACAAGACTGAAAGAATTACACTGGCAAGCAACTGGGTTTAGTGAATGTTAGGTTTTACTCCACTAGCCGCAGGGCCAATAGCAAGCAGCGGAACTCAAGATTATATCTTTGAGGTTAATGCCGGTACGTTTGCGGTTAGTGGGCAGGGCGCAGCAAAACTCATTACTGAGTTTGTGCCAGATGGTCAGTACGTTCTAAACGGCAGGGCGGCTGAGTTTAGCAAAACGATGAATGTGGATCTGGCGGCGGGGTCTTTCGCTGTCTCAGGTCAAACTATCATCTTTGAGCTTGGTTTTGGTCTGATTGCTGAGAGCGTATCATTCGCTCTTACCGGCCAAGATGTAACGCTGCAAAAAGCATTAAACGAAACCTTGGCGAGTGGGTCGTTTGCTCTTGCTGGTCAGGATGCAGATGTAAATGCGCAGCTTAACATCACAGCCGCCTCTGGCTCATTTGCTTTAACCGGCCAAGAAATTACTGAAAAAATCAGTGAAGTAGTTGACGCTGGAAGCTTTACCCTCACAGGCCAAGATGCTGCGGTTAATGCGCAGTTTAACATCTCTCTGGCATCTGGATCTTTTGCTTCTACCGGCCAGAATATTACTGAGGATATATCTGAGGCTGTAGAGGCTGGCAGCTTCGCTCTAACGGGCCATGCAGCGCCCATGTCGTTTAATCTAAGCGTAGATGTGCTATCTGGCTCTTTCGCGTCTACAGGGCAAGCTGTAACGCTGCAAAAGGCTATTAGGTTTGACGCCTCACATGCATTATTCTTTGTTACCGGCCAATCTATAACTGAAGATATAACAGAATTTACACCGGCTGGCGTGTTTGCATATTCTGGGCAAGATGCGTCATTTAGCATTGCAATGAATACCCAGCTTGATGCTGGATCTTTCGCGGCAACTGGCAATGTCATCCCATTCAAAAAGGCGATGAATGTTGACCTTGCGAGCGGATCGTTTGCGCAAACCGGCAATACTGTTCTGTTTAGGGTCGGCAATAGAATGCCAGCCGATAGCGGCGCGTTTTCGCTGGCTGTGTTTGATGTGACGATAACCAAAGTGATGAATACGGATCTTGTCAGCGGATCGTTCTTGTATTCTGGTTTTGATGTTAAGATTAGAGGTTGGTTGGAACCTTTCCAAGAAGCAGAAAATTGGACGGAGCAAGTGGTTGCCAGTGAAACATGGACTGAGGCCGCGTAGCGTGGTACATTGCGCACAACAAAGGATGTAAAATATGGCTGTAAATACCACAAATTATAAATTTAATAAGCCAGTAGTGGGCGCAGATAGCGATAGCTGGGGCGGTGAGTTAAATGAGAATTGGGATAAAATAGACAGCCTTTTATACGGGGCGTCTTATACTGATGGAGACAGCCAAACTGTAGAGCGCATTCAGCCCGATTTAGAACAAGGAAGTTGGGCTGTAAATGGCACAGCAATTACGGCTACAGCTACGCAATTAAACAATATTCCTTCTGCGATTACTGGCGGCGCAACGACTATTGCAAGCAGCAATTTAACTGCTGGGCGAGCGCTTATTTCAGATGGTAATGGTAAGGTCGCGGCATCTTCAACGATTACTACTACAGAATTAGGTTACTTAAATAACGTAAGCAGCAATATACAAACCCAGTTAAATGGAAAGCAACCGACTATAACTGGCGCAGCTACAACAATTGATGGGTCTAATTTAACAGTAAATCGCGCTCTTGTATCCAATGGGAGCGGGAAGGTTGCTGTTTCAGCCGTAACATCTACAGAAATTGGGTATTTAGATGGTGTTTCGTCCTCTATACAAACACAGATT
>Ga0181557_1000921_pt1 | contig 35014 bp, 29 predicted proteins | sample 011ome_23_FD_148632 | JGI IMG/M metagenome (GOLD analysis project Ga0181557, IMG submission 148632) | Coastal salt marsh microbial communities from the Groves Creek Marsh, Skidaway Island, Georgia - 011506CT metaG (spades assembly) | ecosystem: Environmental > Aquatic > Marine > Intertidal zone...
ATGGGGTATGGCGACGATTATCATTATGCGCACCAGTTTGATGATGCGTTTGTTGCTGGGGAGTCTTATTTTCCCGAAGAAATTGCTGCTCGAAAATATTATGAGCCCGTGGACCGAGGCTTGGAAATTCAGATTCGAGAGAAATTGCAGCGCCTGATGGATCAAAATCAAGCGAGTGACTTCCAGCGCTATGCAAAAACCCGCAGCCCCAAGGCTTGAGTGACTCAATATGCCCGTCATTGATCAGCGACCCAAGGCGCAAAGCCCCGAGACTCAAGCCACTGTGAAACGCTGCTATGACCTTTGAACTCATCGCCATTGGCCTCGGGGGCGCGCTAGGTGCTTTGTCTCGCTACGGTCTGACCCAGTGGGCTAACATCCTTATGGGGGTCAAATTTCCTTACAGCACACTGTTGATTAACGTTCTGGGTTCATTTGTCATCGGTATTCTTTTCATTTTGCTGGTGGAGCGTAGTCTCTTGGCGCCCATTTGGCGGTCAGCTTTATTGGTGGGTTTCCTGGGCGCATTCACGACCTTCTCCAGTTTTTCACTGCAGGCGCTGGGTCTGATGGAGGAGGGTCGATTTATTGCTGCCCTGGGTTATATTGGCAGCAGTGTCATCGTCTGTATTCTTGCAGTGGCCTTGGGTATGTATCTGGCACGGCAAATACCTTAAGCGCCTCATCTTCTGCTAGTATAGCGTCCCAAATTAAATCGGCTTCAGCGTAACGACCATGCTTGACGTAAAACTACTTCGCACAGATATCGCCCAGGTGGCAACTCGTCTCAAAATCAAGAATTTTGAGTTGGATATTGCCCTGTATGAACGCCTTGAAGAGGCGCGCAGAGGGTTTCAGATTGAAACTGAAAGCCTTCAGGCAGAGCGCAACACCAAATCCAAAAGCATCGGTCAAGCGAAGGGGCGTGGTGAGGATGTCGCGCCTCTGTTAGCTGAGGTTGCAACCTTGGGTGATCGCCTAGGGGCCGCGAAAAGCCAGCTAGAAACGGTGCAGCAGGAACTGGATGACTGGTTAATGAGTATCCCGAATTTACCGCATGAGTCAGTACCCGCAGGCAAGTCCGAAGACGACAACGAGGAGCTGCATCGCTGGGGTGATCTACCACAATTTGATTTTGTAGCGAAAGATCATGTTGATCTGACGGAAGCCAGTTCGATGCTAGATTTTGAAGTGGCAGCCAAAATTGCCGGTTCACGGTTCGTGACCTTACGTGGCCCGTTAGCGCGACTGCACCGTGCGCTGATCCAATTTATGCTGGATGTGCATACGGCAGAGCATGGTTATGAGGAGGTCTACGTTCCTTATGTTGTTAATGCTGAATCTTTGCGTGGCACCGGCCAATTACCAAAATTTGAAGCAGACCTGTTTAAGCTTGAAGATGAGCGTGGATTGTATTTGATTCCAACCGCTGAAGTACCCGTTACTAATATCGCCCGCGACCATATTTTCAGCAACACTGAGATGCCTGTGAAATTCGTATGTCATTCACCGTGTTTTCGCAGTGAGGCCGGCAGTTATGGCAAGGATACTCGAGGCATGATTCGTCAGCACCAGTTCGATAAGGTGGAACTGGTACAGATGGTGCGAGCGGAAGATTCTACCGCTGCGTTGGAGGAGTTGACTGGCCATGCGGAAACGATTCTGCAGCAACTTGACTTACCTTATCGAGTGGTGAACCTGTGTGGTGGTGACTTAGGCTTCTCGTCTACCAAGACCTATGACCTGGAAGTTTGGCTGCCGGGCCAAGGCAAGTACCGAGAAATCTCATCCTGTAGTAATTTTCAGGATTTTCAAGCTCGCCGGATGCAAGCACGGTGGCGCCGACCAGAGACGGGTAAACCTGAGCTGATTCATACGGTCAACGGTTCGGCCTTGGCTGTTGGTCGAACGCTGGTGGCTGTGCTGGAAAATTATCAGCAAACAGATGGTTCGATCCGGGTTCCGCAGGTGCTGCAAGGCTATATGAATGGTGTCAGCGAGATTAGCTTCTCCTAAGGTCGAACTGATATGGATTATTTACCCCTTCATTTTGACCTGAAGTCGCGCCGTTGTTTGCTTGTTGGCGGTGGTGAGATCGCACTGCGCAAGGCTGATCTCTTAGTGCAAGCGGGCGCGCATATCACCGTGGTTGCGTTAGAGGTTTGTGCGCCACTCAGGGTGTTGTTGGCAGCTGAGCACCATGAAATATGTGTTCGCGCTTATGCATCGAGCGATATATCCGGTAAATCCCTGGTCGTTAGCGCCACAGAAAATAGTCAGGTCAACCAGCAGGTTGCCGATGATGCGAACGCCATCGGGATCCCTGTGAATGTTGTGGATAAACCCGGCCTTTGCTCGGTAATTTTTCCGGCAATCGTCGATCGATCTCCCGTCGTTTTGTCTATTTCAACGGGCGGTAAGTCGCCGGTGTTGACTCGCATGCTGCGGCATCTGCTCGAGTCACTGGTACCTGCCGGAATGACGAATCTCGCGAATTACATGGGTTCTCGTCGCGATGCCTTAAAAGTACGATTCAACAGTCCCGATGACCGACGTCGACATACTGAAAAATTCATGGCGTCGCCTGGCTACCAGTACGCTATGGACAAGGACTTCGAGCGTGCTGACGAGTATCTCAATGCGGTGTCAGATGAAGTCCAGGTGGGCGAGGTGTTTCTGGTGGGTGCGGGTCCCGGAGACGCCGACCTACTGACGTTGAAAGCACTACAGTTCATGCAGTTGGCAGACATCGTGTTGTATGACAATTTGGTGTCTGCGGATGTGCTTGCGCGGGTGCGTCGCGATGCCACCAAGGAATACGTTGGCAAGGTAGGTGGAGACAAGTCGACACCGCAGGAATCTATCAACGATAAATTGGTGAGACTCGCCAGCGCCGGGTATCGCGTGCTGCGCCTGAAGGGCGGTGATCCCTTTATTTTTGGTCGAGGTGGCGAAGAGCTTGAGTCTCTCGTGGCAGCTAACATTCCGTTTCATATAGTCCCAGGCATCACCGCAGCATCAGGTTGTGCCTCTTATGCCGGGATCCCGCTGACCCATCGAGACTATTCCCAGTCGGTACGATTCGTAACCGGTCACCCTAAAAATGGCCAAGTCGATCTGGCGTGGCAGGAGTTCGCGCACAAGAATCAGACGATTGTGTTTTATATGGGCTTGGGTGGACTAGAAAAAATCTGTCAGCAGCTCATTCTCCATGGGCGCGGCGCAGAGACGCCGATGGCGGTTATCTCTAATGGTACCCTGCCAAATGCCAAGGTTGTGGTGGGTACGTTGAGTAATATGGTTGAGCGCGTAAAGCGTGAGCAACTGCAACGACCCACCTTAATCATTGTCGGTGAAGTGGTCGGCTTGCGGGATATCCTGGGGTTTGCTTAATCGCAGTTAGTCGGCTTAGGCAATCCGGCGATCTTCGCTACTAATTTTGCGGGCTTGCCGCCAAATAGCTGCATGATATAGATGCTCCGACCCTTTTCTGGACCTAACTGCTCAGCGACGACTTTGACCAAAACGCGGGTTGGCGGCGAAATGTTAAATTGCCCATGATAATGCCGTATCAGAGTAATGATTTCCCAGTGTGATTCGGTCAACAGGATATCTTCCGCTGCAGCCAATTGTGCGGCCGCCGTCGGCGTCCAATCGGCCAAATCCCTGAGAAAACCTTCGTTGTCGCAGTCTAGTCTCATCCCCAGCGCTTGCTCTTAGTTTGTTCGGTGCTGAGGGTCACAAAGCCCTCGTAATCAATTAATTGCACCGCCGGATTGAGTCGATTTAACAAGCCGCGGGCCTCCACGTCGGCCTGCAGGCAAAAGACCGGTATTTCGCGCAGCAACAGATTATTGAGTGTCGATGAGTCGTTGGTGGCCGCGCAGTAGACACCGTCTTCGATTAATATCAGGCAATCCCCATCGCTGATAAAGCCTGCGCAGCGGTTCAATGCTGGATGGTCTGGAGATTTGTTGAGGGTATGTAGAATCATTTAAAAGTCCAGGATCCCATCATAATCGCGCAATACCGCAGCAAGCTCAGTGGCATCCAGCAGAGTGGGTGTCACTATCAGGTCAGCGACAGTTAAGTTGCGCGCGAGCAGGTCAGCGGCGCTGCAAAACAGTGATTCAACCCCATAATCGTGCAGCGCCTGATAGCTGACGGAAAAGTTTTTGCTAGCCAATGCGGTGGTTTGCTGGTCCTTGAGGAGTTGGTAGATACCGTCACCCAGAAACAGCACGCCACACTCAATGAATGCTGACCCAGCCAAGATGGCATCCAGGCCTTCCTGGCCAAACAGTGAGCCATGGGGCGGGTGGGATTGGACGAACAGCAGCTTTTTCATCAGGATCCAAAGGTCATGGTGCGATCAGCGTTAATCGTACCGTCAATCAGTTGACCCAGGCCAGAAATAATAAAAGGTGCTTCGACGTTGCCCAGGGGCTTCTCGTAACGGCTGGCCTCGGTTTGATCGAGTATCCCCCGACGGAGTGCTGAGGCGACACAAATGACTAATTCCAGGTCATTTTCTACGGCTAGCAAGCGCCATGCCTCGTGCAGATTGACTTCATCCTGGGGTGGTGAGAGCAGGCCGTTAGCGTTGTAAACGCCATCATGATAGAAAAAAATTCGGTATATTTCGTGTCCGCGAGTCAATACAGCGCGCGCAAAGTGCCAGGCAGAGAGTGATGCCTGTGAGGTATAGGGACCACCTTGAACAACAATTAAAAACTTCATGGGGGCTGCTTCTTACTGGGGCTTGAGAATGTGTTCTTATACCACTCATTCGGGTCTTTAAAACAGTGATTCAAAAAAAAGCCCCGGCGTGATGTGCAATCCGGGGCTCTTTTTGCTTGATATCGTTACTTGGGGGCGGCTCGCCACTCAGTACTATACTGCGACTGCGCGAAAGGCCTGCCGGCATTCATGGATTGCGCCTTTAAGCGCAAAATCACGAATTGAATCGGGGGATACTTAATCGTCACCACCGAATGCACCGGTCAGATGCAGTAGCGCAGTGAACAGGTTGTAGATGTTCAGGTACAAGCCCACAGTCGCCATTATATAATTGGTTTCCCCGCCGTTGATGATCCGACCAGTGTCATACAGGATGAAACCTGACATCAGCATCACAATGGCAGCAGAGATCGCCAGATGCATACCCGAGATTTGCCAGCCAAACATGGAGCCGACGAACATCAGTAACATGGAGCCGATGACGACCCACATGCCTGCCATCAAAAAACCGCCCATAAAAGAAAAGTCTTTTTTACTTAGCAGGGCGTAGCCTGACAGAGACAGAAAGATCATGCCGGTTAAACCGGCCGCGGTAACCACAGTCTGGGTGCCAGCCTGGGACGCCATGTAATAATTTAACACGGGCCCAAGGGCGAAGCCGAGAATGCCGGTAAAGGCGAAAACCAAGACAATACCCCAGCCACTATTGCGGAACTTGCTGATAGCGAAGAGCAGGCCGAAAGCGACGAGCAATGGCATAAAACCCATATAGGGTGCGTCCATGGCCATCGCTAAAGCAGCCATGCCGGCACTGAAAAGCAGAGTCATTGACAGCAACATGTAGGTGCTGCGTAAAACCTTGTTGGTCGAGACCGCCGAGGTTCGGCTGTCCGTGATAAATTGCGCGTCTGCCATTCGTACTCTCCTGGGTGTTGACGGTAAAATTTTACGGTTGTGGTAACTAATTGCAAGCCTTCGTTATCGCTAGAAGTCATTGTAAATAGTGGGGTTTCTGTCCTATTGGTCCTGTTGGGTCCTATTTCGCGACTATTTTAGGGCGCAACGGTTAGAAAGCTAAAATCCGTTAGAGTTCCAACTTTTTGGCGACCTAAATGCCGGTTAAACGTTACCAGCGTACCGGTGTTCTGCAAGGGTAATGGTGGCATCAAAGCAAAAATCAAGGTTAGACTAGCCCCTGCCCGCAAACTTAATGCTGGTGGCGCAAGCTCAGCTGTCCGCATGGATATCTCGGGCATTGCCCCCCAGTTAATTTCAGTCAAAGAGTTACGATTATGGTATCGACAGTGCCCTCACGTTTTCTGCCCATGACAGGCAGCCTCAATTTTCGTGACTTCGGTGGCTATCCCACGGCTGACGGTCGTCAGGTGAAGTGGCGTCAGTTGTTTCGGTGTGGTGCCCTGAGCATGCTGACTGAAGCAGACCATGTCCTGTTTGAAGGATTGAATATCGGCGTTATCTGCGATCTGCGCCGGGTGGATGAGGCAGCCGGCAATCCTTCGCCGCAGCATCCGCCCTTTGATGTTCGTCTGGCCATTCCCATCGCCCCTGGTAGCAACGATATGCTGCGTCAAAGTATCCAAGATACGTCCCAGTCGGCAGAAGATCGCATTCGCTATATGACAGAGGTGACCCGCGATCTAGCCCGTGATCATCACGCAGAGTACCGTGTTTTGTTTGAGCAGTTGCTGAATACACCCGCAGGTTTTCTGCTGCACTGTTCCGCGGGTAAGGATCGAACAGGGTTCGGCGCGGCTCTGATTCTTGCCGCGTTGGGCGTTGAACAGAAGTTGATCATGGAAGACTATCTGCTGACTAACCAGGCAGCCTGTCTGCGTGAGTTTATGCAGACGAAGATGCAAGTGTTTTATGGGGCTCACTTCGACGCTGCTAGTTTGGCTGCGGTAGGTGGGGTCAGGTCTGGCTATTTACAGGCGGCTTTCGATGAGATGATCAAGAACCATGACTCGCTGGATGGCTACCTGGAAGAAATTGGAGTCGATTCAGCAGCCAAGCGAGCGCTGCGCACCAAGCTGCTAGTCTGACCCGGAGCCTCTATACGAGATCTAAGCTTTGCGGTTGATACTGGCCAAACAGTCCTTGACGCATATCAGGGTCGCAGCAGAGTTGATTCATTAAGCTCGAGTTGAACTCATTCCTCAAAGGGTCAATTACCGCTTATGCATACACCATTGCAAATCACCTTTCGTCACATGGATCCTTCCGATGCGGTTGATGCCAGGATTCGGGAGTATGCTGACAAGCTTGATCGCTATCATGACAATGTTATCAGCTGCCGGGTTGTGTTTGATGCTCCCCACCAGCATCAATCCAAGGGCAACCTGTTCCACATCAGCATTGACGTCAAAGTGCCTGGCCATGAAATCGTAGTCGCGCGCGACGCACATCAACGGCAGGCACGGGAGGATCCTTACGTCGCCATCCACGATGCTTTCGAAGCGGTGTATAAACAGTTGAAGGGTGCCGCTCAGGTTAGACGTAATGACGTGAAGCATCACGATGCGCCCTTGACCGGTATGATCCATTCGATACCCTGGGAGCAGGACTTCGGCGTGATCATGACGCTGGATGGGCGCGAGCTCTATTTTCATAGGAACAGCGTCCTGAATCGCGAGTTCGAAAGCTTGAAAGAGGGCCAGTCCGTGCGCTTCCATGAAGAGCAAGGCGATCAAGGTCCCAAGGCGAGTACCGTCATCGTTACCGAATAGGCTGATGGCAATAGCGGCTCAACGGGTAACACACAAGACTATCGCTGAATAATTCAAGCAGTGCATGATTGGTTGATCAAACGTTGCCAGGTACGTCGGCCCAAGAGGTTCGCGAATCCTTTGCCGAATAGCGACGACGCGTCAGGCGAAGTAGCCCGGCATTTTGGTTTCGATGAGCGTTTCGCTGAGGGTCCACAGTTGTTCTGCCAGATTGACATCAACAGCATAGTGCATGACACCGCTAGGTGCGCTGGGTTGGCTCCTGTGAATGGTCGCAAACCCGCAATCTTCAAGGTAGCTCCCACCAAGGCCATTCAAGGTAGGGCTGGTAGCTGCCCATGTGGAAGTTGATGCGCCTTCCGCGACGGATTTAAAGCGTTCGTTGATGTTTCCTTCGGCGTCAACCCAGCCTCTTGACGTGATATCCGATTGCGTCATGTGTCTTTGCAGGCTCGTCATAATGCCACCGGGATGCACCGCAAATGCCTCGATGCCTTCGGCCTGATAACGTTGTTGCATAGCGACGGCCATTAAGCTGTTCGCCGTTTTAGCTTGACCGTAGCTAAGCCATGGATCATAGCGACGCTGTTCGAATTGAATGTCTTCGAACACCACGGGACTGAGCAAGTGCCCGGTTGAACTCAGGCAAACCACGCGTGCGCCGTCTGCGTTCTTTAGCTGTGGCAACAACAGGCGTGTGAGAGCGTAATGACCCAGGTGGTTTGTGCCGAACTGCAGTTCAAATCCGTCGCTGGTTGTGTCATGCGGGCAGGCCATAACAGCTGCGTTATTCACGAGGATATGTAACGCCGGTTGGCTAGCGCTGTAAGCCTGCGCAAACTGTTTGATACTGGCGAGACAGCCCAGATCGAGCGCCAAGGCGTCGGCACCGATCTTCGCGGCAGTCTCTTGGGCGCGACCCAGATCTCTGCAAGCGATGGTTACTGCAGCGCCAGCTTCGATGAGCGCTTTTGCGGTTTCAATGCCGATGCCTGAGTAGCCCCCCGTGACGATGGCGGTTTTGCCGCGCAGATCTATCCCCTTGATGGCCTCCAGGGCCGTGGTGCGATAACCGAAATGTTGTGTCATGGATGCGAGCCCCTATGAGATTCAATGCAGGATGCCGTCGAATGATTAATTGATTGACTCTCAGGATCGAGCTTAGCCGAGACAACGACCTGAGCAGCCTAGCAGTTTTATTTGAGGCGAAACTTAGCACGCGAGTGGCATACAAATAACTGGCCTGGCAATGCCTCCCATCTGCAGCGAAAGGCAGTTCTCATTATAGTGTGCTTGATTCTGGCCAAGATATCCCTCAAATTTTTGGTGCTAATTGTTACGTTCAAGAACGTCTCAGGCGAAACCGTTACATCTCCTGCTGTTGGGCCTGAAAAATTGTGCCCACCTTCGTCGGCGGTACTTGGCAGGGCCGCGGATCATGGCGGGCCCACTTGGCGGCTTTACCTCGGATCAACATTTCCCCATGGGGTTGCTTGCGTACCAGATCGGTATAGGCGAAGGCATCAGCGGCGGCGTAGGTTTGCAGTAACAACGGTCGTTTTTTATCCGACAGGTTCGGCAAGGATCCATGAACTGTTCGGCAATTATGAATCGTAACGGTGCCCGCGCGGCCCACGGGAAACACGGCATTTTCTGCGTGTAGGCTGGGTATGTCGGCGTCTTGGATATGCCCGGTCCAGCGCTCGCCGTCATACTGGTCGTACAGATCCAATAGATGGCTGCGGGGAACAAAACCCATTTCGCCCTGACCCTGGATAACATCCTCAAGATACACGCCGATAGTGAGCAAGTCGTAGTTGGTATGGGGCCAGAACTGAATATCTTGATGCCACTTGACTGCTTCGCCACCGTGGGCCCATTTGAAGTTCAGTTTGCCGTGATGGAACTTGATATCAGGTCCGAGAAGCGCCTCGGCGAGATCAACAATTTCTGATTGAGCGGCGAACTCCCAGTAGGTGGGATGCTGGTCTACAGGGCTGTTGAGGCGTCGTAGGCAAGGCTGGCTGCTCGAGTGATTTGGCGCTACATCAAATTGTTGATTCGACGCCGTCACTGATCGGCTTTGATCGACGAATTCGGCGGTGACCTGGTTGAGTTTCTGCAGCCAATGATCAGTAACAAAGTTTTCTAGGACCACATAGCCTTCTTCCAGGTAATGCTGTTTCTGTGCGTTAGTCAGCAAAACAATCCCTTTACTCAATGAATCCTTGGCAACTCTAGCAGTTCGTTTGCCGCGACTCTAGTGAGTCAAGGGCCCAGTAGCCTGTGTTCAGCAAGCTGAGTGGGGTGCTTGTGTTTAAGCGTGACCTGTAAGATAGTCAGGTGTGCTCGCTGATTCGGATAAGCCCTATGCCCAAGCCGTCATTCTTTGCTTACTTACGTCATCGCGAAATTGATTTCGTCCCCACGGGTAGATTACGTTGGTGGCTGCTGGGTTTGATCGTATTGGGCTGGGCGGTGGAGCAGTATGAGGCCCTGAAAAATGGCCCGGTGCTGGTATATATTCTTGCTGACTTCGACAAGTCGCTGGTGGAATGGGGCCAAGTAGCCGCAGTGGCTGGGTTGGTGTATAGCGCCGGGGCGATAATCCTGAGTCGAGTAGCCGATCGGTTTGGCCGCCGGCCCCTCATGATCTGGCCGGTATTTGCCTATGCAGTGATCTCCGTGCTCGGCGCCTTGTCACCCAACTTCTGGACCCTGGCGTTTCTCTTTACCGCCGGCAGTTTTCTAATGGCGGGTATGAACCCAGCGGTACACGCGGCGTCGCGAGACCTGACGCCACGGATGGGCCGCGCCATGGTATACGCCTGGGTATCTCTGGCCTTTACTATCGGCGCCTTGATGTCGACGGCGGTCGCCGCTCAAACCCTACCCATCTGGCCGGGCTGGCGCTCGCAGTATTGGATCGCGGCAGCCTTGGCCGGCGTCACGGCCTTATTAATTTATATATTTTATCGCGACCTGAGCTTGCGGGTTCGTGGTCAAATCCTGCAGTCTCAACTAGAAACGCCTGAATCAGAGCAAATGGGTCCCACGCCCGAGGCAGGCAACGCTTATGATGATGGGCGGCTGGTATATCGCAGCGTCCGCTTGTGGCTCTTGTCGCTGGTGATTGTCTTCTGGGCGCTGACATACGTTACCGTGTCGGGCTATGTTCCTACTTATCTGGTTCAGCACCATCGGTTAGATCCGGCCCATGCTGCTGCGGTGACGTCTTACTTTTGGATCGTCTTTACCATCAGTGTGTTTATTTCAGGGTGGTTGTCCGACAAGTTTCTGGTGCGCAAGCTCGTGACTGCCTTTGGTGGCGTCACAACGGGTCTGTGTTTCTTTGTGGGTGCCAACCTGGCCGTCGATGTCTCAGACGCCATCTTGATTCTGGTTTGGTCCATGACTGGATTTTTTGCCGGCTTCATCTATCCGTCATGGTGCGCGATCTATTCAGAAACGGCGGAGAGCATCAGTCCTCATGGCGTTGGTCGAGCCTTTGGGATTACCGCAACCCTGTCACCCATTGCCGGTTTGTTTTTGAATCTGGGCTTACCACAGGTGGTGAATCACTGGGGCTGGTCAACCTGGATGATGATTGCGGGCGGCTGCTGTTTTTGCGTGGCGGCCTTAGTCGGAGTCGGTAAGGGTCCTTGGTGGGTAACCCGAGAGCCCAGAAATGAAGAACCGGCAATCGCGCCTTGATGGGCCAGCAGTGCCTCAAGGCTAGCGGGCGAGCAGTGCCGCAACCTGGTGGAGTCCATCAAAAGGTAGAAAGTCCGCGCACTGGTTTTCAATCGCGATCAAAGACAATCGATCAGCCAGTTCGTTGCCTTCAACTCCGGCGTGCGCCTTGATGTGGTCGATATCGACTTGGCCATCCAAGGCTAAGTAGTCATCGTGCATCTGCATGATCAATTCGCGATTCGCCAGCTCGCCGACCTTCTTCTGCCAGCCTCTGGCTTTCCAGCCGAGGGCCCAGGTCGTCATGGCGTTGATGCTATACATCGAGTCACATAAAATCTGGACGGTAAAGCCGGCCTTTAACCGGCTATGGGCGATCAGCATCGCCTGATGTAAAGCATTCAGCTCGGCGGTGTTGTTGGTCCCTGCGAGTTGATATAAGCCGTAGTGCATCTCAACCAATGTGGCTTTTTGATAGACAACAAGGCCAGAACCGGAAGGTCCTGGATTGGGATCACAGCCACCATCGCAGTAAATCGTAATATCCACATCGGGGTTGATTACTCGACCAGGGTTTAAGGGTTGGGTGCGGGTTGTGTTGGAGCGCTTTGGCTGGCTTACCGGGCCGGCAGCGAAAGCTGCTGCCGCGACAGAATGACTGTCGAAGCTTTTGAATTTGGCGCCGGGATGACCGCTCACCAGCGGTTGGGCGATGCTCCAGTCAGTAAAGATGCCTGTTTCACGGCCTTCCCAGACGACATAGAATTTCGGCTTCTTGATGGCCATGGTGACGGTTCTCGGAGGAGGCGAGTAAGGCAGTACGCACCACCAAAAATATTAGTGGTGCGCACTGCGGCGCTCAGTTTAAATTCAAGTCCAGGTTAGCTTAAACCGGTTCAGCGACAAACACGGGGATCTTACGTGTGGTTTTGGCTTCATAGTCAATGTAAGGAGGGAAAGCAGCAGCGCTTGCGGCCCACAACTTTTGGCGCTCAGCCTCGTCTGTTACTTCTCGCACTCGCATATTGAAGACTTCAGTTTCATCGCGAATCTGAACCTCCGGGTTGGCGCGCAAGTTATAGACCCAGACTGGATTTTTCGGCTGGCCACCCATAGAGCCAACCAGCACGTAGCTGTCGTCGACCTTGACTCGCATCAAGGGTATCTTGCGTATGGCCCCAGACTGATTGCCCAAATGCGTGACAATGATACAGGGCATACCTGTTTCCATTAGTGTGGTGCCCTGCGTGCCCCCACTGGCTTCATAGAGTTCAACCTGCTTGCGGACCCACTCGATAGTAGGGGGGATGTATTCGATCATAGTCGATTCCTTACGATATAAAAAATGAAGATAGCGATCGATGGCGCTGATAAACGGTAGTATCTGTCATTTTAAGGGCGCTGACTACTGATCTGATTCGCGAGCGGGGGTATTTTGCAGAAAGCGGTAGACACCTAGAATGGCAATAGCAGACAGGATATGCGTACAGTCCATCGGCGGCCAAACAAATATTCTCAGTCTTGGATAAGCATTTCTCCGATCGCCAGTGCCAGGAATTCAAATCCTTCGGTAGAAGCCAGGTTGAAGCGCAGGGAACAAGGGTTTTCGAGGGCCTGGTGGTCCTCAGCGAGCCAGCATTCAAGCTGGCAGTACGCTCATAACCTGCGTCAGCCAGTGTGTCGTTGAAGCCTCGATATTTTTTGTAGTGAGTGGCTTCCTGGTGCACCTGGAAGTCTAGCTTGGTTTGCCGTGTGGGGTCAGTGATCCTGGACCTGGCAGCGCGCCTTGTGCCGACCAGATAGGATTCCAGAAATGGCATGGCAAGGGCTGCGGTAGACACGATACGGGAAAATTCGGGTTCCGCCTTATGCTCGTGGTTAGGTGTGCGGACGCAGGAAAAGGGCACCCCCAGACGGTCATTCTGCGATTGAATGCCGTTGTTGCACTCATGGGATCATGCGTCGCGGTACGGTGCCCCTCGATTGAGATTCAACATAGCCTATTGGCGTAAGGGTAGCGGGTCGCTAGTGAATGGTTTAGCCAGTCATTAGTCGCCATCCAGAGACGGCCGCAGAGTGCGCTTGACCTCGTCGACTCACCGGCCATTGACCTGCATCAATGCTGTGTATGGCTAGTTGGATGATAGTCACAGGCTACATTGATGCCCATATCCAGGTAGCCCTATGCCCAATATTTTAGTCGTGATCGATCCTGACGAATCAGAACATTCGGCATTGAATCGTATCAAGGAAATTCCACCCACCGCAGATGTCAATTATACGGTGGTGCTGTACCTGAGCCCGGCGTCCGTGATGGCAAAGAAAGCCAGCGCCAGTGTTATATCGGCCCTTGAAGAGACTAAGGCTGCCTGGTTGCATGACCTGGTCGCGCCGTTACTGGCCGTGGGTTATCGCATCAATGTTGAGGTAGTGACATTTACTCGGTTGTATGAGGAGATTATCAAGAGTGCGGAAAAAATTTCGGCCCATATGATATTCAAGCCCTTACGGCAGCATGGTGTGCTGAAACGCGCATTTTACACATCGACAGATCGGAAACTGATTCGGCTTTGCCCGACGCCACTGTTGTTGGTAAGCGACCAAGGGCAAATTCATGGTAAACCCATTGTCGCGGCAATCGATATCAGTGATCGGGATGAGGCTCATAGCCAATTGAATGCCGACGTGATGGCGCAGGCTAAAGTGTTGGCGCGAGTCTTGGAATCTGAAATACATATGGTCTACGCGTTTCGGCCAGCAGTGGTCACCACCGTGGCTGCTGATCCGTTGGCGTATCAGATCACCAGAGATCATTACGACAACGAACATAAAATGCTGGTTGCCCTCGCTGAGCAGCACAGTATTGCGATCGACAACGTCAGCATGCGTGAAGGTACAGCCGATGAGGTGCTGTTTCGCCATGCTAAGGACTCGCACGCAGGTGTCATCGTGTTGGGTACGGTGGCACGATCAGGGGCATCGGGGTTGTTTATCGGTAACACCGCCGAGGCCGTATTGGAAACGACTGAAACCGACGTTCTAGTGGTGAAGGCGGCCGGTTTCCAAACACCGACCTGATCCCTCGACCTGGGATCGGCGGGAGGGCTGAAATTGGGCCTTTGTCTTGCCTTGCAGCAACTGTTATCTTCTAGTGAGACGAGAGGCACCGAGTTGTGAGTGCCTCGCGGATTGGCGTTGTGCGCAAACCTGCGGGCATTCGTCTTTGGTCGCTAAGGCGCCAAATACGAAGCTAGTTGGCGCGCATGTCGAGAAGATAACATTAGCTACAGGGGCACGATCATTAGCGCACTTAGTCCGAAAATTCTCATGGCTTATTCAGGTGTCACCCTGCCCATGGCGGCGATGGGTATGCCCATCGCCGTTTATCTGCCACGTTTCTATTCCGAGGGCATGGGTTTATCCCTCGTGACCGTTGGCCTCGTGTTTACTCTGGCGCGGATCTGGGACGTGATCACTGACCCCATTATGGGCATTGTGGTCGACCGCTATGATACGCGCTGGGGTCGTCGCAAGCATTGGATCGCCTTATCCATCCCGATTCTGCTGCTCGCGGTGTATATGGTGTTTATGCCGAACCGAGAACAGGTGACGGGGGCCTATCTGTTATTCTGGTTAATTGTGCTTTATGTTGGCTACACCATGCTCGCCATCGCTCACCAATCCTGGGGGGCAGAATTATCCCATACCTATGATGAACGCTCGCGGCTATTCGGCTGGCGAGAAGTATTTGTGATTGCCGGTATGACCATCGTGCTCGCCTTGCCCGCAGGGCTCGAGCTGACCGGGTTTAATGACCAGGCCTCGAAAGTGGCGAGCATGGGTTGGTTCTGCCTGATTTTGTTTCCGGTGCTCGTCCTACCGACACTGATAATGGTGCCTGACAGCCATACTAGTACGCAGTCTCAGGTTCCCTGGGCCGACGCGATGCGCATTTTGATCAACAACAGTCTGATGTGGCGTCTGCTCCTTGCTGACCTGGCTTCGGGTTTTGGTACCGCCGTGTCAGGTGCGCTGTATATTTTTGTCGCCAGCGCCTACTTCAAATTACCTGAGCAGGCCAGTATTGCCTTATTGTTCTATTTTCTGACCAGTTTTCTGGCGATGCCCATGTGGCTTAATCTGGCATATCGCGTCGGTAAAGACACGGCGCTGAAAATCGCCTTGGTGTATGCGGTAGTGATAAACCTTGGCTTATTGTTGGTGGCCGAAGAGGGTAATGTGGCCGTTCTATGGGGCTTTACCATCGCCTTTGGTGTGGCTTTTGGTGCCGCACCGACCCTGCTACGGTCGATGATGGCCGATCTTACCGATGAGGATACGCTGCGCACCGGCCAGCAGCGCGCCGGTCTGTTCTTTGCTTTGCTCACCACAACCAATAAGCTAGGCGCGGCACTCGCCGTAGGTGCCAGCTTTGCAATTCTCGAAGTAGTCTTCGATTTTGTGCCCGGCGGAGACAATGCGCAATCTGCGCTGGACGGTTTGTTGGTGACCTATGCCGTAGGTACGGCCGGAGGCTTGTTCATCGCCTTTATCGCGCTGCTAGGTTATCCGCTGAATAAGCAAGCGCACGATAAGATTCGCGCGCAGTTAGATGCAGGCCAAGTTGGGGGGTAACGGTCGACGGCCAACCCACCGGCCTGTTGGAAATGTATGCTTTGGCGTTCAATCGAAATTTATGTAAGGGGTTAAGCTATGTCTGCTGTCATTTTTGAGCATCACAATCATATCGCGTCAATCACCATCAATCGCCCAGAAGCGCGCAATGCTATGAATCCCGAGGTCATGGTAGGGCTCTTTGATGCCTTCACCGAAGTGGAAAATAACCCGGATATCCGCGTGGCCGTCATCACTGGCAGCGGCGACAAGGCCTTCTGCGCCGGCGCCGATCTGGGCCAGTTGATTCCGCTGATGACCCATTCCCGCGCGCCAGCGAATGAATGGGATGAACGTTATCTGAACGACGTGTCAAAGCAGGGCGCCTATTTGATGAACAAGGATACGGTAAAACCGGTGATTGCTGCGATTAACGGTCACGCCATTGCGGGCGGCATGGAGTTGGTGCAGGGCACCGATCTTCGCGTCGCGGTACCACAAGCTAAATTCGGCCTGCAAGAAGTCAAGTGGGCGATCTTTCCAGCCGGTGGTTCAACGGTTAAACTGCCGCGGCAGATACCCTATGCCAAGGCCATGGAGCTGATGCTGACCGGGGATCTTATTTCCGCTGAAGAAGCGCTAGCTTTGGGTTTTTTGAATTATGTGGTGGCGCCAGACCAGCTGATGGCCAAGTCGATGGAGTTGGCCGAGAAGCTTGCGGCCAATGGACCCATAGCCGTGCAGGCGATTCGAAAGTCAGCGCGAACAGTTTGGGGCCATCCAGAAATTGAAGCGCTGAAGATGGAGAGCACCTTCTCTGGCCCGGTTTTTAAAACGGAAGACGCCGTCGAGGGGCCGAAGGCCTTTATGGAGAAGCGCACACCCGTCTATAAAGGCCGTTGAGGGGTGCTTAAACACTGAGTTTGAGCTTGGCTTGCTGATCAATCAGCGAGGCAGCCACACGCATAGCGCAGGCTAACAACAAACCACACTAACCACATAGAATAAAAGGTCGAAAACTATGCCCAGGATCAACCCCGCCATGAGCGACCCCCTTGCCATCGAAGCGGCTGTTTCGGTGCTGAACCAATCGGTGACCTCCGGTGACTTACGCCTTGGTGTCGCGATGATCGCCAATAGTGAAGGCGTTTTATTTCAGCACGCCACAGGCGCCGGCGCTACGCAGGGGCAATCCCCTGTCACTACAGACTCGATTCTAGCGATTGCCTCTATGACCAAACTCGTCACTACAATCGCCGCCTTGCAGTTAGTTGAGGCCGGTGCACTAAAGCTGGACGAGCCTATCAGCACCTATTTGCCCGCGCTCGAGGATTTGCAGATTTTAGTTGGATTCAACGGTGATGAACCGATTTATGCGCCGTCGCCCAGAGCGCCCAGCGCGCGGGAATTAATAACCCATACCTCAGGTTTTGTTTATCCCATGTGGAATGCCGATGCGTTGACCGCCGAAGCACTGAAAATCACCCCAGGCTTGGGCGCGGGTCGTGATTCGATTAACGCGCCCTTAGGTTTTGCGCCGGGTACCCAAATGGAGTACGGCATCAGTACTGATTGGCTCGGCGTGTTGGTTGAGCAGCTGTCGGGCCAGACTTTGATTGACTATTTTGACGCGCATATTTTTGTTCCCCTTAATATGCAAGATACTTTCTATGATCTGCCTGAAGCGAAGGCCCATCGCGCATTGCCAATGGCACTGCGTACCGCGGAGGGTTTGGTCGATGCGCCAATTTATCAGCCGAAACCCAGCGAGAGGAAGCCAGGTACATTTTATAGTGGTGGTGGAGGGCTTTTCTCCACTGTACACGATTACACGCAAGTGATGCGCGCGCTGTTGAGGGGCGGTGAATTGGATGGTCAGAGAGTTTTGCTGGCTGAAACCGTTGATGCCATGTTTGATAATCATATTGGTGAGTTGACAGTAGCACCACTCGCGACTGAAATGCCGATGCTGACTAACGACATTGATATGGGCTTTGGGTCGCCTGCAAAATGGGGGTTGGGTTTCTTGTTGCATACCCATGGAACAAGCAATGGTCGCAGTTCGGGTTCAGCTTCCTGGGGCGGGCTCTTTAATTCGTATTTTTGGATCGATCGCGAACGAGATATGTGCGCTGTTTATGCAACACAGCTGTTGCCATTCTTTGATGGCAAAGCGATCGAAACGCTCCAGGCGTTAGAGCGGATCGCTTACGGAAAGTAGCTGATGGTGTCTGTTGACTGACAATGGTGATGGCCAGACCGCGAAGCCGGGCGTCAGGTTTGCGGTTTCAATAACGCTGTAACCTCTCCCGGTTTGGGAAAACGTCCGGTTTGGTATTTCGAATAAATCAGTCGGCCATTCACGCGGACGTCAAAGATGCCTTTGCCCGCGGCTATGAGCCTGATGTCGGCACCCGTGATGGCTTGAAGTTCGGCAGACAAACTGTCCGCATCGGGTTTGTAATTTCATTGTGCGCAGTATTGAATCTCTATCAGCATCAGTGTCTCCTCAGCGGTTAGTTGTCTTCTTGGTATCTCTATGGTGCTCGCTGTAACAAGGAATATTCGTTGAGCACCGGCGGTGGTTTCAGCGCTCGTCTCGTGACAGCAGTGCTGCCGCCGTGATGTTCGCAGTGACGTTCGAAGCAGTAATAAACATATCCACGATAAGATCGATCGCGATCAAAATGCCAATGCCCGCAACGGGTAAGCCCAAGGATACATAAACCGGCGCCATGATCAGTAAGCCGCCACTGGGAATGCCCGGTGAATAAAAGCTGAACAGGCCAATGGCGGCAGCAATCACGAATAATTCAAAAAAGTGTAACTCGATACCATAGATGTGGGCGACAAAATAAGTCCCTGCAGTGCGCGCGATAGGTGACGAGAACTTAAATAAGCTCACGGCAATGGGCAGAACCACCCCAGCGACTTTATCTGAAATATCTAAGGCTTTGGTGGCGGCGAAAGTGGCCGGCAGGGCGGCCAAAGACGAGCGCGTGCTGAAACCGATCACCTGAACCGGCGCGACAATTTTAGTAAACTGTACCAGTGGTATACGTCCTAGTATGGCGGCCGTTGGGTAAAGTAGCAGGGTCATAACAAAGATCAGACCGCAGCCAATCAGGATGAAAGATCCTAGTAGGTTAATAATGGTCACACCCAGGGTCGCCGCTAAGGGGAACACCAAGGCAAAAATTCCGATAGGCGCCAGTAGCATAATCCAGCGTATCAAAACAAACATCGCATCTTTAATCGCCTCAAAAAAACTCACAATCAGGACGCGCTGAGGTTCAGCGATATGCAGTAATGATGCAGCAAACAAACCTGTGAAAACCATCAAAGACAACAGGGCGTTGTTGGCCATAGCTCGAAATGGATTGGCAGGCACCAGATCCACTAACCAGTCGCGAAAGGGCGGTAAGTCTGTACCGTTGAATTTGTCGGTATGCGTCACCGCTAACAGCGCTTTGCTATCCGCAGGATCAATATCCAGCAGTGATAGGAAAAAAGGCGCCAACAGCAACGTATAAAGACAAGCGCAGATGATCATGACGACAAACAAGCCAAGGGTCTTAGTGCCAAGCTGCGCCACACCGCCCGTGTTACTTTGGCCGGCGATAGCGGTGATTAATAAGGACATCAGCAGAGGTATGACCGTCATGCGAATGCCATTGACCCAAAGCGCCCCGACGGGTTCGATCAACACGGGCAATAGATGCAGCGCGGGTAGGTCGATAAGTGAATAGACAATGCCACCGCTAAGACCGAGACCTAAACCAATGAGGATGCGAGTTGAAAGACTCATGTAATCATACGTCTAGGGTTCAGGATGGGGACTTTCAGTGTAGAGAAAAATACAGACTGACGCGCGCTTTTTCTGGGTTTCGAACTTGTGCAAGCTCGCACGCGTTGTTCGTCTGTGGACAACTAACTGATGAGGTCGCGAGATCTCGATCGATCACTGGGTTGCCTGGGTTCCCGCGCTCTGGCGCTCTGGCGCTATGACGGTGACTGATCAGTATCGGGGCACTGGTAATGATCATCACACTTGTAATATTCTGGGCGACAATAAAAACATATATGGGTACTTGCTATGATGTCGAAATCTTTGGTTTCTCTTGTTCTGATCGGTGGCTTGTTAGCTGGCTGCGGTCCGGCTGAAACGGTTGAGCAGGCCGCGGCGCCTGCAGCATTGGCACCAGCTGACAGTAACATTGCCTGTGATACAGTCGCGGGCATCACGCCGGTCTGTGGTTTCCATAATCCCGAGGATTTGGCGGTCGTGCCTGGCGGTGAATTTCTGCTGGTCAGTGAAATGGGGGCCTTCATGTCCGATGAGCCCAATACGCTGTCTTTGTTGGATATTGCCAATAGTCAGCGCGCGCCACTGCAAATTAATTGGGCAAGTACGGAACCACGCTGGGGTGATGCAGCTTGTATCGCGCCGGATGCGGAAAAATTCAGTCCTCACGGCATCGATTTGATGACCAGAGCCGATGGTCGCCATCAGGTGCTGGTCGTGAACCATGGCAATGAGCAAATCGAGTTTTTCGAGTTGGTTGCCGCCGGTGCTGAATCTCATCTTGATTGGAAAGGTTGTGCCAAGCCCGGCAACGACGCTTTTATGAACGATGTAGCCAGTCTCCACGATGGCGGGTTCTTTGTGACCCATATGTGGAATAGAAGCACCCCGTTTGAAACTGTCGTAGCGCAGCTTACTGCTGGTGAGAAAGTTGGCTGGGTCTGGGAATGGCAGGCCGCATCGGGTTTTACGAAGCTGCCTGGTTCAGATGAGATGATGCCGAATGGCATTACGGTTAGCCAAGACAATACCAAGTTGTTTATTAATATCTATATGGCGAATAAGACCATCAAGGTAGATCGTCTCACGGGCGAGGTTGAAGGTGAAGTCGCGGTGCGTAGCCCCGATAACGTCGTGATTGATGCCGATGGCAATCTCTGGATCGCCTCGCACCTGAATGACCCCATTGACGGACGTTGTGAAGACGGTCAGCCAGGCCCTTGTTTGTTGGAGTTTCAGGTCGTTAAGGCAAACTCAGTGGATATGAGCTCTGAAGTCGCGCTCCACCATAAGGGTGAGCCTATGGGCTACGCCACCGTCGCGTTGCCGCATAACGGCCGGTTGTACTTGGGTAGCGCCCATGGTGACCGTGTCGCGAGTATCGAGCTCAAATAACAACTCACTCAGGCGGGCTGCGGTAAGCTACCCGTCTGAATGTTGCTCGAGCACCCAACGATTCATCCTAGTCTTAGCATTGCTTGCGCAGCCATTGGTTGGATCGTTCGACAATTGTATTGACGCAACGGCGACATACTTTAAGTGTTGATGCTCTCTTGTTACAGAGAAGACGAGAAGGCGAGACAGCGCGTGCCTACGCTTAGGTTGGACAGGGCGTCCATAGTCTAAAATAGTTTGTCTAAGCCCGTTTGCTAAATGGCAATGGGACTAGACCCCATCTGGGCCCAAATCATCGAAAAATCTCTGATTTTGACCATGGGTTCTACCTCGTTGCATTGAGTACTTACTAATAGAAGTCTCCGCTTTTTTCAATGAGCGCCACAAGCGCAGTCGTCAATCCTTCGGCGGCGACCAAAGTCGAACGATGGTTAAGTAATTTGTTAATCCTGATAACGTGGACGTTCACTCTAAATTAGTCGAATGGGCGTAACTATGTTTAAAAAATCACACCAAGTGCTACGCAAGCCTGTCATGGCGTCAAAGCGTATGATGATGGCGCTCATCTTTATGCTGATCGCTCCTTTCAGCCAAGCAAACGATTCAGATGATGTGTTGAAAGTTGTTCAGCGCTGGGCTGATCTAGAAACCAACCTTGAAGCTCAAGCGCAACTGATTCGCGAAGATCGAGTGCAGATTACCGGTGGTATTCGTCAGTCGAATCAAGCGGAAAACCTAAAAGTCCAAATCGCTAGTTTTAACGCCATGGTCAAGAGCGACGGTGGCACGCCGACTATGATCGTTAGGGTCGAATCACCCCTTGTCCAACTCTATGGAAATACGGCGGTTGTCAGTTTCATTCGCCTGGTCAACGGTATCCCGCACAATCAGGGTCCTAGACCGGCGAACGCCGCGTGGGCAACAATGGTCCTGGTCAAACAAGGCGGTGACTGGAAAATCGCCCATCACCACATGTCACCCTTCGGCGGTTAAGCCTTCTTGCTGGTCAGCGCTGGATTCGTATCCTTGTAGATACCGGCTTCGCTAGCAATGACGAGTCAAGTGGGTGGAATCCAGTCGCGGAGCGTACGAGCGATTCATCGTTGAGCGGCTGCATGCTGATCACTGTGCGCTGGCGATTATTCTGCCGCCGGTAGCGTCGCGCTGGCGACCTTAATAGGCTCAGCTTCTGGCGCATGTTTGGAGGCCAGTGCCAGATACATGCTTGGCAGTACCACCAAGGTGAAGAAGGTACCCAGCAGCATGCCAGCAACGAGGATGATGCCGATGCTGTTCCGCGCTTCTGCGCCGGCACCGGAGACCAGGACCAGCGGAAAGTGGCCGACCACAGTGGCGCCGGTGGTCATCAATACCGGGCGAAGTCGAACGCTGGCCCCCTGTCGGATCGCTTCAAACTTACTCAGACCCTGTCGCTGTAGATGATTGGCAAACTCAACAATCAGAATACCGTTCTTGGTCACCAAGCCGATCAGTGTAATGAGACCGATCTGAGAGTAAATGTTCAAGGTGGTCCAACCCAAAAAGGTAAACATGAGTGCTCCTGCGAGGGCGAGCGGTACACAGCCTAGCAGTACCACTAATGGATCTCTAAAGCGGTTGAATAACACCACCAGCACTAGGAACACAAATGCCAGTGACATCCCCAGAGCCCCGAAAAGTGTGTTGCCTTCCTGGCGGATCTGACGAGATTCACCGGCATAGTCGATGATATAACCCGGCGGTAGAATTTCTTCCGCGGCTTTCTCAATGGCGCTGAGCCCTTGTTCTTTCGTGTATGCCGGGATCATGCCAGCGAATAGCGTAAACGAATTGCGCTGCTGAAATTTCGTCAGCACTCGAGGCCCCACCTTTTCTTCCAGACGTGCCAGTGACGAGAAAGGCACTAGGGCGCCGGTGGGGGTTTGGATTTTCAGGTCTTGCAGGGCATAGATATCCAGTCGATCTCGGTCTTCCAGCATGGGCACAACACGATAGGCTTTTCCATCTAGATCAAAGCGGTTGACGTAGTTGCCAGACAAATACGTTGATAATTGCTGGCTCACGTCGGCGACGGTGAGTCCCACATCGGCGATGCGATCACGGTTCAACTCAAAGTGGGCCTGGGGAAAGTCAATCTTAAGGTTGGTATCAGCAAATAGAAACAGCTTGCTGGCGTAGGCGGCCGCCAGTAACTTTTCGGCGTAGGGCTGCATTTCTGCCGCGCTGGCCGCTGCGGTAACCACCAGTTCTACTGAAAATCTGCCAGCGCTGGGCAGGGACGGCGAAGAATTAGGGAAAGCCTGCAGGCCGGGTACCTTTGACAGACGACCATAGGTCAGTGGCATCATATCTTGTGTGGTGAAGTCTCGCTCGTCAGGGTCGACAAACTGTTGACCACCCACAGCGCCGCCAGGATTAATAATCTGCCACATGTACGTGGCCTGCGGCAGGTTGTTCATCACGTCCACCACATCATGCATGTGCTCGTGGGTATAGGCCAGCGAGGCCTCGGGCGGTGGCGAGGAGATCACGAACACCGAACTTTGGTCTTCAATGGGAGCTAACTCTTGCTGGGACAGCAATAAAAACGGAATGGTCAGCAGCGAGAAGAACAGGGCGAAAACCAGTAGCTGTGGCGTCCAGCGCAGGCTGTGTGACAACAGGGTTTCATAGCGCCGGCGCAGGCCTTCGAAGCGGGTATTAATCCAGCGGGTCATGGTGCCTTCTTGGCCCCGTGCGGGGCTCGCATAGGCACTCATGATGGGTGACAGCGTGAGGGCCACCATGCCTGAGATCAACACGGCTACTGCCAGGGTAAAGGCAAACTCTTTAATCAGCACGCCAGTCAATCCTGATAGAAATCCGATGGGGACATAAACCGCAGCCAGGGTTATCGACATGCCGATAATAGGCGTCAGCAATTGGCGGGAACTGGCCAGTGCCGCCTGCCTGCGGGACATGCCCTCGCGCATAAAGCGCGCAACGTTTTCCACCACCACAATGGCATCGTCTACCACCAGGCCCACAGACAGCACGATGGCGAGAATGGTCAAAAGGTTAAAAGAAAACCCCATAGCCATCATCAATGCCATGGCGCCCAGCAATGAAATGGGAATGGTTACCAGCGGTACCATCGCGCTGCGCAGCGAACCCATAAACAACAGCACGACAATACCGACCAGTAACACGGTCTCGGCGAGCGTAATAAAAATTTCACGAATCGCGTCACGCATATACAAGGTGCCGTCATAACCCATATCAATGCGCATGCCGTCAGGCAGGGTCGCGTTTACGTCGGTCAACACAGTATAAAGCTGATCGCCAATTTCCAGCTCATTGGCACCGGGCAACCCATATACCGCTAGGAATAAGTTGTCCCGCTGGCTGATACGCGCAATCTGTTCTCCTTCAACTTCACCCAGTTCCACGCGGGCCACCTCGCCAAGGCGCACAATGGCATCATCAACCTTGCTGATCACCAACTGCTCAAAGTCTTGGGGGGTCTTGAGGGTAGCGCTAGTCTGTAGGTCGATCCGTTGTTGTGCGTTCTCGACCTGACCGATGGGTGCAATCACATTGTTCGCCATCAGGGCCTGGCGTATCTGCGTGGCACTGACATTCAAATAGTTCAGCCTTGATGGGTCAAGCCAGATGCGCATGGCCGGGTCACGCCCACCGGCGATCCTGACACGTTGTACGCCAGGAATTGACGAGATGATAGGCACCACATTACGGGTCATGTAATCCGCCGTTTCCGAGCGGGTACGGGCGTTCATCACCACATCTAAGTAGAAGATCGCATTGTTGGCATCGGCGCGATTAACGTCAATGGTCGGGTCTTCAGCACCAGCAGGTAGTTCAAAGCGAATTTGCCCCAAGCGGGTATTTAATTCTGCCAAAGCCAGGTTGCTAGGTTCATTGAGTTTCAGCCAAGCGGTGACGATACTGATGCCGGCGGTTGTGGTTGAGTCGACATAGTCCACACCGGGTACGGTTGCTGCGGCACGTTCAATGGGGTCAGTGACAAAGCCTTTGACTGTTTCAGCAGATGCACCGACATAAGGAGTCGTAATAATGAGTGATGAGCTTTCGATTTCTGGAAATTCCAGCACTGGCATCTCTACAGCAGCGCGCAAGCCTAAGAGGATCAACGCCAGCGAGATCACGATGGCGACAGCGGGGCGCTCAACGAAAATATCAAAAAAATTCGGTTTGCCATTCGCGGTGCTCATGGCGCGGCAGCCTCCACTGCGTCCCGCAGTGTTTCTCGCTCAACCACATGCACCAGCATGCCAGCGTTCAGTTTGAAGGCGCCCAGGGCAGCGATCAGATCGCCAGGCTCAAGGCCGGCGGTAATGATCACCTCGTCGCCCTCGGCGCGGAACACGGTCACGGGCAGTCGCTCAGCACGATAGGGCGCGCTGGCTCCGGTCTCGGACGCCGCCAGTCGATAGACGTAGGCGCCAAAACTACTGCGGCGCACGGCAGTGGCGGGTAAGCGAATGACCCCTTCGAGAACGCCGGTTTGCACCGCAACATCGACCACCGCGCCTGGGGACAGGTTGTCGTCTGAATCGGTCAACAGAGCGCGGTATCCGCGAGCCCGAGAAGCCTGATTAATCGCCGGCTCGATCGCGACGACGGTTGCGATCACTGGGGTGTTGATTGCCCCTTGACTGGCGACCGCCGGCCCTGACAGGCTGACCGGCTCACCAATTTCCAGGTTGGCTTTGTCTTGAGGTAAGTCAAAATCTATCCAGCGTTGCTCAGCACCGCCGGTTAGGCCTGTGATCAGACTATTTGCGGCGAGATATTGACCCACCTCTAAGGTGTGCAGGCTAGTGGCGGCGGCGAAGGGCGCGCTCAGTGTCTTTTTATCGATGCGAGCCGCAAGCGCTGCCGCATTAGCCAGCAAGACGGCTTTGTCGGCCACGGCGCTATCATAGTCTTGCGGACTGGCCATCTTGTCGGCGCGCAGTTTAGCGACTCGTTGCAAACGTAATTCCGCGAGCTGCAACTGAGCTTCAGTGGCGCGCAGTTGGGCCTGCTCTTCGCGGCTGTCAAGGCGCAGCAAAATCTGACCCGAAGTCACGTTATCGCCACCCGTGAAGCCAACAGTGGTTATTCTGCCCTCAACCTCATTGCGCAACTGCAGATATCGGGTCGCGCGTACCTCGGCGATAGTTCGATAAATCTGCTGCCAGCTCCCTGACTGGGCAGTTACCGCCGTCACCGTTGCCGAGCGCTCGGGAAAAGACGCCGCAAAAGCCATGGCGTTTTGAATCTGCAGGTATTTGAGGCCGCCCAAACCGGCGACTAATAACAGACACACCAGTAACAAGAGCAACCAGCGTTTCAATGTGCTAACGGGCAGAGCAGGCGTGTCGGGCATATTAGAGCAAACCAGTCGATCGCACGGAATAGTCGTTCCGCGCCGAAGTTAAATGAGTTTTAATCCACAAATTGAGCCGAGAGGCTAAACCAGGGCGTAAGTCTTGTCCAGGCATTGGCCGCTTGCCATTCAGTGTTGAGATAAGCCATTAATAAATGGGGTCGGGGTAAAATTTACATTTATTCATCTACGCCAAGCTCATCAGCGTTACTGACGAAGCGTAAGCCTGTATTATCACGGCGATTTACGCTCGCTTGTGCCAACGATATTAAGCAGCATAAAAATGTAAATTTTACCCCGACCCCAATTATAAAAAATGTAAATTTTACCCCGACCCCAATTATATTAGGATGTCCAGCACTTTGGGCGGGATTATTAGCGCGCTCACAAATGATGGCCAGCACTTTGGGCGGGATTATTAGCGCGCTCACAAATCGGTACGAGACGTTATCCTAACGCGACGCCAAACCATAAAAACTAAAATCAACCGCAAGCCAAAGAACGCAAGAAATATCGATATTGTCAGCCCCATCTAACTGCTTGTAAAACCTGTCACTGCCGTCAACTAGAACAACATTCACGCTATTCACCCAAACACGGTAATGCCCTGTCAGAAACTATTTCTAGCCAAATAATCCAAAATCCACATCGTCAAAATTCGCTAGACCTGGAAAAACGTCAAGAATTTCTTGCCCGCTTAAGCCAAACCATTTAGCTAGGTTAGATGCGTATTGCTCGACGCTAATGTCTGGGATTGACAGATTGTAGAGCATCTTATCGGTCTCGACGTCGAAAGCTGGAACCTCTCCAATTAACTGACCGCCATTCACCGGAGACCCCATAACGAAATAATGGCCACCCCAACCATGGTCAGTACCATTGGCGTTAATGGTTGGTGTACGACCAAAATCAGACTGACTAAAGGTAACCACACGCTCGTCAACGGCGCGCGCCTCAAGGTCGTTCTGAAAGGCTTCAAGATTTTCAAACAATGCAGATACTAAATTCGGCAGATCTCGATCCTGATTGTCATGGGTATCGTAACCATGCATTTGGACCATGATGACTTGTCGATTTTGGTTGAGACGAGGTGCTGCTTCAATTAACCGTGCCGCCATTTTAAGTTGCTGTTGAAAGTTGGTTGCCGAATGCCCAGCGGTGGCTGGATAATTTACTTGTGTTTCGTTCGTAGTTGTCAGTACTTCAGCAAGTTCGGCTGAGTTTTCTAAGGTGCGTACATGCCTTGCTGCCAGCTCAGACCCCATGAGATTGGCGCGCTGTTGATTCTGGAGATTATAAAAGAGTGCTTGCTGCGCAGGCACCGAGTTTTCGTCGTAGATGCGCGGAATATTTTGTACACCCCGCGGGTCTACCGTAAATGTGGGCATATTCAGTGTCGTTGTGAAAAGCTGAGAGTTATCTAAGGATATATTGGGCGTGATTGCCGTTGATTGCAGTTGCATCAACTCTAGCATCCGCGCTCCCCATCCTTCACGCGCATTCGGATCCATGCCAGCACTTTGCCAGAGGTTAACCTGAGAGTTATGTGAGCCAATGAAAATGGGCATGGCATTTTGGTTTTGCTCAATCATTGACTTAGAAGTCGGTTGGCGAAGAGGGCCAACGTTACTGACCCACGAAAGCTTTTCCCCCTGAAAAAGATTCGCCATGCTCTGACAAAAAGCAGGCGCGGCAAAATCAGGTAAACCAAAATCAATCAGCGCCTCTTGCTCGATTGCAAGATTTTGCCGAATATTCGTATAGCGCTCATAGGAAGCGCTTGTGGCAGGTATAATTAAACCCAGAGAGTCCATTCCGCCATGCAAAAAAACCATGACAAGTGTTTTATAGTCAGTTGGCGCAGCGCTGCTAGCTGCGACTAAATTGCTTAGTAGGCCTAAGCCCGACCCTAAAAACAAATTACTAGACGACACCCCAACGGAGGCAAAACCAGATTTTAGAAATGTTCTTCGATCCACAAATATCTCCTATCGTTGCAGCGAGTATTCTGGCGACAAATAAATTTGATAAATCAAACCGGCCAGCAAGGAATGAATATCGGCAGTTCGATGAGCCTCCGACGAGTAAAAATCAGCCGCTAGCTTTTGTTCTATTCTTGGCGAATAAAAACTATACAGCTCATTCTTCATCGCCTCAGAAAGCTGTCCTTGGGTCATATATTCGTCTAGGAAATCAACAGCCGCGCTCAGGTCCGAAGTTTCAATACGGTCAGTGACCGGCGATAAGTCATGTACTATGGCCGAATTGAGGCTTTCGGTTGACTCTTCTGAAGGGTTCGATGTATGCCAATACGCACGTTGTTCGCGCGTCGATATATAAGCAATCCGAGACGCATCAGTAACAATCGTTTCCGGGGTGACAACCTGAAGCTCTGGTGCCACTAACCCTAGATCAGCAAATTCTTTAGTGGGTGTGTGTGTGGGACTATAAAAATTGAAAACGCTGTGAGCTCCTAAAAATGTCTGACTTGGTCGGTTGCGCAAAAAAAAGTTAGTCCCCGAATAGCTGCTGACGCTAAATAGACGGTTGAAATTGACAAATTTTAACAGCGGGTCTTTAACTCTACCAAAATTTTGTGCCTGCTCTGTGGGCTCTGCACGGGCTTCTGGATCAAATAGAATAGCTTGTATGACTGACGCCAAATTGCCGCGCTGACTATTTGAGTTACTGTTAAAAACGGCGGCAACACGTTCTACATAGCTCGCAGATGGGTTGCTGGTCACAAAATTTTTGATCAGGTGGCGAGCGACAAAAGGCCCCAAATTTGGGTGGTAAAATAGACTGTCTATCGTCACCTCAAGACTGTCACTTGGTGATGCCCCGGCTGGCACATAATAATTGCGCAAAAGTTTTTTTGCTGTTTTTTGATGGAATTCTTCGTAAGCAGTCATGGGCGCTAGCCGGTCTTGCCAGTCTATCGAATGAAACGTATCACCAAATTTGTAAGATTCTTGGTCTGCAAAATACCAACCAGTAAAAGCGGCAGCATAATTTTGCACGTCTAGTGGGCTATAGGTCTGCCTTGGTAGACCCGTTGCCTCGTCGAGTATCGGGCTGCCATCTTGGTTGAGAAGTTGCAAACCGACTGTAAACAACTGCATAACCTCCCTGGCAAAGTTTTCATCAGGTCGGATGTTCCTTTCCGGGTCTGCCTTTTCATTACCAAGCATTGCTAAATACATACCCATAGCCGGATGCAATGTCACATCACGCAGCAGATCCCTATAATTGCCAAAGGCATTACGATGCAAAGTATCGACGTAACCCATGGTCAATTGGTCATGACCTGCGAAATCAAATCGATCAGAAATAACAAATAGCTGACTTAATGCGTACGTCATGCGCTGACGCAACTGATCTGGCTTAGTGAGCGCATTAAGCATGAAGGTTTCATGGCTCAATTGCCTAAAGTTAGCATTTTCACCGCTGTCAATGTCATCAAACTCTGCAGCTATTGATGCCCAGGCAGCGGTGTAAAAATATGGCTCTGTAGATATTTGTTCTTTAAACCAAGCATCACCACCTTGCGCAATTAAGGCGTCAATATCGCCATCTCTTGGACCAAAGGTACCTTGATAAAGCAAGCGGACAGCATCCGTTCTGTCTTTTAAGGTTGGGTCTGGCGGGGCAGTGCTCACAAAGTTTGGTAATGGGTCTGCTACAGGTAGTGATGGTGTAATGTTCAGCGCAGTCCGACCTAACCCACCTCGTCCATCAGAGACTTCCAGGTAAACTGTAAATGTGTCAGCCATATCTGGCTCAAATTCAACCGAACTGATATCTACAGAGCTAAGCTTGGCGTAACTTCCCGCTGGCGAGTCGAGCTGCCATTTTGTTGCTAGATTATCTCCATCATCATCCGTGCTCGAGGCAGATGAGAGTGTTATAGTCTTACCGGCAATAAATTCAGTAGCCAATACGTCAATTAAAGCGACAGGAACTTGGTTGCTTTGGACTTGTCTGGCAGCACTGATGTCGGTAGATCCATTTCCACCTCCACCTCCGCCCCCACAAGCAGTGGCCATAGTGGTAATCGCAAGTCCACAAAGGTTTTTGATCCATCTCATGCGGCGATTTGTTTTAGATATCACGATCAACCCCGAATCTCCCCCTAATACCGACAGCAATATAGTCTACCAAAAAGAATTGAAGCGTACTGGACGCTAAAACGTCGACTCTACTGTGAGTGCCTTCCCGTTCATAGCGGCGGCCCAAACTCCCCAGACTTTACTAGACTGTGCCTATTAACGCTATTTGTTGGCTGACAAATCCTGGAAAGTCCAGTACCCAATAGCAAAACAGGGTGATCTGGCACCGCTATGTGCAAACTGTCACCTTGGCACGCTCTGAGACATCGCCGATCACATTAGCGGCGCTGAAGGCTCTATCAGCAGATTGAACTGAGAAACGTCAGAAATTGAAAAAAATGCAATATCCCTGCGAGTATTGGTAATACATAGAGATAAAGGATTCCCATCTGATAATAGGCGAGACTATCGGAGTGGGGTGCTGGTATGCCGAAAATGGTGGGTGGGTAGGGTCAAAGTAGGGGCGCGCTTGAAAGTCATTTTAGGGGTAACAGAGTTGCTACCAAACCAGCGCTGTGGTCGAAATGAATGATGACTTGTTGATTTTATGCAAATTATAAAGATTAAATGACTGAGGAAGCGGCGGGTAACAGCCATAACTAAAGCCGAACCACTATTGTCTCCCGTAGAATTCGACCGGCAGTTTGTTAGTGAGACCTAAAAAGTGTCTACTAAATTGGTGGCGATGCATAACTCGTGTGCTTTGACTTTTCTCCCGTAGAATTCGGCCGGCAGTTTGTTAGTGAGACCTAAAAAGTGTCTACTAAATTGGTGGCGATGCATAACTCGTGTGCTTTGTCTACATTGTCACCATGTAAAGGAATATTTCTGAATGGGTATTGTTAGTAAGTTGGTCAAATGGGTGGGTATCTTATTGCTCAGCGTAATAATCCTTGCGGCAACATGGTTATTGACCCGTCCAAGTATGGCTCAGGTCGGTATCCCCTATGCTGCCGCTGCTGAAGCCGAGCCGGGTGTAACCGTCAAATGGTTTGGCGTCACAACACTCTTGATAGATGACGGGGAAACTCAAATTATGACCGACGGTTTTTTTTCGCGGCCAAGCTTGCTCGATATTTTAATGAAGCGCCCGATATCACCAGACCAGCAAAGTATCTCCAACATGATAAAAAAGCACAATATCAATCGACTAGCAGCGGTCATACCGGTTCACTCGCACTATGACCATGCGATGGACAGTGGCGAAGTTGCTAAACAGACCGGCGCGCTCTTACTGGGTTCAAGTTCTACTTCGTTTATTGGTCGAAGCTCCAAATTACCAGAATCACAAATACAAAATGTGGTGCCTGGCCAAACTTATTCCTTTGGACAATTTAAAGTTACCCTATTTGAATCAAAACATACGCCGGCAGCCAGTAATTCAGGTATTGATGGGGTTGTGACAGCTGCCTTTGATTTACCTGCCCCCTATACAAGCTGGCAGCTTGGTAAAGCGTTCGCCATTTTGATTGAGCATCCACAGTCCAGTTTTTTGGTGCAGGGAAGTGCTGGATTCATGCCGGGCGCTTTTGAAAATCTCACTGTTGATGCGGTATTTTTAGGTACCGGTGGTCTACGGAATCAGCCACAGCAATATCGAGAAACATACGTATATGAAACGGTAACGCTCACGGCCCCCGAAGTTGTTTACACTATTCACCACGACAATCTATTTGGTGAGTTGGGCGATGTAGAGCAAAGTAGCCTGTTGCCGGCATTTGATGCCTTGTATGCTTTCGAGCTCAGTCAATTAATATTACCTGCGCGGTTTGAACAAATGCGCTTCGCTCAAGCGGTTAGTATGCCTAGAGTGCGACGCTAAATCACTGTTGCGACATTAAGGTCAGCAACTAGCACGACAACGGGAGAATCTAGTGGATTTTAGTGGAAAAGTGGCTGTAATTACCGGCGGTGCTGATGGCATTGGACTGGGCGCGGCAAAGGCTTTTAAAGAGAGACAAGCTGACGTTGTGATTGCCGATATAAACACCGACAAACTTGCAGCGGCGGCTCTTCAATTGGGCGTAACTCCGGTACGTTGCGATGTAAGCTCGGACGAGGATCTTTCTGTACTTTCGGGCATAGCCACTGCGCTGGGACCGGTGGATATTGTGATGGCAAACGCAGGTGTCGCATTAGGTGGACGTTTTGAAAAAATCCCGATGAGTGAATGGCAGCGGCTGTTTGACGTTAACGTGATGGGAGTTGCCCGGACTATTAATGCCTTTCTCCCCGAAATGATAGAGCGAAAAAAAGGTACCATTATTATCACTGGTTCATCCGCAGGGCTATTTAATAGTAATGGTATGAATGCCCCTTATGCAGCGTCGAAATATGCCTTGCAGGGCATGGCTAAGGCGCTGGCTGTCTATGGCAGACCGCTGGGAATTCAGGTTCACTATCTTGCACCACGAATGACGGACACTGCATTCCCTCGATCGTCAGTTGCTTGGGGTCATAAAGGTAGCAGGGTTACATCAGATGTAGATATCGGCTCAGATTTTGATACCGTTGCCGATGTTATAAGAGCACTGTTTAACGGTATTGAGGCGAATCAATTTCTGATCAGCCTGACTAAGGATACCAATGAACAGCTAGCGGCTTTTGCCAACACCCAGTCTCCTTTTTAGCGTCATCGCTAAGTGATCAAGGCGCCTAGTGTTAAACATTGCCTCAACTCAGTATGCTCTAATGAGCAAAGGTTGTTGTCGCGTGATCGCGCTATCGGGTCAGAACCTTTGCAGAGAGATCTTGGTCTTGAGAGGTGCTACCTGTTTTTGGTGATTCTTCGAAGCGCTGTATCAAGATGCACTTTATTGGCATCAGCATAAATATTAATATCGCCGTTAATGTTGACACCATCGCCTGTCTTGATTTGCGACTTTTCCAGAAGGTTCCATCGGTAGCGTTTGGCGGTTAATCCAAGCGAGGTATGATTGTCCGAGTTGAGACCCGTATCAGCGATGGGAAGATAAGGGAAATACACCACATATTCTGAAGAACGGTGAAGTATCACAATTGTCGATGTTCATTGAAATCTTGGCCGGTTAACGTAATTATCTTTCTGGATGGTCAGGGTGCCGTTTACTTGGTCCTGCCAATGTCGCAGACTAGAGCCCATGAAATCTTCCTCATTTGCCTTTATTGGTTGCCTGCTCGCACTCTGCAGTGCGTGCCAAACACCCTTTTCTGAAATAGGTGAGCAACGCGTTTTGGTGTTTGAGAATTTGCCCATCGTGTTTGCGCCGAAGGCAAATATAACGTCCAACGAAGCAGACACACTGGTTCTGCATGCCGGCAGAGTCGTGCTGAAAAAGCTCACACTTCCCGTCTTTCAGCAGCAGACTCAGGTGACCGCTCACGTATCGCTCAGTTCCAATGGCGATCCCTGGGATAAATCTGGATCTCTGTTCGTGATACCCGTGAATGACGATCTGTCGCTGCTCGATCTCGCGCAGGGTCAATTTCCGGTGAACCAGCTGGCTGAGGCCTATCCCGGCGTCGCCCATTTCGAGAGTCTTGATCAAAGCTATTTTCCAGCTGTAGAGCTACTGCGGTTTATCACGCCTTTTGGGGCTGGCTACTACAGTGATCATCCGAAAATGGAGAAACTTAAGCCCCCTTCGATTACCCGTTGGGCTAGCGAAGTTGCGTGGTCGGCCGATATCAGCCACCTTTTATCTTTGTTTGAGAATGAGGTCTGGGTTGGCGTCTATATCGACACCTGGTCAGATCAGGGTTACCTGATCGATGTTGCGCTGAATGTAAAGCCGGCAGCGCGCGGGCAGTCACCTAGACAGCCGCGGGTCGTCTTACCTTTGATTAATACAACAACTTATACAGAACGCCAGCGTGGCTATGACGGCTTTGCCAAGGCTGACCTGGTAGTAGAGTTTGAATTACCTAAAACTATTACAGAGGCTCAGCTCTATTTCATCACGACGGGACATGGCGGTCACAGCACTGGCGATGAGTTTACACCTCGAGAACACCGAATCAGCCTTGATGGCAACCTACTCAGCCAGTTCACGCCCTGGCGTGACGACTGTACTGACTTCAGGCATCTCAATCCCAGCTCTGGCGTCTGGACTGAGACCAAAGAGATCGAGGGCAAGGTCATAGAGGTACCCATCGCGTCTTCTGATTACGCACGCTCCAACTGGTGTCCCGGCAGCGACGTGCCTCCACAGAAAATTGCCCTCGGCAACCTGCAACAGGGCAAGCATCGTCTGAGCGTCTCCATTCCAGCAGCACAGCCCGCAGCAGAAAACGAGTACAACAGCTGGAACGTCAGCGCCTACGTGGTCTATTAACAGAAGATAAGGGAAATAAACTACATATTCTAAAAAACGATCAAGTCTCACAATTGTCGATGTTCATTGAAATCTTGGCCGGTTAACGTAATTATCTTTCTGGATGGTCGCTAGAACGCTGCAGACTAGCGGTTACATCACAGGAAGCTGACCTACACAAACAACACTCAACCAAAATGTCCGATCCCCATTCATCTCTACCTTGT
>Ga0181557_1000936_pt1 | contig 34723 bp, 20 predicted proteins | sample 011ome_23_FD_148632 | JGI IMG/M metagenome (GOLD analysis project Ga0181557, IMG submission 148632) | Coastal salt marsh microbial communities from the Groves Creek Marsh, Skidaway Island, Georgia - 011506CT metaG (spades assembly) | ecosystem: Environmental > Aquatic > Marine > Intertidal zone...
GATCATCCTCCTCCTCAGGAATCCTCGAGCACACAAACACCACCGGTTCTTCTTTCTCACCCTTCAAAACCGTCCTCGCGTGCACCGCTCTTTTCGGACGTGGATTCTTTCTTCTGCTCATAGTATTACTCGTCGTCGTTGTTATTATTATTTGTAGTAGTAGTAGTAGTAGTCGTCGTCGCACTAAAACGAGCTCGTAAATACTACTCAAACAACTCACTTAACCCGCATGTGATTGATATGATCTGCGAAAGAGTCTTCAAAAGTTTTCTTCGATTTTTTGGCAGAGAGTTGAAAGAAAAGCAAAAAAAGAGAAGACTCTCGCGGTTTTAATAAGGAAACTCTTCTCCTTTTGCTCTTTTTTGTCTCGAGTTAAAAACACAAAAGCAACAGACAAGGAGAGGCAAAAAACTGATGTCTCGCAGGAGTTGCTTCTTTCAAAAAAATGTCTTCATTCTTGTCGTTTTTACAAATATAAAACAATCGTCGCTTTGTTCTTCTTCTGCTCTTTGCGCAGAGACGCTCTTCCGTTTGCACTCTCTGCGCTCTCTCTCTTTGCACTTCGAGGAGGCGTTTGTTGTTGTTGTTGTTTCTGAAGAGGCGCGTTTTTGTTTGAGGTCTCTTTTTCTGGTCGTTTAGTATACGCGATGAGTGAAGAGGAACAGAAATCATCCTCCGACGGAGAGGGAGAGGAAGTTCGAAATCATCATCATCATCGCGAAGAAGAAGGTGTCGTCGTCGTTCTCGCGGAGAAGACAAAGGAAGAAGAAGAAGAGAGGAAGAAGCAAAATGAAGAAGAAGAAGTAAAGAGGACGACGAAGAACGTTTCATCGATCCCCCCGACAACCATCCCGCAGAAGAAACCATCGAATCATTTGCACTTCCATCTCCCGCCGTATACTCTGGACGAGGAAATCGCGTACGCGTGGGCGACGCAACCGTTCTCGCCGCGAACCGGCGTCGACGCCGTCTTCGAGTGCTGGATGCAATGCGAAAACGGAGAGTGTTTAAAATGGAGACGGATACCGAGGATTGTTGGGAAGGTTTTAGAGCAAGGGAGAGCGGCGGTGGAAACGCAACTGGTGAAAGATGCCGGGAAAGGGATGATTGCGAGGACGTGCGAAGACGAAGGAAACGAGGACGCGCGAACGAGGACGACTACAAATACGACCACCGAAACGACGAATGCGAGTAACAACAAAAGAGAAATTTGGACGTGTAAAGACGTGGTGGACGCGCGATACGATTCGTGCGAGAAACCGCAGGAACTTTCAGACGACGACATCGACCGGCTGATGGCGGACGCCGACGAAGCGGCGGAGAAGGAGGTGCGGAAACAGATGAATTCGAAAGCGATGAAAGAAGAGGAGAAGAAAAAACGAGCGTACGAATATAACAAACGAAAACGCGACGAGGCGAACGAGTTGAAGATTCAAGCCGGGACGCACGAGAGGTTACCGAGCGGACACGTGAGGAAAATCACAGAGAGGAAGGAAAAGGTCGTCAAAGAACCGCGAGTGAAGAAAGAAAAGGTGAGTACGGTGAAAGTACAAAAGGAAAAGAGAGGGACGTTGAAGTACCTCTTGGAGCAAGCGGTGGAAGGCGAGTTGTACGTGCCTCCGAGACTACCGAATAAATTCACGACGGAGTGGACGTTTGTAAAGTGCGAGATTGCGTCGTGCGGCAAGCGGCGACGGGTGAAAGCGAACGAGGCAGTCGGGTTAGGAACGAGAGATCGATGGGTGTGTCCGCTGGGAGAGTACGGTGGTTTAAGGCAATTCGCGAGTTGCGACGCAGAGGAAGAGTTTACGAGCGAAGAGATTGAACAGTACATGAAGACGCAAACGGAAGCTTTAGAACAAGAGAAACAGTTGAAGAATTTGTTTCGAGAGTTTTGCGAACGGAATCCGAAATACGTCGTGGACGGATCGTACACAACGAGAGACGGGAAAGTAGTCGTAGACGGGGCAAAGAAAGCGGTAAAAATTACAGCGCCTACTGTTACTCATATAGTACCACCATCAGCGGTAGAAATGGCGGCGGTGGCGGCGGCGGCGACGACGACGACGACAACGATGACGACATCCAATCCATCGGAGGCGTCGACGCAAACGACTGAGAATAGAAAGAACCTCAGCGCAAGCAAGTCAAGTAAGGGGGGTCAAGGCGAATTAATCATCGCTTGCATGGCGTTCAAAAAGGGCGACATCACGGGCGAGCAGTTTTTAAATATCGCCGCGCAATCGCCATTTGGTGCCCTTCGCGCGTGTTTTTACGTCTTGTTTGGCGTCGAAACGAGTTCGAATAACAAAGAGTGGATTTTTAACACGCTCGCAAAGAGAACCAAGGACGCGTCGTTTATGCCCACGACCAGACCTCGATACAACAACGCGTCGCGGCAGAGCAATGCTGGTAGTAATATTCAAGACGAGACTAAAGCGAAGAAAACCATCGACGAGAAGATTAAGAAGATGGTTGGCAAGAGCACTTTTAACGGTGAAAGCGATAAAAGAGGCTGTTTGCGCGACGGGGCATCATCGCAGAGCGTGAAACTCGAAGTTGAGGTAAAAGAAGACGAAAGCGGAGTAAAAGTAATATTGACTCACGCCGTAGAAAAAGAAACAGAATGGGTAGTAGAGAAGGTTAAAATGGCCGTGAATGTCAAGAAAGAAGACGATAGTAGCGAGAGAGGTAACGAAGTAGTAGAGAAGGAGATGACGAAGAAGAAAGTACACGGTCGCGGCGGCGATATCGATAGGCAAGAACAAGCAAAGGGTGCTCTCAACGTGCTCATCGACGAAGAATCTCCTGAAGAAGACCCGAGCGTGTGGCCAGGGGCGCCGCACCCTCGCGTCCTTCCGGAACCGTTCGACGCGGACGCACAACTCCTCGCGACGATTACGAAAATCCCACCAACCATTCGCGTCACGTGTAACGAGCACGACGGCGTATACCTCGTCAGACGAAAAATGTTTCGATGCATGTGCGAGCAACACGAGTGCTTAAAAGTGTCCGGCGAAGGCGATGGGAACGTGTTCGGAGGCGCGGAGTGGGAGAAACATTGCGGAAAAGGATCCTCGAAAACGTGGAAACGCTCGGTCCGAATCGTAAAGCCAGAGGGAAAGAAAGAAATGATTGGAAATTGGTTACATCGAACAGGATTGCAACCGATGCCATCGCTATCGACAAGGGACGATCATCTCGACGGAAACGTCGGCTTCGGTGGTTTGAAGAAGCGGAAAACCGTGAGTGGTGGAACGAAAAAACAACAGATTCAGCAAATCATGATGGAGGCGCTCCAAGATCCAGATTCCAACGAAAACTGCGTCTCTTTCAACGGTCTCTCGCTAAAAGATTTAATGCGCGCGTTTAACTTTATTTTTGACGACGCGCATAAGGACGACGAGGAAAAGAAACAGTTCATAGTGCCCGTGCCGGAAACGTTCGACGCTTCGCTCGTTGGTCGTTGCGTGGAGGTATTTTGGGCAGAAGAAAACGCGTATTTTCCAGGCGTGATTTCTCGATATATCCCAACCTCCGAAGCCGAAGACGCGAATGCAAACGCTATTTTTGAAATCACCTACGACGACGGCGACGTCGAAAAATTGAAAAACTTTCAGAGCGAAAAAGTGATTTGGTTTTCCAACGAGTACGTCCCAAAGAAGAGGTTAACCGCGGAAGAAGCGTACATTGAGAGCGAGAAGAATCTCGGCCGGTTCGCGTGCGTTTCGAAAGCGTGGCGAGTTGCCGCTTTGACAGTTCTGAAAGCGAGAGGTTCGCGATCACTCGAAGACGCAAAGAAAGAACAAATCGCGAGTCGACAACAAGTTGGATTCGTTCAAGATTACGTTCACCGCGCGGATGTGAGAGAGGTAGCGAGCGAGCGTCAATGCGAACCGATTCGTGGTCACGTGTCTTTGAACTCCTGCTTCGCCGCGGATGCCGAGGAGGATGGAGGTCAAATCATAGATGCCGACCCATGCGATAAAGGCATAGCGAAAGAATGGTACCCGTGTGTCGGTGAACGCAATCCTAGACTAAAATCCGGACGTGATGTTCGCGAACAAGAGACGTACGGGTGTGATTTTGTCACCGGAAGAGACGCCGTCGCCGTGCTCGCGGAGGCTTTGCCCGAATTTTCCGACGACGAGCATTGGGGAATTTACGCAAAGCTCATGAACCAAGTGAACGAATCGTACGGAAAGATGACCCCGGATACTCTTGCGACGCAATCATTAGCGCTCGCCGCGGAGGATCTCGCGGAAAAGTTTGAAAGAGCAAACATAACGTCGCCAAAGGACGGCATGAAGAATTTGGCGTGCGCCAAAGCGCTTTGGACGTTTTCCAAGAAAGCCCGAGAGAATCCAAATTTGTTTGTCGTTCACAGAAAAGGCTACGGTGTGGTGAACATTCGCGAAAAAAACATACAGAAAGGCGAATTCGTCGTCGATTTCTTGGGCGAAATCTACCCTCCTTGGGCGTGGATGGAAAAGCAAGATGCGATCAAGCAAGCGCAAAAAGCCAAAGGACTGAAAGATATTGGCGCGCCCGAATTTTACAACATGCAAATGGAACGGCCTGGAGGCGATAAACACGGCTTTGGCTTACTCTTTTGCGACGCAATGCACTACAACAATTTTGCCGCGCGAATGTCGCACTCTTGCGAACCGAACGTGCAAGTCATTCTCACCGTCGTCGACGGTAAATACGAAATTCATTTCTACGCCACTCGAGAGATTCAAAAAGGAGAGGAGTTGTGCTATAACTATCACAGTTGCTCGGATTCGATGAAAGAAGTCGAAGCGGCGTTTTGTTTGTGCGGCGCGAAGAAATGCCGAGGGAGTTACCTTTCGTTTGTCGGTGAGAACAACAACTCGCAAGTGTTTGACTCGGAACATCGGATCTTGGATCGATACGCGATGTTGTTGGACGCCATCGACGAGGCGAAAGAGAAGCGCGAAGGGAACGACGACAACGATGAAGTCGTCAAGACGCGATTGGAAAGTTTAGGTTTTCGAATTGGTTGCGGCATTCTCGCCGACGCGCCGAAGTGGTTGACGAATTATTACGCGAAAGTTGCCTCCTTCATCGATCACGAACGTGAAACGTTGCCCCCGCTCATTTACGAAGCCGCGAAGGAACATCACATCAACAGGAGGAAACGCGGGGATCCGGGATATCGAGGTGAATTTGTTTATACCGAGAAAAACGCCGAAATCGAAGCTATGGCGGTAAGAGAGAATAGAATTCAAGCGCTTGCCGTGTGCATGTCAAAAATTCGTCGTTTGTTGACGTTAGGAGAAGGTTTCGATTCACCGAAATATGGCACGAGTCCGCCGCCGTACGCGAAATTATCCGCGAAGGAGACCATCGAAAAGTTTTGGTGCAACAAAATCGTTACGGCACCGCCAAATGTTGCGCCAGCGGCAGATTCTGATGATCCGACGACAACAGCGACGACGACGGCGCCGCCGCCGCCGACGACGACGGTAGTAAAAGCAATATCACCAGTAAACGGTGGCGCCGGAAAGAAACGGAAAGGAAGAGGCCGGTGGTCGAAAGGCGCCAAGAAAGAAGAAAACGGCACCGTCAACGGGGGCGTGGAAAGTAACGCGCCAAAAGATAAACCGCATGAAAACGCGCCGAGCGTTGCACTGTTCCTTTCTCAAACCATCGCGCAACACTCCAGACGCAAGACGCTCTCGCACGCGCAGCGCGAAAAGTACCTCTCGTTTCTCTCCTCTTTGGAGTTCAAATCGAAAGAAATGATGGATTTGGTGCCGGCAGCGGGAGATGAAGAAACCAACGAAGACGACGACGACAACGAAAGTCGTTTACTCTCCAAGAATCGCGCCGCGTTACTCTGGCTTCGCGACGCTTTACTTGATCTCCCCGTAACGCCGTGCGCTCGTCACGACCTCTGCGCCGACATCGTCCACCTCTTTGCCAACACCGAACATTTCTACAAATTCGACCATCTCGCTCCGTGTTACCAAACGCAAGCGGGGATACAAATAGACGTCCGCGAAGACGAAGTGATGGCGTTCGGCGTCGGTGCGCAAGCCGCGTCGCACAAAATCGCCAGCTCGCACTCAAAGAAGTATAAATACGATTACATACCAGCCGCATTGCTTTCGTGGCATAAACAAGAATTGGCCGATCCAACGAAGCTCGTCCACGTTTCATTTAAAGGATGCGCGTACTTGCCGGACATTTCGTGTTGCTACGGCGTTCGCGCGGAAGCGAAGCCGATCGTCAACGGATGCGATCTCGAAAATCGATCAAAGTGGCTCTCTTGTCTGACCGAGAAAATAAACGAACCGTGGGAACCGAAAACGGGTCCTTGGGCGGGAACGAACGCGCAAAAGTTGATCGGCTCGCCGATGTTGGACGCCTGGAGGAAGAAGCAGTCGATGTTGGACGAAAGCGTTTTAGATTGGTTGAGGACGAGGAAAGCGACGGATGTCAGTTTGCAGCACGTGTTGCAAAACGCGCAATCAGTTGGGTACCAGAAGAACTATAATAACAATCCGGCTTTATACGAAAGCGGCAGATTGCAGCAAGTCGAGAGAGCGTTGGCGGCGCCGATGAACTTTGCGTCGAACGGCGACGACGAAGAACAAGGACACCTCAGCAAGAAAGCGAAGCAAGAGTTAGCTTCGCTGGCGCCGTGGTCGTTCGACCCAAAAGTCAAGATGCACCCCCCGGGACCAAAGTCCATGGAAGATTTCTCGGAAGTCGCTAAGAATGGTGGAGGACACAACAACGAAAACATGGATGTTGACGAGGCGCACGTGGCTGTCGTTGAAATCGCGAAAAAGAACGTCTTTGAGAAAATGGCGAGATAATAAATGAATGAACACCTATTACCAGTAGTATAAAAGAACAAACAATTGTAACATCAAAAGATAAACACCTGCTGCGTTAAACGCACCGCTACACGCTACCTGGCTGCTAAACACTCTAATATCTTATTCCTTCTTTCCTTCTTCTTCTTCTTCTTCTTCTTCGTCGGAAGAGGATTCTTCTTCTTCTTCTTCGTCGTCGTCGTCGTCTTCCGCGGACTCATCACCTTCTAACTGATTCCCATCTCGTAAAACCTCTCTTGCGAATCGACAGGCGCACAATAGAATCTTTGGCATGTCAGCCGCGCCGTTTGGTAAGCGCTCTCGAATCGTCGCCAACGCCTTTTCCTCTCGGCTTTGTAAAAACGTTAACCAAATATCGTTGGAAACACCTAACAAATCCCAATAATACGGATGACCGGCTTTAAACGCAATCGTGAGCTTTTTGGAGATATCCGCTGACGTGAGTTTGAGCGTTTCGGCTATATCCTCGACCGCTTTACCGCCTAGATGTTGGATTAAAATCTCCTCCACGTCTTCCGGAATGGGCGTCTTGCGTTTCGCGCCGCGAGTGAGTTCGAGTTGTTCTTTTGTTTTTGGTTGTTCTGGTTGTCCCGATATCGTCGTCTCGTTCTCTAACGTCGTCAGCGCCGCTTCACGAAGCGCGGCGTATGGTTCTATTTCTTCTTCATCGTACTCAACTTCATCATCATCATCATCTTCTTCTTCTTCTTCATCGTCGTCGTCCGGATCGTATTCGCCTTCTAAAATCCTACCGCGAAAGACGAACCCCTCCGGAACCGGATCCATCTCGTACCCATCCCCTCGCATCTTATTCAGCGCGACCCACAAATCCAAACCAACCATCGCATCGATCGCGGCATACGTCAACTGCTTCTTGTCCAACTTCCCGTCCCGTTCCCAATTCGATGTTCTCGTGTTCCCGTCCTTCGGCACTCGCTTCTTGAGCACCCGTATTGCCAATCGAGCTAAACTCCATCGCTGACTTGCGTTGTTATTATTATCTCTCTCCTGTTCTTTCCCAGAAACACTTTTACCGCTACTCCTCACATCACCGCTTACAACATTCTTCGCCTTTGCCAACGCGTCCAACTCCACCACTCCGTTCACGCGTACCTTAAAATCCCTTCGTAGCTTTTGCGCGTCCCCTCTCGCGTTCACGCCGGCTTTCCTCACCGCGGGGTCCTCTAAAAACCGAACCAGTTTCGACGGGAGTGGGTTTTTATACTTCAAACGTTTCCCGAGTCGTATCAAAACGACCACATTTTTCGTTTTCGATTTCGACGACGACTTTGTTGAAACGTCTATGGTTGAATACGCCATCTGTAGTAAACTCGTCTTCGCTTCGCCTCCGCCTTTCTTATACAGGACCTTCCACTCCATGTCGAATCCAACCACGAGAGACTGTTGATTCCTCCCAAAAACATCGCCACCACCATCGCAAAAGTGGTCCAATTTCATCGCTTCGCGGTAGATTCGTTCGATTGCCATTTCGATGTCTCTTTTCGTCTCCGCGAGGACGATTTCTGTCCGGGTTTCGTTCAGTTTGTACTCTGAAAGCAAAAGATGTTGTTGTTGGGGGAAATCACAATCGTGATTTTGTTGTCGTTGTTGTTTCCTCAGCCCATCAATGGTATGGTGTTGTTTTTTGTCGGTAAAAAAAATCCCATCATCACGACACGTTGTTACTGCTCCTACTGATGAAGATGATGGTACTTTCAGTCGCTTGGTGGTCCTCGCGTCGTCCATCTTAATAAACGCGTAACTCTTTCGAGAAATTTTGAAAATTTTCCCCTCGTTGAGGTTTGCTCAGTTTTAGGGTTTTGTGATTTAGGGTGTAGGGGTCGATTGGATTTTCTTTCACTTACTCGAGCGGCAGACCAAAGACGTCACGGACTGTTTGGCTCTCAGGGCGACGAAAGCATCCGCACGACGAGCGGTAGTATTATCATCAGCACTCTCGGCAGAATTTTACCACGATGCAGTCCTCCTCGTCGTCCTTCTCTTCTTCGCGCTGTAATAGTAAAGGCGCTTCGTCGTCGTCATCTGTTCCCCGCGTTTGCTCCTTCTCGAAAGCGTTCAGAACAACAACGAGAACGACACCACCCTCGTTATTAAGAGCGAACCCGTTCGAGAAATCCCCGATCGTCCTCTCCGAGGACAGCTCGGAACGAACCGTTTTAGACGTCCTCGAACGAACCAGGGAAAGTTTGCTCGAAGACGAGGAAGTGTCCAAACAAAACGCGTTGGCGAATTACGGCAACATGTTGAGGCTTCCCGGAGGACCAAAAATTTTAAGCGAGATTCCGCCGGAGGTATTACCGATGTTACTCAGGCTACCGACGACGAGAGGGGACGTGGAAAAGCTGAGGAAGGCGAAAGATGGGTACGAACAATGGGAGGAGGCCTTGAAGAAAGGGTTTTTACCGAAATCTTCGTCTTCGTCGTCTTCGTCGTCGGCGAACGGATTCGACCCCCACGCGGTGGATTGGCCGGAAGACGAGACGTTTCGGGAGGCGTTGTTGGAAACGTTGGGGGAGTTAGATATGGCGAGGTTTACGAGGAAGTTTCCTCCGGTTTTGAAGACGTTGATGCGGAACGTTTTGGATATTTTGTACCAGTACGAAGTCGCGATGGACGGCGAGGAAGAGGAGGATCCGAATTCCGATCCGAGGCAAAGCACGGAGAGCAGTCAAAGCAGAGGCGGAGAGCAAGAACCGAACGAGGACGAGGAGATGAACCCAGATGGAAGCGGAGCAGGAGACGATACCAACCAAGAGGAAGGCGATCCTAACGGGGAGACGAGTGGAGGTGGCTCCAGCGGCGACGGCGACGGGAAAGACGAAACGGACGTGGACGACATCGAGATGAACATGGAATCGAAGGAAAAAGACAACGACGCGTCGTCGAACGCGGAGGAGAAACGGAAAGAAAAAGAGAAACAAAAGAGAGAAATGGTGGAAAAGATGATGGAAGATTTCAAAGAGCAATGGGAACCCGCGGTGGATAAACTGGAAAAAGCCTCGAAAGCGTTCGAAGGTTTAGATTTGAACGATTTAACCGAAGGGCCGGAAGGGTTTGATTTATCCAAAGGGTTGTGGCAAGTCACCGGTTGGGAAGAGATGGAAAAGTTGCGGAAAAAGTTGCAAGATTTGAAGGAACTGAGAGACATCGTGCGTTCTTTAGGACGCGGTTCGGGAAGAGGCCCGTTAAAACGCGCCCCTCGACAGCGCGAACGCAATCGATTCCCGGAAGGCTTGACGCGATCTCCCATGGAACCCGAACAAACGAGCGGTTTAACTCGCTCGGACGATATCTCGCGCGTACTCCCGGCCGAGCTTCAACTGTTAGCCATGAAAGACTCCGCCGCTGCTCGCCGATTACACTTCGCGCGTCGCGCCGAACGCACGTTAGCTACGTACGAACGCGTCGGGTGGGCGGAAACGCCCGCGGTTACCGTCGAAGGGTTCGAAACCCGTCCCGCGGCGGAATGCGGTCCAATCATTGTCTGTCTCGACACCTCTGGATCCATGATGGGCGCCCGCGAAACCGTCGCCAAGTGCATGACTCTCGAGTGCGCGCGACAAGCGCGCACGACCAACCGCCCGTGTTTCCTCTACGCCTTCTCCGGCCCGGGCGATTGCATGGAACTCGAACTCAAAGTCTCCGCCAAAGGCCTCTCCGATTTACTCGCGTTCCTCGAAGGCTCATTCCACGGCGGCACGGACGTCGACGAACCCTTCGAACGCGCCTTGGCGCGTTTAGACACCGAAGAGTGGGAAAACGCGGACATCCTCCTCGTCACGGACGGTGAAATCAAACCCATGCAAGAAGACTTGTTGGACGCGCTCGACCAACGCAAATCGGAGCGCGGGTTGAAAGTCCACGGACTCGTCGTCGGAGAACAAGGGAACCCGGACGTCGTCGAGGCGGTGTGCACGCACACGCATAACTTTAGGAGTTGGTCTGCCGTCACGTAATTTGTATACCATCATCTCGTAAACCCCCCGGGCATCGATACCGATTGAATGTAAACATTAGTAATCCCTAACGCGTATAAATCGAAATCCAAACGCATTCCCTCACACCTTGAAACGCAACGCGCAGCGACGCGAGGACGAGGACATGCCGCCTCGGCGCCGCAAAAAACCTACCGCACATGGTGGCGGCTTCAACGCGTTACCTCCCTCTCCACCGAGACGCCTCCTTCCCTCCAAACCTCTCCCAAACCCAACGACCGTTTCCTCGCTCCGCCTTCGGGAAACGAACCGTCAACTCCGTCCGCTCGAGTTCCAATCCTCGGTCGCGAGATACAGCATCCACCGCGGGTTTACCATCGCGAGCGAGAAACAATTCTCTCGAATATGGAACGGAGGAGTCACGTGCTTAGAAATTGGCGGGATGCGCGAAAAGAGGTTCGCTTTAGTCGGGACCGTGGATGGAAGCGTGGTGATGTATGACTCGATGGATGGTTTCGGAGGCGGACGAGAAGCAGCAGAAAAGACGGACGGCGATCGGAACGAGAGGAGGAATGTGGAGCCTATTTTTGCATCCAACAGGAGATTTGGTCGTCGCCGTACCGGTGGTACCAATGGTATCGCGAGTAGTGAAAATGAAGCGCGCATCGTGCGGACGTCGCAAGGGCACGAGAAGTCGGTCTCGGCGGTGGCGTGGTATCCCGAGGACGCGAGTGCGTTTTTTAGCGCGTCGTTCGACGGGACGGTGAAGTTGTGGGACGCCAGTCGCGCGGAAGTGGCGGCGACGTACGCGTCGTCTGTTGATTCTGGGAGAGGTGGAAGGAGTGGTGTCGCGCTCGGTTCGAGAATACGGGACGTGAGTTTGTCTTTGTCGAGTCATTTGAATAACGATTTAGTCGCGGTGGCGACGGATGCGCCGGACGTGAAATTGTGGGATCCCGGGAGTAACGTGGTGGGAATGACGTTACCGAAAGCGCATCCGGGCGGGTGTTCCAAGACCGCTTGGTCGAAAGAGAACGCGTTTTCTGTGATTACGTGCGGGTTTGAGGGTCGATGTGCGGTTTGGGACGCTCGGCGGTGCGCGGCGCCGTTGTTTAGCATGGATAGGCGGAGGAGTAATAGCGGCGGAAACGGCGGCGGTACCGAAGGTTTAGGAACATCAGGGTCGTGGAGCAGTTTGAGGAAACCTATAGATTTTTACGACGAAAACGCGAGGGCTCACGCGGATGGGATAGAGAGCGTATTGATACACCCAAACGGTCGTTCGGTTTTCACGAAAGGGTTTGGATTCCGAAACGACGCGAGGGTTCGCGAGTGGGATTTGCGCACCGGTCGGTGCGACGCGACAAAATTCGAACGATTTTCGAATTCGTCGTCGTCGATGACGACACAAAATGCTCGGAGCGGCGTAAGTGCGATGAACACGGGTAGCGGCAGTGGTAGGGGTTCTACAGCTGGTGCCGGGACGGCGTCGGCGGCGTCGGCGCAGTATCGGTATTCAACAACCATGTCGTGCTCGGAAGACGGCGTGAACGTTTTCGTGCCTTCGCAAGACGGGTCGATACTCGTGTACGATTCTCGAACCGGCGCGATTTCGGAGCGCTTGAAGTGTCACGCGGACCGAGTGACTTCGGCGCAGTTTGTCGCCCGCGAGTGCGAATTGTTCTCGGCGAGTATGGATGGGTTTCTCGTTCGATGGAAGAGCAAAAATGCAAGCGCGGCGATGAGAACGACGATGGGTACCAACCGCGAAAGCGAAAGAGAATGGGTGAGCGACGAAGATGATGATGAAGAAGAAGAGAATATTGGCGGGCGCGGGGGCGGCATGTATAGGAACGTACGCGCTCGTCGATGATGTATTATTTAGTATTTTATAAAATAGTTTGGGGCGATTGTTAAAGCCTTCCCTCCTTCCTCGTATATCGCGGTAGGTTTTGTAGAGTAAACACGTGTATATCTATTTCGGCGAACACGTCGATGGCGGTCCATTAACGCCGCCGGTACACGTAAATTTAGCGTTGAACGCGTCCGCGTTTAAGAACATGTCCGTGGACGTTGGATTATCTGGGAGAACCCATCCGGAAATATCGTGGTCGAAAGACGACGCCCCGTTGAACATGTCGTGAAGATCGCGAACTTGAGTGACATCCCAACTCGAAATGTTTTGGTTGAACGAATTCGCGTTGTGAAACAAACCGTCCATGCGCGTCACCGATGCGGTCTCCCACCCGCTTAAATCTTGATTAAACGTCGTTTTATCTTTGAACAAATTATTCATCAGTGTGATGCCGGAGGTGTTCCATTTCGAAATGTGTTGCGCCGCCGAACCGCACGACGTCGTCGAGCACGAGCAATCGCCGTCGCTCGATTCCGTGAAGCACTGTTGAACGGCCAAAACTAACGCGTAATCACTCGCGAACGCTGGGGCGTAACACGATCTTGGACCCGATGGGCATGTCCACGCCTTGTTATGAGCAGTTGCGCCATTGAACATTCCATAAAAGTTGCAATTACTTGGGGGATTCCAATTGCGGAGGTCTTGGTTGAACGCAGAAATGTAAGAAAACATATCTCTCATAGTAGTCACTTTTTCTACATTCCAACTCCCAATGTCTTGGTTGAACGCATAAGCTTGAGAAAACATATAAAACATATCAGTCACTTGCGATGTGTTCCAACTCCCAATGTCTTGGTTGAACGCAGAAGCTTGATTAAACATAGATCTCATAGAAGTCACTTTTTCTGTGTTCCAATTCCCAATGTCTTGGTTGAACGCAGAAGCGTAAGCAAACACACCATACATATTAGTCACTTGCGATGTGTTCCAATTCCCAATGTCTTGGTTGAACGTACGAGCGTTGACAAACATGAATTCCATATTCGTCACTTTTTCTACATTCCAACCCCCAATGTCTTGGTTGAACGCAAAAGCATCTCGAAACATTCCATTCATATCAGTCACTTGCGCCGTGTTCCAACTCCCAATGTCTTGGTTGAATGCACGAGCGTAATAAAACATATATCTCATATCAGTCACTTGCGACGTGTCCCAACTTGATATATTTTCATTGAAAGTATTTGTATTTCTAAATAACTGCATCATATCGGTCACCTTGGATACATCCCATTCGCTCATTCCACCGTTCGTATATATCCCGCACGGCGAATCGTACGTGCACTCGCACTTTCCACTGCTTTCTTTTTCAAAACATACTGAAATGGCTTTCCTTAATAACTCGTTCGGACTCTCAGGATTCGGTGGCGGCGGTGGAGGAGATCTTGGCGGCGGACTCGGCGGCGTCACGTACGGCGGCGGCGCGGTATACGGCGGCGGCGGCGGTGGCGGACTCGGACTCGGCGGCGGACTCGGCGGCGTCTCGCACGTCTCCCCCGACCAGTTCTCCGCGCACACGCAAAACAAATGCGTGCCGTTGTATTGCAACTTATCTCCGCCCGGTGGCATGCACTTCGGTGGAATTAAATGCTGTCCTTTTACGATGAGGTCTCCGATCACGTGAAGTTCGTTCGAATTCACCATCACTTTCCCTCCTTTGTTTTGGAGTCCAACCGTGCCGTTCGTAAATCGAGCCACTGGCCAATCGTTCCCTTCAGCGGAATCCAAAAGTGACGACGAGGAAAGGAAAAAGAGCGCCGCCGCGCAAAGAGGGAAAAACATGTCTCTCGTCGATTCGAGACGACTCGATGAACAGAGAGGATCAGAACAAAAACGTATTCAAAAACCGAATATCCTCTTCCCCGCGATCGACAATCGACAATTATGTGTTCGTGGGAATTAAAACGCGAACTTCTTTCTCTCTCTCTCTTTCTCTCTCTTTTTCTTGCGACAAAGAGAAAAAAACGAACGCGGTACGCTACCACCAATATAAACACACGCTTAAGGCGAGCGAGGTATCGGTCGTCTTTCGTCCTTCGTCCCACGTTTGAGGTCGAGATAATTAAATGCAAGCAACTAATTAATCTTTGTGGGGTTTTGGTATGGTCTCTTTCGCGTATTTATTGGTTTAGGGTTTAGTACAAATTCCTTTGCGGCGAGGCCGAAGAGTACTCCTCAATGCGAGTCTCTCGCGACGAACGCGAGAACTTTGCGCGCGCGGTCGAGGGAATGCGCGTGACGTGTGTTTCTTTCTTTCTTTTTCTATCCGTGTGCGTAATATACGGTTTTTAATAAAATAAATATACTACAAGTTTTCGAGCGCTCTCTCGCTCGGTAGCGGCGGGCGGGTCTTTTCTCTCTTCTTCTTCTTCTTCTTCTTCTTCTTCTTCTTCTTTTTTATCGTCCGTCTTGTAAATCCGTGCACGATTCTCCGACGTAATTTTCGTTGCACTCGCAGACAAAATCATCGCCGTTGAAATATAACCTAGCCCCGCCGGGCGGTTCGCACGCCATCGGCGTCAGACGTCTGATGGACTCCGCGATGGCGGTAACGACTGTACTCGGCGAGTTGACGGAACCGTCTTCGTTGATGGTTGTCGAACACTGCGAGGTGCTTCCGCTGGCGGATGAACCATCGATCCACTTTTCCATCATGTATGCCATCACGCTCTCTCGTTCGGTGGGACTGAGTCTCTGGTTAAAATACAGGACTTCGCCGACGAGACCGTGCATGTGTTCGGAATCCACATTTACTCCGCCAATATGCGGCTCGCTCATTGCGTCCACGTCATACCGACCACTGATGCTGAATGACTTGTTTAAACTTGGATCGTTATCAATATTGAGAAAGCCGTCGGTATTGCCATAATAAACATCTGCTACGTGCCACATGTCAAAGTCTGCCTCGACTGTCCCCATGTTGGCGTTGTTATCGGCGCTCATCCCAACCTTATTATTCCCGGTCCCGCGCGTCCCGAACTGGTAAGAGGGATCATCAGTCGAATAGTCGCCTAAAATGACCCCTTTCTCCATGTACCCAATCTGATTATACGCGATAATAATCTCGGGATTCTTCCCTAGCTTGGTAGTCCCAAACCTCACGCCTCTCGCCGAATTCACGTCGTTGAAGAAAGCCGCGCCGTTTCCGAGATGAACACCGTGCATGTACTCCACGTCTCCAAAAATTTCAATACCGGACGCATTATTCACGATATCAACGGCTGAATTCATCATCGCCCCAGATTCGAACGTATCCTCGTAATAACTGTTCGAAAAATCAATCCAATGCGTCAACGCGCTCGGGAAATTCGCCGCGGACGCTCCACTATAGCACGAAGTAAACGAGTCCGGATCAATACCTAACGTATTCTCCACGTTCGTCACTCGAACATCGTACACTTCAACATCCGTATCGTTCACGTACAGACTTCCCGACACCCGCAAATGCCCGTTGACTAAAAACTCGTCGCTTTGCACGTGCACTTCGCCGTCGCTCCGAACGCCCACGGTGCCGTTGCGAAACCGCACAACCGGGTAATTCGCGCGGACTTGGAGCACGAACGCGGCGCTACACGCGAGCACGAAGAGACGGGCGAGACGGAGAGGTGGATGCGAACGCGTCGTTATCATTTTGGTGATCGTCCTTCCCGGACGCTTCTTCCTTTTCTTCGTATCTCGCCAGAAAGACGAATGGTGGAGCGAGAAAATTTTCCCTCGAGGATGTCTCTCTCTCTCCCGTTCTTCGCGCCAAACGAAGGCTCTTCCGCGAGACAGAAACACCGACGACGACGTTCTCTCTCTACTCTCTCTCTCGCGTTCGTTTCGATCGCGGAGAAGAGACAACGAGGCGTGTGTTTGTCCTCGAAGATTTCCGCGCGCGTGTGTTCAAATTCCACCGATGGGAAAATTCAATCCCCAAAACCTTTGCGCTCTGTCTCTGTCCTGTGCTTCTCTCGAGACAGAAAGACGCACGAAAAACGTCGCCCGCGAGTACTCGCGCTCTCTCGACGGTCTCGCAATGCCCGCGCGTCTCTCCCGGTCGCGTATTCGCGAGTGTAAAGAGAGAGAGAAACGATCCAAAATTTGTCCGGAAAGTGCTTCTTTTTTTTCCTCGTTCCTTTATTTCTCCAATTAAGTGCTCACAATTTTCACAGAGGCTGGCGAGAGCGAAACGACGACGCGCTGCGAGATCCTTCTTTTCGAACCCAACACACACCGGGAGAAGACGACGGCGACGGCGAAGACGAAGAAGAAAGAAGAGAACTTTATGAGCGCGTTTTACTTTCGTTCCGTTTAAAAATGTGTTGTTTGCTGTGTGTGATGACTTCTAATAAAATATAACACAATCTTAATCTTCTAACGATGATGAGAATTAATGTGATGACTTCTATGTTGTTGGTGTTGGTGTCGCTCGAACGTCCACCTCTGCGGAATCATCCTCGTCGTCGGGGTCGTCGGCGTCGCCAACACCGCAGTCTTTTCCGTTTCCGTTGAGTAAAAATATGTCCGGCCCGTTTTTATCGACCATCGTTCGGTTGGCGTGTTGCATCAACCGAAATATTTGGTTCGTGAGGACGGCGAACCATATGCCTCGTAAACCCAAGGAGAAGTGACCAACGCCTCGTAAAACGACGGCGAGGGCGAGGAAGTTGAGCAAGTGCGCGCGGAGTAAATATCGCGCGTCGCCTGCGCCAATGAGGATGCCTTCGCTGACAAAGACCACCGCCGAGACGCACTGGGAGACGAGCATGTAAACAGAGACCGATCGGACCAAGGATTGGACGTAAAAGTCCGTGGTGAACGCTCCAGAGGCAAACGCGGAGACCAAGAAGGCGACGATGGAGATGAAGACGCCGACGGCGAAGGAAAGAAGGAGGAGTTTTTTGGCGATGGTTTTCGCTTTCTCCGCGTCGCGTTCAAAGTCTCTGGCGATGAAGGAGGTCGAGGCCACGAAGAGCGGGTCCACGAAGTAGGTGAGCGACCAAAAGACGTTCAAGGCTATTTGGTGCGCGGCCATGACGGCATTCCCTAGGTGCAGAGCGGTCGTGGTCATCATCGTGTACACGCCCATGCGGCAGATTGAGGAAAAGAAGAGCGCCGAGCTGACTTTGGTGATGCGTTGGATTTCCGTCGCAGTCGGCGGAGACTTCCACTCGGGACTTCCTATTTTCGGCAACATCTTTTGCCCAAAGAGTTGCGAGGAGAACAGAACTGCGGAAGCGCACTGCGCGAACAACGTCGCGAACGCGGCACCTCGTAAGCCGTACGAAGGAACGAGCAAGAAATCGCCGAAGACGTTGAGCACCGCGGCGAAAGCGAAGATTCTCAACGGCGTTTTGCTGTCTAATTTCCCAATAAACGCGCCTTGCGCGCAATAGGAGGCCAACACGAACGGCGTCGCGAAAGCACGTATTCGCAAATACGGCGCCGCCGTCGCGAGCAAACTTTCCGGCGTTCCAACTAGACGTAAAATATCGCTCGCGAAACAATTCAACGCGATCAAAGAGACCATGCCAAACGCGACGGAGAAAAACAGCGATATCGACACGCTCCTCCTAATTTTATACTCTGCGATTTCGCACCCTTCGTTGAATTTCACGTAGTGTCTCGCGACCATCCCAGTCGTCGTGATGGACAGAAACGAAAACAGTTGAAAAATGACTTGGAATATAGCCGCGTTCGGTCCGAGCGCGGTTAACTCGTTCACGCCGATTCTCCCGACAAACATCGTGTCGATCAAAGACATCAGCGGATCCGCTAACAACGCGCCCAGCGCGGGAACCGCCAACGTGAATATCTCTTTCGTCTCCTCGCCGTCCAGTATCATCTTCATGGAAAAGTTCGTAAACGCAGACGACGACGACGACGAAGTTGAAGACGAGGTCGTCGAAGCGCTCTCGCCCGACTGTCGTCGTCTTCGTCGTCGTCGTCTCTGCTTTTCTTTGTCTTCTTCTTCTTCGTCGTCCTCGTCCACCGACGAAAAATCTTCCGGCCGAAACCCGCCTCGCGAGGACCGGTCGTAATAGCTCGTCATCGTCCGCTCGGTCATCTCCGCCGCTTTCTTTCTCTTACTCTTTTTTCCTCCTAAAACTCCTCCTAAAACTCCTCCTCGATGTGATGATACAAAAACGCCGCGCTTCTCCCCTCGCGTTTGGTGCAGTTTCATCATCACTTTTTGTTGCTTTCTCTTCTTCTCGTCGTCATCATCATCGTTAAATACACGCAAAAACAGCATCTTCCCAAACGTCGTCGTCGCTTTGTTCAAAGAGCGACGACGACTTCCCCCGTACTTTCTTTTCCTCGAGGGCGAGCTCTTTCGTCGTTGGTGTTGCCACGATGGAAGCACCGATATCGTCACCATCGGAATCCTTTTCACGTCTTCCCTCTACGACGAACACATACACACGACAAGCAGGAAGGAGGAGGAATAAATACGCGGGAGAAAGCTCTCGTCTCTCTCCTCAAAAGATGACGATCGACAAACGCTGCGTTTGCGCGTCAACCTTTAAAGAGTATAATAAAGTATGCTACGCGCGTTAAATAGAACAGAGAGTAATAAAGTATGCACACAACGTGCGAGTTGGTTTGACGCTTTTTTTCTTCTTCTCTCGCGTTTCCCAAACGACGCCAAAAAGAGGACAAATGAGAGTACGACAGAGCGACTGAGGAGTACGAACGAAGCACTCACAGAGTCTATATTTTAGGGTTTTAGAGTAAGAATATGCACTTAGGAGTAAGCACTTACAGACTCAGGGTTCTCGTTACATAAACCCTAAATTTTGCGTGTGCAAAACTCTCTCTGAAAAGTCTCGCGTTTTTGCTTCGACGAGCGTAGATTTGGACGCATCAGAATCAAAGACTTTAAGCGCAGGAGTGCGAGAGAAATTTAGAGAGAGAGAAGGAAGAAGAAGGAAAGACACGATGTTTTCGACGCCTCCTCTCGTTTTTTTCTTCAAGCGAGAAACACCAGCAGCGGTGGTAGCGACGACGAGAAATGATTTTATCCTTTGGAGCGTCTGCGTCGTGTCCATCGCGTCGCTGATCGTGTTCCTTCTCTTGGTCGTTTTGGACGTTCTGACGCGTAAAGTTTTCAAATCGAAGAAAACGCCACCTTTAATCGAATGGAGCGGCGGTTTAAAAATCCCTCTCGTCGGCGGGATGCTGGAGTTTCTCAAAGGCCCGATGAAACTGATGGCGAAAGCGTTCCCGAAATACGGGGAAGTGTTCACCGTGCCGGTGTTTCACGAGCGAATCACGTTTTTGATCGGACCGAAAGTCTCCGAGTTTTTCTTCAAAGCGAAGGATGTGGAGATGTCGCAGAAAGAAGTGTACGAGTTTAACGTGCCGACGTTCGGGAAAGGCGTCGTTTTTGACGTCGATCATCAGACGCGAGCGGAACAGTTTCGGTTTTTCGCGGATTCGTTGAAGAGCGAGCGGTTAAGAACGTACGTCGGGATGATGGTGAAAGAGGCGGATGCGTTTTTCGAGAAGTGGGGAGACGAAGGCGAGGTGGATTTGTTGGACTCTCTGAGCGAGCTGATCGTTTTGACCGCGAGTAGATGTTTGCTCGGGAGAGAAATTCGCGAGAATTTGTTTTCCGAGGTGACGGCGTTGGTGCACGATTTGGATAAAGGGATGGTGCCGTTGTCGGTGTTTTTCCCGTACGCGCCGATCGAGGCGCATAGGAAAAGAGATAAGGCGAGGAAAGATTTGGCGTTGATTTTTGACAAGGTGATTCAAGCGAGAAGAGAGAGCGGGAGTTTGGAGCCGGACGTGTTGCAGACGTTCATCGACGCCAGGTATAAAGACGGGTCGAAGTTGACCAACGACCAAGTTTTGGGGATGTTGATCGCGGTGTTGTTCGCCGGGCAACACACGAGTTCCATCACGAGCACGTGGACTGGATTACTCGCGATTGCGAATAAAGAACGCGTGATGCCGTATCTCGAGCAAGAGCAGCAAAAAATCATGAAAAAACACGGCACGAAGATTGATTTCGACGTGTTGGCGGAAATGGACGAGTTACACTTTGCGGTGAAGGAAGCGTTGCGAATGCACCCGCCTTTGATCATGCTTTTGAGAAAAGCGCAGGTGAACTTTGACGTGGAAACTTCGGACGGTAAGAAATACACCGTCCCGAAGGGCCACATCTGCGCCACCTCTCCGGCGTTTGCCCATCGCATGGACTCCGTCTTCAAAAACCCAAACACCTACGACCCGCAACGCTTCAAATCGGACGAAAACAAGTTCGCCTCGTACATCGGCTTCGGCGCCGGTCGACACGGATGCATGGGCGAAACCTTCGCCTTCATGCAAATCAAAACCATCTGGTCCGTGTTGATTCGAAACTTTGAGTTTGATTTAATCGGCGACTTACCCGAACCCGATTACGAAGGCATGGTCGTCGGCCCGAAACATCCGTGCAAGATTCGATACAAGAGGAGAGACAGGAAGAAAAACGGCTTGATGAAATCGCCGTCCACGATGAGTAAATCGTTTAAAGCGTGAGACTTTGAAATAAATAATTATTTAAGTACCTCTGGTAGTACTCGTTCGTCCCCCCGCATGCGTATCCCGCCCAACATTCAAAAGACCTCTCTACTTTCGATGCGTCATTATAAATAACATCAACACCAATACTACTAATGTTTCGACAAAACGCGAAACGCATCGCGCGATCGCTCCTCGCTTCCACCAGTAAAGGGAGCAACGCTGTTCCTCCTTTCTCGAATCCACCGACGATGATTCAAGCGATGCATACCACACATCGAGCGCGTCGTTTTGCATCCAAATCGAGCAAAAAACGCCCGCATTCAGAGTCTGAAATCCTCGCGATGATCCGCTCACAAATCGCCATCCCAGTTCCCTCGGACATCCCAGACGGCACGAACAACATCGACGACATACCGGAAGGCGTTTTATACGGCGAGTTTAACGACCCAACGGCCGAGAGGCACTTGGAGACGCAAACGAAAGAGGAAAAAGAAATCATCGACGAGTTGAGGGCATTGGTTTTAGAGAGGGAAGAACCGAGAGCGGAGGATCGGTTACCGCCGCTGGAACATTTTTACCAAGACGCGAAGAGTTTAGAGAAGGAGAAACGGCAAGAGAGAGAAAAGATAAAGCAAATGGAGCAAACTATGAACAGAGTGAAGAAAATCGATCGATTCGGCGGGAGCGTCGGGACCGGGAAGAGGAAGACGGCGGTGGCGCAAGTTAGGATTGTTCCGGCGAAAGGGAGTAAAGCAGGAGACGAGGAGGAGACAGAGGAGGAGGAGGAAGTGTTCGGGGAAATCGTCATCAATGGGAAACCTCTGGACGAGTATTTCCAAGACGTCAGTTTGCGGCAGCACGTCTTAGCGCCGTTTGCGGCGACGAACACTTTAGGATTGTTCGACGTGCGCGTCCTCGTCCACGGCGGCGGCTTGAGCGGTCAAAGTCAAGCCGCTCGGTTAGGCGTGGCGAGGAGTTTACAAAATTACGACCCGGCCTTTCGCGCGCAGTTGAAACCGCTTGGATTTTTGACCCGAGACTCGAGAATTGTGGAGCGGAAAAAACCCGGTTTGAAGAAAGCGAGAAAGGCGTTTCAGTGGGTGAAGCGATAAAAGAGAGAAACTTTCGGCGCGTCGAGAATCCACGTCTTGGCTACGTCACAAAAACAATCATCATCGCGGCACGCGTTATTAGCGAATGAATCGGCTACTCCTAAAACAAACTACTACGATCGCTACTGCTATTATTATCGCACACTCTACTCTCAACCAAAGCTTCTCTTTCTCTTTAAACTCTTATTTCACTTCTTATTGGATGTCATCATCATCATCGCCCTCTGTTTCTCCTTCTCCTCCAAAAGCAGCCTCTCCAGCCTCTGAATCTCTCCGTCCTCTTCCTCTTCCTCTTCCTCTTCCTCTCCCTCCTCTCTCGTCATCTCTCGCAGCTTGTTTACGTTTTCCAATAACTTCTCCTTCACTCGTTCCATCTCCTTAAATTCCAACTCCGTGCTTTCGTATAAAGAACTCAACCGTTTCAAGCGAAGATCGAGCGCGTCGCGAGATTTCGCGGTGTGTTTTGAAAGCTCCTCCGGGGTGAGCGAGGAGAGGCGGAGGAACGCGGCTTCGTCGTCCTCGAAGTCGTCCTCGTTCATTGCTTTGTTCAAAGCAAGTCTTGAACTCTGGGGAAATTCGTCATTTTCCATCTGGGCAAAAGAACGCGTAAACAACAAAGATGATGTCATCCAGAACACGCCTCGCGAAAACGACGACGCAGACGACGCTCCTCTCTCGAATGATCTCCTCTTTTACTCGCGAAGGCGGCGAAGCCACGTCTTCTTCTTCATCTTTGTCTTCTTCTTTTCATCATCAGATTCGTTCGTACCGTCAAGGCCCGAACGCAACCTCGAAAACCACTCGCGGCGGGTACCGCCCGCCGATGCTCTCGAAGGACGAACACCCGTACGACGACAGAGTGGAAGAGCTCGAGGACGTGAAGAAAAACGACCCGGACAGGAAGTTTCTCTTACTCCACCGAAAAGAGAAATGGGACCGGGAAGTGAAAGCGAAAGAAAGTTCGAGCAAATGTGGTGGAAGGTCTTTCCAACCGCAAAGGAACAAAAATAAGTACAAACGAGCGATGCAGAAACAAATGTTCATCATGGAAAACAACGGCGAGAGGAAACGAAATTCGATGAGGAAATACTTGGCAGAACGGCCGAAAGTGGAAGAGCACTGGCGGAGGATGAAGAGGTTCGCGAAAGATCCGGGTTTGTTGACGTTGGTGCAGTGCGAGTCGTGTAAGAAGACGTACCCGAAGTACGAGGAGGAATGTAAGAAGTGCTCGGAGAAGAACGAGGAGGATAACGCGATGAGTGGTTTGTGATGATAGCGGGGTTTAGCGTGTAACGTAGTTTAATAATGATAATAATATTGAGAGCGTCTCGTGCGTGTATAATTTTACAACAGTTTACTTTGATAATAAACAGCCAGCGCAAAGCGCTGGCGATGCGCCTTTTGCGTTTATCTTTTCTCTTCTCCAAAACGTGATTTACTTTTTCTTCGTCGAGGAGGCTAATCCGGCGACTTCCCACTTTTCCGGTTTCCAATTGGAATCTAACTTTTCCGGCGCATCTATCGAGTGCGTGTTTTTTCCCGCACCCAAAGCTTGTCGAACGCCTTCGATGTTGTTCAAGGCGTAAAACGCGGAAGCCGCCACCGACTCGGAAACTTTCGAGAGTCCCGGCTGCTTCTCCTTGTGCTCCGGCCCGAGCTCTGCGGCGTCTAAGAACCGGTCCGTCGCCGCTTCCCAACTTAATCGGTACGCGTCTTCCGCCGAGAGCGGTTTCGGTTCCGTGTCGAACGCTTTCTTCATGCACTGCGAAAACTCCTCCTGATTGCCGTACGTCAAACAGTTTGGAAAGGAGGAGAAGAATTCGTTGCTCGGGTGCTTCGCGCAGACGACGAATTTACCCATGGCTAACGCTTCCGCCGTGGTGGTTGCCACCACGTCGGACAAAGAAGGATTGACGAAAATTTTATAATCGTGGACGGTTGGATTCGCGTGGTCCAAGCGTCCTTTGAAATTCAAAGGTAACTTTTTATCCATCGCGGTTCGCTCGACCGATTCCAAGTCTTCGCCGTTGCCGTACACGTCCATGGAGATGGGGCAGGTTTGGCCGTATTCCGCGTTCGCGTTGTGTTTTTCGACGCAATCGAGAAGTTCGTGGTAGCCTTTACCCCAAACAACTTTGCCGAGGAAGTACGCGCCTTTGGTAAAAACCGATCGTTCGTTCTCGTTCGTTTCGTTGTTGTTGTTGTTGATATCCTTCTTCTTTTTCCGTTTCGCCGCGGACAAAGAGGACGAGGACGAGGAGGCTTTCGTTGTCGACGTGATCGATGCAAACTGTGGTTCACTGTTGGTTAAACCAACGTTATCGAGAAGCTCGTCGTCTTCGCGCATCAACTGCACTCTCTTTGCCGCCGCCTTCGACGCGCCAACGTCTAAAAACACCGGACTCACCCCATGCACGTTCATCGTGCAACTCCTCGGAAACTCTTGCACGGCGTCCGAAAGTTTGATGACTTTGTGACAGTGCACTCTCGAAACGACTGAATTTACGAATCCTAACGCCTTTTCTTTTACTTTTCCGTGATTTTCCAAACGAACGTAATCCAAATAGTTCGTGTGAATAATCCCGACGACGTGTTCAAACGTATCGCTCCATCGCGGACCGGTGTGGAACCAGTTCAAATGTTCCGGTTCCTCCAAAACGGCGACGTCGTTGGAGTTTTTAATGTGAGAGGAAACGTCTCCTACCGGGATAATGCTCATCTTATCCGTCGCGTATCTTCCCGGGTAAAAGTTCAACTTTAAGTTTGGAACGTCAAATCCGCATCGTTCTTTTACCCAGTTTCGAACGAACGTTTCTTGTTGCTCCGGCGACTCAAAGACGTTGTTCGGATGCAACGTTTTCTGCTCGTCGACGGGGATGAACGGAACAACGAGGGTGACTTCGTGTAATCCGCGCCGGGCTAAATACGCCGCGCGTAAGAGCGGGTTAACCGCAGTTCCCGTCATCCAAGGCAGCGTCGCGGTGGTGACGATGGCGACTTTTCTCCCGGGTTCTTTGATCGATCGCGGCGCGTGCGGAGATGTCGTTTGCGTAGAGACGTCTTGTTTTTTACCACCAGAACTACCGCCAACGATAGAAAACTGTTCTCTTTCACCTTCTTTTGTTTTCAATGGCGTCGTTATTGTCGTCGCGACCATTTCGTTGTTCGTTTCCCCTTTCGTTTCGGTGCCGCTGCTGCTCGGGTTCGTAAATTTGGATTTCAACGTATCCAACGCCTCCGAGGACGCTTTGCGTAACAATCTTCTGGTGGTTTGTAACGTCACCTTCCCGAACTTTTCGCGCAACTCGACGTCGTCAAATTCCCCCGTCGTTTCTTGTAAATCACCTCCTCCCCCGTCGTTATCTGTTTCGTTATCGGAAAGCGAACGCAACGACTCTTGCGAACTCCTTCGCGAGCTCAATCCCGAAAAGGTGAACTTTTTATTTTTACTACTGTTGTTACTACTGCTGTTATGGGGCGTCGAGGCGCCTCCCGATGATGATTTCGGTTTACTACTGCTCACCGCTTTAAAGACGTCCCATCCTTCTGGCGGCCTTTGCAAATTCTTCGTGATGTTCTCCGTGATGTCCTTCACTTTCGGCATGACGTTCTTCTCGATAATCGCGCTCAAATCTTGCGACGACGAAAACGGCGAGCTCCTCCCGCTTAAACTCTGAGTATTCGCATCTTCCTCGCCACCGCCATTCTTGGAATCACTTCTTTTCAACCTTCCACTCGAAGCAGACGATGACGACGACGGCCACATCGTCTTATTCGCGTCCGTGTTCAAATCGTCCGCCTTTGACGCGCTCCTTCGCAACCCGCCGGTCACCGCGCTCGCGTCCGCGGTATTCCCAACATTCGACGACGCCGCTCGTTGCTTAAACTTTTCCATGAACTGCGAATCTCCAACTTTCAACAACCCTTCGTTGATTGGTTTCTGTACCGTCCTCTTCGCCAACTCTCGAATGGATTCCATCGATATCGCTCGGTCGAGAGCGGCGTTTTCAAAACTCGAACTGAACGCCGTTTGCAATCCACCCCAAACGGGGGAAGTGTGTTGATTCCTCTCGTAATTAGAAGAAGGTGAACTTTCTGTCGCGTTGTTGTTGCTCTCGTTCCCGACGACGATAAACTTCGCCTTGGCGTCTTGAATGGTCCGTTCCCACGCGTTCCGAAACTCGTGGAGCCTGACGGAGCCTTTGGAGAAATGCAACGCTTCGTTCGTCCAATTCCGATTATTCGAAGAGGAACCAGAACCAGAACCAGCGGCGCCACTTCCACTTCCTTTGTCCTCGCGCGGGTGGTTCGTGTTCCCGCTCATCGAAGCGTTTATGTGTGAGAGTTTTCTTACTGTTCGCGCATGATGTTTCAAAGGCAATTGATTACCTCAATTGAGAATATCCAACGAAAGAGTGGAGTGAAATGTCTATCCTTTTTGGAGCAAAAAAGCAAAAAAGATACGAAAAGGAGAGGTGCAAATTTGCGCTGTATTTAAGTTGCGTTGCGTACGCGCCGCGCGTAGTATGTATTCTAAAAACTCTTTCTCTATCTATCTATCTATCTCGAGCTGATGCGATTCGTTCAGAATACGCACGCATTCTCAAACGAGGGTGGACTTTAACCACTCGACGACGCGTTTTAAGCTCTCGGAACTGCTCGCGGACATGGCGTCCAGCGTATCGTGAAAAGCGTGGAACCTTTCCAACGTATCCACCATCGCTTGGACGCCGTTTTTTGTACCACCAACGCTTTCGCCGTTTGCGCCGCCGACGCGAGTGTTTCCGTTTCTCTTTCTTTTCCCTCCTCCTTTTGGTAAGGCTTGGTCGGCGGTTCGACGCAACGCCTCTCGGTCGTTTTCGACCAGGAAGGCGAGGAGGAGCGAGGAGTACGCTTGAGTGATGAGGTCTTCGCCGTAGGACGGGTCGACGGCGGCGTTCGCGGTGGCGTCGTCGTCGTCGTCGAGCATTTCCACGGTGACTTCTTCGTCTTCGTCGTCGCCGTCGTCGTCTTGGTTTTGATCATCATCATCTCCATCATCCTCGTCGTCGTCGTCTTCTACCCGGTGCATCTTGGCGCCGCCGGCGTGCGTGAAAATGCGCGCGAGGACAGTTGGAAACGGGACGAGCGGCGATGCCGATTTCTCGTCGTCGTCGTCCAAAACCTTCTTTCCGTTGTTACTCGTCTTCTTCTTCTTCTTCTTCTTCTTAAAGTCTTCGGCTTTTCCGGTACCGAACGGCGAGCAATCGAGTTGGAGTTGTAACAGTTCTTGCTTCACTCGAGGGTTCGCCTCCGTGATGTTCACCAACAAACACATGCACGCGTGAAGCAACTCTGTCGCGGCTTCTTTATACGCGTCTGGAACGGTACCTTCCATGTTGTCCTTTTTAGGAACGAATCCGGCAAATTCACCGTATAAAGCGCACCCGCGCATGGCTGAAAAGTACGCGACTGCGGCGATGATGCCGTGTAATCCGTCTCGCGAAGCCGCCGCTTTTGCTCCGACCGTGTTTTCGTTCGTCGAGTTTGTCAGTGCGAACACGCACGCTTTTAACGTAGCCAAGGATAGTCGCGCGTCGATATTTGGGTTTAAATACTCGGAAGTTTGAATGCCGTGTAAAGCCTTTGCTCGTGGACGCATCGATCGACTGGTTAAAAGCGTCAGCGCGGGGAGGGTTTCGATCAAACACCTCGCTAAAGACCAGTTGTTCTTTTTGCTGTTGTTGTTGATGTTGTTATCGCTGTGGTTGTTTTTTATACCTTTTTCTCCTCCTCCTCCTCCTCTTGGTTTCGGAGACATGTCCACGTCTCCGTCTTTGGGAGACTTTGCGAGCCAAGAATCCAAGGCTGCTCCGGGAGATTTCGCCATTTGACCGAAAACCGGCGACGCGCCAACCGTCGCCGGAGAACCAATCTGAAGGAAACTATTGTTGTTCGTGTTGTTGTCGTCGTCGTTATCTTCGAATCTGTTACTTCCTGGGATAGGTCTCGGCGGCGTCGAAATTGCTGCTGTTGTTGTTGTTGGATTCGTCGCAGTAGCGGTGACCATTTTTCTACCATCGTCAACATCATCCTCTTCTTCTTCTTCTTCTTCTTCTATCGCGAGCAAAGAAACATCAGCGAGTTTCAGCACAGAAAAAGAAGAAGTGGACGAGGAGGCGTTGTTGATCGTTGGAGAAGGCTCTCCGAACGCGTCGTCTTCAACATCTTTACTTTTATCTTCATCGCTGATGAAAGAAGAAGAAGAGAAAGATTCCCAAACCGGTAAATTTGAAGACGCTAGCGTCGTCACCGTCTCTGGGCTCGTATACGTCGCCGCCTCGATGACTCGAGCGCATCGAAACAGTCTCGCGCACGCTTTTCTCGCCTTTACTTTCATCTCTTCTCCTTCTTCTTTATCTTCACCTTTTTTACTCTTTATTTTGCTCGAATGCAAGCTTTGGACCAAGTCTTTGCAACTTTCGTTGGCGAGTTTCGCGACAGAAGTTATGAACCCGGATCTAGAAAGGCGCGTCCGTAACGCGCGAGATGTCGTGTCGTTGTTGTTGGTGGTGGTTGGTGGTTGTTTACCACCTTCTCTTCGTTCTTTTTCTTCTTCCTCTTCGCTTCCCCATTGCAACGCCCTGAACGCTAATAATAAAGCTATGTTTTTTGTGCACGCGCTCTTTTCGCTTGGGAGAAATTTTAAAGCGCTCAACGACGTTTCCACCGCTTTCTCGACATCACCATCGATATCGTTGGTGTCGTCTTCTATTACTACCATTATTTCTTCTTTCTTTTCTTCTTCTTCTTCTGTAAAAAAGTTTGCCTCGTCTACGCACGCGGCGACGCCCAACGCGATATCCATCGAGTCCAACACTCTCGAAAACGTTTTGATTTCCAAAGAAAAGAGATACGCCAAAGCGATGGCGGCTAATCGTAACTTGGCGTCCGTGGCGGATTTTCCGGCTATTTTCAAAGCCGCCGTAAACATGGACGTCGCAAAGTGCGGTCGTTCTCGCGAAAGCCTTCGTCTGTATTGCGTGTTTGAGGCGATTTTTTTCAAAAGCCATAACGTCGACGCTAACGTTCTGTGCTCTTCCTCTTGAAAGTTGTTTTTTATTATGTTGTTGATTCCGTTGCCGCCGCCGTACTTTTCCAACACCTGCAAATGCGTTTGTGGGTCGCTCGATTGCACCGCTTTGGTAATAATAATTTGCTTCACCGGCGAGGGCGTTTTCTGCCTCTTGAATTGAATCGGTTTCTCTGGAGTGAGTTTAATCTCCGTCGCTAACGCATCGTCGAATAAGACTTCATTTTTATCTTCTTCTTCTTTTAATTGTTCTTCTTTTACTTCTTTAACTTCTTCTTGGTCCATCGCGAACGATACTCGGCGGTTTTTGTTGTTGACGAGTTTCGTCGTCGGTTCTTTTATGGAGTCTTCTTCTTCTTTTACTTCTTTTACTTCTTTTACTTCTTCTTCTTTACTCTTCTTATTAATGTTACTCTTTTGTATCATCAGCGCTTTCCCGAACAGCGCGACTCTATTCGCCACGAAATACTTCTCCGCTTGCGCATCCACGTCTTCTTCTTCTTCATCATCATCATCCTCGACCAAAATTTCCTCGTCCACTTTTCCGAACAACTCTTTCGCGTTTTCGAACGAATACGGATCATTTTTATCACTGCTTTTCTTATTATCGGTAGTATCGTTCTTCTTCCTTTTCGTTGATGTTGTCGTTGTCGTTTTTGACGGTGTCTTTGAATGCTTCTTCTTATTATTATTCTTTAAAGATTCTTCGATGATGATGATTTCATCATCATCGTCAACATCATTCTTCTCCTCCTTCTCTTCTTCGAGAACGACACCACCTTCAGAGGAAACAGGCGCAGCAGTCGCAGTCGCAGCAGCACTCGTTCGTCTCGGTTTCCGAGCGAACCTTTTGTTTTTGGTGTTGTTGTTATTCATTTAATAAACACAACTCTTTTGTGCTCCATTACAATGGAGAACAATTTTGGCGGGAAAAAATCTGCACTTTTCAGCACACGTTTGTTTGTTTGTTTGTGTATTCATATATGTGATACATTCAGACCGAAACGAAACGTTTTCACGTGACACGAGACGAATAACACATAGAAAATGGTGAGAGGCAACGCGAAAGCGAAAGCTCAGGAAAAGAACGCGAAGAAACAGGCGGAGAAAACGAGCGCGAAATCTTCGCTCGGGAAATCGAACGAGTCTTTAGTTTTGAAGTGTCACGTGTGCATGGCGTTGATGAAGAACGCGAAGCAGATGAAGGAACATTTCGAGAGCAAACATCCGAAAGTGGCAATGCCTGCGGAGTGCAGCGGAGGGGGGTGATTGTTGAGTGCATGTGATGCGGCGTATTTATTTACAATTACCTTTATTTCTACTCGTAGTAGATTTTACACATCACGCTTTTGTTTGTTGTCTTGTCTCTCTTTGTTGTTGTAATAAAACAAAAATCCATCCGCGTACAAATGAGTACTCTGATTCTTATTCTGTTTCTGATTCTGTTTCTGATTCTGGCACGCGTAACTCCCCGTGTTCGTATCGCCAACCCGATGGTAATGGACAGTTCTTGTCGAGGAGGTATTGTAAACAGAAAAGACAAGACATTTAAAAAAGGAGCAAAAAAAAAAAAGTTTTTCCGCCACATATCATTACGTGCACGACGCGACTACGACACAAAAGCGCGCTCTCACGCGTTGATGCGTGCGATGCGCAAAAAAAAAGGACGACGTTTCGCCGCAGGGACTCGAACCCTGGTCGACCGGGGTCATTACTTTCACTTGAAAGCCGGACATGATAACCACCTACACCACAGCGAACCCATTCGGAAATGGTACGAAAGCGAGTTTCCTCACGTGTGTTACGATTTTTTCTCGGTATTAGGAACTATAAAGTTTCTTTGTTTAGGGTCTTTTTTCGTTTTTGAATTTTGAAAATTTTCGTTCGTTTTTCATCACTTTGAAGAGTCGCGCAGTCGCGCTCGGGAGTGTCCGCATAAACGCGCAACTTTTAAGAAACGTAATAATAAAGACGATCCGTGATGACGACGACGAGTTCAAACGCTTTAGTATCTCCTCCTCCTGATGATGATGAAAAGAATGAAAAAGATTCAACAAAACTATGGAACGACATCGTCTCCGCCTTTCGGGAGGATGGATTTCCCAATCTTTCAAACGTGAACGGCGCGATGCGAGAAGAGCTCCTTTCTCTCTACCGACGACTCGCTTCTTCTGATAAGGAGGACGATGATACTTCAACAAATCCGTCGAAATTTGTCATCGCGTGGGAAGCGTTCGCGTCGAACAACGCGAACATCAAAGACGACGTGAAATCGATACCGAACGCGGAGAACATCGAAAGCTTTCGAGAGTATATTTTGAAGGATGTGATTTTGGTGCAAAAGGATGAGATTACGCGCGCAGGCGTCGTCGGTTCGAAATCAAAGAATCAAAAGAAGAAAAAGCTGAGCAAATTCGAAAAGCAGGCGCAAAAGAAAGCGAGATTGATGACGATGGGGGAACACTTGGAGATGCACGACGAAGACGTCGACGGGAAGATGGAAGTAAAAGAAGTTTCGGCGGCGGAAGAAGAACCTCTTCTTAAGACGCCGTTCAAGGAGACGACGGAGAACAACAACAGTATGAACTTACCGTCGGCGTTTTCTGTGGAAATGAAAACGCCCGGGTCGTATCGCAAAGCGAAAAAGAAAACATCGTCGTCTGAATTGGTGAAGACGATATTCGAAGGTTCTTCTTTTAAGTCGTCGTCGTCGTCGTCAAACGCAGAAGAAAAAGAGATTACTTTGAAAATTCAAACTTCTTCTTCTTCTCCTCATCAATCGTTATTCATGAGAGACCGCATCGAAGATAAAGTGGCTTTATTGAAGAACAAGTTTAAAGAATTAAAAGAAGAAGAAGAGCAAGAAGAAGAAGAAGAACAAAAAGGACAAATAATAGGTCGCGTATGCTGCGACTCCTCGGACAGGCAAGAATTACAACTCGAATCCTCGGACGGTTCGCGCGTGAAGTTGGAGTTACGCTCCGTCGAAAACGAGTACTCTTTGTTTCCTGGACAGATTGTCAAGTGCGTCGGCGCGAATCCAACCGGGTACTGCTTCGTCGCGAAGGAGATTGATTGCTATTATTTCAAACAAATAAAACAAGAACAACAACAACAAATTCAAAAAACTGAAATGTTACTCTTCTCTGGTCCGTTCACTGCCAACGACGACTTGATGTACGAACCTTTAGACGACGTCTTGCACGAAGCGTCGTCAAAAAATCCATCCATCGTTCTTCTCATGGGTCCGTTTGTCTCCGACGAGAATATCAATCACGCGTTGACGAGCAACATCACGTATAAGCAAGCGTTTGAGCAGATCGTGATGAAGAAGGTTGAAGCGTTTGCAAAGCAATACCCGAACAAACACGTCGTTTTAGTGCCAAGCGTCAAGGACGCCTTTCATAGATACTGCGCGTTTCCGCAACCGCCGTTTTTTGAAACGTCGAAATGCAAGAACGTTCACTTTGTAGCGAACCCGTCGGCGTTTGAAGTCAACGGTATTCGCGTGGCGGTGTCCACGTGCGACATTTTGAAGCACTTGTCCGGTTTCGAACGCGGCGGGAAAGGTAAAACGACTACTGAACAACAACAAACCGATCGCATGACGCGTTTGTGTTCGCACATGGTTGGTCAAATGTCCATGTACCCGTTATTTCCGCCGCACCCAGACGCAAAGTTTGAATCGCACGACGCGACGGTACCGCTGAGAGTGGGCATGGACGAACGCGTTCCGGATTTAATCGTTTTGACTTCGGATTTAGCCGCCGGCGGATGGAAAAACGCGTTGAGCGGAAACAAGACGATGTTTGTCAACCCGGGGAAAGTTTGCCGAGGCGTGAACGCCGGAACGTTCTGTAAAATAAGTTCTTCTTCCGGTGAAAACTTCGCGGAATCCGCGCGATTAGAGTTGCACAAGTTATAATACTAATAATACTAAATTTAAAATTATCTTCAGCGTTTTCGTGAGGCTCCTTTCGACAGTAGCCCCAAGAGAAACTTCTCTCTCGGTACCCGACATTATAATATTACAACAAACGTAAAAATATACTGACACATCTTTTCTCAAGCGAGGCTTTTCGATCGATTTAAAACAACAAATCTTGTCGAAACTCATCGCCGCGACGCATCGGTAATCTCTCTTTTCTTTCTTTCTTTCTTTTTAAAAACACACGGGTGGGTGGGGACAACAAAACATGGATGAATGATACAATCTGATGAATAGACTTTTATATAATCATCGATGAAATTATTGACGTCCAGCCGCCGCGAAGCCTCTTTGCGCGGAGGAGCCCGAAACTTGTTTCGATTCCACCCAAGACTTCTCCTTGACGGAGTGCGCCGCGACGTTGGTTTGTTTCTTTTCCGCCTCCAAGGCTGCCATCGACATCATGCCGACGCCAGAGCCAATCGCGACGCCGGTACCGGTCAACGCGCAGAGGGAAAGGATAGAGAGCGATGCATACATCGCGGTTGAAGAGCTCATTTTTGCTGAAGGTTTTCTTTCTGTTTTAGTATTATTTGTTTGAAAGAAGAGAGGAGAGAGACGAGTGAGTCAGCGGCAAATGCGTAATCTAAAAAACAAAAGTCAAAGAAGACGCGTTTATGCGACCGATCCTTCGTCCATAAAGCGTTCAATTCATGCAAAACAAACATCCAATCGTCCGTTCCCGAGTCGATTAGTAAAAGTTTATAACTACATCATCTGATCTGGACGCTCTTCTCTCTTCTCGGTATAAAATTTCTATCATCGTCTCTCTGCCGCAAATTTTATTCTCGGAAAACGAAGAAAAAAAAATCCGAAACGCCGCTGCTCAAACAACATCAACGCGAACGTGCCATCGCGAACGCGAGCACGAATTCGCGCGGTAGAGGAAAGCGCGTCCGCGATGCCAGACGAAAAAGAAAAAGAAACGCACTCTATGTGGGTGTAGGTGAATGATATTCAAATGTGTGCGTGAAAGTGATGATTTAAATCCAGCGGTTGGTTGCCTCTTAGAGGAGGAAAAATTGCACAGCATACGACAGAATAAGTATCTTATTTTCGTCGAAAATTAGGGTTAAGGCTTGTTAGCTCAGCTGGTAGAGCATTGGATTCCAATCCAAAATCATCCAAAAGAGAATGATGAAATTGAATGTTAAACCATCCAACGGTCGTAAGTGTCGTCATGTGAAATACAACTTTCTGTGAAATAATGTAATCTGTATTTAGGGGAGTTCGATCCTCTCACGGGTCATCGCTATTGTTTTTTTTGCTCTTCGCGGCCGGGGGGGGCTTCGCGTGTTGTTCATTTTTTGTGTTCACGTGT